>JAABUS010007562.1_pt1 | contig 12395 bp, 9 predicted proteins | sample 5560161 | NCBI WGS metagenome assembly JAABUS01 (sample SAMN10711885, study PRJNA513376) | rock metagenome | isolation source: Antarctica rocks | place: Antarctica: Victoria Land, Trio Nunatak nord | collected 2016-01-04 | reverse complement strand
AGGGTGGATGGGAGGTGGATGGAGGAGAGGGAGGAGGCGGGGGAGAGGGCGAGGGAGGCGGTGAGGAAGGTGATGGCGGAGGGGGGGTGGAGGGATAGTCTTGGGGCAGGGACGGGCGTCGGTGCTGGGGGTGAGGAGGTTGATGGGGAGAGTGACGGCGATGGCGATGAGGAGGTGGGGGGAAGGGGACTGAGCAGCAGTGCGAATGCTTCGGCTATCAAGGCTCGGGCGGTGTCGTCACAGGCTTTCTTTGGGTTTGACGTGGATGACGAGTTCATGAGCGACGATAGCCAGGATGCCCAGGAGGTAGGGGATAGTGCGGGGTTCAAGGCTCGAGATGTTGAGGCAGGGCCTGTTGAAGGGAAGGGCAAAGCGAAGCTGTGAGGTTCAGGGCATGCAATTAGCGAAGGCGTTCACACGAGCAAAGCGGTTGACGGAACCACTCTGGATTTGCTGGTGGTCTAGTTTTAGAACTCAGTCTCATCGAGATCATTAGCTATGGCAATGCATTCATGGCTATACGAAAGACGTACTCTAGACCCTTAATCGCGTTGGGCAATGCAGAGAGCCAGGAATGACTGTAGGAAGCCAGAGAGTAGGTTTCCCTCTTCACCATCTTGCAAGGATGCTACCTTCATTGCAATGGTGCTACCTTTTGTAACAGCGATGTACAAGGGCGTCAAGATCATTATGCCCCAGCTTCCAGATGAAGCTCCTCATACCCCAGACCAACCCAATGCCAAGCACAATCCCATGATGTCCAGAACTCCGCGCTTACCATCAAGTCATTGAAATTATCTCATACCAAACCCCTCGCCCTCCGTTACGGCTCGCCATAACTTGGTCTCGAGTTGTTGCTGATTCCGATATCTATATAATCCAAGCCTGTTGAAGCAAGTCCTGGCCGTCGGATATCGGTCGAGCTCATCGCCAAGACATGTCACTTTGATGACCAGATTAGCGGCGCCCATAGCTGGGATGCGATCGCTGGCGGTGATGAAACTTAGAAGTTTCCTTTGGTTTATCGGCTCTGCGTTCTTGAAAGCTTCCCAGAACCATTGGACAACGGGCTCCTCGACCGGCATTGATGTCTTTCCCCAGCCTTCATAGGTCGCAACGGCCTGCAGAGTGGCTACATCGAGCGGCTCATCTGAACCGCGCACAAGAAGCTCGATCTCCTCAGGTCGAAATAAAGAGAGTGCATTGCCGGCACACACGGTGAAGAAACCGCGCTTGAACGGTTCGTACTGACGAGCAACCGCTGTGTCAAGCAGATAGCGTATGTACAAATCGACAAACTCGCGGCGACTTGAATTGGTGACAGGTCGGTGCTCGCCATTAGGACACAAAGGGATATGGATAATTTGACCATAGCGCTCAATTTCTGCCACAAAGTCCCGACAGAAAGTTGATTCAACGTCGCCATCAAACTCCAATAGCTGTCCTAGACCTTTGGCAAGTGATGGTCGAAATTCTGCAAGGTCCTCTAAAGTATAGCCTGTAGCTGGTCGAACACTGGAGGTGACAGGTCCTACGTATGCTGGCGCAGATGCAAGTAATTTCCGGAAAGCGAACGGCGGAAGTGCAACATCCAGTATAGTAGAGTTGTACAGCGCAAGGCCAAGCACGACGCCCACAAGAAAGAATTGGTCGGATGTTTCAAAGCTATTGGGGTTAAAATAGCAGTAGCGGGAGTCTTCATCGTACACGAACAGTCCTTCAAGACTCTCTTAGCAGTCATTCTTCGTCAAAGTGAAAGCAATGCTTACCATGCTCGGGATCGAAGACCTCCCTGACCAGCAGCAGGAACCACTCTTTGCGAAGCCTGCATGAAAGTTAGTAATTGATTCACGGTACTCGAAGCACGTGCGACGAACCCGCCGGCATCGATGCCCTCTTCATTCGTGAATTCGATCCGTAAACCCTTCTTGATTTCCTCCTGTCCTTGACCTACGACCTCGCTGACACCTCGTAGACTGTCTTCAACCAGGCAATCCCTGCGAACCTTGAGCACCAAGAACTGGCTCACTGCTTTTCTATTCATGATACTATCGAAGAATGCTTCTCGAGCCTTAATCTCCATCTGTCTTCGAGCATCGTGCTCCGTGATACGAATTTTGGCCCAGATCGATAAGAACATTGGATATTGGCAGAATGAGAATTTACCCTTCCTTGATTCCCACGCCTCGAAATCAGCGATTAGGTCCGAGTAGTCCAGAAGCGTGTTGTAGAAAGCACAGGTAGGTAGCATTTGGCCGTACTTGTTCGCACGATGACGGGCGGCTGACATAGTTGTTGTAGACTTTTTGTCGACGTTTGCTGGGTCGGCGGTATGACGCCGACGGAAGGTTCCATTGTTGTTCGCGGCGAAGAGTAGGGACATTACCCTTGCGGCTGCTTTGATCTGCCAATCCTCGCTGTAAATGACTGCATCTGCCTTCTCTTCTGATGGTTTTTGCGAACCCGCAATGCCTAAAGCAGCATGCAGCTGTGCCGAGCTGCTCATGCTGGCACCAGAAAGACTTGGCACTAGGCCGGCGTTGGGACCATGGCTGTGGCTACGCTTCCTACCATGCTGCCGTGAAAGACGGTACGTGACGAAGCTGCCGACAAGCTCTACCGACTTGCAGAAATGAGCCTCTGATAAGCGAGAAAGCCAAGCAACGAGATGCTGATGACAATCATTCGGTAGATTGGCCAGTAGACCTAAGATGCGCTTCGTGATGCCTGAGTGATTGGTGGGATTTCCACACCTACTTCTTGCGCTTACTGGTCGCGAAGCCGCCGCACCTTGAGTTGACGATACATATGGCGGTTTAAAACGCACTGTATAGTTGTCTCTACTCGGAGAGAGCTGACTGTCTGTTGGTGTTGCCCAAATCGAGTGGTTAGGGTCTTGAGGATAAAGCAGTGGATTAGCAAGGAGTATAAGGAGGAAGCGGCATTCGGGAGCATTTCTCAATGGCCGTCCAGGCCGACGAAGAAGATTTTCCGAAGCTTTCAGAAGTGTCCTCTGCAGGTGCAAAGACGCGTCGCGAAAGTCATCATCGATATGTTGCTGCTGAACTTCATTACCCAATCGCGGCACGATATCGCCCTCGGCTGTCTGCGTTTTGAGGTCATCCAGCGTGCGCCGCCACGATTGACCCGCGTTGAGAACAGTGTAATACCAATCCTGAAGCTCTTTCCAATTGATGTTAGGTGACTTCATGCTGATTTTGTCCCCCCTGGTACCCTCTAGTGATGTGGGTCCACCCTTTTGAGAGTGGCTGCGCTCTGTCTTAGCTCCTCCGGTCCACCACATCCCATTCTCCGCAACATCGCCTAGAAGTAAGATCTTGGCGTCCAGCGGAGACAGAGCAATTTCTAGCCCATAATTGGCATGGCTGTTTGGACTTACAGGAGGTGGAGGCACAGCACCATCGCTTTTTGCACGAGTTGGCGGCGGTGGATGATCTAGCAGAAACGATCCATTGAGGCATTCCGTACCATTGAAGCAAGCTATGATATAATTTTCTAGAGATCGGAAGATAGAACGCGAAGAATCGGATCTAGAACGCCCTGCAGTCTGAGTATCGGAATCGGGTAGGGTTTCAGCCTGTGTTACAGGCGGTGAAGGGGAAGGCCTAGCTGGGGATGGTTGTGATTGTGGTGCTGCAGCTTCCATGTTAAACGTTTGGCAATTGGTCGGTACGCCCTTGCAAGGCGAGGACGGAGGTGACCTTGTTGGCGGGATGAAGGGGCTTCTTTGGCCGCTAGATATGGTGGATCCGTGAGATCTCGGCCTATTACTTGCTCCTGTACCAGCGATGCTCGTTGCCTCAAGGGTTCTCAGTGATCTGTCATCCTGCTCGCTGGTAAGAATGTGATTCTTTCGAGTCACTGACCGGTGCTCAGAGGTCAAGGGAGAAGGTTGCAGAGCAATCTCCGATACGCTGGAACGCGATTCTAAGTGACGAGAGATGCATTGCTCAATCAGCGCTTGCGTTCTCCGTAGAGATACATATGGTACTAATAATCACGGTATTTAGTTTGAGCTGCCAACCACCGAAAGTGCTTTCACCTTTCATTGGCGAGCCAGACCTCGCCCCGAATTCAGAGCCCTCGCACGACTCCCCGAGTGAAAAGCCGTCCGCGGCAGACTTCGGGAAGTTGAGCTGCAGGTCATTGACCATAAGGCAGACAGTGCAGCGAAATACATCTAAGTGTCTTGGCCAGCGGACTTGACAGTCGCAGGTCGCGCATTTCCCAGACGTCATATCGACCTCCTCAGTATGAACAGAGTCCAGTCGAGAGAAGCCCGCCTGACCTGCTACTTGGGTACCAGGAGACCCAACGAGCAAGGTCTTTGCGTCGATGACGTTCTCCTCTTCTTCCTCTTTGGCATTTCGCTTTTTGCCGCTTCCGAAAATCGAAGGAAAGGGATGGCTGATGGATCGGCCATGTTGGGAGGGTCGACGGGCAATCGGTTTTCCATTCTGGGTATTTGAAACGGATAAGGGTGGACTTCTAAGGGGCATCACAGATTGATTGCCTCCACGTAGCCGATCATCTTGGCTGCCAGCCTCAATCAAAGACTGTCCGAGGCTCGAAGAATTATTTGAAGCAAAGGTTCCAGAAAACAGGCGCGTAGGCCAATTAGGCATTGAGTGATATTCCTCTCTCCACAGCTCCGGGATAGTATCGTGCTGATCCTAAGTCGGAATCTTCAGACCTTTGGTGTCCTCTATACACTCCCTGGAGCATAGATCGCGGAATCATTTGAGTTAGTTGTGACTGCAGGTATATTCGGTGAGGCTATGGTGCGCAACGAGCCGTGTAGACTAAGTGCTGGCCTGTGTCGCAAAGGGGCACTTCGCTTAGATGGCTTGGGGTTGAGGAGTACACATATACATTGAGGAGAGATGTTCTCCCAAGCATGACTCTCGCTATGGCAGTAGGAGTCGTCATTGCCATTATGAATTAGGAAGGATAGAGCGAATTCTTGAATACGAAGCTAAGCGAACCCCTGCAGCTGGTCTTGCGAGGGCCTTGGCGCTGTCTTGGCAATATTGGCAAGCGTTGAGGAGGGTTGAGGAAGGCTTTTCAAACTCTGTTGGACATACTTTAGATTTGCTGGATATTTGTACTTACGTGTGCCAATTCAGATATCAGCAATCAGCTGCCTTGAGAAAGTGTCAACATGGCTATGTCACGTTGCGAGCCTGTTGGATGGAGTGATGAAAATGGTCAATCCTTCTCTTGCAACAGCTCGAGAGCATGAATATTCAGAGGCATGGCTGATCGGCTATCGTGCTACGAATAGAGCTTCCCCGACAGACATCGCTGCTCATAAGCCTCCTGACTACCATAGTGCTCCCTTGTAAAGCTATGGGCGCAACGGAAGCCCCACACTTCAGCGACAGATCATCTGTACCTCCAGTAGGACTCGGTATTGTGGCGCTTCCAGGTCTTCCTCCTGCCCGCTGTAGTCTTGTTGAATCTATGCCCTTTTCCGAGACCACGAGATTTCTTGCCAGTCGCTGTAAGACCTCGAGACTCACGATGCTGTTGTCTGGTTACCAATGACTGCGCTTGCGGTGATGAGGTGTGATACATACCTTGTGCACTGGCTTGACGATCCAGTTAATGCGAGCATCGCGACGAATAGCCTTGTGCTGGGGATCGACTAAGATGACTTCGAAGTATTTGTAGGTAGAGTCTTGGTTGATCCAGTACGAATTCAACACGCGCAGGTTGGCACAGCGGCGGCCGACACGTTCTTCGGCGGTGGATTTGAGGGAGCGTTGATATTTCAGCTGGTTGACACCCTGGTTGGTAGGTTTGCCTTGAAAGTAGCTCAAGTGAGCGGCACGATCACAACAAAGTATTGTCCAACAAACCATAAGTTGCGCCCTTGGGCACTGGTCGCTTCCTCCCTCCTCTACGCACACGAATGCGGTAGATGACATAGCCCTGCTTAGCTTTGTATCCGAGACGACGAGCCTTGTCTGGGCGCGATGGACGAGACGCTCGATGGACGACGTTCAGTTGGCGAAGCTATATTGATGCACTCTCAGCAAAGTTCAACGAGTGTATAGCAAGACACGCGTGTGCCACAGCCATCTATGGTACGGTGTGTCGGCGCCCCGGGAGTTCAGCTTACTTCCCAGCATCGTACACGCAAGAGGAAGCGTAGGACGTCAGACTGCTTCTTCTTCTGAAGCTCCTCAACGTATTTGAGAGCACCCATCTGCAGGTATGGTCAGCAATCAATACTATAGGGGTTCAAGATCCAACAATGGAAGAGCTTGTCCAAGACGAGCAAGATAAGTCCGAATGGCATACCTTGGCTAGTTGGTGCTGTTGTGCGAAGACCGATGAATCGTGAAATGTGGGGTGGTTCTGGTCAGAAAGCCCGAGATGTGTAGCGCGCTTTAAGCGAGCCTCTATGCCGTCTCTGAAAGCTTGGCATATTCGTGCGGAATCAATGCCTTTACATAAATCTGCTACCAGTCTATCTGATAGGACTTTTATGAAGTTTCTACATGCTAGAAATCTTTGTCCTAGTCGAGACTGCCAACTACTGAGCCTTTGGCTACCAAAACGCTGTTTTCACGGAACTCAATTCCATCGGTTTCACACAAATTTCCCATGTTTTACCGTTTTAATCCTTTCTGCCTCCCACGAAACCCCTCTATATCTATCATTTTGATCTGGAATCACGCTATTTGCAAGCAGCAAGCAGAGCAAGGGTCTAGGGGAAAAGGAATGTATCAATTCGAGAAGCAGGGACATGTGTAAACGAGATCGGAATATTAATTGAACATAACCATTTATTTAACTTCTTGAGATTGGCTAGTGTACTGGAAAATTCACCTCTTACCTTACTTACAGTAAGGCGTGGCGAAGTGAACTTGCGGATACAGTGGGAAGGTGCCTGGCATTGACCATAAATGTTCCAATGCACGGGAAGCAACATGGGAACATGAGATTCGGTCTAACAAAGCCGAGTTTAGAAAGAATAGTAGAGAAACTTGGTCGTATAATCGACAAGACATGAAAACAATTGCACTCGGACAAAGTTCGGGTTACTTTGCTCTCAACGAAATTTGCATCTTTTGGCTAAGAATGTGATATATACCGGCGTAGCATGTCTTCAGCTGTGATGGGTATTGTACGTCAAATAAAAGCAGGCCTCCCAATGCTAAGTACCCAATGATGCAAACGATTGTGGCGATACATTTGGCATCCGCCCAATTACGATGATTTCGTAACTTCATGCTCTATGTTCAAAAAGATTGTTTGATCCCTACTCCACGGTAATCGTACGCCCTTTGTTTGCGATGTGCTGCGTTGCAGGAGCCATATGTGAGTCTGCTTCCACCGACGGACGCACTATCAATGCTTCACCGTTTTCATGCCGGCTTTGATTTTCTCTATTATCAGCTGTCGGCTTCCCAAAGCTTTCACAAGGCCATTGCGAGTTCTGCGATGTCGTTGTTTCCCGCTTCAATTCTGGAATCGGTCGATACGAATTCGTCGAGCCCCCATTGGCTGTCTTCAGATCGGATGCATTACGATGTGGTGGCGATAAGATATCGTCCTCCAATGGCCGCCAGATCCAATCTCGCCTGCGCTTTCGCCTGCCACACACCTGAAACGTTGTGGCCTCTTCTTCCAGCAGATCATCAAGCGCCTTCCGTTCCAAAATCTCGTCTTCTAGACGCTTGTCAGAAGCATCAGAATATGGTGTTTCTGAGGCGGCGGGTGTTTCATCCACGATAGCGCTGGGTATGAGATCTTCAAGTTCTTCGCGGAAGCAGACTTTCTTTGGGCGAGGGAAAAGTAATTTTGGCGTTCGCGAAGAGGTTGCAGAGACGAGTTTGCGTGGAAGCGGGCTGTTACGAAGAATGCTCCGAGGGCAGAGAGGGAGGGAGTATGGCGTCGAGGAAGGGAATGGTGAGCTGTGACACGATGTCAAAGTCGTTGCAGATGAGTTTGAGGAGCTAGGGGACGAGTGGTCTTCGGGCGATGATTGAGGCGAGTGCTTCTTGTCGCTGGGGGTGGATGGAGCGCCCACGGACGGGTGATCGATAGCGTTACCGTAGGTATTGCTATACGTAGGGGTTTGTGTTACCAGAGAGAGGTTGAAAGCCGTTCTCAACTTGTGCCCGGCGTGCAGCGAAGAGACGCTGGAGGTCTGGAGAGAGAGCTTTGGACGTTTGGAAGCGGGCGGTGTCGAAGTTGACATTATGGCCGTCATTGCGTCCTCGCCCTGCCTCTGCACATGCGGTGCTGATGATGGTTTGGAGCTTTGCAACCCCCGGTGAGAGGTTGTGTCGGTGGCGTCGTCGTGATCGTGGTGGCCGCACGGATGCTGGGGGTTGCGCAAGGAAAGCAAGAGCATCTTGTAGGACGAATCCGCAACGTCGACACTTGAGAAATAATCAGTTTGAAACAGAGCTGATACGCAGACAGCCAATTGGTCCTTGAGCGGGGCTAGTCGGCGGCAGTGTCAGATGTGTATGAAAAACTAGGATCCGCAAGCCGGAGCAAGAAACAGCGGATCAAGGCAGAGAGGCTATAGAAGTAGCATATACTAAAAAGGCCACAGCGTTCAGAGAGCTGAACGGAAGAAATAGTCATATACTGCTGGGGTCTTTGGGGTGGCGGGGGTGATCAACAGTTTATCATTCAAGCCGTTCTTCGGGGTGAAGAAGGTAAACGGGAATAGGAGTGAGACAGTGAGAGACATTTTCACAACGATTGACAGAGACTAGCATAGCCGACAAAGGAAAGGGCGGAAAGATATGTCGAAGAGGAGGCACCAGAGGATCTCGCCTCTCAGTCTCGAGTCTCGACTCTCGACTCTCGAAGTGTCGAGGCAATTAATCGCATGGAGTCGGCAGTAGCAACTTCAGACGACAGAGAGAGCAAGCTTCATTGGCTGGCAAGATTGGAGCGGGGCTTCTTTAGTCTTTAGGCTCTGCTAAATGGCTTAGCTCTCCTCGTAACCGCTGCGTCTGAAAGTTGCCACTTCCATCTCTTAGAATAGTCCCACGCTATTCGGCTTGAGAGTAAAAGTACTCCGGACCAAGTGCCGATGCCAAGACCTACGAATAACGGCCCGAGTGTGTAAAGTACTTCTAGTCAAACCAACACGCCACATCCCGCTCGCGTTGGAGCTTCGTCTGTAGAAGTACATTCACGTCTTGCCGAATTACGTGTTACCGGATCTTGGTCTCTGTTTGAGACTGTTGAAACCTTTCTACTCGAGCAATAATGATCGTGCCATGCCGCACGTGCTTGGTCAGGTTCCAAGGAGGCATGACAGCAGGGTAATTATACATTTTGTGAGGCGTTCCATTATCATAGCTAGGAGGGCTAAACTTTGCTGATGTCTAGAAGGATTACGACTGCTTCTATGCCGCCGTATTCGAGAGAGAGGACCCTAAGCTTCGTCATCTGCCCTTCGCCGTTCAGCAGAAACAAATCATAGTGACCTGCAACTACGAGGCGCGCCGGCGAGGTTTGTACAAGCTGCAGCTTATCAAGGATGCGAGGAGAAAGTGCCCAGATGTCATCATCGCGTTGGGTGAGGATCTCAATCGGTTCCGCAATGCATCCAAAGACCTTTACCGCTTCCTGAGGGGCTATGTCTGGAGTAACAAGGTGGAGCGCTTGGGCTTCGATGAAGTAAGCGGTTATCAGGATGCATGTAGCTTATGACATGTTAATCAAAATAGGTATTCTTGGATGTTACGGACATGATTGACTACAACTTGGACATTCTCAATCGCAACAATCTGACCTCATCATTCTTCCATCTTGACCGCAATAATCCAACCATAGGCTTTCCTTTTGACGCATCAACCCTCTCTGGCCATACATTCAGTGCAACAAACCTCCAAACCCCGAGCCCCTGTTCATCCACGCCAGCTTCCCCCAGCGCGGAAGATGAACTAAGCTTACGCCTTCTGCTGGGTTCGCATCTTGCCCGATATATGCGGCATCACCTAGAAGAGCAGAAGGGTTACAGTTCCACAGTCGGCATCAGTACCAATAAACTGCTGGCGAAGTTGGTCGGCAACGTAAACAAACCCAAAGGTCAGACAACCTTGGTGCCGCCCTATGTATCAACGCCAGATGGTGAGGCGACGAGCAATGTAAACCTCTTTCTCGACAGTCATGAAATTGGCAAAGTTCCAGGCATTGGGTTTAAGACCGCCCAGAGAGTCCGGCATCACATGTTAGAACGCCCAGCTGCATTCGACAGTGGTCTCGTCTATGGTGGTACCAAGGAAAGTGTCTCCGTAGGCGATGTCCGTCTTCACGACGGTTTGAATGCAGATGTCCTTGAGCGGTTGCTGGCAGGCTTAGGCGTTCCGAGGGGTCTAGGTGAAAAGGTCTGGGCTCTTATCCATGGCGTAGATGATTCTGAAGTAGGGATAGCCAAAGATGTTCCGCAGCAGATCAGTATTGTAAAATCCCACTCGCCAACGAAGCATGTCTGCGGGGTCAGTGGCTGACGAAAGTGTAGGAAGATAGCTACATCAAGCTCAATACCATAACGGAGGTCAACAAGCAAATGATGATGCTCTCCACAAGTCTGATAAAGAGGATGCGTCTCGACCTCACGGACGAAGCCGAAGACGACAACGTCTTCTTTGTAGAGGAAGAAGAGGGCAAGTCTGCTCGCCCAGTCATCTCCTCACGGCGCTGGATCGCACATCCCCGTACTTTGCGTCTTTCAACACGCCCGAGGCCACCTAGGAATCCCGACGGTTCTCGCTCGAGGATGTTCAATCGCATTTCGAAGTCAAGCGACATGCCTTCTTTCATGTACAGCCTCGTGTCTCCCGTTGAAGCTCTTGCAGAGAAGCTCGTCAATGACGCCTTGGTACCTTTGTTCTGCCAGCTTCATCCAGAGAAATCCGGTTGGGATCTAAGCCTAGTCAATATCTGCGCGACAAACATGGCTCCAACGGCTGCAGCTACGAGGGGCGGCGCAGGCCGCGATATTGGCAGAATGTTCAAGAGACAAGATACAGTGCTCAAAGAATGGAGGGTTGAAGACGTAGACTTACCGCCATCACCAAAATCCGCTGACGCTGTACAAAGTGACCCCAGACCGATTCAGCGTACAGACTTACCAGTTGAAGCCCGAAGCGGATCAGAAGACACGCACTTGGCTACACAAGAAAGCTTCACGGAAGATGGGTGGAACGATGAGCAAGACACTGTAGCATACGGGCAGTCGTGCCCTACTTGTGGGGCTGTGATGCCTTCATTCGCGATGGTCGCACATCAGAGATTTGTAAGTCTCGACTTCCACGTTGGTCGCCTACATTTCCGAAAATTTCATTGAAGCCTCCAGTCGCTCCGCTAAATATGTGACTTCCGATCTCCATCTATGGATATATGTTCACACAGTGTTGCTAATTTCTCATTGATGTAGCACGCTCTTCCAGACTGAATGGTCTTCAGCTTTTCAAATTGGACGCCTTCCTAGCATGGCCGTGGCTGAACTTGACTCCAAGCACTTCGCCAATATGGTAAAGCAATGATTTGCAATTATGCATATCATGAAGATGCATTCGAGGCTCAAGCAAAACCCGGCAAACAAAACTGTTTTCACATTCGACTAGCAACAGCTACCCTCTTCAATCTCTAAGATAGCTCAACACAAATGATTAATAATGCTCTCCGTGCTGGGGCATCTGGTAATCTCTCTGCCGAGGGGTTCGATCTCCATCTCCTGTCCGCCGGTACGCAGCATCCTGGGCGTGGCAGGGCCTGCAAGGGTATGGCAGCCGTCGAAAGAATCGTCGGCAACGCCTACAGCTCGCGCTGTATCGATAGTTGTCACAGTCGTCGGTGCCGGCTTCTCGAACATCGCCACACGTATAAAGAATAATGTATCTGATACACATGTTCAGGCCGTTACTCAACGCGGATGCTATCAGCCCACGAGCTTGGGTTCGATCAGGTAGGATGGCGTTCGAGATAAACGAGGCTGCGTGTATTGAGTGCCAAAGCAGACCGGAAAGGACTACTTTATACATATCAAACGTCACTGGAGGGACAGAGATTTCAGGAGAGATTCATGTGTTTGGCACCGTCAGATCTCAAACAACCGCAGGATCGTGCGTTCACAAATAGTGAACAATGACAGAACATCCGAGGGACCACAATACCATGAGCAATACATGAATCGTTGATTGCTTCTGTCTAAAACCCCATCACCAAGCAATCCCTCTGCATCTCACGATCTCCCCCACGAACACTTAGCTTGCAACCCCACTCACTACATCCTTCCCCATCCCCATCCCTAGCCCCCCATCCCCCTCCACCACCCCACACACCCCACCACCCACACCACCACCATCCCATCCTCCACCACCGTCCCCCAA
>JAABUS010007561.1_pt1 | contig 12396 bp, 6 predicted proteins | sample 5560161 | NCBI WGS metagenome assembly JAABUS01 (sample SAMN10711885, study PRJNA513376) | rock metagenome | isolation source: Antarctica rocks | place: Antarctica: Victoria Land, Trio Nunatak nord | collected 2016-01-04 | reverse complement strand
CGGACGGACAGAACGGTGCACGCTGGCCGGTTGGGGCCGATACCTGATCCGGGAGCTGATGAACCGCGATGTCCGGTAACAGGTCGACTTCTTCAGATCGGCGGATCGCTGGAAGCATCGGCGCTTCGCTTCGACCGCCCCGAGCCGGGCAATGGACGGTCATCGGGGATCCCAGCGATGGGGAAAGACTGCCGACTGGCAGTCTCTTCCTGGCAACGGCGATCCAATCACGACCGGTTCGATCGGTCGACGGCAACGTGACCACAGTTTCGCGGGGTGCACGCCCCGCTGAGGTGGTCTCCGAGACAGTACTTCCCTGACCAGCAAGGGCCGGCTTCCGACCCTGAGGCGTGCGGACAGCTGCTGAGACCGTCCGGGGCAACCCGTTTCGCTTCCGATGGCGAGCGATACGGACCTGGCAGGTCGGAGCCTCGTCCTGATTGCGATTCTGCTACGGATCCTTGTTGTCCAGGGTGAGACGCGCTTGCTCGCGCGGCTGTGATCCCGAGAAGGGCTGGCTTGGGTTGGACCGAATTGCTCCGCGAAGTCGATGCCTCAGCGGATCGGTACTGGAAGAGGCAAACCCCGCTCCTGGCGTCCGTCAAGTCAGAGGTCAATGGATGAGTCCGGGCGGCAAGCGGTTCAACGCAACTGCTTGCCAGGTTGAACCGCCGCAACTCAGGCACACCCGATCATCGTCTCGCGGGCGAAATCGACGAAGAGAAGTACGGGTCCAGGCAAGGAATGACAGATGTTGACTGATCGCTGCGGCCGATAGTTGGAAGGCGAGACGTCACGGTTCGTCGGAACCGGCAGGAGGTCGGGACGGAGGAACGCTACCGGTAAGGGTGCCACGATGGGGCAAGGGGAAGAGAGTCGCGCTCAAACCGAGCCCGCCCTGTCCACAGACGATCGTCCCAAAGACGCGACACCATTGGATCACTTAGTAGAGATACGAGGACGCCAACCCGGCCTTGGCTTCGAGGGCTTCCCGGGTCGGTCCCGGCGAAACGCGACAGTTCCCAGAGCGTACCATCCAAACTGAGGACCTAGTGTCGATGATGGCCCTGCCGCGACCAAGTAATCGCACCAGCGGGGATTTGGACATCCTCTTGCGATCGATTCGTCACCCCAACGACACCACGGGACGCCGTCTGTGGACTAGTGGATACGTGCTTGACTGGCAGTCAGCGACGATGGTAGAATGGCCTCGGTCGGGATGATCAACTGTGCCTGAATGGCACTGACCAATGGTCGAGAGGTAGTCGGTGACTGAATGACACCGATTGCAACCTGGGGGAACGGGTTGATGGAAAGTCAACAGGTCAGAGAGCCGAAGCGAATGGACCGGGGCGTCTTCGGTACCGCCCTGAAGCAATTTCGTGAGGATCGCCGCGTGTCGCAGAGCAAGCTTGCCGAGCGAGCGGGATTCGATCACAGCTACGTCAGCCGGCTGGAGAGTGGGGCACGGACGCCGACCCGGGACGCCGTCACGCAACTGGCGAAGGCGCTTCAGCTCGATGGCAGTGGGCAGGACTCCTTGCTCGCCGCGGCGGGCTTCCTCCCAAAGGAGGTGTCCAACCTCCTATCCGCCGAGCCGGAAATCAGCGACCTGCTGCATCTTCTCCACAACGACGCGGTGCCGTCGGAAGTCCGTGAGATCCTTCGAGCGCAGCTTCGGCTACTGGCCGAACAGGCGCGATTCACGTTCCCGCAGGCAACCGGGGTCGCAGCCTGACTACCCCTCTGGTAGGCATCTCGTCATCGGCCCGATCTCCCGCCGGGTCATGAGGAGAAACGACCTTCTCCACTCGGTACGGCCATCCCGTGACTTCGTCATGGGGGAAACGGTCGATCCGAAGTGAGTTGGGATCGTCGACGTCCCTGATTTGGCTGCGTTGCCACGAGCCGCCACTCGGTAACATCATCCAGGTAACTTGGTATCCGGTCGGTCTCCCGCGTGTTCGTGTCACCGTTCGCGTGTCGCCGTGGCACTCCCGCGAAGTTCCGGTTTCGTGCGTTATCCCCGTCGGGACACCGAGCGGTTACTCGTGCCGACTGGCCACTGAATCGCTTCAGGGGCTATACGTCGCGATTTCTATCCCGCGGAAGCTCGGTTCTCGTTTGCCCCCAGTGGGCGTACAATCGCGGTCCCGCAACCTGGAACACCCGGCCTGGACGGTAGTATCCAGCCCTGATCCCGCCGCCTTCCTCACCGCCGGCCGGGTCTGGACCGGCGTGAGGGCAGGCGACCCGAGCTTTCAGCAGGCGATTGCGGGAGAGTCCCATGACCGAGTTCGCGCATCTCCACCTTCACACCGAGTTCTCGCTGCTCGACGGGCACGGACGCATCGATGACTACGTTGCCCGGGCGCTGGAGACCGGTGTCAAGCACCTGGCCCTGACGGATCACGGGGTCATGTACGGCGCGATGGAGTGGCACCGCAAGGTCTCCAAGGCGGGTCTGCATCCCATCATCGGAATGGAGGCCTACCTGGCGGAGGGGAGTGCCACCGGGCGTGAGCGCAAGTCCTACCATCTCCTGCTACTGGCGGAGAACGAGACCGGTTACCGCAATCTCCTGAAGCTTGCATCCAAGGCAGCCCTCGAGGGGTTCTATTACCGGCCCCGGATCGATCTCGAGTGGCTCAATGACCATCGCGACGGGATCATCGCGACATCGGCTTGCCTGGGCGGCCCAGTCGCAAACAACATCCTCCATGGTAACCGCGCGAAGGCACGCACCTACGCCGGGCAGCTCAAGGACATCTTTGGACCGAAACGCTTCTTCATCGAGGTTCAGGATCATGGGATCCGCGAGCAGGTCGATACCAACCCCGGACTGATCGAGCTGGCCCGCGAGATGGGACTTCAGCTCGTGGCGTCCAACGACGTTCACTACGTCGACGAGCAGGACGCGGCCGCCCAGGACCTGCTCGTCTGCGTGCAGACGAACTCGTTGCTGAGCGATCCCAAGCGGATGAAGACGGATAGCTCGCAGCTGTTCCTCAAGTCACCGGAGCAGATGCGCCAGGTCTTCGGGGATCTCCCCGAATCGTTGACCAACACGGTCCGCATCGCCGAGATGTGCGACCTCAAGCTGGACTTTGGGGGGTATCACCTGCCGAACTTCGACGTTCCGGAAGGGTTCACGAACGATTCGTACCTTGCGCATCTTGTGCGGGATGGTGCACACCGGAAGTACGGGTCGATCTCGGGCGAGGTCGGGGAGCGGATCGACTACGAGTTGAGCGTCATCAATTCGATGGGGTTCACCAATTACTTCCTCGTGGTTTGGGACTTCATCAGGTACGCGAAAGACAATGGGATCCTCGTTGGCCCAGGCCGAGGCTCCGCGGCCGGGTCCATCGTCACGTACGCGCTCGACGTCACCGCGCTCGACCCGCTCAAGTACGACCTGATCTTCGAGCGATTCCTCAACCCCTCCCGAATCTCGATGCCGGACATTGATATCGACTTCGCCGACGACCGCCGCCAGGAGGTGATCGAGTACGTCGTCCGGAAGTACGGTTCCGACCGCGTCGCCCAGATCGTGACCTTCGGGACGCTGGCCGCCAAGGCGTCGGTTCGTGACTCCGGCAAGGCCATGGGGATCAGCCAGCCCGACATCGACCGGGTCGCGAAGCTGATTCCGCTCCAGCCGCCGGGCATCACCATCGACATGGCGATGGGCAAGGTCCCGGAGTTGCAGGCGCTCTACGACACCGACGCTCAGGTTCGCGACCTGATCGACTCCGCCAAGACGGTCGAGGGAATCGCTCGACACTCGTCCACCCACGCCGCCGGCGTCGTGATCTCCCGAGATCCACTCGTTGACCACGTTCCGCTCCAGCGGGCTGGTGGCAAGAGCGAAGGTGAAGTCACGACCCAGTACCCGATGGGGGAACTGGAAGATCTCGGCCTCCTGAAGATGGACTTTCTCGGTCTGTCGACGCTCACCATCGTTGGCAAGGCGGTCGAGCTGGTCCGGCGGCGGGGCGTCGACCTGACCATCGAGTCGATTCCGATGGACGACCCGGGCTCATACGAGATGTTGTGTCGGGGGGGAACGGTCGGCGTCTTCCAACTGGAAGGCGGCATGACCACCAGGATGACGGTCGACGTGCAGCCGTCGTCCTTCGAGGATCTGATCGCCCTGATGGCGCTCATCCGCCCGGGACCGATGGAGATGGCCCCGGAGTACATATCCCGCAAGCACGGACGAATCCCCACGGTCTATCAGCACCCTGATCTGGAGGCAGTCCTCGCCGAGACATACGGCGTAGCGCTGTACCAGGAGCAGGTGATGCGGATCGCCAATGTCCTGGCAGGCTTCAGCCTCGCCGATTCGGACGGCCTCCGCAAGGCCATGGGCAAGAAGTTGCCGGAAGTCATGGCGAAGTATCGCGACCGCTTCATCGACGGCTGCGTGGCCAATCAGGTCAATCGCAAGGTTGCGAGTGACATCTGGGACATGATCGAGCGGTTCGCGGGCTATGGGTTCAACAAGGCACATAGCGCCGCCTACGCCGTGATCGCTGCCCAGACGGCCTATCTCAAGGCTCATTACCCCGTCGAGTTCATGGCGGCCATCCTCTCCACGGAAATCGGGACGACCGACAAGATCATCTCCAACGTCGTCGAGTGCCGGCGCCAGAAGATCGACGTCCTGCTGCCCTGCGTCAATCGCAGCCACCGGGACTTCTCCGTGGAGCCGATCGATGCGGAGGAAAACCAGCTGGCGATCCGATTCGGTCTGGCGGCCATCCGGAATGTCGGGGAAGGCGCTGTCCGGGCGATCGTCGCCGCCCGGGAGGCCCAGGAGGGAAGGCGATTCCTCGACCTCGAACACTTCTGCGAGTCGGTCGACTGGACAACGGTGACCAAGCGCGTTGTCGAGTGCCTGGCGCGGAGTGGAGCATTCGACGAGTTCGGGGACCGATCGTCGGTCATCGCCGCGATCGACAGCGCGGTCGCGGCGGGCCAGCGACGGCAAAAAGCCGCGTCGCGCGGTCAGATCGGTCTATTCGATATGGTCGTCGGTTCGTCGGCGGCGTCGGTCAGGACGACGCAGCCGCTGGCGCCGGCGGCTGAGCGGCCCTCCTCTGAACTCCTGGGCCTGGAGAAGGAGTTGCTCGGGGTCTACATCAGCAGTCACCCCCTCAACGAGCTGTTGGCCGAGGACGTAGGGGTCAGCGTTTCGATCGTCGATGCACGGGAACGTCCGGCCGGGGAGACCGTCCGATTGATCGGAATGATCAATGGCGTACGCCGCGTGACGACGAGGAAGAACCGGTTGATGGCCATCCTGTCGTTCGAGGATATGACCGGTACGGCGGAGCTCGTCGCCTTTCCCGATTGCTACGATCAACATCCGGCGCTCTGGGTCGAGGGCATGATCCTGGACGTTTCCGCCAAGATCGATCACCGCAACGATCAGGTCCAGTTCATCTGCGAGTCCGCCCGGAGCGAGATTCCCAGGTTGGTGAAATCGACGCCGGCTCGCAAGGTGATCGTGACGGTGCCGCGTCGTACCGACCAGGATCGCCTGGTGGAAATGATGCAGGACCTCGCGACGCTCCTGAAGGAGTTTCCGGGCGAGGACGAGTTCATTCTCCGGGTTCCGCACGGCTCGGGCCTCATTACACTTCGCAGCCGGAGCCGGCAGGTCGATTGGTCGCCCCACCTCGCGGAGGCGGTCCACGAGATGGCGGGACCGCGTTCTATAAGAGTGGTCGAGGCCGCAACGGCCAGACAGAATCAGCGGAGTCCCGTCCTTCTCCTCGATCGGGGACCAGTTCCGATCGCCGCCACCGGGGACTAAGCGTGAGACGGGGCCAGTTCACCGCCGCCGGGTCAACCCAGCAGAACGTGTCCGGGAGCCGCTCATCCTGGCGGGAGGAGAGACTGGTCCGTCGCGTCTTCAGAGACGTTTTGGCAAGCAAGGCTCCTTCGCTTCGGGAGCTTCCGAGTCGTTAAACTGTCTCCAGCGAGGTGTCTCGACGAGGAGAGTGATCGGCTGGGACGCGGTGGGTAAGGGAGTGTCCCGGGACCGTGGCGGGGCGGCGCAAACGAAGTGGTTCGACCAGCGCACACCAGGCGGCCATTGCAGGACATATCCCTGCAAGTTGAGGGTGTGGGAGCGGGATCTCTCCAGTACACGCTTTTGGCGTCTGTGCGGACCGGCTGTGAAGCAGGGTTGCGGAGACTGCGTTCGGAACACGCGAGGAAGGATGGGGCTAACATTCCGCTCTCCAGTCGAAACTACATATCCCTTGATGCGGTCGAAAGGGCGCGGCCTGGAGCGGCAGGGTTGGGATAGTTGGGCTAGACGGAGCCTTGGGTGGGATTGGGCGGTGCGGAGGACGAGGGATCATCCGGTGCCAACGGCCCTCAACCGCGAAGCTGGAACACCACTTCCGCGTTGCTGGCCGTAACGGCGGCGATCTCCTCGACGTCGACCGCTCGGAGCGCGGCCAATCGTTCCGCAATGATCGCGACGTTGGCTGGCTCGTTCCGGCGTGCCTTGACCCCACTTGGAACGAGATAGGGGGCATCCGTCTCGAGAACGACCTGCTCGAGTGGAAAAGTACGGACGATCTCACGGACGGTCTCGTTCGACCGTCTGGTCATGAGACCACCGACTCCGATGAACCACCCTCGCTCACGAGCCACACGCGCCGTCTCAGGCCCGGCGTCGAAGCTGTGCAGGATGATTCGCTGGTGGAGAGGACGGTCGCGCAGGATGGATAACGTCTCGGCCTCCGCCGCCCGCTGATGGATGATCGTCGGTAGGCCAAGCTCCAGCGCGAGTTCCAGCTGGAGCCGGAAGATCTCCCGCTGCCGGGCCAGTTCGGGGCCTTCACGGAACAGATCGATCCCGGTCTCACCGATCGCCACCGCACCGGAGTCGACGGCCACCTCCCGGAGTCTGTCGATCGTCCCGTCGTCGGCCTCGTCGGCATTCTGCGGATGGATACCGAGGGCAAAGGTCCCACGGTCGAACGATCGAGCCGTCTCGATCGTCCGACGCCAAATCGCCTCGCGATAGCCGATCAGGACGATCCGGTCGACACCGGCGGTCCGGGCTCGCTGGATCACGTCGGGCCGGTCGACGTTAAAGGCCTCGTCGTCGAGATGGGTGTGGGTGTCCACGAACCTCAGTGGGTTCTTGGGGATCGATATTGGGTCCAATGGGGTTCGTCTCCACCTGGGACGGTCGTCGATCGGAGCGACGGCGCCGTTTCCGGGAATCATCAGGTCATCGTTGGGCCGACGCGCGGCCCGAACACGAGGGCGAGCCGCTGGCCGGGTCGGACGGCCCGCCGTGCCGTACTGGACGGGCTCGGACCAGAATGGCCACCGGCGTCGGACAGCAGTTGAAGCCAGGGACGAGGGCCGCCACGTCCCCGACCCCGGCTTCGTGGTCTTCCGCTCACGCCGCGCGTGACACGAGCTATTTGACAGTGACGCTCTTGGCGAGGTTTCGAGGCTTGTCCGGATCGTAGCCAAGCAGCAGGGCAGCGTGGTAACCAAGCAGCTGGGCTGGCAGACCGTTGACGATCGGTTGACCGACACCAGCGTCCGGAACGGGGATGAACTCGTCGAAGACGGCATCGGGACAGGAAGCGACGCCGATGATGAACCCGCCCCGGCTCCGCAGCTCCATCGCGCCCGACAGCACGTCGGTTCGAGTCTCGTCGTCCGGCGCGTAGACCAGACAAGGGGTGCCCTGCTCGATCAGCGCGATCACACCATGCTTGAGCTCGCCGCTGGCGAACCCCTCGGCGTGGATGTAACTGACCTCCTTGATCTTGAGGGCCGCCTCCAGCGCCGTCGGAAAGTTGACGCCTCGGCCGATCACGAACAGGTGTGGTGCCCGGTGGATACCCTCCGCGACGCGGGCGACGTTCGCCATCCAGCCGGCGTCGTCGAGCATGGTCCGCAGACCCGCCGCGGCGACCAGGGCGGCCTCCTGCCCGTCCGCCGACTGGCCGATCAGCGTGTGCGCGATGAGCAGCAGCGCGGTGACCTTGGCGGTGTAGGCCTTGGTCGAGAGGACGCACTGCTCCGGGCCAGCCTGGAGATGGACCCGAGCGTCGACCATTCGGTCCAGCGTCGAGTTGCGGGCGTTGACGAGCGCACCGAGGCGGGCGCCGCGAGCGCGGGCGGCCAGCATGGCCTCGATGATGTCGGCCGTCTCGCCACTCTGAGACAGGGCGATGACAAGGCTGCGCGGGGACAGCAGATGTTGAAGGTACTGAAACTCGCTGCCGGCGACGACCGTCACGCGCCTGCCGGCGATCCGACCCAGGAGATATGCACCGGTTTGGGCGGCGTACGAGGCCGTGCCGCAACCTACCAGGAATGTCTCGCTCGCGGCCTCGATCTCCCTGGCGAGTTCGGCGATCTGGTCACCAGCCGTCAACGCGAGACGCTCGACCACTTCCGGCTGCTCGGCGACCTCCTTGGCCATGAATGTCGGGTAGACCCCAAGCCCGGTGTCGGTCGTTCCGAGGTCGAGCGGGACGAACTCGGCAGACAGCGGCGTCATCAACTCTTGATCGTAGACCTCGACGCCATTGGCACTCAGCCGGACGAGCTGGTCGTCCTCCAGGTAGAGGATGCGGTCGGCGTGGGGACCGAGCGCGAGGGCGTCCGAGGCGATCGTGACGCCAGCCGAGCCATGCCCTACGACCAGCGGAGAGACGTTCTTGGCGGCGACGAGTTCGCCAGCGTCTGGGAGCATTGCGATGACGGCGTTGAACCCTTCGAGCTGGTTAAAGGTGCGCGAGACCGCCTGGAGCAGGTCGGCGCCCCCGCCGATCTCCTTGCCCACGAGGTGCGCGATGACCTCGCTGTCGGTCTCGCTGGAGAAGACGTGGCCCTCGGCCGCCAGGCCGTCGCGCAGCGCCCGGAAGTTGTCGACGATGCCGTTGTGGATGATCGCCACCCGACCGCTGGGATCGATGTGCGGATGGGCGTTCTCCCAGGTGACGCCGCCGTGCGTCGCCCAGCGCGTATGGCCGAATCCAATACTCGACGCGGGAAGCGTGGCGGTCGCGCCGCCGATCTTGCCGGTCTGCTTCTCCATCCGGATCCCGGCGCCCTCCCCGACGGCGACGCCCCAAGAGTCATAGCCGCGATACTCCAGCGTCTTGAGAGCCGAGAGGACGACCGTGCCGAGGTCGGCCCGATTGCCGACATACCCAAAGATTCCGCACATACTGAGCAAGCTCCAAGACACAGTCGCTTCCGGGTGGAAGGACTGGGCGTTGCGCAACGGACGGAGTCCCAGCCGACTGACCAACGGAGTGCGGCCCTGAATGGGGCCAGCACAGTATCCAGGTCGCCTGAGCGAAGTCCGCTGCACGATGTTCAGGAGGAGCAACGCTGGGGAGGTGGCAAATCTATCGAGCCGCGGGATCGGGACCGAGCCCACCCGGTCGAAGGTTCACGTCGTGGGGATGCACCTGTGCCAGCTATTGTCGATCGGTCACCCGATCGGTTTGCGCTGACACTTACGACCGTGCCGGCCGGGGAGCCACCCGCCGAAGAGTTCGATCAGCTCCCACCTCGTCAACTCGGGCCCTCTTGCCGAGTCCTGGCGCTACGCAGCGGGATCGCTCCCGCGGACCTCCCTGACGATACTCACCAGGCGAGTCTACGGGCTACCTCGTCCGTACGCAACGCAAATCCGCGATGAGCCAGTGTCTCGGGACGAAAAGACTCCCCAAGCTCCCACGACCGGCGTCGGGCGACGACTTGCTTCATACTATGGCCATGACGAGAAGAGATCGTGCGACAGGGGAGATGCGGCGCAGCGTCGACCGGCGCCCAGGCGATCGATGCCGGCTGGTCCGGATCGGTCCCGAGAGGCAGGGAGAGGCAGCGGATGATCGAGCGGTACACGCGTCCTGAGATGGGAGCGGTCTGGGGCGACCAGCATAAGCTCGACACCTGGCTCGCGGTCGAGAAGGAAGTCTGCGAGGGCTGGTTCCGGCGGGGCCGGATCCCCGAGTGGGCGATCGTGGCGATTCGGGGCGCCTCTTGCGACCTCGACCGAATGCGGCAGATCGAGCTGGAGACCGACCACGACGTCATTGCCTTCCTCCGCGCCACCGGCGAGACCGTCGGCGAGGCCGCCCGCTACATCCACCTTGGGTTGACCAGCTCGGACGTCGTCGACACCGGTCTCGCGATCCAGTCGCGCGACGCGGCGGCGCTGATCGCCGCTCAGCTCGCCCGCCTCGTCGAGGCAACCGGACGGCTGGCCGTTCGCCACCGGCGGACCCTGATGGTCGGCCGAACGCACGGCATTCATGCCGAGCCGACGACGTTTGGACTGAAGGTTGCCGTCTGGTACGACGAGCTCCGCCGGCACGCTCGTCGCCTGGACCTCGCGGCGGCGGATATCGCGGCGGGCAAAGTCTCGGGCGCGGTCGGTACCCACGCCCATGTCCCGCTCGATCTCGAGGATGAAGTCTGTGCCGCGCTTGGTCTGGCGGCGGCCCCCGCCTCGACCCAGGTCGTTCAGCGCGACCGCCATGCCGCCTTCATCATGACCCTCGCTGGCATCGGCGGGACGCTCGAGAAGATAGCGACCGAGATCCGGCACCTCGCCCGGACCGAGGTGCGGGAGGTCGAGGAGCCGTTCGACGCGGGCAACATGGGCTCGTCCGCGATGCCGCACAAGCGGAACCCGCACGCTTCCGAACGGGTGAGCGGCCTGGCCCGGCTCCTCAGAGGCTACGCCGTCACGGCGATGGAGAACGTGCCGCTGTGGCACGAGCGCGACATCAGCCACAGCTCGGCGGAACGCGTGATCTTCCCAGACGCGTGCATCATCGTGGACTACCTACTCGACCTGATCGTCGACCTGGTCGAACGTCTTGTCGTCTTTCCTGAACGAATGGCCAAGAACATGAATCTGACGGGTGGACTGATCTTCAGTCAGCGCGTCCTCCTGGATCGACAGGACGCCTACAAGATCGTCCAACGGCATGCGCTCGCCGCTTGGGACGGTGGTCCGAGCTTCCGTGACGCGCTCCGCGACGACCCTATCGTTACGCGGGCTTTACCGGCTGATGGACTCGATGACCTCTTTGACCCCTGGGATCAGTTGCGCAATGTCGACGGGACGTTCGTTCGGCTTGGTCTGATCGACCCGGGGGAAGACGGACGGATGATGCCGGAAGCCGTGTCGACTGCGGCCGCGGCCGCCGTGGTCGCTCGATGACCGGACCAGGCGGTCTCCAGCTCTTTCGACGCGGCAAGGTCCGCGACACCTGGCTGGTTGGCGCCGACCTCCTGATGGTGGCGTCGGACCGGGTCTCGGCCTTCGACGTGGTGCTTCCCTCGACGATTCCCGACAAGGGTGTCGTCCTGACGCAGATGTCCCGGTTCTGGTTCGACCGCCTGTCTCACCTGGTTCCCAATCACCTGATCACGGCCGACGCGAATGAGATCATGGGTCGGCTTCCGGCCGGGAGTCGGGACGCGCCGTCGCTGGCCTTCCGGAGCATGCTCGTGCGCCGAGCCAAGCGGATCGACGTGGAGTGCGTGGTGCGCGGATACCTCTACGGTTCGGTCTGGTCCGAGTACCAGCGGACTGGCTCGGTCGCGGGCGTCGACCTCCCGCGGGGGATGGCGTTTGCCAGCGCACTGCCCGCTCCAATCTTCTCCCCGGCTCTCAAAGTCGACGACGGGCACGACATCAATGCCTCGAAGGTGGACGTGGCCAGTCGCTTCGGCCAGGAGTTGACCGATCGACTCGAGGCGACAAGCCTCGCGCTCTACACGGAAGCCCGGGATCTGGTCGCTAGTCGGGGACTGATCCTGGCCGACACGAAGTTCGAGTTCGGCCACGTCGATGGCCAGTTGACCTTGATCGACGAGGCGTTGACCCCAGACAGCTCGCGCTACTGGGACGCCAGTCGCTATGCTCCAGGGCGGGAGCAGGCGAGCTTCGACAAGCAGTTCGTCCGTGACTGGCTGCTCGCGGCCGGCTGGGACCGCACCCCACCCGGACCGGTCCTGCCGGACGACGTGATCGACGGGACCCGGCAGCGCTACTTCGAGGCCTATCGCCGGGTCACCGGTCATGAGCTCGACATGACGGCACCCTGATTCACCTACCGGACGGGAGCGCAACGTGAGTGACTCGACATCCAATGCGGTCTGGCTGGCGAACGTGACGATCCTGCCGAAGGTCGGGGTTAATGACCCGGCCGGCGAATCGATCCGTGGCGGTCTGGAGCAGCTCGGCTACGGCGGCATCAAGAGCGTCCGCGCGGGGAAGCTCATCTCGCTGGAGATCGCCGCTGCCTCAGAGGCGGATGCTCAGGCCGAAGCCGAGCGGATGTGTGACCAGTTGCTCGCCAATCCGGTGATCGA
>JAABUS010007560.1_pt1 | contig 12396 bp, 9 predicted proteins | sample 5560161 | NCBI WGS metagenome assembly JAABUS01 (sample SAMN10711885, study PRJNA513376) | rock metagenome | isolation source: Antarctica rocks | place: Antarctica: Victoria Land, Trio Nunatak nord | collected 2016-01-04 | reverse complement strand
GGAGTCGACCACCTCCGGTGTGCGGGTCGTCACCGGTGTCGGCGCGTACGAGGCCGGGCGGCTCGTCATCGCCCCCGGAGCCTGGGCCCCGCAGCTGCTCGCCGACCTCGGCGTGCCGATCACGGTCGAGCGGCAGGTGATGTACTGGTTCGAGCCGGTCGGCGGCGTCGGCCCGTACACCGCCGACCAGCACCCCATCTACATCCACGAGGACCCCGACGGTGTCCAGATCTACGGCTTCCCCGCGATCGACGGGCCAGAGTGCGGGGCGAAGGTCGCCTTCTTCCGCCACGGACGGGTGTGTACCCCGGACACCATCGACCGCGACGTGCACGACGACGAGGTCGCCACCATGCGCGCACGGACCGCGGTCCCGCTGCCGAGGCTGCCGGGACAGTTCTTGAAGGCCGCGACCTGCATGTACTCCAACACCCCCGATCAGCATTTCGTGCTGGCCCAGCACCCCGAGCACGGCAATGTCACCGTCGCGTGCGGCTTCTCCGGCCACGGTTTCAAGTTCGTGCCCGTCGTCGGGGAGGTGCTCGCCGACCTGGCGACCACCGGAAGCACCGAACACCCGATCACCCTGTTCGACCCCCGGCGTCCCGCGCTCGCGGCGCCGACACCGACAACCCTCGAGGTGAACGCGTGACGACCACCGCTGGAGACCCCGCAACCATCGCGGACGAGCTGCCGACCGCGCCGGGTACCCCGTCGCAGGCGCAGTCGAGTCTGATCCCGACGCTGGCCGGCGCCTACTACACCGACCCCGGGGTGTTCGCCCGTGAGCAGCAGTTCGTCTTCGAGCAGATGTGGTTCTGTGCGGTGCGCTCGGCTGACCTCGCGAGGCCAGGCGCCTTTCAGCAGGTCCAGGTCGGCCGTGAGAGCGTCCTGGTCGTCCGCGGCCGGGACGGGGCATTGCGCGCCTTCCTCAACATCTGTCGGCACCGGGGGGCGAAGCTGTGCACCGATCCGGCCGGCGAGGTGCAGCGGAACCTGCAGTGTCCCTACCACGCCTGGACGTACGGGCTGGACGGCAGGCTGCTCGCCGCGCCGAACCTGACGAAGATGCCGGACATCGACCGAGCCAAGTACGGCCTGCACCCGGTGCACCTGCGCGAGTGGCTCGGCTATGCCTGGGTGTGCCTGGCTGATGAGCCGGTGCCGTTCGAGCAGGAGGTGCTCAGCGCAGCCGTCGAACGACTCGGCGACCTAGAGTCGCTGGAGCGCTATGAGCCCGCCGACCTCGACGTGGGCCGGCGCATCACCTACGACGTGCAGGCCAACTGGAAGCTCATCATCGAGAACTTCATGGAGTGCTACCACTGCGCGACGATCCACCCTGAGCTCACCGAGGTGCTGCCCGAGTTCGCCGACGGTTACGCCGCACAGTTCTACGTCGGACACGGAGCCGAGTTCGCCCCGGAGGTCCAGGGTTTCACCGTCGACGGATCGGCGGGATTCGGCAAGCTCCCCGGCGTGGCCCACGGCCAGGACCGCCGCTACTACGCGATCACCGTGAAGCCCACGGTGTTCATCAACCTCGTACCCGACCACGTCATCGTCCACCGGATGTTCCCGCTGTCGGTCGATCACACGATCGTGGAATGCGACTGGTTGTACTCCAAGGACGTGGTCGCCTCGGGCCGGGATGTCTCGCATTCGGTGGAGCTGTTCCACCTGGTCAACCAGCAGGACTTCGCGGCCTGCGAGCGAACCCAACCGGCGATGTCCTCCCGCGCGTACCGAGATGGCGGTGTCCTCGTTCCCGCCGAGCACCACATCGGTGCCTTCCACGACTGGCTCAAGAGCAAGATCGGGCAATAGGGCGGCTCCGCATACGCCCACTGCTCTGGTAGCGCACACTGCTCTCGTGCCGCAGGACTTCGCCGACCTCGTCGAAGACTGAGGTGAGCGCCCAGCCGCTCACCCTGGCGGCGATCGCCCTCGTGGCGGTGCTCACGGTGGCGCTCGGCGCGTACGGGGTTCGGATGGCGCGCACCACGTCCGATTTCCTGGTCGCCTCGCGCAGCGTCGGCCCCCGCACCAATGCCGCGGCGATCTCCGGTGAGTACCTGTCGGCGGCATCGTTCCTCGGGGTGGCCGGGCTCGTCGCCAAGTACGGGGCCGACGCGTTGTGGTACCCGGTCGGGTTCACCGCCGGATACCTGGCGCTGCTGCTGTTCGTCGCTGCGCCGCTGCGCCGCTCCGGGGCCTACACCATCCCCGATTTCGCCGAGTTCCGGTTGGGTTCACCGCGGCTGCGGCGACTGGCGACGCTCGTCGTGGTGCTGATCGGCTGGCTGTACCTCGTGCCGCAACTGCAGGGTGCGGGGCTGACCCTGGGGATCCTGACCGGCGCGCCCAGTTGGGTGGGGGCGTTGGCCGTCGGTGTGGTGGTCGTCGCCAACGTGGCCGGTGGTGGGATGCGCTCGATCACCTTCGTCCAGGCGTTCCAGTACTGGCTCAAGCTCACCGCCATCGGCGTGCCCGCGCTTGTCCTGCTGCTGCACCACACCGCCGACGCCCGCCCCGTCGGTGCCCCCGCCCCACCCACCGTCAGCGCGCAGACCACCATCGACATCACCACCGACGTGGTCCTCGACGTGGCTCGCCCACTGGTACTGCAAGTCGACGGCGTGAGCACGCGGCTCGAGCCCGGGGAGCACGAGGTGCGCTCCGGCACGGTGCTGATCTTGGCCGCCGGTTCGGATGTGCCCGTCGTCAGCGGCGTACCCACCACCAACGCCCGGTGGCTGCTGCCCTCCGGCGGACTGGGCGGTGACCATCCGCTGTTCGAGACGTACTCCCTGATCCTGGCCACCTTCCTGGGCACTATGGGGCTGCCGCACGTGCTGGTCCGCTTCTACACCAACTCCGACGGACGAGCTGCCCGCCTGACGACGCTGGTGGTGCTCGGCCTGCTGGGCGTGTTCTACCTGTTCCCCACCGTGCTGGGGGTGCTCGCGCGGCTGTACGTTCCGCAGCTTTTGGTCACCGGCACCACCGACGCCGCCGTGCTACTGCTGCCTGGCGCGATGCTCAGCGGACTGGGTGGGCAGCTGCTGGCGGCGTTGGTCGCTGCTGGTGCGGTCGCGGCATTCCTGTCCACCTCATCGGGGCTGGTGGTGAGCGTGGCCGGGGTGCTGTCCACCGACGTGCTGCCCGGTCGGGTGCGGGACTTCCGGCTGGCCGCGCTGCTCGCCGGCACCGTGCCTGTCGCGTTGACGCTGGCCTTGGTGCGGCTGGACGTGTCGCAGACCGTTGGCCTGGCCTTCGCCGTGGCTGCGTCGACGTTCTGCCCGCTGCTGGTGCTCGGCATCTGGTGGCGGGGGCTCACCGCGGCGGGTGCGGCCACCGGACTGGTGGTCGGCGCCGCGCTCTCGGTGACGGCGGTGGTGGTGTCGGCGCTGGACCGCACACCCCGCGGCTGGGTCGGCTCGCTGGTCAGCCAGCCCGCGGCGTTGAGCGTGCCCGCCGCGTTCGTGGTGATGGTGGGCGTGAGCGTGGCGACGCGGGCGAGCGTGCCCGGCGACGTCGGCCGTCGGCTGCTGCGGATGCATGCTCCGGAACGGCTGGGAATGGGCGTGGATCGTGACGTGGAGCGCTGGGGGTAGGGGGTCAAGGTTGCCGAGGATTGCTGTCGCCGCGCCACCTACCAGCGCGTGCTGCCAGGTGTGTGCAGCAGGACTGCCACTCGTCGCGGTTCGTCGACCGTTCGTCGCTCGAGCGCGCAATTTGGCGAGCAGTTGCCGCGCAGGCGCAGATCTGTGACCTGGCTCTCTCTACGCTCAGCCGCACCGAGTCCCGTGGCGTCCGCCCCGGCAGGATTGACGAGGAGGTCAACGTGAGCGCTACGTTCGAGCGGGAAGGCTCCGGGCCGGGCTCCGGCCCGCGCACCCCGGACGGCCAAGCCTTCCTCGACATGCAGGCCAGCCCGGAGTTCCAGGAGCTCCGCAGCCGGCTGCGCAGGTTCGTCTTCCCCATGGCCGGTTTGTTCCTGGCCTGGTACCTGCTCTACGTGCTGCTGGCTGACTACGCGCACGGCTTCATGGCCACCAAGGTGCTCGGCAACATCAACGTCGGTCTGGTGCTGGGCCTGCTGCAGTTCGTGTCGACGTTCGTCATCACCGGTCTCTACGTGCGCTTCGCCAACCGGGACATCGACCCGCGGGCCGAGGCCATCCGCGAGCAGCTCGAGGGGTCGGTCCGATGAGCGCCGGCACCGCCGTCCTCGCGCAGGCCAGCGCAGCCAAAGTGGGTGAGCCAATCGTCAACATCGTCATCTTCGCGGTCTTCGTAGGTTTCACCCTGGTGGTGGTGTTTCGCGCGAGCCACAACAACAAGACCGCGGCCGACTACTACACTGGAGGCAGTTCGTTCTCCGGCGCACAGAACGGCGTCGCCATCTCCGGCGACTACCTGTCGGCCGCCAGCTTCCTGGGCATCGCGGGCGCCATCGCCGTGTACGGCTACGACGGCTTCCTGTACTCCATCGGCTTCCTGGTGGCGTGGCTCGTCGCGCTCCTGCTGGTGGCCGAGCTGCTGCGCAACACCGGCCGCTTCACCATGGCCGACGTGCTGAGCTTCCGGCTCAAGCAGCGGCCCGTGCGTACCGCCGCGGCGATCTCCACCCTGGCGGTGTCGCTGTTCTACCTGCTGGCGCAGATGGCCGGCGCCGGCGGCCTGGTCGCCCTGCTGCTCGGGATCAGCGGCCGCGCCGGTCAGTCCCTGGTCATCGCGGTCGTCGGCGTGCTGATGATCGCCTACGTGCTCATCGGCGGGATGAAGGGCACGACGTACGTCCAGATCATCAAGGCGGCGCTGCTCATCGCCGGTGCCCTCGTGATGACCGTGCTCGTGCTGGCCAAGGTTGGGTTCAACCTCTCCGATCTGTTGGGCAACGCGCAGCAGGTGGCCGACGTCGCCAAGACGAAGCGGGACATCCTCGCCCCCGGCGCGCAGTACGGCGCCAGCGCCACCTCGCGGCTGAACTTCCTGTCCCTGGCCATCGCCCTGGTGCTCGGCACCGCGGGGCTGCCGCACGTGCTCATGCGCTTTTACACGGTGCCCACAGCCAAGGAGGCACGTCGCTCGGTGGTGTGGTCGATCGGCCTGATCGGGCTGTTCTACCTGTTCACGCTGGTGCTCGGGTACGGGGCGGCCGCGTTGGTCGGGCCGGACAAGATCCTCGCCGCCCCGGGTGGGGTGAACTCGGCGGCGCCGTTGCTGGCTTTCCAACTGGGCGGCACGATCCTGCTCGGCGTCATCGCCGCAGTTGCGTTCGCGACGATCCTCGCAGTGGTGGCGGGGCTGACCATCACGGCGTCGGCGTCGTTTGCCCACGACATCTACGCCAACGTCATCAAGCGGGGCGCGGTGGACGAGCGCAAGCAGATCGCCGTCTCCCGCATCACGGCGGTGGTGATCGGGATCGTCGCCATCGGCCTCGGCATCCTGGCCAACGGGCAGAACATCGCGTTCCTGGTGGCCCTGGCGTTTGCGATCGCGGCGTCGGCAAACCTGCCGACGATCATCTTCTCGCTGTTCTGGAAGCGGTTCAACACCTCAGGTGCCCTGTGGAGCATCTACGGCGGGCTCATCTCCACCATCGGTTTGATCGTCCTCTCCCCGGCCGTGTCGGGTGCAAAGGAATCGATGATCAAGGGGGCGAACTTCGCGTACTTCCCGCTGGCCAACCCGGGTATCGTGTCGATCCCGCTGGCCTTCGTCCTCGGTGTTGTCGGCACGCTGCTCAGCAGGGACGGCGGTGACGTGGCGAAGAACGCGGAGATGGAGGTTCGGTCGCTGACCGGGGTCGGCGTGGAGAAGGTGATCGCGCACTGATCGCCTGACCTACCCCACATCCACCAGCGGCCCGGACAGCGTCGTCCGGGCCGCTGGCGTGTCATGCCCCGCCCACCTGCTCACCGGCGCCGCACGCCCCGGCGTGGGACGATGTCGACGTGAGCAGGCTCCGAGTTGCCAACACCCCGTCTTCCGATACCCAGGTTCCCAGTTGCCTCGCCGCCGGGGCAGCGCTGCCCCAGGCTCGATAGCCGCACAGCGTGCCCGTACAGCACTGTCACCGGTGCGCCGCAGCAGTTCCGGTGCGTGGGCACCCCCTGCCGTGGTGCCCACGCTGCGGTGGGGTGCTCTCCGACCCGATGGCCACCGCGCCGTGGACAACCCGCTGGGTGGCGCATAGACCGTTCGGCGCCGCGACGGCACCCACTGCGGCGCCCCGCCCACTCGGGCCGACACCGCGCTACCCCACGGTGCCGAGGTGGGGGCTGCCCACGGTGCCGTGGCGGCATCCGCTCGAGCGCGCAACGGAGGAAGAGCCGGACGCAGCAGCCCGCGCGCGCTCGCTCGCGGCGAGCGCACGGCCACTGCTGCTGGGCACCGCGCTCGCGTTCGGCCTGGCCGCCGCGGCAGAGGCCTGGCGTTACGGGCTGGTGCTGCGCGGGCGCACCGAGCTGTTGGGAGCGGCCACGGTGGCACTGTCGGACTCCGTGGTGGTCACCGCCGGGGTGCTCGCACCGGTCCTCGCGCTGCTGTCGGGTGTCGTGGTGGTGTTGTGGCTGGTGCGAACCAGGTTGGCGGTGGCTGAGCTGAACGGGGTGACCGAGACCCGTTCCGTGCGGGGGGTGGTGCTGGGTGCGGTGCTTCCGGTGGTGAACCTGGGCCAGGCGGGGGTGCTGCTCACCGAACTCGAGCACATGATCGCCCGCTCCCGGCCGGGTGGCCGGCCCAGCCACACAGGGGAGCCCAGCCACACAGGGGTGCCCCGCCGCGACGCGGGGCACAACCGTGAGGTGCGGCCCAGCCCGTCGCCGCTGGTCCGTGCGTGGTGGACGGCGTGGGTGATGAGCGCCGGGCTGAGCGTGCTCACCTGGGTGTGGCGGTGGCAGGGCACCGTGCAGGCGCAGGCCGACGCGATCGTGCTGGCCGGGCTGTCGGACCTGGCCGCCGGAGTGAGCGCGGCGTTGACCTTCACAGTCGTGCGCCGCTGCACTGCGGTGTTGGTTGCCGGGCGGTCGGCGCCACGCCGCTGGGTGGCGTCGGTCCCAATTGGGCACACCGCGGGCCCGCGACTGGCACGATGAGGACGTGACCTCGGAGCCCCCGCTGGTGGTGGCGCATCGCGGTGCCTCTGCGGAGCGGCCCGAGCACACCCTGGCCGCGTACGAGCTTGCCCTGCAGCACGGCGCGGATGCGCTGGAATGCGACGTTCGGCTCACCCGCGACGGCCACCTGGTGTGCGTGCACGACCGGCGGGTGGACCGCACCTCCACCGGCCGCGGGGTGGTCAGCGGCCTGACGTTGCAGGGGATGGCGCAGCTCGACTACGGCAGCTGGCACGCCCCGTTCCCCGCATCGGCCGACGAACTCCTCCACGAGCGCGAGCGTGGCTTGGTGGATACCGCCGAACCTGCCGGGGTGAGCACCCTGCTCACCCTGCGGGCGCTACTGGAGCTCGTGGTCGCCCACGGCCACAGTGCCCGACTGTTCGTGGAGACCAAGCACCCGGTGCGGTACGGCGGCCTGGTGGAGGCCAAGCTGCTCGCCGAGCTGCACCGTTTCGGCCTGGCGCAGCCCCGCGCGGTGGGCGAGGCCGCGGTGGTGGTGATGATGAGCTTCTCGCCCAGCGCCGTGTGGCGGGTGCGGCGTTCGGCGCCACGGCTGCCCACGGTGCTGCTCGGGCGCAGGTGCGCCACGCTGGCGGCCGTGCCGGGCACCGCAGCCGGCGCAACGGCCATCGGCCCCAGCATTCGGGCCCTGCGCGAGGATCCCGAGTTGGTGCGCCGAGCCACCGCGCAGGGCAGGGACACCTACACGTGGACCGTGGACTCACCGCGGGACGCCGCGCTGTGCCGGGAACTCGGGGTGCGATGGGTGGCCACCAACCACCCCAGGGACATGCGCGGGTGGCTGCGGGCCGCGTGAGGTGACGTAGGTTCGCACCTCGTGGCGAAGAAGAGCGGACGCAGAGCTGGACCCCGCCCCGGCGCAGCCCGGGGGCAGCGCCAGGAACGGGTGGCGCCGGTGGGGCGACCACTCGCCGGTCTGGCCGCGGAGTGCGACCTGGTGGCCCTGCGGGAGTTCGTCGCCTCCGCGACGGCCCCGTTGACCCTCGTCGAGAGCGGTCGCCCGGTGATGCTGGGAACGGTGTTGCCGATGGCTGCGGCTGCACTGGTGCGCGCCGAAGGCATGGGCGGAGCAGTTGCCGAAGGCGAAGGTGCGGTTGGACTGGGAATGGTGGGCCTGCAGGGGCAGACGTGGTCGGCGGACCTCAGCCGCGAAGTGGGGAGCGCGGTCGCCTGGTCGCGGACGGCGGCCGCTGGGCAGTCCCTGGAGGTCGTCGACGCGCAGCCGGAGGGGCCGCGGCTGCAGGACGTACTCGCGGTCGACGCGCACCTCGAGATCACGGTGCACCCCGACTTCGCCTGGTGGCTCCCGGGCGACGAACCGCCGACGGGTGAGGTGGCCCTGAGCCTGGAACGCGCCAACGCCGCGATCATGCCGACCGCGCAGGTGCAGGCCGACGGGGTACGCGGTGCGTGGTGGGTGGACGCGGGCGAGAAGGCGCACCTGCGCTGGGTGCGACCAGAGGACGAGGAACTCCTCATGCTCGCGCTGGCCAGGGTGCACGCCGCGGGTGCGCTCACGCTCGGCGCGGGCTCGCGCTTCGCCGGCTCGTTCCGCGCGCACGGGCTGCTGGTGCCGGTGTTCGACCTCGACCGCGAACAGCACGCGCAGGAGTGGGCTTCCGCCACGGCCACGCTCGGGGCGGCATTGGCCGAGGCGCTGACCGTGGACGGGCCGTTGACCTCCGCGCAGCGTCGCTCGCGGGACGGGCTGCGCGGGCGGCAGGTCACCATCCGCTGACGCGCAGCCTCGCGCGGGCCAACAGCCTCCGCCCGGCCAACGGCCACCTCATGGGCCGCGGGGCCTTCTGTACGGGCCCGCAGTGTCAGCTACTGGCCACGGGGGAGGGCGCCCCCGGCTGCCCTCGGCGCCGTCGCGTCGGCCCGCCGCTCGGCCATCTCGCGGGCAACGAAGTCCTCCACGTGGAACAGGTTGTCGGCGGCTCGGTCCACGACGGTGAGCAGCGTGGTCATCGAGGCCACCTCCTCCACCTGCTCCTTGAGGAACCATTGCATGAACTGCTGGCCCAGGTAGTCACCACTGTCCCGCGCGGTGCGCACGAGCCTGGTGATCTGCGCGGTCACCGCCTTCTCCTGATTGACGGCCAGCGTCACCGGCTCTCGGACGTCGACGAAGTCGCTCTGCACGTCGTCGATGCCGGACACGCGCACCGGGAGGTCGTTGTCCACCAGGTACTGGATCATCATCATCGCGTGGTTGCGCTCCTCGACGGCCTGCGCGTAGAAGTGCGCGGCCAGCTGGGGCAGGTCTGCGTCGTCGAAGTACACGGCTACGGCGATGTATTGGTGGGAGGCGGTGAACTCGTTGCGCACCTGCTCACGGAGCAACGCGTGGAACTCCGAACCCTGCTCAGCCGCCATGCACTGAGGATAGCCTGCCCTCAGCCGGTGGTGAGCAGGTTGGCCGGAATCTGCCGGTCAGCGGCCAACGCGGCGAAGAACTGCTGGGCGCGGGCGCCGTCCCAGAGCACTACGGAGCCGGCGCCGCTGACCGTCGGGGTGCTCCCGATGGGCACGGTGGTGGTCACCAGGTTGCTGCGCACAGCCAGCCCCAGCCCCAGCAGGTTCCAGATGTGGTCACCGGAGTCCACGGTGAGCGAGCCGACCCCGTTGGTGGCCAACGGGACGAGCTTGAACGGGTTGACCAACGTGCTCGGGTTGGTGGCCTTGGCGAGCAGTGCGGCGAGGAAGGTGCGCTGGTTCTGGATGCGGGTGAGGTCTTGGTTGGCGTAGAGGTGCCTGGTGCGCACGTAGCCGAGTGACTGCGCCCCGTTCAGGTCCTGGCAGCCCGGCTGCAGGTTGATGCCCGCAGCAGGGTCGTTCAGCGGCTGCGGGACGCAGATGTTCACCCCGCCCACCGCGTTGACCACCCCGGCGAAGCCTCCGAAGCCCACTTCGGCGTAGTCCGTGATGCGTAAGCCGGTGGCCCGCTCGACCGTTTGCACCAGCAGCTGCGGGCCGCCGATCGCGAAGGCAGCGTTCACCTTGTCCTTGCCGTTGCCCGGGATGTCCAGGTAGGAGTCGCGCGGAATGCTGACCAGGGTCGACGGACCGCTGTTGGGCTTGTGCAGCACCATGATCGTGTCGGTGCGGTTGCCCCCGGAATCACCGGTGGACAGCGCGGCCTGCTGCGCGGCGGTGAGGCCGGCGCGGCTGTCCGAGCCCACCAGCAGCCAGTTGGTGCCCGCCGTGGCCGCCGGCCTGCCCGGGTAGTCGCGGAGCGCGTCTACCCGGGTGAGCTTGGCGTCGAGGTAGGCGACGAACCCGCCGATGAGCAGCAGCAGCACCAAGACGAGGACGCCCAGGCGCCGGGGCCAGCGACGTCGGCGCGCGCCGGCCGCGGGAGGCGGCGTTGGACCACCACGGCGCGGCGGCGCTGGCTGGTTGCGGTACGGCTGCGGCGTCTGGGTGGGGGCGTACCGGGTGCGGTCGGGGCCGTTGCGGTCCCACTGCCTGGTCGGTGGCGGCTGTGGTCCGCGTGGTTGCTGCCCCCGCGGTTGCTGAGCCCATGGGGGAGCCTGCCGCGCTGGTGGAGGCACCTGCGACCAGGCACGCGGGCCCTGCTGGTCGGCCGTGGGCAGCGCCCGCGTGGGATCTGGGTCCGGCCGCCCCGTCCTGCCGATCGGCTTCCTGCCGCCGTTCCACCCGTCTGCCACACCCGGTGACGATACGCAGCCAGCCTGAACGGACGCTGAGGCCGGCCGTCTCAGTAACCCATTTCGGCGGACGCACCCCCAGCCGGCCACGCCCGAGGAAATCAACATCCTCCGCCTGGCTTGGTCAGACACCGCCGCAGAGATGCGAACGTCGAGGTGGATCAATCCGGCCGTCCTCTGGATGACGTCGATCTTCACCAGCAGCCCGACCGCCTCCGCGACTTTCCCTCGGCGCGCGGTGAGTCGACCCGAGCTGTTGTGCATCGATGCAAGACGGTGCTATACAGGACGTCGAAACCCTTTATGACCTACGTCACACCCGCTTTGTCGCGGGTGGAGGATCGAGGCGCTGATGCCATCCCTGACCCGACGACGGTTCCTCGGCCTGGCGGGTGCCGCGGGTGTGCTTTCCGGCTGCTCCGTGGTGTCGGCGGGCACCCTGGGCGCTGCCCCGGATCCGGGTGTCACCACCTTCTGGAACCTATGGGCGGGCAGCGACGGGCAGCGTGCCCAGCAGATGTACGACGCGTACACCGCGGAGCACGGTTCGTCGTCCCTACAGCCCATCACCTTCACGTGGGGGGACCCGTACTACACGAAGTTGTCGTTGGCGACGCTCAGTGGCAGGGCACCGGATCTCGCCGTCGCGCACGTGAGCCGGCTGTCCTCGCTGCAGAAGGCGGGCCTCATCGAGCCCATCGACGACGCAACCCTTGCGGCGGGTGGCCTCTCCACCGGCCAGTTCTCACCACCGGCTTGGAAGGCTGCGCTGGTTGCCGGAAAGCCCTACAGCCTCCCTTATGACGTCGGCCCACTGGTCCTGTATTACAACACCGACATCTGCGCGAAGGCAGGATTGCTGGACGGCAACGGCACGCTGAAGCCGCTGCGCGGCGTGAAGGACTTCACCGCAGCGCTGAGCGCAGCGACCAAAGCTGGCGCCCGGTACGGCGCCGTGTGGCCGGTCATCGGCGACCCGGCCAGCAACTGGCGGCTGTTCAGCTCCTTCTACACCCAGCAGGGAGGTACGTCCTTCCTGGGTGAGGGTGGCAGGACGGTGACCATCGCCGACGACGTAGCCGCGTCGACGCTGCAGTTCCTCGCTACCACCACAGGGTCCGCGGGCCTGGTGCCCTCTGCCGTGGACTACGCGGGGTCGCTGTCACAGTTTGGCAGCGGCGCCGCGGGATTCCTGATCAACGGGTGCTGGGAGGTGGGCACCATGCAGACGTCGGGTGTCCCCTTTGGCATGACCACCCTGCCGCAGCTGTTCGACTCGCCCGCCGTTTGGGCCGACAGCCACAGCCTGGTCCTGCCGAGAAAGGCCCGCTCGGCCAGCGACCTGAGCCGAACGATGGGTTTCGCTAAGTCCCTCCTGGATCAGAGCCTCACGTGGGCGAAGGGCGGGGCGATCCCCTCCGACCTCGCGGTGCTGAGTTCCCCCGGTTACGCCGAGCTCAAGCCCCAGTCCAATTACGCCAACACCGCCGACTTCGCGGTGTACGACCCGCCCGCGTGGTACAGCGGCGCCGGATCAATCTTCATGACGATCACGGGCAACCAGATCG
>JAABUS010007559.1_pt1 | contig 12397 bp, 10 predicted proteins | sample 5560161 | NCBI WGS metagenome assembly JAABUS01 (sample SAMN10711885, study PRJNA513376) | rock metagenome | isolation source: Antarctica rocks | place: Antarctica: Victoria Land, Trio Nunatak nord | collected 2016-01-04 | reverse complement strand
ACTGCTCAATGATGCGGCATCTCGCCTTCACCAAACATCGGCGCTCTCCCGTCACAATCCACGCGAAGTGCGGGAGAGCCCCAAAGTGAGACAGGTAAATTCGGACAGCTCCTAACGAGGAGAACGACCGATGTCCCTGAGCGAATCCGGGCGCCACAGCCGGGAGTTCATGCTGAAGGCTGTTGAGCGGCTGGAGGCTGGCGAGCGCGCAAGTGCTCTGGCCATTGAGCTGAACCTCAACCGAACGATCGTCTACCACTGGCGTGACCGGTTCCGCGTGAACGGTGCGGCGGCGCTGACCAGCAAACGCGGGCGCCCGCGCACGCCGGAGGTCCTTGCGGCGGAGAGCGTGCGCGCGTCGCGGGCCAGGGCGGATGGCTTGGTCCAGGCGCGGGCTCAGATCGCCGAGCTGAAGCGCAAGGTTGGCCAGCAACAACTGGACCTGGATTTTTTCAGGGGCGCCTTGCAGCACATAGAGGGTTCACGCCGGCCGAGCGACGCGCCTGGCGTGACAGCGTCTTCGCCCCAGCCGCAAACCCTTCGGGTTTCGGCGACATCCAGGCGGTGATGCGCTTGCAAGGTGAAACGCCGGGAGCACGGCTCTCGGTGGAAAGGATGTGCATGTTGGCCGGCGTCAGCCGGGCGGCCTGTTACCGAGCTTGGGCCTGCAGCGATCCGCTGCGCGAAGACACGGCGTTGCGCGACGTCATCCAGCGCCTGGCGCTGGCCAACCGCCACTACGGCTACCGTCGGATCGGCGCGTTGCTGCGGCGCGAGGGCTGGTGCGTGAACCACAAGCGCGTGGTTCGGGTCATGCGCGAGGACAACCTGCTGTGCCTGAAGAAGCCGCTGTTCAGGCCGCCAACAACAGACTCGCGTCACGGCTGGCGGGTGTGGCCGAACCTGGCGCGCCAGCTCCAGCCCATGGCCACGAACCAGCTGTGGGTGGCAGACTTGACCTATGTGCGGCTTGCCGAGGCATTCATCTACCTGGCCGTCGTGCTGGACGCCTTCAGCCGCAAGGTCGTCGGCTGGGCGATGGCCGATCACCTGAGGGCGAGCCTGGCCCTGGATGCGATCGAGATGGCGTTGAGCAGCCGCGAGGTGATCGCCGGCGGCCTGGTTCACCATGCCGACCGCGGCGTGCAATACGCCTGCGGCGACTACATTGCCCGCCTTGAGGGCGCCGGCATCCAGCCCAGCATGAGCCGGGCCGGCTGTCCCTACGACAACGCCATGGCCGAGAGCTTCATGAAGACGCTCAAGCACGAGGAGGTCGATGCCAGCGCCTATCGTGATCTCGCCCATGCCAGGGCCGCTATCGGGGAGTTCATCGAGACTGCCTACAACCGCCAAAGGCTTCACTCGGCTCTTGCCTACCTGTCGCCAATGGAGTTCGAATTGTTCCAGCCCCGGGCTGCTGCGCAGCAGCCCGGGGCTGGAACGCAACCGAGCTGTCCGTAATTTGCTGTCTCACCAAAGGAGTTCAGTCCACTCGCACGGGAACGCAAACAAATTGATTGCCGGACGGGAGGGCGGACAGAACGACCGCGGCAAACATTGATGAGGCAGGCCCACGCCTCAAGCTGCAGCTCGGGACCGAGATTTTGGTGCGGGCCGTGATGCTGCCGTACGGCTACTCGGGGATGTGCACGCTGTCCGTCGAGACGGTGATGGCGTCTGCCCCGGGCACCCGCGCAATCGGCGGCACGTTGGCTGCCGCAAGCGGGGGAACGCTGCCATCGGGGCCGGCTCCTCGCGGCTGGGTGTGCACGACCTGGCTCACCGGCAGAGGCGCACCGTCGCGGAGGTGGGCGTACAGCAAATCCAGCGCCGCGATGTAGTAGCGGTGCAGCGGCACGTAGGCGCTGTTGAACCCGGCAAGCCCCAGCAGCGCGTCGAGGTGCTGGGCGTTGGTGACCTCGATGTAGCGGAGCTGGCTGCGCCGACCCTCCCGCACATGGTTGAGGCCGAGATAGGCGCGGGACGCGAAGTTCGGCGGCAGGATGTTGTCGCCGCGGCCGGTGACGATCACCGCCGGGATGCCGTGCAGGTTGCCGTTGGCGATGATCTGCTGGACGCCCTCGCGGATGCGTTGCGCCTGGTCCGCCTCCGCCCCGGACAGCGGCGCCCCAGTCACCGCGTCATGGCCGAGCGCCAGCGAGCGCAGGCACAACGCGCCGCGCAGGTCCTGGTCCGGCGTGGACACCCGGTCCTCCGTCGGGCCGGAGGGCGCCAAGTCGTTGATCAGGCTGATGCCGCCGGTCGGCGGAATGCCGTTGCTGACGCTGAACAGGATGGCTTCGGCCGCCGGGGCGAGCGGCGCGGGCTTGTTGTTGACGGTCGCGGCAAGGCTGTAGCCGCAAAGCGAATCGGCGACGCTGAACCGGCCGTAGGCGTTGGCGTAGGTCATCGCGATCGACTGTTCGACATACAGGAACCACAATGCGCCCTGCGTGTCGTTCTGCTCCGGCAGGATGCCGAACTCGTTCAGCACCCGTTGCGCCGCTGCAGCCTGGTCCGCAACGGTGGCGCCGGTCAGCAGCCCGGCCTCCTGCAACGCCGCGCAGCGGCCGGGGCTGGCGGCCAGGTTCAGCGGCGCTTTCGCCAGCGCCGGGGCCGCGTTGGCGCAGCCCTCGTACACGTTCTGCAGCGTGACATAGTCGAACAGCGTGCGGCTGTGCCGAACCACGGGCGCCTGGCTGCCCTGGACGATGGCGAAGCGGTCCACGTATTCCGGGTTGACGTTCGGCTCGGCCACCGCCACGCCGTCGATCAGGCCGCGCCGGTCCTGCTCCGCCGCCCGCAGCGAGGCGCCGCCGCCGTTCGACACGCTGGAAGCGATCACCAGGGTGTTGCGCTTGTTGATGCGCGCGCCGGGGTATTTCTCGTGCAGCACGTCGAAGGCGAAGCGGATGGACTGCAGCACGGTGCGGCCCCAATCGGCCTCGGGGTTGACCTGGGAGTGCGCGTGCTTGAAGGCGAAGCGGTCCGGGTGCGCCATGTTGAAGGCGGCCCGCTCGGATGGCGAGAGGTTGGCGGTGAACTGCGATTGCCCATCCGCGGTGGCGACCGGCGCGACCTCGCCGCGCAGCAACGTCACCTGGCCCTGCTGCAGGTCGTCGAAGCCGGTGCCGGTGCCCTTGTCGGTATAGGCGACGGCGCAGCCGTGCTTCAGGCCCCACTCGCCGGCGGTGGCGATCGCGCCGTACACCCCGCGTGAGCCGGAGGACGGTGCGGCGACGATGCAGCCGCGGGCCGGATCGAAGTCGTGTGGCACCTGCACCATCAGCGTGGTGCGCGAGCCGTCGGGCTGTATTGCGTAGGCGATGGTCTCGTCGCCGGCGATCAGGCCCTGGCCGCTGGTGACGGTGCCGTCGGCCAGCACGTTCGGCCCCCAGAAGGCGCCGTAGCCGCCGGTGGCGCTGACGTCCACCAGCGCGCCGTAGTTCACGAAGATCGCCCGGCGGCGCAGCTCCGCAGCGGTGGGATGCAGCGGGTCGGCAAAGCCCGGCGCGGTCCCTTGCAGGCCGGTCCGGCCGAGCCCGGCGGTCAGCAGGTCGTCGGTGACGCCATCGTAATGGGTGCGGACGGGCTGCTGGATCAGCTCGGCGCCGTCGTCATCGCGAGCGACGGCGCCCGGACCGGTAGAACACAGCAGGGCGGCAGCGGTGCAAAGCAGCAGGGAACGGGCGCGTTGACGCATGGAGATGGTTTCCTCGGTCCGCGGCCTGTTGTGATGCCGGGTTGAGTTGGACAGTAGGACAGATCAGTACCAAAATTGAAACCCCTCTCCATCCCGACCGCGTCACGCCAGGCCGGCATGCCTTATTCCGCAACCGCCGGGATAGCCTCAGCGTGGCGGCGACGGCCGATCAGGTGGCTCAGCTTGTCCATGTAGAGATAGACGACCGGCGTGGTGAACAGCGTCAGGACCTGCGAGACCAACAGCCCGCCGACCATCGCGTAGCCGAGCGGCTGGCGGATCTCCGAGCCTGTCCCGGTGCCCAGCATCAGCGGCACGCCGCCGAGCAGGGCGCACAGCGTCGTCATCAGGATGGGCCGGAACCGCAGCAGGCAGGCCTCGTGGATGGCGTCCTCGCTCGACAGGCCGCGCTCCCGCTCCGCCTGCAAAGCGAAATCGACCAGCATGATGCCGTTCTTCTTCACGATGCCGATCAGCAAGATGATGCCGATGATGCCGATCACGTCCAGCGGACGTCCGAACAGCATCAGCGTGGCGAGTGCGCCAAGGCCGGCCGCGGGCAGGGTGGAGAGGATGGTCAGCGGGTGGATCGTGCTCTCATACAGGATGCCGAGGATGAGATAGACGGCGAACAGCGCGGCCAGGATCAGCGGCGGCGTGCTGCTGAGCGAGCTTTGGAACGCCTGGGCGTTGCCTTGGAACTTCGTCGCCATCGACGCCGGCATGTGCAGGCTCGCGGTGGCCTTCTGCACCTCGCTGACCGCCTGGCCGATCGCGACGCCTGGCGCCAGGTTGAAGCTGAGCGTCACCGAGGGGAACTGTCCCTGGTGGTTGACCGCGAGCGGCGCCAGGACCGATTTGAACGAGGCGATCTGGCTCAATGGGACCTCGGTCCCGCTCTGTGACCGCACGTAGATGCGCTGCAGCGCGTTCGGCCCGAGCTGGAACGCGGGATCAGCCTCCAGGATGACGTAGTATTGGTTCAGCGTGGTGTATATCTTAGCGACATGGCGGCGGCCAAAGGCGTCGTAGAGAGTATTGTCCACCCGGGCCAGGTCGATGCCGAGGCGTGACGCCGCCGCGCGATCCACTTCCACATTCAGCGTGCGCCCGGTGCTCTGCTGGTCGCTGGCGACCGAGGTGAGCTGCGGCAGGGCTTGCAGCTTCTGCAGCAGCTTCGGCGCGTAGAGGTTCAGCTCCTCGCTGTCCACGTCCGTCAGGGTGTATTGGTACTGGGTCTTGGACACCGTCGCGCCGATGTTGATGTCCTGCGCGGCCTGCATATACAGCGCCATGCCCTGCACCTGCTGCAACGCGCGGCCCAGGCGCGCGATGACCTGGTCCGCGGTCACGTTGCGCTGCCCTTGCGGCTTCAGCGTGATGAACGCCCGGCCGTTGTTCCCGGCCACCGTCGCGCCGCCAGCGCCCACGTAGCCGATGGCCGAGGCGACGGCCGGATCCTGGCGCACGATGGCGAGGACGGCCTGCTGCCGCTGCATGATGCCGGCGGGCGAGATGTCCTGGGCCGCTTCGGTGATGCCCACGATCAGGCCGGTGTCCTGCTGCGGGAAGAAGCCCTTCGGGATGATAATGAACAGGCCGACAGTGGCGGCCACCGTCAGCAGCATGACGCCGAGCGTAATCCGCCGGTGCCGCAAGGCCACCACCAAAGCGCGGTCATAGGCCGCGACCAGCCCTTCGAGGACCCGCTCCAGCGCCTGCGAGATGCGGCCGGGCTTCTTGGCGTGATCCGGCTTGAGCAGCCTCGCGCACATCATCGGCGTGAGCGTCAGCGATACGAACACCGAGACCAGGATGGACACCGCGACGGTCACCGCGAACTCGCGGAACAATAGCCCGACCACGCCGCTCAGCAAGAAAAGCGGGATGAACACCGCGATCAGCGAGATGGAGATGGACAGGATGGTGAACCCGATCTCGGCCGCGCCGTCCAGCGCTGCCTGCATGGGGGTTGCCCCGTTTTCCATGTGGCGGACGACGTTCTCGACCATGACGATGGCGTCGTCCACGACGAAGCCAACCGCGATGGTCAGCGCCATCAGCGAGAGGTTGTCGAGGCTGTAGCCCAGCACGAGCATGACCGCGAAGGTGCCGATCAGCGAGATTGGCACCGAGATGGCCGGGATCACCGTCGCCCAGAGCTTGCGCAGGAACACCGCGATCACGCCCACCACCAGGGCGATGGTCAGCAGCAGGGTGAACTGCACGTCAGCCACGCTGGCGCGGATGGTCTGCGTACGGTCGGAGACGATCTCCACCTTGATGCTGGGCGGCAGCGACGCCTGCAACTGCGGCAGCGCCTGCTTGATCGCCGCCACCGTGGCGATGACGTTGGCGCCGGACTGGCGCTGGACGGCGATCAGCACCGCGCGCTTGTCGTTCAGCCAGCCCGCCTGCGTCGGGTCCTCCGGCGCAATCACCGCCCGGCCCACGTCGCGCACCCGGATCGGCGCGCCGTTGCGGTAGGCCAGGATGGTGTCCTCGAAGCCTGCGGCGCTCATAAGCTGGTCGTTGGTCTGCAGCGCGTAGGCGGTCTGGCCGCCATAAAGCTGACCCTTCGGCTGGTTGACCGTCGAGTTGGTCAGGACGGTGCGCACGTCTTCGAGGTCGAGGCCGGCGGCCGCGAGCTGCGCCGGGTTGACCTGGATGTGGATCGACGGGCTTTGCAGCCCGCCGATGCCGACGATGCCGACGCCGGGGACCTGCGAGATCTTCTGCGCCAGGATCGAGTTCGCGTAGTCGCTGACCTTGGTGATCGGCAGCGTGTCCGAGGTGAGCCCGATCAGCAGGATCGGCACGTCGGCCGGGTTGGTCTTGCGGAAAATCGGCGGGGTCAGCAGGCTTGCGGGAAGCTGCCCGGCGGCGGCGTTGATCGCGGCCTGCACGTCGCCTGCGGCGGAATCGATCGTGCGGCTGCGGTCGAACTGCAACGTGACCTGGGTGAAGCCGCTGCCGCTGCTCGACGTCATCTGCGTGATGCCGGGGATCTGCCCGAACTGCCGCTCGAGCGGCGTCGCGACGGACGACGCCGTGGTCTTGGCGTCCGCCCCCGGCAATTGCGCCGTGACCTGGATCGTCGGGAAATCCACGTTCGGCAGCGCGGCCACCGGCAAATTGAGATAGCCGACGACACCCAGCGCCACGACCGCCACCATCAGCAGCGAGGTCGCGACCGGCCGGCGGATGAAGCCCGCGGAGAGGTTCATGGCAGCAACCCCGCCGTCGCGCTGGAGGAGCTGGCGACCTCCGAGCTTTGAGAGGGAACGACGACGGTTCCGGCGGTGAGGCGGTACTGGCCCTGCACGACCACGGTGTCGCCGGGGTTCAGCCCTTGGCTGATCAGGACGGTCCCGCGCAACTGCTGGCCCACCTGGATCGGACGCACGGCGACCTTGTTGTCCGCGCCGACGACGTAGGCGAACGTGCCCTGGGGACCCTGCTGGACGACATCCGTCGAGACGGTCAGGGCGGCCTTGGTCACCGAGGTCGTCAGCTCGACGTTGACGAAGGTGCCGGGCCAGAGGCGGCGCTGGGGGTTCGGGAACAGCGCCTTGAGCTGCACGGTGCCGGACTGCGGGTCGGCCTGGTTGTTGACCAGCAATAGCTGCCCGGTGTCCAGCGCCTGGGCGCCAGCCTGGTCATACGCGACGGCCGGCACGGTGCCGGCGGAGAGCGCGTCCTGCACCTGGGCGATGTGGGCCGCCGGCAGCGCGAACAGCACGCTGATCGGCTGCACCTGGGTCATGGTCACCAGCCCGTCGGCGTCGGTGGGATGGATGATGTTGCCCACGTCGATCTTGCGCACGCCGGTGATGCCGTCGAATGGCGCGGTCAGGGTGGTGTAGCTGAGCTGGGTCTGCGCGTCGTCGATGGCGGCCTGGTCGGACTTGAGGGTGCTCTGCAACTGCGCGATCTGCGAGCGCTGGTCGGTCACCTGCTGGTCGGTCGCGAATCCCTTGTTCAGCAACGGGACATTGCGGTTGAGGTTGACCTCGGTGTTGGCGAGCTGGGCCTGGTCGCGGCTGAGTTGCGCCTGCGCCTGCTCAAGCCGCGCCTGGTAGGGCCGGGGGTCGATCTGCGCCAGGACGTCGCCGCGATGAACCTGCTGCCCCTCGACGAAATTGACCGTCTGCAGCAAGCCTGTCGCCTGGCTGCGGATTGTGGCGGTGTTCAAGGCCTGCACGGTTCCGAGGCCGCCCAGGATGATCGGCACGTCGTGCTGCTGCACGGCCGCCGTCACCACGGGCACGGACGGTTCGGGAACCGCCGCTGTGGGTGCCGTGGGCACAGCGAACCGCAAGGCCAACGCCGCCCCTGCCGCGATCACCGCGAGAGACAAGCCGGATTTGACGGCGACATGCATGGCTTTCCCCTGTATTGCGCGGGCGCTCCGGTGATGGCGTGCGTTACATCTCGTCCGGGGTGGCCGCGGTGCCCCACCGCTCATTAGCGATGGGGGCCGGCGATGGTGGGCAGCGGCGGCAGCATGGGCCAGGACATCCGGCCGCGCCAGGTCTACTTCAGCTTTACCGGGGAGCCGGGGCCTCAGGATTGGATGCACCTGTCGCCTCTGGTTCAGGCTGCACACGGGTCGTCCCGACCGTTCCCATCCGCTGCATGCCGGTGGTGCCTGGGGCCAAGGTGCGCGCACCCTCCGGCAAGCTGTTGGGCGGCTCCGGCATGCTTTGGCCGGCATTCGGTGAGGCTGGAGATTGGGTCACGCCTTGCGCCATCGATGGTGCAGCGCCCAGGAAAAGCGACAGGACAGCAAAGGCGCACCCTGATAAGACCTTCATGGTGAAGCTCCGTATTTCGGCGGCACCAATGCCGCCGTGTTCAGACAACATCCGGCGGCTGTTCAAGACCCATGCAATGTCCTTATCGGCGCATGCCCGCGTGGCATGAGGCACAGGCTGCATGCCGCCAGGGGCGCCTAGCGCCCGCGACACCGGATCAGGTGCATGAACCTCGCCAGGTTTGCCGGAGGCTGTGCGGTTTGAATTGCGCCGCCGTGGCGTGCTCGCTGGGTTGGGCATAGTGGCGCGCTTCGGCTTCGTCCGGTGGAGTGTTTCCGATCGGATCGAGGAGGCGTCCATAGCTCCATCCTCTCAAGAGTTGGAGTCTCCGCAAATCCAGCGTGGTTCAGTCTGGCTCGGCCGGCTGGGCGAGGCGCAGGTCGGGCCGACCCATCTGGGCGTAATCGGCATGCTGTCGATCGCATGCGGCTTCATCGCCGTCGGGATCATTGGGCTCAACATGTGGGCCTCGGTGGACTGGAACGTCATCCGCTTCATCAAGATGCTGCCCTTCCTGGCGCTCGAGCCGCCGTCGGCCAAGCAGGGGCTGCGGATATTGCCGCCGCTCAATGACGGCGGCTGGTACTTGATGGCCGGGTTCTTCCTCACGTCGGCGATCCTGCCGTGGTGGGTTGGGATGTATCGGCGGGCGATCGCAATTGGGCTTGGGACACACATCCCCTGGGCGTTCGCGTCCGCGATCTGGCTCTACCTCGTGCTGGGCTTCATCCGCCCAATTATGATGGGCGTTGGTCCGAGGCGGTGCCGTTCGGCGTGATCGCGCACCTGAACTGGACCGCGACCTACAATGCGATCCGGTTGCTGCGGGACGTGAACCGCACGGGCTTGTGGTGTGCGCCACCTGCCATGTCGGCGTCACCAAGCCGCTCGGGGGGGTGAACATGGTGCACGACTACCTGGGGCTGACCGGCCCGGCATCTGTCCATCCGGCCGCCGCAGCTCCCGCGGCGACGCGCGCCCCGCCTCCAGGCTGAGGAGGACCGCATGCCGCTCGGCAGCATCACCTACCACATTGATTTCGCCCAGATCGCGATCACGCTGTTCTTCTTCGGCTTTCTCGGCTTTGTCTGGTTCCCGCGGCGACTGGACAAGCGCGAGGGCTATCCGATGAAAGCCTCGCCCTTCGATCCACAGCCCATGCTGGGCTTCCCGAGCCCGCCCGATCCGGAGACCTAACCTGCTGAACGAGGGCGGAGCGACGGTCGCGCCGCATTATTACCCGCAGCCCGATACCAAAGCGAAGCCGCTCTATCCCTTCGACGGCACGCCGCTGGTGCCGGTCGGCAACCTATTGCTGGCGGCACTCGGCCCGGGCGCCGGCGCCGGGGCGCGACGTGCTGCACATCCGCTGGGTGGCGCTTTACCTCCCGGTGCAGACGCTGGTGGCCGGCGTGCCGCTTTTTGTGCTCGGCCTGGCCGTGCTGGCCGCCTGCGCCGGGTTCGCATGGGCGTGCGCCCGCACCGCACGCTACACCATCACCAATGAGCGCTGCATGCTGAGTTTCGGCATCGCGCTGACGGCCACGCTGTCGATGCCGCTGCGACGCATCGCCATCGTGTCGGTCGCGCTGCGCGGCGATGGCACGGGCGACGTTCCGATGGCGCTCAAGCCTGGCCGGGCGGTGGCGTTCCTGAAGCTGTGGCCGCATGTGCGGCCGTGGCAGTTTCGTCAGCCGCAGCCGATGCTGCGCGGCATCGAGGATGCGGCGCATGTCGCAGCGCTGCCCAGCCAGGCGGTGGAAGCAGTCTCGCCGGGCCGGCTGACGGCGATTCCAGCGCATCCTGGGGTTGCGCTTGCCGCGAGCCTTGCGCCCACTACCTCGGCGGCGGCGGGCGGCTGAGGTCCAGCAGGCGGGCGAACGCGCCGACCCCAGCAGGGCCGAACGCGTTCAGTTCAATCAGCTTATGCGTCGCAGTGTCGTCGATGGTGAGACGACCATCCGACCAGCGCGTCAGATGAAACGGCAGCGACGGCGCGCCTATGCCCTCGCGCCGCCGCTCCCGCACCAGCCCGGCCAGCATCACGCGCATGAAGCCGTTGCTGGCCGGCGGCACGACATCGACCAAATGGAGGTCATCCGCCTGAAGCACGGCGATGCTGCCGTCGTCGCGGTCCTGCATGACGAGGTTGGCCGCGCGCAACGGCGTCGCAGCCGACGACGTGGCATCGGGTGCGGGCAGCCGGGTCACGATGGCGATGCACAGGATCGCGGCTAGCGGCATGCCGATCACTGCGAATGGGATAGGAATTCTGCCAGGAAGCCGGCGCGGCTTGGGCCAGGGACCGTCGTCTGGTTCGATCGGTCCGTCACGCATGGTCGACGAGACCGCCGATCTGGTTGACCACCGGGAATAGCCACCGTAGCGTCATCATCCATAGGCTCCTGAAGCCGATCAAGCACGATAAGCGCCTCGACGATGGCCACCGTGGTCCCAGGCAGAAGGCCAGTATAGTCGCCGTCGAGCCGCATGACGAGCATGTGTCCTAATACCGACCGCAGCTCAGGGCCGAACTTCAGCGTCAATGCCGCCGGGGCGCGAGATCCACCGCCTGGCGCAGTGCCTCCACTAGCGATCCCTCGTCGGCGACGCCCTTGCCGGCAATGTCGAAGGCGGTGCCGTGATCGACGGAGGTGCGGACAACCGGCAGGCCGATGGTGACGTTCACCCCGGCTTCCAATCCCATGACTTTCACCGGGCCGTGGCCCTGATCGTGGTACATTGCCACCACAAGGTCGAAATCGCCGCGCGCCGCCCGGAAAAACAGGGTGTCGGCCGGCAGCGGCCCGTCCACTTTCCAACCCTTCGCCTGGCAGGCCAGGACCGCGGGGATGATCTTCTGCTCCTCCTCGCCCTGACCGAACAGGCCGTTCTCGCCGGCGTGCGGGTTGATGCCGCACACGCCGATGCGAGGGGCGGCGATGCCGGCCTTGAGCAGCGTCGCGTGGCCGCGGGCGATGACCCGCTCCACCAGGCCGGGCTCGATCATCCGGATCGCATCCATCAGGCCGATATGCGTGGTGACGTGGATGACGCGCAGCCTCGGCGCCACCAGCATCATCGACACTTCGGGCGTGCTGGTCAGGTGCGCCAGCAGCTCGGTATGGCCGGGATACTTGTGCCCGGCTGAGTGCAGCGCCTCCTTGCTGAGCGGCGCAGTGCAGATGGCATCGGCCTCCCCCGCCTCGACCAGCCGCGTGGCACGCTCGATATACCGATAGGCGGCTTCACCCGACACGGCCGAGAGATTGCCGAAGGGATGGCCGGCGGGGATCAGGCCCAGGTCGATGCAATCCACCGTGCCGCGGGCGTAATGCGCCTCGGCCGGGGTCCGCAGTGCGTTGACCGACAGCGTGCCGTGCACGATGGCGCCGGCTTCGCGCAGCCGGGCCGCGTCGCCCACCACCAAGGGCCGGCACAGCGCGGCCACGTCGTCGCGCGCCAGCGCTTTCATGATGATTTCCGGACCGATGCCGGATGCGTCGCCCATCGTGATGGCAACGATGGGACGGGTGTCGGACGTGGCACTCATAGTGGGATCTCCGTCGGCCGCGAGCGGCGCAGGGTGGACAGGCAGCGGCTCAGCGTCCCGGCATCGCCGAACGCGCCGGCCTTGGTGACAATAGGCACGGTCAACGCGCCGCGCGTGCGGCCGATCGGCACGCCGGGCTCGATCTCATCGAGCAGGCGAATGCCGCTGACTCCAAAGGCGTCCAGCAGGGCCAGCGCGGTCTCGCCGCCGGTGGCGAATATCGCGCCGATATACGGCGCCGCGGGCTGCAGCAGTGCAGCCAGCCGGCGGGCGAGTCCTGCACCTTGCGACAGGTCGGCGGCGGGATCGGCGGCGATCTCA
>JAABUS010007558.1_pt1 | contig 12398 bp, 12 predicted proteins | sample 5560161 | NCBI WGS metagenome assembly JAABUS01 (sample SAMN10711885, study PRJNA513376) | rock metagenome | isolation source: Antarctica rocks | place: Antarctica: Victoria Land, Trio Nunatak nord | collected 2016-01-04 | reverse complement strand
TCAATCAAAGAGACTCGAAGCTGATATGTATGTATTGTTCTTTAGAGATAGCTATAACAAGACATTAAGAATACAGAAGAGAAAGAGTGCGAGCTCTTCTATAAATAATGGCTTGAGACTGCGCTAGGCTCGATACAGATGTGATGTAATAGATCAGATGTGTTTGTCTAAAAGAATGATGAAAGAGATGAATGAAGAAAGTGCTGAACAACAGAAAGAAGTGCTGAGAATGACTCAAAGAGATGCGCTAGGTTCAAACTAGGCATAGCGTCATGACTTGCTTTAATCAAATTGATTAGAATTAGATCTGAACTCTGATCGATTCAGACATGTTCGTAACAGTTTCTGATGAGAATCTATAATATTTTCGAGATTGTACATTAGCTTTCAATCATGATTAACATCTGTATAATATTTGAATAATTTGATTTAAGCTTGCGTTAAGACTTTCAAAAGCGAATGCTTTCAAGAATGCTACTTTCTCTTCAGAGCTGTCATGTGATCTTCAATATGAAAGAACAAAACATCATAAACGATGTAAATTGCATTGATGCTAAATTCGCAATTATGTTCAAGTAAATCAGTGAATATCGCGAATGATTTAAGTAGTTCTACAAGATATCAAACATATGTTCATTCTTCATTATTGAAAGATAGCTTTTGAAGAGTAGTATTTTCATTTTCGTGAGTAGAAATATAACTCTTGATGAAGACTTGAAGACGAAGTGCTCTCAAAAGCATGAAACAGATGAAATTTCAGCGAATTTTAACGTCTTGTATCATCTTGAAACGAAGTTTGAAATTGCGTTGAGACTTGTGAAAGTTCTCTATTCTCTGAGAACTTTCGTTCATATAAACAGAAAGCTTTTGAATCTAATTAAACATTACTATAATGTCATGAATAAGAGTGTACTTTGTATTTTCAATCGTGATTGCAAAATCGATTGCAAAATCGATTGCGAAAATAATAGCAGAGCAAACTAACATAATAAATAAAAATTATTAATTATCTTGAACAGTGTTTGAAATAAACTCTCTTGTATAAACATGCTTTGAAGACTAATCTTGAATATTCAATACTTTTTCTCATTCTCATTCTCAAGACTTAACATCAGCGATTTGAGTAACTGTTTAACAGCTAACTGAATTACATGTGCTAAACATGATAAATGTGAAGTAGCTGAGAACATTTGCAAAGTCTCGTCTAATGCAGTCATCATGACGTCGTTATTGCTGACGTTGTCTGTGATTACAGTCATAACTCAATCTTGAATATCAAGTTCTTGCAATATTCATTCAGTAATACTGCTTAAATTGCTTTTGATATGCTTGTCTTCAATTTGTTCAAAGCTCAACAAGACTTTTCAATACTTTCAGAACTCAGTATAGTAAAATCTCATGATGACTAGAAAAGATAATTTATTAGAACTACTTCATTCATCTAAACTAATGAAGATTTTAGAATTCGTTGATAAATTCTTGAGTAAGTTGACTCAAACAACAGTCGCTCAATTCTTGAGAAAAATCATAAGTTTAATTCTGTGTGACAGAGTAATGCTTGATCATGTCATTTCAAATGCTCATCGAAATTGAACATTGTCAACAGCAACATGAGAAATGTTCAAAGTGACAAAAGTCTTTTGAAGTTGTAATGCAAAGACTTCTAAAGTATATTCTTGATAAAAAATGCAATGCTGTGATTTATTAATCTTTTGTAATCTTTTTTGCAATCTGTTTTGCAATCTATTTTGCAATCTGCAGCTAAGAAGCAACTTATCAAAGCTTTAACTTTAACAAAGTTATGAATGTCTTGAACTTTTGTGATCTTAGTTGCTAAGTTTGTGCGTCTATCACAATCTTTGCTATTCAGATGATGTTTCATGATGCTGTTATTAATGCTTCTATTGTTAGAATGCTCATAGACATGCAAATACAAACGACAAATGAGTTTGAATCTTTCGCTTTCAACTAAAGCTGTCTGATAGAAGTTATTTCATATCTCATCTGTTCATGTCTGTGAGATTCACTTTGAATGATGATAGTCTGATACTTTTCATTCTACTTGCATTGCATATTGAGTTTGCTTTCATCAATTCAGAAATATATGTTGATATTCTTGCTCATGACTGTATAGCACATATTGTTCATTGTGTAATGACTGCAGATTGACAAGCACGACAAAAGCAACATTAGAAGAAGAAGATTGAGCATTATCATGCTCGTTGTTATCAAGATTCTCTGAAGATATATCTATAGAACTGAATAAACTGTTTATACTTGCTTGCAATTTCAATGTTCTGTTTCAAGAAGATGACATGATAAATAAGTTAAACGAAAAAGAGACTGCAAAAAGAGTTGCAAAAAGAATTGTTAAAAGAGTTGCAAAAAGAATCAAAAACAAGTTTGATCTTTCAAGCATCATTAAGCTTAGAGTTTGAAGATCAATGCAAATTGTGCGTCACTGTTGACTTGTAACTGATTGATTTTTATCTTTTAAATTAACTGTTAATTATTCTAAAAACTAGCACATTTTAATAGATTTCAAACATCATGATTGATTAAGAAGCTTATTACAAATACAAGAAAATAATTATACAGAGATGAACTGAAGTATGAAATAATCATTGCACAAAATTATGTGAAAAGAATGTTTAATTCTTCTGTTCACTTCTGTTATTTAATTATTACATGAGAGTATGATGTGATGCTGCATGCAATAAATGATTTTATCTATCAGCTTGTGACTGCAAAACTAGCTAGATCATTGATTTAGAAACGCTCGATTTCTAAGATATGAACATTAAGAAAATCAAAAAGATTACTTGACTTCTTAATTTTGAATATTACTTTTCAGATTTCACGTGTCAATTTGTGTGAAATATTTGATGTTCATTCATACTTGTTGTAGTCAAAATTTGTCGATCAATTCTCAGTCTGATCTGATAGCACAATTCACTTGCATGACTTGTTTTTAATCATCTTTCTTTTCAATCATACTACACGTCATAGAATTTTCTCAGACGTGATGAATGATTCTTGAAAGCGCTTTGATGTCAATTTACAATCTCGAGAGATATGATAATTTCTGAAGAAGACTTGATGATACTGATCGCTCTCTGCTTTTCTATATATCACAATGTTAGTATAAATATTGAAATACAAGTCACGAAATTGATTGCAAAATTGATTGCAAAATTGATTGTAAAATTGATTGCAACATCAAGAGCAAAATCAAAAGCAAAATTCAAATAGTAAAAGAAATAATAATCATATTGTAAACAAGATTACAAAAAGAACTGTCAAAACTTACACAATAAGACGACATGCTACGTCTTTTCAGAAATTCTGAAACTGTCAAAGAATCTTCACTGTCAATGCTTCTCTGATGACATTTAAGTCATTCATTATCTCTTCATTTATCATCGTCTTGAGCTTTTCTTTCAGAAGCAAGTCATTCATCTGATATTGTTCTTTCGTCTGAAGATCATTGATGTCAGAGAGCTTCTTTCATTAAGAATTCTTCACATTTGTATCAAAATGAGTGCTTAGTACTGAAGAATCTTGATTGAGACTTGCGACATTGAGACGCGCTCTTACATAATTCATTGTATTTTCTTTCGCAATTCTATGAATTTATTAATATTTGATTGTAAAAAGAATTGCAAAAAATATCGTTGATTTCATTTGCTATTTACATGCACAATCAACAAGAACTCACGATCATCATTTGATGCTTGTAGATAGACATTCGATTTTTTGAATTGCTTGATTCAGTAGAAATGAATGTTTCTATCTCTGTTCTTGACATCTTTTATTTCTTTTTCATTATTCATCATTCTTTCAACTCAACTTCTAATATTTTTCGAATGAAAATTATCAAAATAATTATCATTTATCTTACGCTTGTTAGTTGACATCATTGCAATAATAATATAAAGTAGTAGTGAAAGTGTAGATGTAATATTTTAGTAATTTAAATGATGATTGTAAGTTAAAATAGTGAAGTTCAATTGCAATAATAAGATATGAACTTTAAACTTTGATATCTTGATTTAAGATTTTAAGATTTAGATCATCAACATTAATTCAGTCATGTAATCATCAACTTTTTTTCTTCTTTGTAACAATCATCTTCAAACAACAACATACTGCAATCATGATCATAACAGCTCAGTAAGTTATGTATCAGCTTCACGAGTTTATAGAAGATTGCAAAACTGATTGCAATACAGAAACAATGAGCTTAACATTAATAACAAAACGCTACTTAGCACTTTTGATTCTGCAACTGACGAGATTTTGAACTCGATTTTGAATTCAAATGAACTCTTCAACTTGCATGAATTTATGTACATGTTTCGTTTCTTATTACTCTTGAATTGATTGCAAAACTGATTGCAAAGTAGAAATAATATCACAGCGAATTCTAAATTCAAGCTTACAAGATCAAATTTCGATCATGAGTCAAACAATAGATCGCGATTATCAAGCAGCTCAGAATCATCATTGTCAAGCGCATCATCATCATTCTCATCATTATCATTTTCATCATCATCATTTTCATCATCATTCAGTAAAAAACTTTATAACAAGCAATTTGTTGAAAAGATGTTTTGAAAACAGTCAATAGTGAAGTTGAGAACTGATGATAAAAAGATGAAACTCATCAAAGTAAGTTTGAGACTTACTAGATTGCAAAAAGAATTGCAAAAGTAATTTCAAAAACACTGATCATATGTTAAAATGTTCAACTTATTGAATCAGCTTATGTTATTAATGTCATCATAAAAAGTGATCTTATCAAGCTCAAGAAAATGCGAAAATATTGCAGAGAAACTGTGACACTTCGTGAAATTCGTTGATATTAAAGAACAATCAACTTACTTATTTCAAAGTTGTCGTTTCAGCGTATGATTCGCGAAGTGTATCATGAATTGATTGAAGTTGATCTTCGCTTTCAATCAAAAGCTATAGAGACATTGCAGAAGATGACGAAAGCATGACTGATTGCGATGTATGAAGATTAGTTTCACGATCAATTTTGCAATTGATTTTGCAATCAATTTTGCAATTCAAATACTAATTACTTAACAGACATCAATCTTTGCGCAATTCACGCAAAGCATGTAATCATTCAAGCGAAGAATATGAGATTGATTTTTCATCTCATGAGTGAAAAGTTTACATTTGAAGTCTGTTCAAATTACATGATGAAGTAGATAGTCATGTTACTATGCAATCAGAATGCAACGCTGTCGCAAGATAAATAGATAGTAAATACAATTTTTGCACTGTCACACTGTTAGTGATACTATTGCTTTCACGCATAATTCAAGTTAATTCTTATTGCTTTTGTCAATAACTTTGGTTTTTTTTTCCTTAAATGTAAAGTCAATTGATTAACTACTTGTATGCATGAGATTTCAGCGCAAACGAAATTTTCGCACACGCTAACTAAAACTATCTATATTGATGTCATTTTAGCACGTTAAATTTTAACTATTTGTTGCTAATCTTTCTAGATTAGAGTGCGCGAAAACTCAGTTTGCGCGAAAATCTCGTGCATACAAGTAATTATTCTATTTTTAGAAATCGAATTCAAATTCAGTTTGCATGAAAATTCTGTGTATATGAGTAAGTATACTATTTTTAGAAATTGAGTTCAAGCAACTCAACTTGATTTCGAGTTGAGCTCGAGTTGAGAGAGATCAACTCAGTCTCAACTTGAATTCAGAATTGAGTTGAGTTAACTCTTCTCAACTCAACTCAATTCTAACTCGATGACAAATCTAGATCTGACTTTAGAATCTCTTTCTTTCTCTCATCTGTGACTTTCATTAACGTATATATTGATGTGTTTTGCTATTGTTTGAAGCATTTCGAAGAAGAAATAAAGATCTCATAAATGTTGCAATCGTGCACTTCGAATTAGTCTAACATAGATCGTGTCAGACTATCATAGACTAGTATAGAGCTGATGTTGACACGCTAGCAATCTAGCGTGTCTTCGTGAGTAAAACTTACGACGTGTTGCATCTTCTTTCTTCTTCAGCTTTGAACTTCTAGTTAGAATACACTTATATGATTCGCTCTATGCAAACTCATAACATTAGTTCAAAGCTCATTAATCTTGCTATCGACGTGTAAATGATATAAAAACAAGCTACATCATTCAAACTTGAATCAGAATCGAAATCAGAAAATCGAGCTCAGAAGACTTGTTAGAAATCAAGAAATTTCTAGAACAGAACAGAAGAACACGAACGTGTTGTTCTAGATTAACTCTTTACTGAACTCATCGTCAAAACAGAAGAACAGAAGAACATGAACGCGTTGTTCTAAAACTGAAATCAGAAATTTCAGTTGAATCTTGATCAGCAATTTTCTACTCACACAATGACTAAAAGCACAGAATTAGAATCAGAATTAGTGAGCACGACTTGCTATGAAACTTGAAATGCTGAAAGAGAATCACTTCTATCACAGAATTAAACAGCATCAGAAGAAGAAGGCACGAATGTGTTGTTGAATATCAAAGAAGAGAACACTAACGTGTTGCTCTTCGATCATGAAATGATCAAGATCAGCATCAGCACGAAACTGAATGCTTCAATAAGCGCTTATGAAGCAGACGATCTCGTTGTCTTTATCAAGTACATATGTCAACAGCATGACATCGAAATCAAGATTCACAATGACATGATTCAGATGTTGAATGACATCAACAAGATCAACGTTGAATTGAAAGCTATCAACATCGAGTTGAAAGCTACGCAGACAACGTTGAATGCTGTTTGAACGCGTTTACAGAAAGAAATGAAGAAAAAGAACGTGATTATACATCATCTAGAAGTGACATCAAGTCAACTAAGCACTTCAATTTCGAAAGATTGATTCTTGAAGTCAATCAAGCTATCTGACTCATCTCTGTTCAAAGATTCAAGACAGAATGTGAATAATTGATTGTTTTGAATGCAAAACAAGCTGAAGATGAACAAGAATCATTTTTCTATCGAAGAAATGAAGATTGCATATGTGAAAAGTCGAGTCAGTGAAACGATGATCAAACACATAGCATTCAGAATGAGAAACATGATCACGAACTCGTTTCTTGAAGCAGAAGAGATACTGTCGATCATAAATAAAATGTACGACGATTTCAATCAACATCACACGACTCAACGACAGTTCTTGAAGCTGTATCAAAACAAGATCTTCTTTCATGAATTTTGAATGAAATTTCAGAGACTTAGTGCAAAACTAGAGTACAATAACGAAACTTTACTAGATGATCTTCAGCATAAGATTAGCTCAGATCTTCAGCGAGTCACGATCAACGAATGAACTATGAATTTGAACGAATTCGTTGACATCTGCATGCAAGTCAACGTTCGATTGACGAAATTGAATGCTCAATCAGTTTTCAAGACATCAACGACTCAAGTTGCTCGCTTTATCACTAGCATCTTGACGACAATCACTACTGCGACTTCAGCTTCAATCTCTGCATGAAAGAAACTCAGAATATTGAACGTTGATTCTGCTAGAGAGAAGTTGTTTAAAAAAGAACTCTGCTTCAAATGCAAGAAGTCAGAACATAGAGCACACGACTGTCTTGAATCAGTTCAGATGCATGAAATTGCAGCGAATTTGAAAAACGACTTGCTCTCGTCAAAGTAGTGACTGAGAGCGATATACTTGTATTCTGCTTCATCAGCATGTCTGACGACTCGTTTGATTTCAAGTCGTTCACTGTTGACGTCATCTTGAATAGTCTAGAAAAGATATTCAGATCTTTCGCTCTGATAGATACAAAAGTCACTGACATGACTTTCATTGATGAATCTTTGATGTCAGAGCTATGTGAATGCTTTGATATTCAGTCAATATCGCTGTCAAAATCAAAATCAATTCGATCGTATGATGAAACTTCTGATTGAAAGTTGATTACACACGCTCTGTATACATCAATCATGATACAAGAACACAAGAATGAAATGATGTTTTTATTAATAACTCGTCTAGATCAACATAAGATAATCTTTGAAAATCTTTGATTGAAAAGAAATCAAATGTTGATAGATTCTGCAAATGATTGATTAATATCATTGTTGAAGATTTGAACATCGAAATCTGTTGTTTCAAAAGCAAGCAGTCAATCAGCATTTCACAAATCTGAATCAAACAAGATCTGTGAAAGAGAACGAAAGAACTTGAACTTGATTGTTACATCAACGATCATCTTGAAGAGATTCATGAATCAGAAATCAGTGAATAGATTCATTGAATCTGCTCTCATAGCAAAGCAAAGCATTCAAGTTGATCTCAATCAACTTCGCTCATTTCAGTCAATTAAGACAAAGAAATTCGTTAATATTGTCATGATCGAAGTCGCTGTGTATTGAACTCTAGTCAAGAATAAAAAGATCAAGATCTTCTTCTTGATCATTAGTGAAATCAACAAAGCGCTTAGCTCAGTCGAAGATTTCGCGAAACTGAATGAAATGATCTCTGTCATGTCATTAAATGAACTGAAGAAGAAGCTTTTGATAGTTTATCACGACTTTCTGAATGTTTTTGATAGAGAAAAGACAACGCAGTTGCTCTCACATTGATCATATGATCATAAGATTGAATTAGAAGATGAAGATCAGTCTTCTAGAAGTCGATTGTATTTCATGTTGAATCACAAGTTGCAGAAGATCAAGAAGTATCTAGAAGAGAACTTGAAGAAGAAGTTCATTATTCTCAGCAAAGCTTTCTTTGCTTCTTCAATACTATTTGTCAAAAAGAAAGATGATAGTCTTCGCTTTTGCGTGAATTATCGAAAACTGAATGCTTTGATCAAAAGAGATCATTATTCAATATTCTTGATAGACGAAGTACTAGCTTGAATTCAAGACAGTAAGTATCTGACTCGACTTGACATTATCGTCACGTTCAATAAACTGCGCATGAGTTCGAAAAGCGAGAATTTGACTACTTTTGTTACTTTCTTCGATGTCTACAAGTATAGAGTAATGTTCTTTGAATTAATCAATGAACTCGCGTCTTTTCAGCACTATATCAACAATGTATTGTTTGACTGTCTGCACAAGTTCTGTCAGGCATACTTGAATGATATTCTCATCTATAGTAAGATCTTGAAAGAACATAAAACTCATGTGAAAGAAGTGCTAAACAAGCTTCGCGAAGTCGACTTGCAGATAGACATTGACAAGTGCGAATTCAAGATTCAGAAAATCTCGTTTCTTGAACTACTGATATTCATCAATGATCTGCGAATGAATTCTAGAAAAGTAGATGTGATTCGAAGCTGAGAAGTGTCTCGATTGTTGACTCATGTGCAAATCTTCATTGACTTCTGCAACTTCTATCGACGATTCATAAAGAACTTCTCAAAGATCATTTGACTTATGATAAAGCTGACTTGAAAAGATCACTTCTTTGAATGAACAGAGATCTGTCAGATGATCTTTGAAGAACTAAAGCAATAAATGATGACAGCTCTCGTTCTGAAGCATTTCAACTCAATCAGAGAAGCTATTCTGAAAACGAACTTCTTAAACTACATGAACGACGAAGTATTATCTCAGTATGATGATGCAGACATTCTACATTCAGTGATCTTTTACAGCAAGAACATGATTCTTGCAGAATGCAACTACGAGATCTATGACAAGAAACTGCTGATCATTATTCGCTGCTTGAAGCATTGACGTTCTGAATTGAAATGTACAGATATTTCAATCAAGATCTTCATCGATCATCTGAATTTGAAGTACTTCATGACAATCAAAGAACTGATCAGACGACAGACTAGATGAGCTGAGAAGTTATCTGAATATAACTTCAAGATCATATATCAGTCGAGAAAACAGAATCTGAAAGTCGACGCGCTGATCAGAATGTCAGACGTCAAGTCAGTTGAAGCAAATGATGATTGAAAGCTATATTAGCATCAGATGCTATTGTCAGAAGATAGATTTGAACTGCAGTCAATAGAAGCTGATCAAGAAGATAATCAGAAAGCTGATCAAGATCTGACTCAGAATCTGACTCAGATTCGAAACACGAATTGAACGTTAATGAAAATTCGATCAAAGAGATGATTTCTATTCAGAATCAAATTATAGTTGAAAATCGAACGAATCAACTGTGCTTTGATATTCAAATAGTCATGAAACAGAACAGAAGAACTTGTCAAGATATTGATCTAGACAATTGCAAAGTACTTGATGAAGTACTCTGAAAAGATAATAGACTATGAGTTTCTCAGTCAATGATCATTTGATTGATAAGAAAAGCACATGATCTTTCGATCAATGATCACTCTGACATGAATCGAACGTTGAACTTGCTGAGACGATTATATTGCTGATCAAAGATGAGAACGACGATCAAGCGCTACATTCAAAACTGTTACGTTTATCATAGATCAAAAGCATCAAGAGATTGAATCAATGAACTGCTGAAGTCATTGCTCATATCAGAGCAGCGATGACAGAACATATTATTAGACTTCATTATCGATCTATCAGAAAGTGATGAAAACAACGCGATTCTGACAGTCATAGATCGATTGTCTAAGAAACGACATTATATATCGTGTTGATCAGATGACAAAGAAACCTTCGCAGAACAAACAGTTAAGCTACTGTTGATATGAGTCTTCAGAACTCATGAACTACTCAGATCAATAGTGTTTGATCGTGATTCACAATTCATATCGATTGTCTGAAAGTCTCTATGCTTGAGACTCAACATCAAGGTAAAACTATTCACAAACTATCATTTGCAAATTGATGATCAAACAGAAAGAGCGAATCAGAATGTGAAACGATATCTACGAAGCTACTGCTCATATATGCAAGATGATTGATTCATCTGATTATTCATGATCGAATTCGTCGATAACAATGCTATTTCGTCGTCAATTGAACAGTCGACGTTCTTTCTTAATAAGAGCTTTCACTCTCATATGAGCTTCGATTCGAACTCAATTGAATATGAGATCACTCGAGCTAGAATCGAAGCAGGCAAAGCAAAGAATATATTCAAACACATGAAATGATCACTAGCATTGATCAAACAAGTCTTGACAAGAGTCAGAATTACAATGAAGAAACAGACTGACAAGCATCGAAAGAAAATGATCTACAAGATAGATGACATGATGTTTCTGAATTCTAGAAACATAACGATCTCACGATCATCAAAGAAGCTAGACGATAAGATGCTAGAATTCTTCAAGATTCTGATCAAGGTCGAACATGCGTATCGACTGAAACTATCATCGACTATGAAGATACATTCGAAGTTCGCATCAAATCTGCTGCGACTAGATTCGAAGAACTCTCTGAACGAACAACGAAATGAATCGCCTAACTCTATAGTGGTCAACGACGAAGATGAATGAGAGGTGAAGAACATACTGAACTTCAGGCACTACGGACGAGGTAAACGGCTACAATATCGTGTCAATTGAAAAGAATACGACGTCGATCTGCATTGGTACAACGTCGATGAAAGCGAATTCGAAGGATGCCCGAAGGTCGTAAATGACTTTCATGAACGATATTCGAACAAGCCAAGATAGGAACCAACTTAAGAAAGGTCGGCCGGACTGCAGCAATGAGGACATTGCTAGATGAAGGGGGGGGTAATGTTGCGATCGTGCACTTCGGGTTAGCCTAACATAGGTCGTGTCAGGCTACCATAGACTAGTATAGGGCTGGTGTTGACACGCTAGCGGCCTAGCGTGCCTTCGTGAGTAAAACCCACGACGTGTTGCACCTTCTTCCTTCTTCAGCTTTGAACTCCTAGTTAGAATACACCCATATGATTCGCTCTATGCAGGCTCATAACAATAAGCTTGCGACATCTAAAGAACTGATATCTGATGATATATTGACTCAACTGACGTTTGAAGGTATCTGAATAGGCTCAAATCGATCGTCTATATCAGTGATAGAACGCAGATTAGAACGATCAGTTCCTAAATCAGTTGAATCAGGTACTACGTCGCAGGAAGGCATTATCGAGGTGGGTCAGAACAATAGAGGGCTTTGTTGACATTGTTTCTATTTACAAAAAATAACCTTTTTGACGGAACCTTACCGAATCTGGTTAGGGTTAACCTTAAAAATTAATCGAATCCTAACAGCGGTTAAAGGGATAGACATGATCACGAAACATTTCTGCCCCTTCCACTTCTAGCCTGGAAGGTGAGCAGCGACATTCAATCTTTTCTTCGCCTCCCCTCTCCTCACTTTTATCCCTTTCCCCTGCCTCATTCTCTCTGCTGATGACTTCTGCTATCCGTCTCATGATCCGTCGCTCCAAAATCATCCCACAATCTGGAATATGTTGACAGGTGCGACGATCGCTTCACCGGC
>JAABUS010007557.1_pt1 | contig 12400 bp, 9 predicted proteins | sample 5560161 | NCBI WGS metagenome assembly JAABUS01 (sample SAMN10711885, study PRJNA513376) | rock metagenome | isolation source: Antarctica rocks | place: Antarctica: Victoria Land, Trio Nunatak nord | collected 2016-01-04 | reverse complement strand
GGAAATAATTGGCCTACACAAGGGCAAATTGATATGATTAGGGCAAATGGTAATGAAACAAACTTTTATTCAACCAATTACTTTTATGGTAAGGTGGCCAATAACAATTTAGTAAGCAATGCATATGGTTATATAACAACTGATGCAGATTTAACTGCATGTTACCATATTTACGAAACAGAATGGACAAAGAACACTCTAAATTTTTATCTCGATGGTAAGCTTGTTGAGCAAAAAGCTACGGGCGGTTATATTCCGGAACTCTTCGGTAAAACCCAACGTTTGTATTTATATACAGTAATTAGTAGTGAACTCCTTACCAGACCTCAAATTCAAACTGCAACTCTGTTTGTTGATTGGGTTAAGGTCTTTACTTCTAAGTAACTTCACGCTCGTCTAACAATTTAAGCATACCTTTTGAAAATAGATTGCCGAATTTGTGCGCTACTACCCTATACATCGGAATGCAACCTTTATAATTAAACCGGAAGAAAAAACCTGCTACCTGCCTTTTTGTGAAGGAAGAACTGTACAGCCTCATTATAAATTTTATCCTTTTACGAAATTCTATTCTGCTAATACCAAAGGTTTGTTTTATATAGTGTAATATTTCGTACTCCTCCTCCAGCCTCTTTCTCAACTTTTCGACCGTATTCATTGTCCTTGTAGTTGCTGTATGTTTTCGGAAAAAATTAAATGATTGCGCCGTGTAGGCAATGTTTCCTGTTTTAAGTAACTGCATCCATAAAAGCCAATCACCACAATACTTCATGCTTGTATGATTATTATCTGCCACCTGCAGATATGCAGCTTTTTTAAAAATTACAGCACTGGCATTAGGTATCGTATTTTTAAAAACTAAGTATTTACAAATCTCACTTTTGCCATCATTAGTATAATCAGCCAACCAATGTTTATTATCCACATCGTCTGTCCACCATAGCATACTTCTTAAACCATGGTTGGTCTCATCTACTTCATTTGATTGGCAATAAGACAACACGATGTTCTCCCGTTTATTGATGTTGACCATTAATTGTGCTAATAATTCTTCATGAGCATAGTCATCACTTTCAGCAATCCATATCCAATCGCCTTTAGCCAATTCAATACCTTTTTTCCATTGTTTAAATGCAGACCCGCTGTTTACTTTATTATAAACAATTTGACTAACCTTAAAATGCTGCCGGTATTGTTCAATTATTTCCCTACTGTTATCGGTGGAGCAATCATCTAAGAGAATGACTTCAAAATTTGCATAGGTTTGGTTTAAAACAGAGTCAATCCGCTGTTTTAAAAAAGAAGCGTGATTATAATTTGGAATGATGACAGATACCATTGAATCAGATATCAATAATATTAACAATGTTCTTTTAGTAGTTACTTTACTTCTCTCACGGTCTTTTAAAAAATCTTTAGTTGTTCTTGTTCATCTAACCCAAGCTTTTAAACTCTAATGTCCTATCTTCAGGAAAAGGTGGATCCAATAATAAATTTTTTCAACTATGTTTCTTGCTCACTTACAAAAAAGTAAAAAATTAGTCCTTTATTGCTTTAACTCTACAGTCTCTTTTCGCCTTTACTAAGTTGTCTTGTTAAATACAGTTTCAAGTTCTTTCGTAAACGCTGCTACGGGATGCTCTTGATAAACTTCACGAACCTTTTTTCCGGCATTTTTGCCTATCATCTCCCACTGCTCCCTCTGCGACCATGCTTTTTCCAATGCAGCATCAATATGCAAAACGGTAGGAAAAGCGGCTATAAAACCATTTTCTCCTTCGGTAACCAAATCTCTTGCCCCGCCTACATCTGTTACCACGGCTCCTCTGTAGAACCACATTGCTTCAAGAAGGGCCAATGACTGCCCTTCCATACGTGAGGGTAATATCAAAAGGTGATTATTTTTCCAGACCTCAGCTATAGAAGGCACATAACCTTTAAAAAACACATTCTTTATATCATATATTATTAGCAGCCGTTCTATCAGTTGCCGATGTGGGCCGGCACCATAGAGATTAAAAGAAACAGGTCTGTCCTTCCATTTACGTTGCCCCAGCAACTGTAAAAGCAGATCATGTCCTTTATGAAACATTTCAAACCTTCCTACTAAAGCAATTTGATAATGGCCGTTAACAAGGGAAGGGTATTCTTCGGGCACCTCTATTGGAGCAGAAAAGGAGTTCAATATAATTTTGGCATTGGAATGCTGATCCCCTATCATCAGATTATGAAGGTCAAGATTAGCCTGGGAAACAAAATAGTTTAATTGAGCTTTTGCATAACCCGCCCTTAATTCATTGAGTGTTTCATCGTCAATAAATGCCCACAAAATATTGGCTACTAATTGTGCTACGGTTACATACGGTACTCCCTGTTGCCTGCATACAGTCATGTAATATCTGGCATCTACGTTACTTCCCTGAGAAATAACTACTAATTGTGGTTTTTTTTTAAGAAGTGCATGCAAAAAAGGATGTCGCTTTAGTTTTATTTTTCTTAAAACTCTTTCTATGTTGCTTACCTGGCCAATATTAATGCCGGAAGCCCCCCGGCTCTTCAACTTATCAACGATAGAACCATTATATCTTATAGCGAAAATTATGTTGTAACCTTTGTCTGCTAAAGATACAGCAGTCTCTGCCCATAAAATTTCACTCCCACCCCATTCACGAACAGTTGAAACGAATAAAATAGATTTGCTGTTCATTTTTTTAATTCACGTTTTAAGCTATCGTGTTTTTTGCAGGTGATAATTTTTTGATTAATTAATGTTGTTTTATTAGGAGTCTAAGGTATCCTTAACATCACTTAATGCTTTAACGTGTTTATTTAATTTTTTAAAAATCTCAACCTTTGAATGCTTACCTAATTTAAAAAAACTTTAGGCTGCCCATTTAATTTTAATGAATTAATTCTAAGGGTATAAATGCACAAAAGGTTAGTAAAAATAGTGAAATTAAGGATTAGCCTTAATTACTGATTTAAGAGAAAGTAAGTTCTATTAGATCACAAGTTCTCTACCTACCTTTAAAACAGTTTACATCCACGTTGCATTTTATTGCAGAAGTTGCAGGTTATTTTTAATTTCACTGTATAACTGAAATCTTAATGTACTGACAAACAAACCGCCACACCTACTTCTTTCCCTGGTTATTTTTGTACTACTATAATATATATATTTTTGATCCTAATCGGGCCTGGAAGCAGTGGCCTTACATTCTTGCTTATGGTTAAAAAGATGCTTTTAAAAAAAAAATATATTGTAATTAAAAATATTTTAATTATTAATTTGTAAATTTCGAATAAGTATATTTACTTTAACAGTTAAATCTAAGCCCTCTTATATTCTTTGATATCAGTAGAATTTATTTTGAAGAGCCGTAATAATTCATAGTGAGGTCTATGATAACCGAAGAGCGTAAGTAAAAAATGTCCTGATGAAATTATGTTATGCAACTGCTTTTGACTCAGAGGACATCCGTAATTGGTCGGGTTTAGGAGTTTACTACGCTAAAATGTTGCGTGAATCCGGGTTCTCAGATTTCAATTGTTTAGGCTTACATCAAAAAAAGTTTCCTCTTCATTTTATCCCTTCATTGAAAGCAAAACTCAACTTCCATATTTTAGGAAAAAAAGAGAGTCCAATTTTCAATATTACACAATCGAAAGCATACGCAGAGGTCATCCATCACAAAATAAAAGATGGAACTCATATTCTATCACCAAACACGGTGATATTAGCACACTTAAAAAAAGACCTCAGGAAAATTCTTTATACAGATTCCACTTTGGATAATTTACTAAACTTTTATCCCAACTACTGCTGCCTAAAAAACGAAGACATTCAAAAAGCACAGGAATTAGAGCATCAGGCCATCGAAGTATCAGATCTATTAATTTATACTTCAAAATGGGCAGCCGATTCGGCTATAAAGGCTTATAACGCAGAAGCTGAAAAAGTTTTTATAGTGCCTTTCGGGGCTAATTTAAATTTCGTTCCAGACGATCAGGAATTAAAATTGATCATTAAAAAAAGAAATATTGCTGAACAAGTTAATCTACTGTTTATTGGTATTGACTGGGAACGTAAGGGTGGGGAATATGCTGTACAAGTTACCCGCAAATTGAATGCACTGGGAATACGTACAATACTGCATGTTGCAGGAATACGTTTTCTACCAACAAATTTAAATAAGGAATTTATCATAGATCATGGCTTTATCTCAAAACGTACAGTTAAGAGCGAACTAAAACTTTTTAAACTTATTTCACAAAGTGATTTTTTACTACTACCAAGTTTAGCCGATTGTACTCCCGTTGCATTTTCTGAGGCAAATGCTTTTGGCGTTCCCTGCCTTGCGTCCAATGTTGGCGGACATACCAGTATCATCAAAAATGGAATTAACGGTAAAACTTTTTCGCATGTTGACTTCGTGGAAAATTCAGTAAAATTTATAACAGATTTAATCCAAACGAAAAACGCATATCACGAACTATGTTTGTCTTCTTATAACGAGTATTTAACCGAATTAAACTGGAAATCTACCGGAGCTAAGATTTATAAATTAATACATTCTATCTGATTTTTACCAGGTTTTGTATTTATTATATTAAAAGAAAAGATGATTATTATTGAAACTATACACGCCCGGAAAATTATACGTTTGCATTATTGTTGAAAATATAAATATTTACGCTAAAGAAGTATGTCTGATAAAGAACTGCAATGGGATTGGGAAATAAGTAGTAAAACTACTTGGCTTGGAAGCAGCCTGAAAGAATTATATTCCTATAAAGATTTACTTCTAAGGTTGGTTCGTAAAGATATTTTAATGCAGCACCAACAAACATTGCTTGGTCCTCTTTGGGTATTATTACAGCCACTGTTAACGGTTTTTACTTTTGTATTGGTTTTTAATAAAGTACTTAAAGTTCCTACCGGCGGTATTCCTCCTTTACTGTATTATTTATCCGGCATTACCTTATGGAATCTTTTTTCTGAAGTATTGTTGGGTACAGCCGGCACCTTTACAAAAAATGCACATGTATTTGGTAAAGTGTATTTTCCCCGCATTATTGTGCCTTTTTCGGCCATGTTATTAAATTTTTTCCAGTTTGCCATTCAGTTTTTATTTCTACTGGTAGCGGTAGTTTATTATTATTTTACCAAACAAATTGAGGTAAGAGTTATCAACCTTTTTTTATGCGTGCCGGTAATTATTGTTGTATCTGGTATTGGGCTGGGAGCTGGTTTGATCTTTTCGGTAATTACGGCTAAGTACCGGGATATTTCCGCTTTTTTACCCATCGTTGTAAGATTGCTCATGTTCCTGTGCCCTGTTTTTTATTCGCTGTCACATGTTCCAAACACGGTACGATGGCTGGTTGATTTAAATCCACTCTCCGCACAATTTAACGTGTTCCGGTATGCAATAGCCGGAATAGGAGATTTTAATGTACCTCAATTTATTTATGGTAGTGTGGCTATGCTATTATTAATGACAGGGGGATTATTGTTATTTAATAAAAAAGGCGATGGACTAATTGATGTTGCCTGATCGTTTACTCTATGTCAGAAGTTATAATAAATGTGGATAATATTTCAAAGCTATACCGTCTGGGAACTATAGGAACGGGACACCTGAGACAGGATGTACACCGCTGGTGGCAACATAAGATTTTGAAGAAAGAGGACACATTTTTTAAAACTGATATAGCCGGCAATAAAGAACGTCCTGATTATATATGGGCTTTAAAAAATGTAAGCTTTGATATTAATGAAGGCGAAGTTTTAGGTGTTATCGGACGGAATGGTTCGGGAAAATCAACTCTTTTGAAAATCCTATCCCGTATTATCCGCCCTACACATGGAATTGTGCGGGGAAGAGGAAAAGTAAATAGTTTACTTGAGATTGGTACAGGTTTTCATCCTGAATTATCCGGTCGCGAAAATATCTATATCAGTGGGCACATGTTAGGAATGAAAAGGGCAGAGATTAAAGAAAAGTTTGATGAGATTATTGACTTTTCCGGTGTTGAAAAGTTTTTAGACACTCCTGTAAAAAGATACTCCTCAGGAATGTACGTTCGTTTAGCCTTTGCCGTTGCAGCCCATCTGGAGCCCGATATTCTAATTGTTGATGAAGTGTTAGCAGTGGGAGACTCCGAATTTCAAAAAAAATGCATGGGTAAAATGAAAGATGTTTCAACCGATAAAGGACGCACTATCATTTTTGTAAGCCATTCCATGCATGCTATAAATATGCTTTGCTCCCGAGCAATCTGGCTGCAAAAAGGAGCTATATCTGCTATGGGAGATACATCACCAGTCATACATAAATACCTCGCATCCACCCAGAACAAAGTCTGGAACCAGAAGTGGACTACGTTAGCAGAAGCCCCGGGAAATGAAGTTATTAAAGTTCTGTCTGTTGAACTCATTCCGCAGCTTCCTAACTCTACAAAACCAATAGATATTCTTACGCCTCTTACCTTGCGGTTTACATTCTATAATTTTTTGGAAGGTATTAATTTAATGACATGCCTTCATCTTTTTACTTTGGAAGGTGAGTGTGTGTTTGATGTATGTGCCGCCCCTGTTATTTGTAAAGATGGTACTATGGAAGGAGAATGGCTGATTCCCGGAAATACGCTCCGCTATGGCTCTTATTATTTTTCGATCATGTTTGTAAAAGATACTACTGATCCGATATATTACTTAGAGGAGTGTGTGTATTTTGATGTGGAAGATTACCGTGAAAAAACATCTCATTACCATACCTGGCAAGGGTATCTTCACCCTAAACTTCCTTATAAACTAGCAGAAGTTAATGTTAAACAGGTAGATGATAAGCTCGTTCTTTAAAACAATTAATACAAAAATCATTGTCATCAATTAAGCTATTTATCAAAAAAAATATTCCATCCATCCTCTTTCAATTCTTTCATAAAATAGGGGTTTATAAAAATTATGTTCCGTATCCGGGTAAAATCAGAAAAGGAGATTTTTTGCGGACGACACCATTCAGCACTAACTTCGGATATGACCGTGGCGGACCGGTTGATCGCTATTACATCGAGAATTTTTTACAATCAGAAAGCGGCACTATAAAAGGAAGAGTATTAGAGATCGGGGACAATGATTATACTATCCGTTTCGGAGGTTCAAGAGTTGTCCATAGCGATATATTGCATATTGACAGCAGCAACCCCCGGGCAACTTTTATTGGGGACCTTAGTACATCAACGCACCTGCCCAAAAATAGTTTTGATTGCATTATTTTAACTCAAACACTCCATTTAATTTACCAGTATACGCAAGCCCTGGAGAATTGTTACCGTATACTAAAGCCCGGAGGAACATTGTTGATTACGGTTCCGGGCATTAGCCACATAGATCAGGGCGAATGGAAGAATATTTGGTTATGGTCTTTTACCGAAAGTTCGATAACAAGAATGTTAACAGAAATTTTTCCCAAACAAAACTTAACTATCAACACCTATGGAAACGTATTGGTAGCCACCGCTTTTTTATACGGCATGGGGCTGCCGGAACTCAGTAAAGGAAACATGGATTATCATGATCCGCATTACCAGGTAATCATTACTGCAAAGGCCGTAAAACCTATTTGAAATTGAAATTGAATTGGTATAAAAAAAGGGATTTGGCAACCAAAAAAATACTGGTGCTTATGTATCACCGTATTGCAGATATAGATAGAGATCCCTGGCAATTAGCAGTTACTCCCGAACATTTTGAACAAAACCTCACTTTACTTCAAAAGAAGTTTAATGTTATAACCGTATCAGAATTAGTAGAGCAGTTAAACAATAAATCCATAACATCAGATAGCGTTTGCCTTACGTTTGATGATGGCTACGCTGACAACTTTCATATTGCTAAGCCCTTGCTGGAAAAATACAGTTGTCCGGCTACTTTTTTTATTCCTTCCCAAAATTTAATTCAGCATAGCCCGTTTTGGTGGGATGAATTAGAAGCTATTATTTTTAATGAGGAACATTTACCAACTCGCTTTTCCCAAATTATTAACGGACATCAAATTGCATGCAGCCTCGGTCATGAATCTTCATTAACCGAACGGTTGGTAAAAAAACAAAACAGATGGAAATGGCCGGAAAAACCGCTTACAAAAAGATGCCAATTATACCTGCGGATATGGGAAGCTCTAAAACACTTACCTTATCCTGAGTTGGAGATTGAATTAGCTAAAATTAAAACCTGGGCTAGCAGAAAAGAAGCATCTAAGTCAGAACCTTTGCCGATGACTATGGAGCAACTTCAAGTGCTATCGTCGCATCCTTTATTCGAAATCGGGATGCATACGGTTTCCCATCCCGCTTTATCCTCTCATCCTTACGAGATACAACTCCGGGAAATCCTGGAGAACAAAAACACGTTGGAGCACTATTGTAACCGGCCAATCAATACCATTGCATTTCCATATGGAGATCATAATAACGTAACCTTGGACATTGTTCGAAACCTCGCTTTAGCTGCGGCTTTTTCGACAAAAGAATCTTCCGTCACTAACGAATCACAGAGAATAAACTTGGGAAGGTTTCAGGTAAATGATTGGAAGGGAGAAAAGTTTGAAAAATTACTTTTTAAGTGGATAAGGGCGAAATAGAACCGCTATTTAGCTCCATCGGGATTTCTCCCACCCTAGAATGTGAGCCCGATTTATCTACAGGTGTTACCACTCTTCTGTTTTTAATTTGCTCTCGAGAAGCTTCTTCAGCCTGATTATTAGGCACGAAAATAATTACAGCAAAAAATGCTTTTTCATATTACCAAACTTTTTAAGCAAGCTTAATTTGTACTTCGCGTAAACATCTAAAACGAGTTTTATCATTAATTTCAAAAACCTCTTTACACCTATTAAAAGTATTAATTTCATTGACCATGGCAGAATAAATATTTTGGTTAAGGGGAAAGAAAGTAAGAGCATTTGTTTTAAAAAGTAGTTGAATGCAGCCGTTTCTTCTTCCTTAATCATTTCATTGAAATGGATTGAATATAAAGGCAAAGTTTTTTTCCATTTATTAGTAAGTTTAAGCGTATCAAGAACCCATTCACGATTTAAGGTGCCTTCTGAATAATGCCTTATGAGTATATCAAAGCAAACGCCAACACTAAATTGTTCAGACACACTGAGAGAATAATCTATATCATAACAATGGAAGCCTTTAAATACGCTATCATCAAACTTAATTGCGAGTGCTATCCTTTTTGGGGTGCAAAACCAAAAGCCATCTACACATGCAACAGCTGACAAGTTTTCATTGAAGGGGTTGTTGAGAAACAGGTCGGTTCTACTCCGAGTTTTATTACATTGAATATAATTGGTAAGAAAAACATTTGGCTTTGCATTTTCATACCACCACCCTGAAGGGCTTAACGGCTTATAAGCTGATCCGGCCACTCCTAACAATCCCAGTTTTTTATGCTGACTAAAAAGATCAATGACAACGCTGCCCCAATTCATTGTCTGAATTTCGACATCTTCGTGTGAAAAACACAAAATTTCATATCTAGCTTTCTGCGCGCCGATGTTATAAACTTCGCATAAGCCCATTTCACCTTTACCATTTTCGATTACAATAATTTCAAAAGGTACTCCAATTGTATATTTTATATTTTCCTCTAGATTTTCAATGAGAAAGGGATGATATTTCGAAATAATAATTGAGATCATTCGTTTTAACCTTGCAAAATGTTATAGTTTGAAATATTCCCCAATGCTTAGTACCCTTTTTCATTGAATATACTTAAACTTATACGATATATTTCGTGGGAGCGCTAAATACAAGCAGTTTGTTACCAATGAATTTTCATTTGCTTATTTTCTAGAGAATGCGCCGGGCTAGTCTATCCTTAATCATCCCCACAAACCTCTTACAACAGAGAACAATTTATTTAGCACTTTAAATAATAGGGGGTATTTATAGGGCCAAAATGCCTTTTTTAGCAAGGTGTGTACAGCACGATTCTGAATCTGTTGATCTGTTAAGTATGCACTAAGCCATTTGAGAAAAAAATGGCGGCCCTGCAAGGCGTGTCCTTGTGCTATTATAGAATGCATTGCCGATTCGTGATGAAGCCTGTAAATATTATTACAATCCGAAGAAACAAAGACTGGTTCAGTCAGATAAATCTTAATTAAAAATGCCTGGTCTTCATATAATGAATTTTTACCAACAAAAGATTTTTCAAAGCCACCAAGAGCTTTAATTACAGATGTTTTCATAATTATTCCGCCAACACAAGGTGCCTCACCCTTACCTAATGGATGTAATTTTAGTACGAGTTCAGGTTGATTGTAAATCCGGTTACCCGGAACGCCGACAGGTTTCTTAACAGAATCAACTACCTTATCCGAGCCATTTTTCCAGTAGTAACTAGATTCGCAAACCAAACCAACCTGCGGATTTTCCTGAAATATTTTTACCTGTCTCTGCAATTTTTCCGGCCCCCATAAATCGTCTCCATCAATAAGAGCTATATATTCACCTTGTGCTTCTTGCAATCCTAAATTTCGGGTAGAACTTACTCCTTTATTAACGTTGTTTTCGTGCTCTAAATAGATAATTTTTCCCGGATGATTCTTTGCATACTCTTTAGCTATTTGACCACTTTTATCAGAAGATCCGTCATCCACCAAAATGTATTCCCAATCCCTAAACGTTTGATTAATTACACACTCAATTGTTTCCTTTAGGAAATTCTCCTGGTTATACACTGCTGTTATTACCGAAACCAGTGGTGACAACTTTTTATTCATCTTTCTAAATTAAGTGGTTATTACGACGGAGACTGACGTTAATTATCAAATAGCACTTAAATGAATCTTGTTATTTACCATAAACGCAAAATAATAAATAATTATAGGATTAGTAGAACGTTCTTAAGGATCAGTCATAGTACCTTTTGAAAACTTTAAATTTTACAGCTTTGTTGCCAAACTGTTTACTCATATTGCAGCGATCCATACTATCAGATTGCGAACAAATTTGAAAAATGACAACGATTTTTCCGGTATTAATATCGATAAATGGGCAAGAGGTTATCCGTCTTTTCCTTCTGTGGTGCAGAAAGTTATGAAGGAAAACTATACTACTATACAAAATGCTGGAGAATGATTATTTGCGATGGCGCTATATAATTTTCTACCGCTAACTAATTATAATGTCTTTTATGCTATCAATTGCCCGCAAATGTTTCCACTCTAAAATAGTTGCAGTAAAAAATTGAGGGTAGTAATTAAAAGTTGTTTTAGACATTCAAATAAAAGTAAGAGATTTATTTTTGTTTATTAAAGAGGTTAGCAGTTTAGACACCGCCTGTGCTGCATGTTGCAGCTGCAACGGCACAAAAATTTTATTGATACGTATAAATAATTAAATAGCGTTACTAATGGGAATTGCAATTAAGGTGGAAAATTTGTCGAAAGCTTACCGGTTAGGAGAAATAGGAACAGGAACAATATCGCGTGATTTAGAAAGGTGGTTAGCTAAATTACGGGGTAAAGAAGATCCTTTTTTACGAATAGGGGAGGAAAATGACAGAACTACCAAAGGTACATCTGATGTGGTTTGGAGTTTAAAGGATATAAATTTTGAAATACACCAGGGAGAGGCTGTTGGTGTTATCGGCCGTAATGGTGCTGGTAAAAGCACATTATTAAAATTATTAAGCAGGGTTACAGCACCAACATCAGGTTCAATTAAAGCAAAAGGCAGAATAGCAAGTTTATTGGAAGTAGGAACTGGCTTCCATCCTGAATTAACAGGAAGAGAAAACATTTTTTTGAATGGTGCCATACTTGGTATGCGCAAAAAAGAGATACAAAGAAAGTTTGACCAGATAGTAGATTTTGCAGGTATTAGCAGATATGTAGATACACCAGTAAAGAGATATTCATCAGGCATGTATGTAAGATTGGCTTTTGCAGTAGCAGCGCACCTGGATTCGGAAGTTCTAATTGTAGACGAAGTATTAGCAGTAGGTGATGCTGAATTTCAAGAAAAATGTTTAGGTAAAATGAATGATGTAAGTAAAGGTGAGGGTAGAACTGTATTGTTTGTTAGTCATAATACTGCTTCTTTAAGAGCACTTTGCTCAAAAGGAATATTACTAAATCAAGGGAAAATTTTAACGTCTTCCACAATAGAAGATGCATTAGATAAATATTTACACACTGCAACTTTAGCCCCAGAATGGATCGGGGTAGACGGAGATGAAAATATAGAAATTACTAACACTTATGTAAAAAACGCAAGTACTACTTCTGATACTCGTTTTTATACAGCAGATGAATTGGAGGTGGGGGTAAGAATTAAAGTTAAAAAACAACTTAAAGAAATTGGGATTGCTTTCAAT
>JAABUS010007556.1_pt1 | contig 12400 bp, 11 predicted proteins | sample 5560161 | NCBI WGS metagenome assembly JAABUS01 (sample SAMN10711885, study PRJNA513376) | rock metagenome | isolation source: Antarctica rocks | place: Antarctica: Victoria Land, Trio Nunatak nord | collected 2016-01-04 | reverse complement strand
CGCCGCCCGTCAGGCAAACCTTCTAAAAATTGTATAAGACTGGTCTCCATACCTTTTTTTATACTAAATTACACCACCTAAGCTTAGAATGCAACAGCCCTGCTTTTGAGGGGGGTTGGGGGGATGACTTGATATTTTACCCGATAAAAGAAGCATCATCAAATTAAACCGTAGCAGTCAATTCGTCAGAAATTAAATTGCCGCCTTTGATGCGGATGATGCGCTGCGTTTTGGAAGCCAGTTCCATATCGTGCGTTACCAAAATTAACGTGGTGCCGCTTTCACGGTTCAGATCAAACAAAAGCTTCACCATTTTTTCGCTGGTTTCGGCATCCAAATTTCCGGTTGGTTCATCGGCAAATAATATTTTGGGCTGATTGGAAAAGGCACGCGCCAGGGAAATCCGCTGCTGCTCGCCGCCGGAAAGCTGGGTAGGATAGTGGTGGCTGCGATTGGCCAGGCCAACTTTTTCCAGCAAATCCATCGAGCGCGTACGGGCATTTTTCTCGCCGCGCAACTCCAGCGGAACCATGACGTTTTCCAGGGCCGTTAAAGTTGGCAGCAGCTGAAAATTCTGGAAAATAAAGCCGACATATTGGTTGCGGACTTGCGCGCGCTCATCTTCGCCCAAATCATCTAAACGAATATGATTGAGTTCGACCAAACCGGAAGTGGAGCGGTCCAAACCGGCGCAAAGGCCAAGCAAAGTTGTTTTTCCGCTTCCGGAAGGGCCGACGATGGAAAATGTGGAGCCTTCTTCCACCGAAAAATTGATGTTGTTTAAAACCGTGAGCGTACTGCCTGCACTTTTGTAAGTTTTGGTAAGGTTTTCTATTTTGAGGATATTATTCAAGGTAATTGCAGATTAATTGTGTAGAAAGATACGTTTAAAGCTAAACTTAAATGTCGGGCTTATGTTTAAGAATCTGTTTCAGCAATTTTGTTACGCCTTTATGCAAAAATTATTTCTCTTTTCTGCGCTTGTTGTCTTCATTTTTTTCTGCGGATGCGGAAACAGTCCTCAACCCAAAACCGACACTGAAAAAGATACGGTAAAAGAAGCATCGGCCAAAATTTCAACCCAAAAAAATATCCTGTTTTTTGGGAACAGTTTAACGGCCGGTTATGGTTTGGATGATCCGGGAACAGAGTCTTTCCCGTCCATCATCCAGCACGATCTGGATTCGCTGAAACTTCCGTACAAAGCCATCAATGGCGGTTTGAGCGGAGAAACCACTTCGGATGGAAAGAACAGAATAAACTGGCAATTGCGCCAGCCCATCGAAATTTTTGTGTTGGAACTGGGCGCGAATGATGGTTTGCGCGGCATTCCGGTGGCAGAAACGGAAGTCAATTTGCAATCGATCATCGATCAGGTAAAAGCAAAATATCCGAAGGTAAAAATGATTTTGACCGGAATGCAGGTCCCGCCAAATATGGGCATAAAGTATGCGGATGATTTCAAAAAAGTTTTCCCTCGGCTGGCCAAAAAAAATGATATGAAGTTTGTTCCGTTTTTGCTTGAAAATGTAGCCGGAATCCGCAGTTTAAATCAGAAAGACGGCATTCATCCAACCGCGACAGGAGCCAAAATTGTGGCACAAAACGTTTGGCTGGTTTTGAAAGAAATGCTTTGATGCTGTTTTTATCGATACATTTTCAGGTCTAATGGAAACTATGAGCCTGTTTAAATTTCTATCGCATTATTTAACAAGCTCAGGATTAATAATTATCGTGCTTCTTTTATACCATAAATTTTAGTGTCCTATACTTTTTTGTTTTGGCTAAAGCCCGTTGTTCGCAGCTTTTGTCCACGGCCTGAAGGCCGTGGGAATTGAAGTTCCATGATTATCCTGCCGAAACAGGCCTTGTTTGTTTCCGGCAAATAAAAACGCAAAATCAAGTGTCTGGATTGCCACGGCCTTCAGGCCGTGGGTCCTAAATAACTTAGCTATGGCTTTAGCCAAAACAGTTAAAAAAAATTTAAACAGGCTCTATTTTCTTCAATCAAAATAAAATCAGCAATTCTGCAATCGGTTAAATTTAAAAGCAGCAATTTTTATCGCGGCAATTAATTTAGTTTGATAATTTTTTAGCTGATAAAATATGCCCCGAAAATATTTATATTTAGTAGATTAGAACGCTTTTTTACGTTTTGCCGGAGGTGGTTTTGCAGCAGATTTTTTCCTGAAAAGATAAACGCTGCTTGGTACTAATCACCAATTTTATACGTGTAAAAGAAGCATGGGGTTATCTAAAATAATAAAAGTTGTGAACAGCCAGAAACTAAGCTTATCGATATGATAAAATACTTTACTTGTCGTATTTTTTATATTTTTTTGCTGCTCGTTTCTACATGTCCGGTTTTTGCGCAAACCAACAAAGGCACCGAATTTTACACGGCTTACATGGCCAATATCCGCGGCGTTACGGGCAACAATACCTGCCAGATGAGTTTGTATCTCACATCAGATATCAGCACATCCGGAACCATCACTATTGCAGATGGCAGTTTTTCGCAAAGTTTTAGCATTACAGCCAATCAGGTTACGGTAATCACGATGCCGCAAACTGCTTATTTGGGAATAGAAGGCCAGTTTTTAAAAGGCATACATATTACTGCCGCTGCACCAATTGTGGTTTTTGCACACATTTATGCTTCGGCGGTTTCCGGTGCAACGTTGCTTTTGCCCGTTGCAACATTGGCAAAAGATTATTATTCAATCAATTACACGCAACGGTCAAACGAAGATAATTGCTATTCTTCTTTTGCAGTTGTGGCTACAGAAGATACCACCACAGTAGAAATTACGCCAACAGCAACTTTAAATAGCGGCCATGCAGCCAATACGCCTTTTACCATTACGATGCAAAAAGGCGAAGTTTACCAAGGGTTATCAGCAACAGATTTGACCGGGACCCGCATCCGATCTGTAAGTTCCGGGTTGAATGTTTGTAAAAAAATTGCTGTGTTTTCCGGTAGCAGTAAAATTTATATCGGCAATGGACCAAATACTTCTGCCGATAATCTGTTTCAGCAAACTTATCCGACTGCTTCCTGGGGAAAAAATTATGTAACTGCGCCGTTAAGCAACCGGCCGTATGATACTTACCGGATTGTAGTGAGCGACCCGGCAACAAAAGTAACCATGAACGGAAGCGTGCTGAGCAATGCTACTTTAATCAATAATTTTTATTATGAATTTAACAGTACAGTACCGAATGTAATTACTGCGGATAAACCCATTCAGGTTGTACAATACGCCATCACACAAACTTCGCTCAATGCGGCTACCAGCACTGATCTGGGCGATCCGGAAATGATCTACCTCAACCCGATTGAGCAAATAATTAATAATGTAACGCTCTATTCGCCAACAGCTTACAAGATTTTACAGAGTTATGTTAACGTGATTATTTCTGCTGCGGCTGCACCAAGTTTTACCATTGACGGAACAGCACCAGCAAGTGGTTTCAAATCGGTTCCGGGAAACACCGCTTATGTATACGGGCGGTTTCCGGTTGCTTCCGGTACGCATAACATCAAGGCTTCGGATGGTTTTAATGCGGTTGCTTACGGCTTTGGTAATGCTGAATCTTACGGTTATTCAGCCGGGACCAATTTGAAAAATTTAAATGAATTTGTGCAGATCAGAAACATAGCCGGAGATTCTGTCGCCAGTGCCTGCGTAGGGCAAAACCTGAAACTGCAGGTTACAATTCCGTATAAAACCACACAGCTGATATGGAACCCTCAAAACGGTGATCCTGTTTATACCGATAACCATCCCACACTGATCGGGCAAACAGTAAAAGACAACAAACCACTATATACTTATGCTTATCCAAAGAGTTTAATATACAAAAAATCAGGTAATTATGATGTGAAAGTTAAAGTTTTTAATGCCATTGCTGATGCTTGCGGCTCTTACGAAGATATTGATATTGCGTTTACAGTTTATGACAATCCGGTTGCTTCTTTTACAGCTAAAACTTCAACATGCCAATCAGATACATTGAATTTTACGGATAAAAGTACCGGTGCCATCATCAAAACCTGGACATGGAATTTTGGCGATGGCGGAACCTCAGGTTTGCAAAATCCAACACACCTTTATACCAAATCCGGAGATTTTATTGCAACATTGCTGGTTACCAATTCCAACGGTTGTACTTCAGCTTTGGATTCTCAAAAAGTACATATCTATGCAAAACCAGTTGCCAAATTCATTGTCTCCAATCCTGATTGCGCTACAAAAGCGGTTACCATAACCGATCAATCTACCTCTTCTGAAGGAAAAATTACACAATGGTTTTGGGATTTTGGTGATGGCAGCACACAAACGCTCAGGGGCCAATCTCCTTTTCAGCATATTTATAATACGGCCGGAAACTACAATATCAAATTAATAACTCTGACAGATTTGGGTTGCCACAGTGATACGCTAACTTTGCCGGTTGTGGTCCATCCGCTGCCAATACCTGATTTTACATTGCCAAAAATTTGTATTTCAGATGCTTTTGCAATTTTTACCGATAAAAGCAGTATCAGTGATCATAGCGAATCCGGGTTTACTTATTTATGGCATTTTGGTGATCCGGCTGCCAGTCCGACAAATCCCGATACTTCAAGCCAAAAAAACCCTCAGCATAAATACACCAGTGCGGCAAAGTATCAGGTAAAGCTGACCCTTACTTCAAAAGATGGCTGTTCGGCAGATACCATCATGAGTTTTACGGTGAACGGAGCTGTGCCCAAAGCGGATTTTACGGTATTGAACCCCAGTGATTTATGCAGTAAAAGAAGCGTTTTGATCCGAAATACTTCTACAGTGGATTTTGGAAACCTGTCTAAAGTGGTGCTATTTTATGATTATACCAATCATCCGGATCAGTTTGAAACAGATAATAATCCTACAAAAGATAAGTTGTATAGCCATCAATATCCGGTTTTTCATACTCCGGCAACATTAAATTATACCGTGCTGATGCGTACTTATTCGGGTACAAGCTGCGTAGATGAGAAAATGCAAGTGATTACTTTAAAAGCAGATCCGCAGGTAAATGTTACTTTAGTTAGTCAGGTTTGTGCAGAAGTTCCACCTTTTCAAATCGTAGCAAAAGAAGTGAACGGCTATGCAGGATCGGGCGTTTTTTCGGGAACTGGCGTTACTACATCCGGTTTGTTTAATCCTGCTTCGGCCGGAACTGGTACTAAAACCATCACTTATATTTTTACGGCTCAAAATGGTTGTTCGGATACGGTTTCTACACAAATCACCATCAGCCCAACACCAAAAGTTGCTGCCGGAAAAGATATTTTTGTGCTTGAAGGAGAAAGTGTCAAGCTTAATCCAACCGTTTCCGGAAAAAACCTGACTTATAAATGGACACCGTCGCTTGGTTTAAACTATGATAATATTTTAAACCCGGTTGCTACGCCGCATGATAACACAACTTACAAGCTGACCGTAACCTCTGCGGATGGCTGCACCAATGCGGATGAAATAACGGTTTCAGTTTTGAAAGCTCCGGTTATTCCGAATACATTTACCCCAAATAATGATGGCATCAATGACATCTGGAACATAAAATATTTAGATAGTTATCCCGATGTAATAGTGCAAGTTTTTAACCGTTATGGGGAAAGAGTTTACTATTCTGTTGGTTATACAACCGCCTGGGACGGCAGATACAAAGGGGCAGAGCTGCCCGTAGGTACTTATTATTACATTATAAATCCCGGCAGCGGAAGGAACCGGATAGCAGGGCCAATTACGATTATCAGATAAGTTTATGAAAAAATATTATTTTACTTTTTTATTTTTATTGGGTATGTCCGGCCTTTGGGCACAGCAAAGACCGCAATACACACAATATATTTTCAATAACTATCTGATCAACCCGGCCATTACCGGGATTGAAAATTATACGGATATCAAAGCCGGTTACCGCAACCAGTGGACGGGTTTGGACGGTGCGCCGGTGACCATGTATTTTACCGCGCATACGCCACTTGGCAACAAATTTATCCAGGGCGATCCGATGAGCCAGCCCGCAAACGGCGAAGACCCGATGAGCCGCTCGTATGTACAGGATTATCAGGCTGCCCCGGCGCATCATGGTATTGGTTTTACAGTTGTTTCTGACAAGGCCGGCCCGATCACACAAAGCAATTACAATTTGACTTATGCTTACCATCTCGGTATCACCAGCAATCTGAATTTGTCGGTGGGTGTGGCTGCAGGTTTAGCCAGTATCAACCTGAATACCAGCCAGATTACGTTGGAAAACGCGCTTGATCCGGCCATTGCCAACGGAAATACCAATCAGCTTAAACCTGATTTGGGCTTAGGCATTTGGGCTTATTCGGCAACTTATTTTGTAGGTGTTTCGGCGCAGCAGGTGTTGCCGCAAACCTTGTATTTCTCGTCCAATTCTACTTATAATCAAAGTAAAACTGTTCCACATTATTTTGTTACGGCAGGCGTAAAGCTGTTTTTGGCCGAGGATATCACGTTGTTGCCTTCGGTGATGTTTAAATATGTGAAACCAGTGCCCAATACCTTTGATCTGAACCTGAAAATGGCATTTCAGGATAAATTCTGGATTGGCGGATCTTATCGCCGCAACGATGCGATTGCCGCAATGGCCGGCATAAATGTGGGCAGTTTCCTCAATTTTGGTTATGCGTATGATTTTACTACATCCAACCTGAATACGGTGAGCAACGGCACGCATGAAATCATTTTGGGTATTATGCTGAATAATGCTTATAGAGTGATTTGTCCAAGGAGGTTTTGGTAAGAAGGCCCTGTCATCATGAGCGGAGCGGAATGATCTTCTTCGGGTTGATTTAGGTTGATACTTCTTTTATCGGCATAAATTTATACCCATAAAAGAAGCATTAATAAACTTAAAAACCCAGCACCCGAAACGGACAACATATAACCAATTACAATTCCTTCCGCAATCTGGCAACCGGAATATTCAACTGTTCGCGGTATTTGGCAACAGTTCTCCTGGCAATATTGTAACCGGCATCTTTCAAAATTTCGGTCAGTTTTTCATCGGCCAGCGGATGCAGTTTATCTTCTTTGGCGATGTTCTCTTCCAAAATCTTCTTCACTTCCTTGTTAGAAACCTCTTCGCCGCTTTCCATTTGGATGGCTTCAGAAAAAAATGATTTTAGCAGATAGGTACCATGCTCCGTTTGCACGTATTTGGAATTGGCCACCCGCGAAACCGTAGAAATATCCATACCGATTTTATCAGCAATATCTTTCAGGATCATCGGGCGCAAATTTTTCTCGTTCCCTGTCAAAAAGAAATCGTATTGATAGTGCATGATCGAGTTCATGGTTTTCAGCAGCGTTTGCTGGCGTTGCTTGATCGCATCGATAAACCATTTGGCCGAATCCAGCTTTTGTTTCACAAACTGAACAGCTTCTTTCAGTTTTTTATCTTTTTGTGCGGATTTATCATAATGCTGAAACATATCCTGATAGGAGCGGCTCACGCGCAATTCGGGTGCATTTTTGGAGTTTAAAGTCAGGATCAGCACGCCATCATTATTGCGGATATGAAAATCCGGGATCACCTGCATCTGCTTGGTGTTCACCTCATTAGAGTCGCCGGGTTTTGGGTTGAGTTTCAGGATTTCGGCCACAATTTCCTTCAGCTCATCATCGTGCAGGTTCAGGGATTTTTCGAGCTTGTCATAATGTTTCCGGGTAAATTCTTCCAAATAATGTTCTACCACCTGGATTGCTTTTTTTATCACCGGAATTTGCGTGTCTTTCCGCCGCAATTGGATCAGCAAACATTCCTGCAAATCGCGGGCACCAACGCCAGCCGGATCAAAATGCTGGATCACTTTCAGCATATCTTCCACTTCCTCATCTTCGGCCATCACATTTTGCGAAAAAGCCAGATCATCTGTGATCGACATAATCGGGCGGCGCAGATAACCGTCATCATCCAAACTACCAATTATCTGCTGGCAAATCCTAAAGTCTTTATCCGATAAAGGCAGCAGGTCCAGCTGGTTTTGCAGGTTTTCAAAAAACGAACTTTGGATGGCAATCGGCATTTCCTTGCGTTCTTCTTCATCCTCACCGTTCTGGTCGTAAGGGCTGCCGTAATCGTTCAGGTTGTCATCCTGCAAATATTCATCAATGTTAAACTCGTCATACTCCTCACTACTGCTTTCTTCTTTGTTAAAATTATCATCTTCCGGGTCGCGGTCAGGATATTCCTCCACCGGATCAGCCATGTTTGCCAAACTCAAATCCTCCAGTGCCGGGTTTTCCTCCAATTCTTCTTTAATCCGTGCATCTAAAGAAACCGTTGGCACCTGCAGCAATTTGATAAACTGGATTTGTTGCGGCGATAATTTTTGAAGTAGTTTTTGTTGTAGATTTTGTCTTAACATATAAAGGCTCAAAAATACACTAAAAATAAAGATAGCTAAAGTTAGAATGCTTTTTTTACGGCATATTTTTGATTCTTATACGAAAGGTTTTACTAACTTCCACATTGTTTATTTAAAACCAAAAATTACAAAAATGGGCTTTGTTAGCGAATTTAAAGCTTTTGCATTAAAAGGAAATGTGATTGACCTGGCTATTGGAGTGGTTATTGGCACCGCCTTTGGTAAAATTGTAAGTTCGCTTGTTGATGACATCATCACGCCGGCCATTTTAACGCCAGCCTTAAAAGCCGCTAAACTATCCAATTTAAGCCAACTGGTTATTCAGGGAACGGCGATAAAATATGGCAACTTTTTATCGCAGGTAATTGCGTTTTTAATTGTAGCCGTTGCCTTGTTTATCCTGATACAAGCGATTAACAAAATGCAACGCAAACAGGCGGTTGTTGCGCCGGTGGAAGTTAAAGCGACTAAGGAGGAGTTGTTGTTGACGGAAATTAGGGATTTGCTGGCAGCTCAAAGAAATGTGCGGTAAAAGAAGTATGGGTTGATGTAAGTTAAGATTGTAAATCCATTTGCTCGATGATCAAGATTATAATTGTAACAGCAGAGAAAATTTAAAAATACTTGTAGCTTTATGATAAGGTAAATAAAATGTAAAAACTTCTTTCTAAATGAATAATAGCAGCGCGCGAAAAATGAAAAAGAATTTGACACATGGATACAAACAGAAGACGGCGGAAGAATTTATTCATTTGTAGTAGCTGGCAAATTAGGATGGAAAGCGAAATATTTAAAAGAAGTAAATAAGGAAGAATTGACTTTAAAGTTTTGGCAGGAAATCTATGATCAGAACAATGTTTTAAAAGAGATACACGAAAAATATCCTGTAGATAAAGGACATCAAAAACTATAAAAATGATCACTAAAAAAAATATAGCAGAAAAACTGCTTACTTACCTGCAACACCATTTAACATCGGCAGAGTTGGTGAACTGGGCAGAGAAAAATTTGATGGAAGGCTCTTATGAAGATGATGAATTGCATACGATAAGAAATATTTTAGCACAACTTGGGTTGGCAGATGTAAAGGCTTTTGGATTAGAATACCAAGACTGTGAAGCTATTATGCAAAAACTTGGTTATACTTTAGAAGTTAAAGCTTTGTCTGTAGCGTAGTTTGCTTTTCAGCAAATACTGACATGTGGAAAATTGGGGATTGAAAATTCTTAGCTCGAAGATCGGGATTGCAAATCCCGACCAGTAGGTGGCATCACTTGTTCCAGAAAAGAACTGCGGTTGCCGGTCTGAATGCCGGTCGCGTTGATCAGCCACAATGTCCCCACCAGCCACATGGCGGGCGCCGTGTGGCGATCGAGTGTATAGGCCGGTCGGTTTCGAAGAAGATATTTGTCCATTTTAGTTTCCTGATATTTTGTTTATATGTCGAAATTTATACACTTTCGATAATCTCAACGAGGAAAGGGTTTATCTGGTACTAATAGGTAGTGATTGCCGCTTGTCTGATTGATACCCGCCCTTTGATTATGCGAGCCCGATCTGCTGCGCCTGCAAAGCGGAGTCCCAAAAAACGTACTCTTCGATAAGCAGGTCGCCGTCCCACTTAGCAGTCGTAGCGAAGTTTAAGTCAAACGCTTTTCCTGTCGGGGCAATCACTTTGCCGTCCGGCATAATCATCTGCCCGGTAAAGGTACCTGTGGCCCGGCAGATTACGGTGATCCAGTCGCCGCTTCCAAATTGGATTGGGTATGGGTCGTTGTGGACGTGGACATCGGGAAAGATGCTAAACATCTGCTTCATTAGCGCGGCGTGCGCCGGCTCTCCATAAACCGGCTCTGCGTTCCCTGTAACGTGTGCTATCATGTCCGGGTGGTGTGCAGCCTTCATCCCTGCGATATCGCGGGAATTGAAAGCGTCGTCGCCTTTCTTCATAAGTGCGAGGAGGTGAGTAGTCCGGCTGTTGTCCTGTGTCGTGGTAATCATTATATCTTTTTTTTGATTGTAGAATGTTTATAGTCCTATGCGATTTCTTAGTTTTATCTGTCCACTATAGATCACCAAAGAAATGTAACGCGGCCCGTGCAACCGGCTCGCCCCACTCCGGTACAAAATGGTCTGCCTCTGCAACCACTATCGGTTCCGGGCAACCGCTGATCTGGCTGCGCAGCGTGTCCATGGTTCCCCGATCCGCATCTTTTCCGCCAATAGCCATAAAAGTTTGGCCAGACCATTCTTCTTTCCAGAACCGGAGAGCCGCCTCCGCTTCGGCAACTCCTTCCATCCCGGGCTCAACCATGGCCAGTTCCGGGAACGTTCGGGCTCCTGCTTTGAAGCTGCTATCCGGAAAAGGGGCATCATAGGCAGCCGTTTCTTGATCTGTAAGTTGTGGCGTTATTTGACGAATTACTTGCCCCACTGGCAAATCAGGCATTTTGCGGACTAATGATCTCCACTTATAGAAATGCGGCCCAAGCGGTTTGCCGACGGGAAGAACGGTGTTCATTACAAACAGTCTGTCCAATTTGGAACGGAAGCCAGGATCCACGGGTAAGGTGAGTCCCAGCGTCCCTCCCCAATCCTGAACAACCAGGGTGATATTGCGAAGCGCGAGGTGCTCAACAAAACGAAGAAGAAACTCCCGATGGAAGTGAAAGGTGTAGGCAGCGTCCTGCATGGGCTTATCGGAACGACCAAAACCGAAGAAGTCGGGTGCAATCACTCTCGCACCACTTTCCAGAAATACAGGAATCATCTTGCGATAAAGATAGCTCCATGTAGGTTCGCCATGCAGACACAAGAACGTACATTTGGCGTCCTTCGGCCCCAAATCCAGGTAGTGCGCCCGCAGTCCTTCGTATCCGGGCAAAGAATCAACGTAATGAGGCTCAAACGGATAATCGGGCAATCCCTGGAAGCATGTATCAGGAGTTCGTAAAGCTTCTATTGGTTTCATAAATTCCACCTTTTCCTTTCTATTTTAAAAAAATTATAAAAAATCAACACCGCTAAAGTGTCTATATCGAAATAATTGATAAGTGAGGCAACCGCCTGAGAGATATTAAGCTTGTGAGATTTTTGATACTGGCTTAATTTATTTCTAATACTATTTTTCCATTAACACCACCAGCCGAAACCAAATCCTGTGCTTGTGCAGCTTGTTCTAATTTAATTACTTTAGAAATGGCAGCTTTTATTTTACCCTGTTCTAACAATTGTACACCAATATACCCAGAACGGATCTTCATGTCCAATGGGTTTATGGTTGTAGCCTTTACGTTTATGAAGACTTCATTTTCTTTAATACCGGGTTTATCTACTTGTTTTAGTTCTAAAACATCTGATTTGCCAAACGATTTATATTGTATAGCTTTCATGTTTTTGTTTTTAATTGTTTACATGATTTTTAGAGCAGGTTTAAAATTTATTCAATTTATTTTTAATGCTTCTTTTATCACCTAAAAACCAACAACTTTTGGTGCCTTTTACTTCTTTGTCCAATGGAAAAACAAAATTTACCAGTATAAAAGAAGCATTATCATTTCCGTAATAAAAAATTTAAACCAGCTCTTAATTCATAAGTGATTACTTATTTCATTTTATTATTATTAAACATGTAATGAGATATTTTCCATTGCCCATTGTCTTTTTGCAGCACAAATAATTCTTTGTTATCTACAGGAATAGTTTCTCCACTTGCACGCATAATTGTATTGCCTCTTGAGTTTGTTCTTGCATAAGCATAATCACCAGTTACAATCACTTCATCAGTAAAGTATTCAACATTTAGTTGGAAAGCTTTATATAAAGCTTCATAAGTAGCTTTTAATTGTTCCTGACCTTTTGCTAATGGTGCGCCATTTGGCATAATTATACCATCTTGTGTGTATAATGCCACTGTTTTTGAAACATCTGACGCATTAAGGGCTTCACCATAAGCGGATAATAATT
>JAABUS010007554.1_pt1 | contig 12403 bp, 19 predicted proteins | sample 5560161 | NCBI WGS metagenome assembly JAABUS01 (sample SAMN10711885, study PRJNA513376) | rock metagenome | isolation source: Antarctica rocks | place: Antarctica: Victoria Land, Trio Nunatak nord | collected 2016-01-04 | reverse complement strand
ATGTTTCTCCTTCACCTGCAAAAGCACGATGCAAAACAAGTTCTTCAATTTTGTCCATTGATTGCCAGTTCTGACAGCGCAGCACCTCATTAGTTGCAACAGTGTGCTGTATTGCAACATCAACAGCCAGCTCACCTTCTTCTCAAGGGCTGTCTGCTTTGCATCTAGCACTCTGGCCTTCACAACCTGTTCATGTCCAGAGTCTTATGTCAGAAGCTGCATGACAATAGCAGGCGTGCAACTTATGCATGAACATCAGGCAGAGTCATATACGCTTGGCCAGGTTGCAATTTGCAAACAGCATTCGGCCAGTGTAATTTGCAACTTGCAAACAGCATTCAGCCAGTGTACAGCCAGACCGGCTTAAGAAATATGACAAGGCCTGATGACCACAGCGCACATGCCCAGCAGCATGATAATGTTCCACAGCAAATTGCAGAAAGCCTTTGCTGACTCAGGGATGCGGCAGCCGCACCTGGGGTGTTGCTGAGGCTGCTTGGCTGCTCAAGCCATCCAGGTAGTCACAGGAAGTTACACCCCATATCTGCGCACGGCATGAAGTGATTTGAGCAGTCCAAAATGGTTTCAAAAGTCTTCTAATAATATCAATTACATTTACGCCTGTCAGCATGCCTGGGCACACTATCTGCAGGACTGCTGCTGGGGTGAAGTTTGACTGCAAGCATGCAAGCCCATGTGATGGCTTGCCAGCTTGCAATACAGACTTGGAGGTTGCAAAGCTGCATCAGTTTGTGGCTGTTACGATTTTTGAAACAGAGAGTGTTCAGCAAGTGATACACGCACCTGAGAGCCTTGGTGATGCAATTCTGGCTGCTGCTGGTCCAGCGAGGGTTGTGCAGGCAGCTGGTGGTTGGGGACATGGCGGGTCACCAAAGGGGGTCTGCTAGAGCTTGCCTCAGGGAATGCCCCTGATGTGCAGCCTGCCTTGTCTAGCAGGGCCTTCTGTCTGTCCTCTGCCTGCTTCAAAGCCTGCTGCAGGCCAAAGGTGGTACTATGCCATGGCAGCCTCTCATAAATATGATGTGCATGTGCGTGTTGCAAAGAATCAGCAGCCTCAGCTTGGCACCATATCAATAGGGAGATTGTGCATGACTGTTGCGGTACAGACTGGCAGCATGGTAGTCTAGCATAGCATGTTGCGTGCATGGCAGTGTGCTTGTTCTCGGTATGCATGTCAACCACAACAGATGCATGAGGGGCACCTTCTTGGCATTCTCTTGCCTCAAGCTGACTTTGAGCTCCTCCACATGCTGATTGAACCTTTGAAGGCGCTCCCGCTTGGCCAACTGCTGCTTTTGCTGCACCGGCAACAGGTGATCGTAACTATTGCTCTAGCATGGTCTAGTGTTGGTTCAAGTTGTGTAATGTATAGCTTGAGTTATGTGAAGACCAACCTTTGAGTCAGTCTCCTGAAGAGCAGCTGCTTGCTGCTGCAAGTGGTTGTGAATTCGGTGTCTGAGGGCGTCTCTTGACCCCAACAGCTTCAGCATCTTTGCTTGCCTTTTCTCTTCAGCCTGCAAAGGCATTGACTGACTATGTAAAACAAGGAGCTCAAACATGCATCTGAGGCATCTGAAACTGACCTGTTTATATTCCTGCATAGCCTTTTGTGCTGCGTCCACCTCAATGCTGTTGTCAACGATATGGCACTGCAAGCAGATTAGGTCACCTTGTGCACTCAACAGGTCAAAGTACTTGTTCACAAAGTAAAAGAGACTGCAACGCGCAGCATCCTCGCAGACCTGAACGAGCGAGCGAACAGCTCCCACAGGAGCGTTGCACTCTGCCAGTTTTGGCAATTTTGGTGGCACCTTCAGTGCTAGCCAGCCCTGGAAGTAAGCAGTGCTCTGTTGCAGCTTCGGCCGTAACACGTCAGCACTGTTGACGAGTGTGAAACAACAAGGTGCCATATCATGCTCATGTCTCACCGGCATTGCTTGCCTTCCAAGCTTCTGCAAACGACTTTGTTCTTGGGCCATGTTTGACTCTGGGCAAAGATTAAGGTCACATACACACACAAGTGCGGGCGGGTTCTCTATGACAGCGTGGCAATGACTTTGTGCTTGTGCCTTCACACGAATGCCGAGCCCAGGCACAACTCACTGACCAATGCGGTCAAACAATCTGATCTCTTGCAGACAAAATTTAACAACGAAATGATTCTGAACTTGACAAACTCTGCATGCTTAAACTTGACTCTGACCATCTGACATCGGTCACCTCACGCTTATTGCAATCATAACATAGTACAGATAAGATAGCCAACTTGTGCGTGAGATGATGCACCCCTGAAAGCCGGAACGGTATCAGCACAACTGAGACTTGATCCATGGATAGATTGACAAAGGTGGTCTACAGGTCCACACTTCGCACGTGAGTACCCAACCCTGCTCGGGTCGCATGTCAGTTAATCATTGCACAGAAGCACGATTGTATGAGAGTCATGCTGATGAATTTATTTCTGATGGTGCAGGGCGCGCAAGCTAGATACCAGGCCTGCTTTACAGGTTGGCCATGGCAGCAGCAGCCAAGTCCAGACCTGTCAGTCTGTATGTACGGGGATGTGTACTTGAAGGTGACACTGTATATGCAGGCCTTGATCCACCGTGATGTTAACCGAGAATTGCCAGAGGACTTCAATAGCGTCCTTTCTGTCTTTCTGGGAGGACCGCATAGATCCTTCTACATGCCATCTATGCTGCCTGGCCCGACTGTAGCACAGACAATCAGAGATGCCTTCAGGTTTCCGGTATGTACCCAGCAAAAGCACATCATGCACACCCATCACACAAGAAGTGTCTGGCGCAGAATGCACATCAGCCATCAGATACTGATTCATTGGGGTGATGTTGTTTGGTTGTGAATGTAACAGCTATCTTGATGCTGCAGCCCGGACCCCCAAACATTGACTCTGGGCTCTTGGGCATGCGATTTCTGACCAGCATTTTGCAAGCAGCAGAAAAGCACGGTCTATTGCCAGAAGTACAGCCAGGCAGGGTCATGAATCAAGACGCTAGGGAGCCACCACAGGTGACTCCTTCAGGCGCATTGTGCTGCGTGCAAGCATTGACATTCCTGATATGTGCATCCTGCTGCTGCTGCTGCTCTTGCAGCAAAACAACAGCAGAAGCACGAATGTCATGCCTGAACTGCATGTTCGAATAATATTTGGTATGCTGCAGACATGACGCACGCACACATAGCAATGCTTGCCGGAACATCATGACACATCAAGGTCCATTCCGGTTCATGCGCCTGTCTGAGGCCGTCCTGTGCGCACGTGTAGTTGCTGCAGCTAGCATGAGCAATAGTCTACCAGTGGCCTCATGACTGCCCAACATGCTGTGTTGGTGGCAGGTCAGGCTGCAGGCAATGCCAGAGCAGGCGTGCCTGTTGGTCTCCCACCCACTGCTATATCATCCCTCTTTCAACTTCTTCTACCAGACAGTCGTTCTGCTGTGCCGGCACAGCCTGACCAGCGGCACATATGGACTTGCTTTGAACAAGCTCATGTCCAGGGAAGCAAAGGCAATCATGTCTGAGGTCATGGCCAGCAGTTCTCCCACTCCTCATGGACAGCAACAAAGCAGGATGCAACCAGCGGCCAATCCTGGTTCGTCCAGAGACCTGCCTGTTGTTGTGCAAGGCTTGGGTGATAGTCATTCTACCTGCAAGGAAGCTTTAGTGACTATTCTGTTGCTGCGTGATACCAGATCTAACAACAGCTGCGTGACATTGTTTTGCATCCAGATTGTCACCGTGTGTGGCAGAGGCACTGAAAGCTCCACACTATGTGGCAGAGGCATTGTAGCTTGCATGGAAATGATGTCGACATACAAGAACCAAAGCTCTTCAGCTGTGTGAAATGCTTAGCTGCTTCTACCTTACTGTTTGTCTTTGCGTGATTGGACAGTGACAGGCTTGACGTCATTCAGGCTGCAAGGCTTCATAAACGCCAACTTGCTGTTCAGAGCTGATCTGTTGTGCAGAATCACAGCGCCAGCATGAATCTAGAGGTGCAAGCGCAACAGGCCTCCAGGAACAAGACACAGAAGACCTGGAAACACAAGGATCACACTCGGATGATGATTTGCAGTTTGAGCCTCAAACTTCTGGTACGCTGACCTCCTGCACTCCAGCAATCTGCACATCAAGAAGTGTGCAACCATGGTTCTGCTGGCAGTGACGACAGGTCTTACTGCACAACCTTGTCAACACTGACACATCACTTGCTGCCAGTCAGGGATTTGCAGTTGTTGGGCCCAGCTAGCCCCTTTGACCGAATTGCAGTCTTTCATCAGATTGCATGAAGCATCTCTGTGACAGGCATACTTCTTCCTGGCCTCCTCTGCTTTACCTGTCCTCTCTGGTCACAATTTTGTTCCTTGTGTCTCATATTGCGTCATTTGTGCAGCTGACCTCAGCAGAAGACTTGCCTGCTGTAGCAGTGCCAGTATTGCTTCCAACAGCCTTGCTCAAAGCACAGACACTGGCATTTACTTATCATATTTATCTGTGTCAGTGTACATGTATTGCATCATGATATATGCACAAAAGCAACTGGCGCTAATCATGTTACATGTGTCAAATATTACACATGTAGTCATGTATGTATGTTTTCATGGTATATATGTCATTATACTCATGTATGATGCATGAGCTCAGCTCGTGAGCCTTGCAACGCATAATTTTGTCTGTGGAAAATCACACAATTTGTAGCATCAGCAAAAATGCATGGGGCAGTCCTGAGACTTGCCAGGGTTGATGCCGAGTGGACATCAAGGTATTTGCCTCTGTGCTTGAGAGTCTGTTCCTAAGACGATTGAACGTCCCCTCTTGCAGTGCAGATACAGATGCAGATGCAGACACAGATGACGGCACATTCAGCACATCAGAAACACACATGGACAGATTCGTCGCTGTGAGTGACCTGCAAACAGCTGATCATCCACAAGAGACTGACCAGGATGATCCAAGCGAGGCTGATGATGCTGGCGCATCTGATGGAGCAAGGTGAGCATGGAGCGTGTGACTGTATCATCCTCAGCTTGTTCCCTTGGGCCTACATGGTCACTGTGTCGTGTCACGATAATGGCAGCAGCATTCAGCACACGTTCTCATGATGACCAGCACATCTGACCAAGAACCCTCAGCTGCTTGTGCGTCTTGCACACACCGCTTGCATTGCAGGCATCATGCGACTCTGCTGCATAACAGCAACACGGGTGTCGGCAACCCCATGACGCGTCTGTGCCGAGCTGTTGCGGCATAAACAAGCATCTCTGCAACAATTCTCGGCTGACTTAGATTCATTGCAACTGGGACTGCTTTTGGAACAGCACTTCTGCAAAGATTAATAGGTGATATGATGTGGCAGGTGGTTCAGGCAGGAGTCCATGCCTTGGCAACCCCAGATCAAACCACCGCCTTTAGTGAGAGGTCGCCTGCAGTCTTGGCAAAGCAGGCAGTCCATACCAGAAGCCTCAGGTCCATCCCTGTGTTCTGTTGTGCCTCAACATGCCCCAGTCATTGTGCCGCACATCAAGGTTGACATGCATTAGCCGTGTTTGTCTGCACTCCATGGGCATGCTGTCCCTGTGCAATGCCATACACGCAAGTAGTGGTTCTGCCAGCACTTCATCTAGGCATGCTGTCCCTTTTGGCAAAAGTGTGAAAAGCAGTAAGCATGGCAAACACAGGTCAGCTTTGGTAAGAGCAGGGTCAGTCCAGCCTAGGCCCAGAGGTCAGACCCAGCCACAGTTAGACCCAGTCAGACCCACTTAGGCCCATTTAGACCCAGTTAGACCCAGCCACAGTCAGACCAAGTCAGACCCAGTTAGACCCAGTCAGACCCAGCCACATTGAGTTACTTGTCATGTGCCTGATACATAGGGGTGATATTGGCGTAGTGTCACTTCTCAGGAGCTGGTCAATGATTGACATGGTATGCTGCATGTCCAGGTGACATTGCAGATCCTCGGCACCCCTTCAGATTCAATCAAGTAGTCAGCAGCCTGCGCCGTTCAGACCCCCAAGTAGACCCCAGCCCAGGCCCTCAGCAAGCAGATCCCCCCTCCTTGCAGTCGCAAACTAGCACAGCAGACGAGCAAGCACAGCATATATCAGCTGCATCAGACATGCATCAGAGCAGCAGCAGTCAGGACCAGGCACAGCCTGCCTCCTCCAGCAGTGAACCTCCAGATGTGGACCAGCGTGACGTCCGACAGTCTGCACAGAGCCATGTACATGATGGTGTGCAAGACTTGCATGATACAAGTGATCTAGCCTGCGGAGCTGACCAATCAGCTGCTGGTGCACAAGCTAGCGCGGGTGCTACTAGGTTAAATGACGCCTACCAACACATCGACAGAAACATCAGCGAGATTTATGAGTTGATGGATGAGGTGAAGAGGGACTTTAGGGCGCATGTGCCATCACATGATTGGCGTAAGGTCCCTGGCACCAGCAGAGGTAGGCTCTGCTACCTCCCACTTCTTGGCTGAAACCCCACCAAGGATACACTGTGCATAACAGGTTGCCAACACACTGCTCCGGGCTGCTGCCTTAGGAGGCTCCCTTTATGGTCGCTGGAAAGCTTGAACTTTTCTTTTCTTTTTTATTTGCCTGCATGCTGCTGAGGGCTTGCCTACATGTTCTTTCTGCCACTTCACTCAATCCAGAAGCCTCATATAGAGTTGAAACACCAAAACTGTTGTGATGACATCTCATGTAATTTACTGATGTGACAAGCTTCTTGACATTCATGATCAAACTGCATGAGGCAGCGCTGCAAAAGCTTGGCCATAGCTGCTTGCATCTTTGACACACCTGTGCTGCCATACTCCCATCCTAGTGATGCATGCTGCCAGACCCAAGTGATGTTAAAGATGATGGTAATAATGGTGACTATGCCTACCAGCTGTGCATGGTAAATCTTTTTATGTGCCTTGCTGTCAGCCTTATGCCACTTATGTCATAGCAATGTGTTCTGGTGGAACACATTACTTGACGTACAACATTGGCAGCTATTGGGTTCATCAGCTGCATTGATGATATGCTACCTGCCAAAATCAGACCTCATATAGGACACACAGGACACAGCGCATGAGAAGACATGCATTCAATATCCACGTGTTACACATCATGGCATATATGGTAACATAGTTTAAGTATATGTAATTAGTATGCTAACACGAGTCACGTTTAATGTACACATATGTCTATATATGTGTATATGCATGTATGTGTATTTGAATGATAGAAGAAGAAATGCATATATGCACAGTGGGGTGATGCAGGGAGCAGCATAGGGCAACCCACCAATGCTGGCCATCCCAACGTGCTGCCCATGCTGTCTGGGCCTCAACAGAAGAAGACCATGTCAAGGGGAGGACCGGTGACTGGCGGCCAGGTCACTCATCAACTGTTAGCAATGTGAATTCTGTGGATGAGCTGTTGTCACATGTCAGCATTGATCATTCTGGCTGTTGAGCTGGTTACGCCTGCCAGCATCAATCATCTTGGCAATCCAGGCCACTTCAGGATGCCTGAGGATTGCCATTAGTTTGTTAGCTGCTCTCACAAGCAAGACACAGCTGACTGGTCGGTATCATGTGCTATGTTTGCATGTGAGATGCTATTGTCTACTTCAATGCATCACAGCAGCCAGTCAGCAATGGAGTGTGTCTCCTGTCGCGTAACTTGGGTCTTCATTCTTGCATCCAGTGTCTCAAGCTGCAAGGGGGTTGCTTGCTCAGATGATGCCCTCTCACGTGCTGATGTGCTCTTGGTTGTGCAGACGCTTCATGGTCAGCCAGATCTGGGAGGAGATGTTGTAGTACCACCTACTGCATCACATCAGGGTCTCTATCTAGGTATGTGGCAGACTGCTCTGCATAGTTAGCATGCCTGGTGATGTACCTGGCTTAGTCTAGTTGTCATTCCATGAGCTAGTTGAGTCATGCATTCTCTTGACTCCTTGTTTTGCGCATGTGTCTCCCATGTGCTGTTTTCGGCACATGTTCACCTCTTTAGCCCTACAACATCCTGCCGTGTGCTGATGTCCTCGCGTTTACAGGCAATGCAGCCCCCATACAGGCATGGCCGATATATTCCTGCCGGCCGCATGCTGTTGCACACTACTGACTGGGTAGCCTTGGTTGTGTACACATCCAGACAACATCCAGACAGGACTTATCCTTTAGTCAGTTGTGCACAAACTGAGTGTCTTGCTTGCTATTATGGCTGCGCACACAAGGTCACAGCCTGCTCTCACTGCAGCTAATCTGAGCACTGCAATGACTACCAGAAGACTGGTGCCATGACTGCTAGCTGTATATAATTCTGATATCTGAATTTGCAGAAGACAAGAAATGAAAAGACTACACCTTCGGTGTCACTTTAAAGAGAAGGCAAGTAGTATACCGGGCTGCACAGTGAAGTTGCAGAACACATCAGCTGCATGATTGCAGGCACTGGCTTTCGGCGAGTGAAAGAGCTAGAGACAGCCGGGACACTGTTCCCATCAGATCTGCGCGTATTTATTGGGGAGGCCAACTGGATGGGTGGGCAATTGGAGCAAGAGCTGGCACGAGGCAGCTGGCTGCTGCTGTCGGCAGAGCCTGGTCTACTGAACAGCTTAGCCCTGTTGCCGCACAAGTTTGGCAATGACACAAGGTGAGCACGGTACAGAGTTGCTTGCTTGGTTGACATCACTGACTGTTGAGAGTGTTCCATGCTATGCAGAGTGAGTTTGAAATGCTACTTTTCAAGCTGTGCATTTGTATACAGACATGAAGCAGTTTGCATAATGCGGGACCATGCATGGCTACATGTCAGCTGAACCATTCAACATCAAATTATTCGTCGACGCAAGGCAACTGGTCTGTGTGTCTATTTTGTAGCTGGGATAGGCATCTGCAAACAAATGCAATGCCTGTATCTTTTGCGTGTGTGCATGTGTGAAGAACTTCAAAGTGAGCTCACAGGTAGCTGTTATTGCAGGCATTCTAAGGATATTACAGATGATACTTTAAGAGCATTGGTGCGCCAAGGCATCTGGCGACATGTACTTGGCAAAGCAGGCAACAGCTTTGCTGATCTCAGTAACATTTCCAAAGAGCTAGCAAAAGAATTGCAGCATCTCAAGTACTGAATTAGTATTACTGGTCACATTCAGTATCATCATGTCACATGTAGCTTTTATTGAAGCAAGTATTTGATGTAATCAGCATGGCAGTGCAAAAGTCATTCTGATCTGCACTGTTCACTACATGCAGTGGTTTGCTATTGTTGGACGGCTGGGCATTTGCTGCTGAAGCTGTGAAGTCATGTATCAGGTGACTCTGCACACATGGATATGAGCATCTAGGTTGCCAAAACCCACATTACTGACCTAGCAAGCACAGTTGAGGTGTGCTAGCCAATACATACGTGAAAATTCCCAGTAATGTTGGGTCAACGCCTTCTACATGGCATAGCATGCCAAGCCCTGCTTGCTTGGTTGTCGATGTTATGACGTTGCAGATGGTCATGTAACAGCTGTGCTTCGGGAAGTTTTCACAGCTGACAGTTCACCACCTTCAAGTTGCTTGAGTCCGAAGACAACTGCATGCACACAACCAGTTCTTGCCCTTGGAGCAGCATAATTAGGGCAACAATTGCATCAATGCAGCAGGTCTGTCTAACCGGGTAAAACAGCAATTGTCAGGGTACTCCAGTTGGCCGTGTGACTTCACTCCTGGCAATATCAGACTGTCATGCAAGGTAGTTGTGCTGCAGTAACACCTCACTGATGGCATACACAACCACCTAAAAATGTGCATGCATTGGTCGCACCTTGACAAACCTGTCTATTTCCATAGGTAAGCAATGGCTACTGGGGTTATTTCTGGGAAGATGTAGTCAGCTCCCAACCGCACCCCTCGTCCAGACACGATCACTCTCACAACTGCCATTGGTACTGATCTGCAGTCTCTGCTTTCGTTAGCTTGCCATAACATCTGGTGCTCAAAAAAAATTCAGCAGGCTCGTCAAGGCAGTCTCTGTTCTGTGCACACTGCAGTCTGGGACTTCATATGGTACATTAGGATGGCAAATGCACATGGAAATCTAGAAGCTTGATTTTTGTGATCATGTGAGTGTACCGGTTGGTCTGGTGGACAAAAACAAAGGCATAGGGTTTGTGGCACAGCCTACAAACAATACCTCTTGGTGAGCATGCTGTTGGTGGGGGTTTGGACTGCAGCCTCGGCATTGGTGGCAACCAAAAAGCCGTAACTGCTGACTGCTTTACGCCCCAGCTGAAACCTGTACAAAGCATGCACATGAGACCTTTGCTCGGTGCTGTGATGAGCCTTACTTTGACATGTCACATACCTGGAGATGCCATCTACAGCCGAGAGAAAGTTGTTGCCTTGAACGCCGTAAATCACCATCAGCTTGTAAGCTGTCAACTGTAGCATGCAAGGGTTTGTATTGGCAGCACAATACAGTATATTTTGTTAAGGTGTGAAAGTTTAGGTACCTGGCGAGCAAACACCTTGTCTTGTGATTGCAACTGCACAAATTTGACGTCAGCCCAAAGTTCTTGGCAGCTCTCAGCCAAGCTGGAAGAGGCAGCCCAGCACTGGTGACGCTCTGTCTGCTGCAACACTCTAGGACTCGGGTGTGCGGCTGCGCTCGAGGAACTGCAGGCGCTTGAGCGAAGGATCTCTCTTCTGATCAGCTGTAGTTCTCCCATTGCCATGCTTAGTTAATCGGAGATTGGCCGGCAGGATAACAGAACGAACTGGGCAAGCTGTAACGCCAGCGTTGTGTTTTCCAGCCGGCCAATCTCTTCTGGAGAAAACCCAGCTTTGGTCAAACGGTTTTAGCAATTTCCATCGGCAGGTGGCGCCGAGATCCCCGTTAAGTGTAATCACAGGTGCAATTTTTCGGCTTACTGAACTGTTTCCGCAGATGTGCGTGTGTACGAAGCCGTTCAAGCTCCGCTCGCGAAACGCTACCAAGCTGTCTTCCGCTGCGGATCTTCCGCAAACGGTATATACTCTCGGCTTACTCCTTGTGTCATACCCAAAGACTTCTGCTGCGTTAGGCTTGCAGCAAGTAGTCTGAGGTCGTCACCACGATCACCAATGTACGGGATCAAGAACAGTATACATAAGGTATACAAAGGGGCAGCAGAGGCCGTGCTGCCCGTCAGGAGTCAATCTAGGTTCAAAGAGGAAGGGGTACGTCTTTTTTTCACGATGTAGATCGATGCCTCTGTAAAATCTCATTTCACTGCACTGTACAGGTGTTGACACCTGACGAGTTCGTCACCGCTGGTGACTATCTGTCAAGGACATACCCAAGCTGGGAGTGGTAAGACAACTGATCAAGGTTGAGTGAGATGCCCACAATGGCGAATATGCTCTTTGCTGTGCTGCAGGGCTGCAGGAGTATCAAGCAAAACTCACTTACCCAAAGACAAACAGTATCTTGTCATTCGGAATGGTGAGCTTCAGACAGTAAGACCTTCGGCTGCAATACTCACATAGACCAGCAACATTTTTGATCAAGGCCCCTCAAGCATTGTCTCAAAGGCTTTTGTGTCTTCAGTGCCTTGCAAACGCCGCGTGGCTGAAGTAGAGGGCTATGACGAGGCTGCAGAGCAGCTGCTTGAAACAGATGCGGAGGGAGATGGTTGGGTATCAACTGCAGAAGCCAGTCATAGGGACACAACTGATGCTGAAATTCCAGATCTTGATGATGATACAAATCAAACCAGCATCACACATCATGCGACAACTGCTGAAGAGGACGTGCCTGATCTTGATGATCTAGGCATTGAGGATGAAGATGATGAGGTAAGCTTTGCATGCAATGCCTGTTTGTGCACACAGCATACACAGGTTGAGAAGACAGAATGAACACAAGGTCACACATGCGTGCTGGTCATGACCTACTTGACATAATAGCTTTGTGCAATTCAACACTTGACAACGTGCCATTGCTCACAGACACTTATTGCCTAATCGTTGTGTGGACAAAGTGCTCACAAAGTGCTTACAAAGTGGTCACAAAGTGCTCACGAAGTGCTTACAGAGTGCTCACCATGTGCCCACACAGTGCTCTCAAAAATGCTTACAGACTGCTTACAAGCGAGGTGGATGAGCTGCATGCAGGCTGCAGTTCCCCGCAATGGATACCTAAGAGCTGAAGAACCAGAGGACCATGTTGTCCGCTTGCGGACCTACAACCTGCACATCACCTACGACAAGTACTACTCTGTACCAAAGTTCTGGTTGATTGGGAGAGATGAGTCAGGCCAGCCTCTGCAAACCAAACAGGTCAGGCAGACATTTGCCACAATACTGCCGTGCTGTGCAAATGAGCCTTC
>JAABUS010007553.1_pt1 | contig 12403 bp, 12 predicted proteins | sample 5560161 | NCBI WGS metagenome assembly JAABUS01 (sample SAMN10711885, study PRJNA513376) | rock metagenome | isolation source: Antarctica rocks | place: Antarctica: Victoria Land, Trio Nunatak nord | collected 2016-01-04 | reverse complement strand
TCTCGCCTGCCTGTTTGTTACCTGCTGCCCTGATCTGCCTTTTGGCGTGCGTTCTTGGCCTGAGCGCAGTCAAAACGAATATGTGCTTTATCTACAGTAGTGCTTTGCTGCAGAGTGCGAGTTCATAAAACTATCCAGACTTGTACATGAAACATATACAGCCTGGTCAGTATCCTTGGCTTCAAGGGCAGTAAAGATCTGAGTGATATCAGAATGATCTTCCCACTCGTCTGGTGGGAACAACTAGGCTAGCACAAGGTAACGGTTTTGAGAAGCGCGATGTACAGCAGAGACAGGCATTGCATCACGCACACAGTGAAGACTACAAAGTATCCAGCAGGTCACCTGTGATGCTTGGAGGAGCTTGACCTCAGTCTGGCACCTTCTGCATTGATCAGACTGGGCTTGGCGACCTGCTCAGGCACACGGTCTGCAGCATCTGCCACTGATGGCAGCTGTGCTGCAGAGGCTTGATGCGGTGGTGCAGTATGATTACATTGGTTGTTGTCCCCTTCACCTGCAGTAGGCACCTCTTCAAGACCCTGCTGCAAGAGACAATGCTCACATCTGCAGCTAAAGTGCTGCATTTCTCCTGATTTTGAAGTAAATGTGACAGGACATCACACAGCCCAGAAACCCAAGGTGAAAGGTAAAGCAGTAAGCAAGTTGGTGTTTGACATGAAGTTGTGGCAGGATAAATCTCACAACAAAAGGGCTGCCTCTGTTGCAGAAGCTATTGCACTGCACTATGCTCACTGAGAAGTTCTCACCACGGCAGCATGATCACCTGTGTGTGGTTGTTCATTGACTGAAACTGGATCTGCATCAAAATCAGTGGATTCAGGGAAACCTAGTGCTGCTGCAAGCCTTGGCTGTTGCCTGTCTACAGCAATGATTACAGAAGCAGCTGGACTTGAAGGGACAACAGTAGCTGTGTCTGCCTGTGATGCAGTGCGCCTCCAGGGACTGCAAGGTTGCAGGGGGTCTGACCCCACCTGGGGCTCCAACGCATTCAGCTCCACATCTCTCCTCTGTTGCTGGGCTTCCAAGCACAGGTACTCAAACAAATCAGCCTGCAATGTAATGGCACAGAGTCTTCAGTTTGTGATCTTGTTGTTGAATTAGCACATCCATTGCTCACAAGAGCATATTATTGCTGGTGACGGGCAAGAGCAAGGTAAGAGAAGGCTTGCAAACTGGCAAAGATGCCTGCTGAAGCCGCTGGTTGCATATGAGGCTGAGGTGTGAGGCATAGACTGTTGCTCTTAGATGTGTCACCAGGATACCAGTGTTGTGATGAGATGGAACAAAACGTGAAGCTGAGCTGTGAGGCGCTGACCACTGCCTGTATGAAAGTCACCATGAGACCAGTGATCCTGGGAGCTGAAACAAAATGGGAAGCATCACAGCCAGTTTTTTCATTCTGCTGGGTACCTAATTAGCTAATGTTGAGTGGCTGTCAACAAGCTAGCCCAGCTTGTCTTTGGCCAGCACAGCTCAGTGGTAGAGCGCAGGTCTTGTAAACCTGAGATCTGTGGTGTAATGGCGCGTGTGGGCATCACAGCTCACAGACAAGTTGAGGAATCAGTACAGCTGAGTGGTTCTGAGTGGGAATTCCGACTTCCATATCACATGCAGGAGAACGTCATATGGTCGGCTATTATGCAAGCAAGGTTTGCTGTGTAGCATAGTCTTGTGACAGGTCACAAAGCTTACAGTGAATGTTGCTTGTCAGACCTGCTAGCACAGATGTACTGCGATGCAAGGTGGTAGGCCAAAAACAGGCATGCAATTCCAGTTACACATTGCAAAATCTGAATGGACGCTGTGTGCTCCTTTGTGAAGCGCATGCCCGGCTCATAGCATTTGCATGTTTGCATTGCATGTTCTGCCCTTGCCTCTTGGCTTTGTGCATCGTACTCCCGCCATGGGCATTTGCTGATGTGTGGACCACATCAATTCCAGTTTGGTGCACTTGTGACGCACTAATCATGATCAAGGTATACAACTATTTTTGAATAAAAGGTGCCTAATGACCAGCTTTGATCCTGCTAGGCTCCATAACGCACAGGCCCCAAAATGATAGTGTATGGCATGACAGACTGAGCATTCAGATGCAAGCACATGGCTGTCCAATCGGCTCAACTGCTCATGGTGTGACCTATCTGTCACCCATCTGTGGGCCAATGACTGAGCTGCTTATGTAAGCAACAACTCATGGCACCACTGTGGGGTATATGCTTGCATGAGTCCCAGAAAGACCAATGAATGCAGTTTGACTTGCCTTAGTTTGACGAGGCAGAGATGAGTCATCCAGGGGGTCCAGAGTGGTATCCTTGCTCCTCCCCAGGGTGCGCCGCAGGGTGGCTTCCTTCTCAGCCAGCAGCTTCTTCTTCTCCTCTATAGCTACCTGCACATCAGCGTTATCAGCAACCCTGGGGACTCTCGTGACATTTCTTGGTGCACACCGAATGCATGCCTGTTCTTCAGTGTTTGATGATTCTGCTCAAGCAAACAAATGAGCCACACTGTGCTCAGTCTTCTTTGTTTTGTCATCTTTCTGATGACAACCCGTGTGAAGCTACTGTTGTGAAAGTACAACAAGTAATAATTCCTTCATCAAGCTATGATAATGCCATGCATGCCTGCCTTCACAGGAGATCTCGTACTGGCCAGTGGCCCTTGTGCATCACATGCTGACAGGTAATCCCATTGGATAGAAGATGCCATGCATGCAATGTTGTCCAGCTGCAGCAAGCACCAAGTGTGTACACCAGCAAGATTGCCCTCAGCACCTGTATGTCAGTCAGCATCAGCTTGCCAGGCTGCTGGTTGAGGAGCATTCCCATGTGGGCCTGCTGATTGGGATGGGCAGGCACCACAAGGCCCTCTATCTTGGAGGGAGGGGTAGGGGGCCGAAGGGCAGGCAGCTTGGCTTTGATAGGCCCTGTAATTCTGCTGTCCCTGGGGCCCCCTTGCTGTTGCTTCTGAGTCTGCAACCTGGTATAAGCGTCACCACCCCCTGCAGTTGCATGCATGGCACGCACTTTCGTTCCCCTTCCTTTGATGCTTGAAAGCAGGACTTGTAAGTTTTCCGCTGTCGTCTGATGGAGCACCATGCTCTGCCTTGAAAGCCTGGTGCTGAATGCTCGACAGCATGCATACCGACTGAGCTCTCACTACCAGTGTACATTGCTGAAGCGGTGCTTGTAAGAAAGTATTGCCTGAGAGGCATGAAGCATTGGGACTGTCAAAGCTGCCACATGAGTCCTGTTTTTCATATCATTGCGGCTGCCACATGAGTCGGTGCTAACTGTGAGCGTGGGTGCAGATCAGCAGTCTTGTCAAGTACAAAGCTCTGTCTAAGAGCTTGGTTGTGGTTGGCGATGGCTTGCTTTGCATCTGGGGCTTTTGTGGCAGTTTGTTACAAGATCAGCCGATACCAGAAGCACCCATGAAACTTGCCCTTTCACCTAATAGATACACCCACAAGACTTACCTGTCACCGGGCAGCAAAATACCTGAGACAAACGGCATTGCTAGTGATCACCGTGACACAAAATTGCCTTATATAGAAATGCGTGGATAGGATTCATGGCTTCTGCCAATATCTAGGCAGGACAAGCAGCTGTGGTGGCAAACATTTGGTGACAACGATGGTAATGGTGCAAACGTGACAGAGTTGCATAGGGGTGTACCTGCACCACCCTTGCCGGTAGCGATGATTCCCTTGGGCAGGCGACCAGTCTCTGCTTTGCCCCATAAGAGAGCCTCTTCAGGCAGCGTACCGCCCAACCCCGCAGTCAGACCAGCAAGCTGATGCTGGCGGGCCAACCCAGGGAAGCCTGACCCAGACACTGTGCACTTCACAGTTTCTGACTGAAACTCAGCCACTCTGATCTGTAGGGTCAGATGGCAGGCTGCGTTGATTGCAAAACAAGGTTGCATGGTGAGAATGCAGGCCAGGGCAAACGGACACATCAGGGTGGGATGCATGTGCTGCTGAATGTGAAACTTCATGGCAAAGCTCACACAATGCAGTGTTTTTGCTGTGGTCCACTCAGAGACGCAGGCAAGAGCTTGACGCATGCATGCATGCATGCATGCATTGAATTCATACTCAGATAACATAGCATACCTCAAGCTCAACCACCTCTGTTACAAGCCTGCTAGGATTGAAGGTGACTTGGACTTCCACCACACCGTTTGCAGGTACCACCCCATGCTGAGGCTGGACCACAAATGCAGCACTGGCCTCCAGCATTGTGATCTTGTACTCAAAATCAATTGGCACATTGCATGTCAAGCTGACACGTTTGGTGTAGGTCTCACCCACAGCGCACTTGCCAAAGCTGATACGCCTTGGAAACTTGGTTTGATTCATCATTGGGTATGCGTGAATCGGGATAAGCAGGTTCTCACCCTGTGCATCAGCGATGCAGTGCGTGAGTAAGCGCAAACGACACAAAGCAGCACCCTTTCACATATGTACAGATCATCACAGGTCAAGCATAGGAGCACAGGCATGCAGGCGCCCCATTGACTCATCATTAGTTTCAACCTTGTCATAAGATGTGCCAGCTGGATACCTGACTATGTATCCGCAAGCAGTCGTAGTAATATCGCCATTCAGTAGGACAAAACTCCACTGTGATGACGTCCTCCAAGCCTGGTGCCAACAAGCCCTTTTTGTTGTCACAGTAGGCCTGCAGCATCAGGGGAAGAGGTGGTCGGACAGCACTGCCGTCATGCTGACGTGCTCAATTGCTTTGTATGAGTTTGCTGTCCAAGTGCGATAACAGCGCTCTCCTTGAAATATGGTGTCGTAGGCAGGATAATTTGCGTCCCTGTGCTACTGGAGGAGGTGTTGCACAGTCGGACACGTTGCTCGTGCACACTGCCAACAATAAAGCCGCCAAAGTGCACCACTGAAGGTCGCGCTTCCAAACAAGCATTGTGTCCTATAGTTGCGTAAACCTCTGCATCGCAAGCAGCCTGTCAAATACCATTCCATGCATTCAACACGACATCCGCAAAAAGGACGCGTATCTACTCACTGTCTTGCACGAGACGATTTATGTTTGTCAGTGGCTCGTCTTCCTCGTCGAAAACTCCCTGCAAGCGATCGCCAAGTTGCAATACACGCTGAAACGCATACAAATTCACAGTCTGTGCACAATAGTCGCGTTCACCTCCTGCCACGCCTGACCTGGCATCCTGAAAAGACCTCGAGCAGTCTCAACAAGCAACAACAGAGCTGACTGCTGATTGCTTGCAGTGAACTTCCTGCAATTCAAAATGGCGATATGTGTATATGATCGATCATTTCCTGTCGAGTGCAATGTTTGGTGAAATTGTTTACCTCCTTGATAGCCAGGATTTCAGAGACACATTCCCAAGGATGCACTAATTTGCAGATCTTGGTAAGATGCCTGGATCATAGGCAGGAACAGGATCCTGCCTTGAAAACATTACTTGTTGATGTATAAGCACCTTCACAGGACACACCAATATGAGTAAGGCTCGGGATGTATTCAGATGTAAGGCATCAAAGCAGCAAACATCCATGGTTTGCACCTGCAAGACCAAGACCAACTTGGCATGTATGTATGTACAAGCTTTTGTGGTGCATCTAAATTTGCACTTCCACAGACAGAACTTGGGAGGTACCTTGGTGAATCCCAAGTTCAACTTCAGTGACATGCAGCATAATTGTGCAACACAAGAATTGCTGCTGTGCTTTGCAACATGTCCAAGCTTTTACAAAAATGGTGGGTGCATTGCAATTGTTTCAGAAGGAGCATTAGAGCAACAAGACACTACCAACCACCTATACCCAGAAATATCCACCACTGTCCAGCTGTACGCAGAAACGCGCGCGCATCAAGCCAGCGGCAACGTAGAACAGAACCTCTCAATGCAGAAGCCAACAGTGGGTGGTCAACAGTAGTACCAGGAGTATGCACAATCTGGTGAAGACTCTGTGCACTAGAGCATCAGCAATCACATTCATGTCCTCCTTCGTAGACTCAAGTCAAGTTGCTCTATTTCTATGCCGCTTGGGGCGATTGTTTGTGCAAGAAACAATAGACTGCTGCCAACTTTGTTGAAACTTTGACTTCCACCAAACCACACACAAACTTGAGCTGTGTAATCATTAAGTTTCCCTGTGTTTTTGTCATAGTCCCATTGTTGAGCGATATCTGAACACAAGCTTGGCAACTGAAATTAGCAGCCACAGCCGTAATCTCACATCAGCTTGAGCAGTAGATGAAGGCGTGAGAGCATCTCAACAGTGACATTACACAAATGCTCACTTGCAACACTCCATGCGCAAGGGTAACATACGCCCAGCATACGAGGCCCTCAGGCAGCTCAGCAAAAGGCCTAGCGCTGCGCCAGACCAACAGACGTTGCAAACAAAGATTCTGCGCTCATGGAATTATCAGCTGTTCTACAGCATTAGAGTTGTGGATTTGCCATTCCACGCCTGTCTTGTTCTGACATAGTGATGGTACATGGATGTAACTTTCCTGTTGAGCGCTCTGACTGTGCAACCAGTTGACCGATTTGAAGCAAGCACACACCCTTGCTGGAGTCCATCACTTGTGTCAACTGGGGCAGAGTCAACCCCGCTGCGGACGACTGCCGAGTGATGTGTATGGAGAGCCCCTGATGAGAGCAACATGCTTTGGGAATGCACCTCCGCTGCGCAAGATCTGCCAGGCCATCCTCCCTGTCCACTGCGCGAAAGGCTTTGGTCAGGTCCAGCATACAGATGTGCAGACTCTGGCCTTTGTCGCAGGCCCCATTGCACAAAAGGCGCAGGCTGAACAGAGCACCAACAGTGCTCCTGCTTGGCCTGAAGCCACATTGCTCCTCCGGGAGGTTGTCAATTATCCATTCTGAAACGCACGCACTCAGCACATTGGCATAGGCTTTCCCAGCTATGCTCTGCAGAGCAATGGTGCAATAGTTGCTGCACAGAGAAGCATCTCCCCTCTTAGGAATGATTAGCAGGATGTCCTGCTTGAAGTCCTGGGGAGCTTGCTCAGATCTGTGCACCAAATGCCAAGGATGAATCTGTACAGCGCAGAAAGCACAGAGTCACCCCCATACTTTGAATTCAGCATCTCTGGCAGGATGTTGCAGACCCCTGGGGATTTGTTGTTCTTGAGGCGTTTGATGGCATGACAACCTCATCCAGAGTGACTTCTGGGTAGAGGGGTCTGAGGGAGGGGGAAGGGGGGTAAGTAGCGCCAGCACCTGGGGAGCAATGGATGAGGTAGCTGTGAACAGCTGAGTGACATGCCGAAGCCATTTGGCGATGCACTTGGAAGCTGTATAAAGCCGCCTGCCAGAGCTCCCATGTTGCAGCTGCCTGCCGCAGCGCCAGGGCAGTGCCAGGTTGACATTTTGGCTGGTGCAGGATGAGGCATCTGGAGCATCAAACGTTGCTTTGAACGTAGTTCAAGGTCAGCAACGCCAATGATGCAAATATATTTGCTGCTGCCTAAAATCTTTCACTTGTTAGTTTTAGGACACATTTCAAGTTGTATGGATAGGCAAAGGGATGTATTCAGGTGTAAGGCATCAAAGCGGCAATTATTCATAGTTAGCACCTTCAAGACCTATTTGACATGCAAGAACATTACAGCTACTTTGGTGCGTCAAACTTTGCAGTTGCATTGCAACAGAACCAAGTGTTGGAATCCCAAGGTCAACTTGTGTGACTGGCAGTACAGTTCTGCAACCTCAAGATCTGCTGCTGTGCTTTGCGACCTGTCCAAGCTATTACTACCATAGAAAGGTGCACAGCATAGAACCTACAACTGTTCCAGGAGTACCATGTAAGCGACAAGACACCATTGACAAGCTAAGCAACAGGACGAAGTCAAACAATGATGCGTAAGGCTGTCAGTGCATTTCAATGCCAGCTTCCCTAGGTGCAGATGACCAAAGAGACGCAAGTTGACCAGATTTACCCCTGATCAACCACCAAGACAGTGGTAACTGAAAGACAACAATGCCCAAAATGACAGCCCAGAAGTTTTGGATGGGTGCATGGTAAAAGCGGCAGGTGTAGTACATGTCCCCATCAATCAGAAAGAACAGAAGAGAACAGAACAGGAAGGTGCCGACCAGCAAGCTCTGCTCCATAGGAGCCAGCCTTTGCGCTGCATGCCTGCAACATGACAGATTGCACCTCATGTTCAATGATGATTGAATCACACAAATTCACACACATGCACAAATGCAGACGACCTGTGGACTATTGCAAAAACGGCTAGCGACACTTGATCAGTATCTGATCCATGCAACTGATCATGGCCCACAAAAGTACACCAGACAAACTAAAGCAAACGCAAGGCCTGCATTATCCACTACTTGCCAAATGGCATGCACAGAACAATGTGCCTGACAGCTGAAAGCTAGTCACATGACACATGCAATCATGCAGGTCTTTTATCACGTAGCACAACTGCAGATGTTGACAACTGACATGCCTTTGCATTGAGTCAAGGCAGCAGGCAGTACCTGATGTCACGGGCTAGCAGCACTGCTTCTGCTGAAAGCATTGCCACAAGCGCTGAGCCCAGGAAGACGTGATCGGACATGAGATGAGCAGGCAAAGCTGAGACTGCACCAGCCTTGGTCAGGAAGTAAAAGATGCCTGTATCCCAACCAGAAACCTTCAGATGAGAACCACATCCAGAGCATGACTTGCTAGATGTATCACAAGATCTAGCAAGCAAGTCAAGCTCTGGCGTGAGACCACATGGACATGACTAGCTCATGAACAGTATGAACATGCAGTTGTGGGAAGGCAACTGCCCAAAACAGCTGGGCAGGGCCCCTGGCTGCAAATAGCACAACCGATGCGTCCATTACCAAGCAGTACAGGTTTGTGAATGGTTTCGCATGCATCTGTCTGAAGGGTACTGCATCAATGATGGTCATACGATCTTGCGCAAATCAATGCAGGCCCATACAGCAGAGCAAATGACCTTGCAGCTGGCTTACCTAATCGATGAATAAAGTAGATTGTGAGCCGGGTGACTGTGATTCCAATGTATATAACAATTTGTTCGACCCATGGCTGGTTGTCAAAAGCTAGCACATCAGGCGCCAAAGATGCCAGCTTGTAACGTGTTGCCAGGAAGAGGAAGGGAAAGATAGGCCCATAACTCCTGAGCAGGTGGTCAAACCAGACCAATGAGTGGAAAGCATGCTTTTCAGCACCTGTCGGATCACCTAGATGGCATAAAGAAATCTTAGTCACCACTTACATGGAGAATGTATGCATGAAGAGCTGACATGTATTGCTTGTTGAACGCCAGGCAATGCTCACAGTACTAGGCAAAGACAGAATTGCTACAGGTTATGTTGGTGACTGATGCACATACAACTCGCAAGGCAGGCGGCGCTGCAGATGCTCTTTGACGCCTTCCCAATGTACTTAGCATCCATTTCAGCATCCATGTAACAGCTCTTACCTGCGTAAAAGATGATGCCCACTGCAATAGTGACAAACCAAACAGCTTGCGCAACTGACAGCACTATGGCAGCAAGCTTCCGGTCCTCTTTGAGCAGCATATGGCCAGAAGGACGCCCCCTAGGAACTGGAAACTCGTCTTTGATGTACTCAGCAACTCTTTTTACTTTCCCTTCAGCGTTTTCGACCTGTGGCTGTCTGCGGCGTATAGATGACATGCTGCCCAAAAGGGAGTGCAGCTGTTGTGCTGTTCACTGACAAGCTGTTGTTGCTGCAAACAAACTGGCAGCTGGTTCTGGGATTGGCCTTTGACAGTGGGTCATTTTAGGTCAGCCCCTTCATATGCTGCAGTCAGTATGCTGGCGCGCTCAATTACTTGAGCCACCACCAAAGCAGCAAAGCCAACAAAGCCAGAAAGTTGATCGCAACCACAGGGACAATATACCTGCAGTCAACACAACGAGCGTGTACAAACATAGCCACGAGGGTGGAGGGTTTGTGACTAGTGAACACGCATGCAGACTCACTGCGAATATCAGACTACTTCAGACCAAATGCACGCCAACGAACACTCTGATGGTGTTTCCAAGGAACACGATGGAGTCTCCTGCTGTGCGTGACCTCGTTCAACGTCTACAAGAAGTCGATCAGACTCTCTATCAGATGTCTGTTTGCCTGAACTCATGGCGATTAGTCTGCAGTGACACCCAAAACTGCCAAAGCTTCTAAACAACTTCTACGTCCATGACGACGTACAGGGCTTCAAGACGATTGAACCATTTACCACTCTCAGATCAACCCGCGATGCCCTGAGCGATGCCGCGGTTGAGCCTCGAAGGACACTACAAGGCAGACAGCCGTCTGAAAGGCGATATCAACCGTCTTGGTTGCAACAGGTATTTTGAGAGCCTGAAGCTCCTCACTCTAAGTGCATGTCAGCGAGTTGCAAAACCGTAAAGGTCGTCCTCTTAGGTGAAGGTAAGAACATTTGGCAATCGCAGTGGTATGCAAACATGGAGCTACAATGAAAGACATATAAAATTCTGTAATTGACAGATCTGCCAGTGCAGGACGTGTTGGCAAGACTTCTTTGGCCCTGCGGTTTGTGCACAACACCTTCAACCACAGTCAACAAGCCTCTTTGCAAGCCTCATTTTTGACCAAGCAGATCACTGCTGGCAACCAGCAGGTGTGCTGCGACGTGTGACACTGTCCATGTACCTTTTGTCAAGCACCAGCTGGTTCCGCTACTAAGCGATTTTGCAGCCTGGCTGCCAGCATGCGTGATGGCTGACAGCAGCGTGCGCCTGTTCAGGTAGAGCTAGCCATCTGGGACACAGCAGGGCAAGAGCGTTTTCATGCTTTAGGTCCTATATACTACCGTGATGCACAGGCAGCTTTGCTTGTCTATGACATCACTGATGCAGACAGCTTCACTCGTGTGCAGACATGGGTGCAAGAGTTGAGACAAATGGTGGGCCATCAGGCATCTTGCAAGCTCATGACACATGTCAGCCCTCGCTCGCCAGTTACTCAGCTTGCATATTTGCCTGTCCCTGCAGCTCAACTGCAATCACTCTCCTTGTTTGCATCACCAGAAAAACAGCAGCGGTGTGCTGGTTGACGTCAATTCAGAACAAATCCTTTTGCATGGTCTTTGTCTTTGGTCAGAGGGTCTGGTCTGAGGACTGGATCCTCAACAATGCAAACTGCAAATTGCAAATGAGCTCAAGTGTACAATATGGCAGCTCAAGTCAGTCTCCTGTTCTGCTGGTTCCCATGGACAACAGACCCCCTTTCCCTTTCTCCCCCCCTCCCCCCAAATTATTCCCCCATGTACATGTGGCAACCCATCCTGAAATGTATCTTTGTGCCTACAGTTGCAGGCCAGGTCAATTTCCTGCGAGTTGCATACAGCCAGACTGGCTGTTTGGGTCCCGACCAAACACTATCAAATGTGTGGTGTGCCATACATGACCTGTAGGTTGGGCCTGCCATTGCCATAGCGATTGCAGCTAACAAGCAAGATCTACAGACGATGCAGACGGTATCAGCACAGGAGTCAGAAGCCTATGCAGCCTCCATACATGCTTTGCATGTGGGTACATCTGCCAAGACAGGGGTGGGGTTGCAAGACATTTTCCAGGCAATAGCAGACCAAGTTGTAGCCAAGAGCCCAGAACAAGGTATTGTGTTCTCCCTTCACAAGCCATCAGATTATGTGTTTGCCTCTGCATTCATGCACAGCATATGCTCAGGAAAGATGTTCAAACACGTCACAACCAGCTGAACCTTCTGACCCTTACTTCAGACATGATGGTGGGCTGGTCAAAACATTCCTTCCTAACAAGACCATTGTTTTTGTCATCCCTCAGTGTGTAGCCACAAATGAAGTTGTATCAGTGGTGCAAAGGCAAGCTGTTGCGTGCAGGAGCAGCCCAGCAAAGGCCAGCTGGCAGACTGGTGGTCATTGGTGACAATGGGGTTGCCCCTCAGTCCAGCGCAAAGAGCAGTGCATGCTGCTAGTTTCAACCCTGGCTATGTTTCTCTTGAACATGACACTCACTCCCCGTCCGGCTGAACCTGGATACAGTACACAAACCATTGCATGCAGCATCCATGAAGATGCATGCTGCCATCAGCTGACAGAACAAGCTCGTCGTCGTAGAATTCAAGGACATCCGTGACCACGTAAATGAGCTTCTGCAAGTCAACCCATGATGTGGTGCCCACCAGTCAAAACACTTGCTGGCGAACTAAGGCAGTGCATATTCACAAATATAGTACAGTGACTTTGGTACAAAAACAGTACACTGCTCTTTGTGGATCTGAGATCCGAGCTTTCAAGGAAATTTACACTGCATCCTATCATCCCATCATTTGTTAATTTATGGTGTCTTATCATAT
>JAABUS010007551.1_pt1 | contig 12406 bp, 11 predicted proteins | sample 5560161 | NCBI WGS metagenome assembly JAABUS01 (sample SAMN10711885, study PRJNA513376) | rock metagenome | isolation source: Antarctica rocks | place: Antarctica: Victoria Land, Trio Nunatak nord | collected 2016-01-04 | reverse complement strand
GCACCTGTTATACACTCCACTCCTCACTTTCAGCATTCTTTTACCAGAGAAAGAAGTGCTCAACGTCAACGTCAACGATATGATATTAGGTTATCAAGAACGTTCTCTCAAACATTTCAAAAGAGATTAGAAAGACTTTAGACTGCGAGTCTATTGCGAGACCTAGCCAAACCTGATGTACTTTTACATAGATACCTACAATGGCTGCGATGCTTGTTGAAAAGAAATTACAGGAAGAGGATTTTCGCAAGGACGAAGCGCTAGCTTTCCCACCGATACGATCTTTTCGACAGATAATGTTGCTATTCTCTCCTCAGGAAGATACTGCCAGCTGTAGAATACTCTGGGCAAAGACAACACCTACGTATTCATATGCAAACATGGAAGGGATGTCATACGTTGAAAGCCACTGCAACGAACACTCTTGAACCTCGCCCCTTGCTCTTTCCGCGCAGTTCCCGCGATCAAGAAGCCGGTTCCAGTAACGTCGAAGGCATAATCACCCATCGTTTTCAACGATACTATGAGCTCGAGAAAATGTTTCAAAACAAGGTCGACCTCACTTCCCACTTCCTCAACCTCGCAAAGGTCAATCAAACAGCGAGCAACTGTGGATTTATGTCGATATTAGGAATTTCGCACAACGATACTATTATTAGCTCGAGAGAAAGTTTCAAAACAAGGCCGACCTCAATTTCCACTTCCTCCACCTCACAAACATTGACCTATCAGTGGGCAGACCTAAGCCGGAATAAGGAGGTTTTTGTCCCCCTAATGTCAGATTGCCCTTGGCGCAGATCAAATCGCCCATTACTCTATCTTACCGTCGATCTAAGCGCACGCAGCTACTATTAGCTCGAGAGAAAGTTTCAAAACAAGGCCGACCTCAATTTCCACTTCCTCGACCTCACAAACGTTGACCTATCAGTGGGCCGACCTAAGCCGAAATAAGGAGGTTTTTGTCCCCCTAATGCCAGATTGCCCTTGACGCAGATCAAATCGCCCATTACTCTATCTTACCGTCGGTCTAAGCACACGCAGCTACTATTAGCTCGAGAGAAAACTTCAAAAGCGGTTTCAGCGAAACAAGAAGCCTTTTTCAATCGTCGAGATATCAAGGAGGTCTTTCGATTCAGCAAGATGCGAATCTTGGTCTTGCAATATGCACGGCCTCAAACCAGATATGTCGCCAAGAACTACAAGGAAGGGACCAGTAACATTACTAGGCTTTGGCGTATGACCTGGGTTCCAGGTTTGGGCTAAGAAGAATCTGATCCTTATGTCAGCTGCTGTTGATGCAGCTGCATTGTACATAACAAATAAAGGACGCGGGGAAAAGGTATTCGAAACAGCTGCTATGTAAATATCACAAGTGTGTCCAGTCTACAAGTAGACCAAAACACATAAAAGCCATAAACCATAAATATAAATATAAATATAACTGAAACTCGACAGCACTAACCCAAGGTCGGGAACGGGTCGTCGATCTTTCTATCCCTTATATCAAGCATTACAGCCTCCTATCTTTTCTAAAACCATTCATAGCATAGCCGTAAACACATGTCTAAACTAGGCAACGAAAAAGGATAGTTTGAGAAGATAAGATGTACTACAGTATGTGACGGAATTTAATATTGAAGGTCGAGGGTTTAAAGCATCAGAAGCTGAAAAGCAAGAAGAGATATCGTAGAAGACGAAAGCTTGAAAGATGTGAGTTTTGACAGTCGAATCTTTTTTCAAAATCGGAATATTCGAAGATTAAAGAGTCGGAGTTTGAGAATCATGACCTCGATCGTTCCTCCACATTATGTGAAAGATGGGCATTCAAAGGGCCTTTGCTATGAACTCACTTTTCCATTTCTGATTGGTCGATGTGTCGATCTTCTATGCCCCTATCTCTGCCTGGTTTTTTTTTAATATCACTGCTACAAGATCCCAACGGACTTTTCTCTTAAAGCTCTTTTGGTGCAATGAAGATTGGCTGAACGGAAGTTCTGGGGGGGGGGGAATTGTTGGTACCACTCATGTGGATCTACTGTAGCATAGTTCCAGGAGGAATAGCAGCCGAGAATATTATGGTCTTGCTGTATCGCTTCTTGGAAGATCATCAGGTTGATATCGCTTTGAAACATTCTAATGTACATCACTGACACACAGTCTAAGAATGTCTGCCAAAGTATTACTAGAGTCTGGTGGATTTGATCTGGCCACGTCTGCTTCTCTTCTAGCTGCTCTCGGCATCAGAGGTATGGGGTACTCTGGTATCTCTGATGTCGTGTTTCTTATTCGTCAATTCAAGATCTGCAAAAGGCATTGAGGAATGAGGTGTCGACCATGAGGTTCAGCGATGGTTTTGTTTGTTGGCTATAGAAGGAGTAAGGTACCCTTGAGCTTAATAAACTCCTATTCTACCCAGAGTTTTCAAACGACGAACGTTTTGGGATACCATCAGCGAAACAAATCTTATTAACGGTGGGTGAGTAGGAGGGGCTGGCAGAGACAAGCAGGAGAGGGTATTTCAGGCTTAGCTTATATTACTAATACAGGTAAAGTCCTAAAATTATACCTGGACTTAATAAAAGCAAAAGGTCTAATATTAAGTGTGACAGATTTCAAATCTAAAATACTAACATTTACATTACTCGGAAATCGCTCACTCTTGCTAGATGATTGCATCAAGTAAAGTCGTAGAATGGATCTCTTTCCCTCAAAACCATAGTCGATATTGATCGACATCTGAGTACCGAGTGAGACCTTCAAAGGTAGAGGGATGGTGATATCTTATAATTAATTGCAGATAGGATACGAAACAGCTAGATGCGATTTGCTTGCACCCAATTATCCAGAATAATTCCGCTAGCCAGAAAGGGGTCGGTTGAACTCAAAGTGAGCCTGGGCAGACGTTCCAGCGTGGAGGTCTTGACTTACTTCTAGTTTGAATTGGAGAGACAATGCCAATGCAATAACCAAACTTGAACGCCTCATCAATAAGTTCTGCTCAGGCTTTGTCCGCACTTTTTGGTTCCCATGATAGCAAAAAAGGGACCATGCCCTTCAAGCTGCTTCGGACTGGTAGATCAGAATGCTTGCGGAATATCTCTATTCCTTGATCATAGGGCTCGTTACGGAATTGACATGGTGTACGGTCTATCTTTAATATCCCCGAATGAACCCTTTCATTCGCAAGCTCGTACGAGCAGTAGTTCACGAGCTTGCTCCAGTCTCGACGGTGTGTAGATAGCTAAGTTGAGTCATTGCGGCTCAAATTGGAAGCGCCGCATCAACGGCTACATCATCAATCTCCTTGTGATCCATATTCAGTAGGGGTGGAGTACTCTGCATGATGATTTCTGGGGAGTTGAGGTGCTACTGGTATGATCAAGCTTTACGATCTGATCGTTCTGAGCGCTAAGCATTTCATTATCCATAAGGAGTCAACATTCGCCCAGAAATTGGGCCATTGATTTCAATTTCTTCTCTATATCGTACCATAATAGGTATTAGCCCTGCTCGAGTCTTGTTGATGGGATAGAAACCTTGCACAAGCGTAACGTGAAAAGTCGAGATTCCACTGTCTGCGTCTTCTCAAGTATCTGAAAGCACATCATTGGAGGTAGGGATATTTTTCTGGCATCTCGATGTTTTTAAATGACCAACCCGTGTAAGACGCAGGATCAGTGCCCACCCCTTTGCATGGCTATCGTACCAACATCTTGGAAAGCTAACTGTTTTCCTCTTGAAGCTCTCTTTCAATATTCTCTTGTCGCCTAAATTCACGTCAAAGTCCTCGGATATCTCAGCTTTAATGGTACCACTATTCCTCTTAATACTTTCCGTCATCTCTAATGTCTAGGCCTTCGATTGTGGAGAATCTTTTTGTGTACCTTCTTGGTAGCGCCATCTCTAAAAAGCAACCTGTCAGCAAAGTGACTTTCATATTTTCGCGTGTCTTTTACGAGCGCAGAGGGAGCTGATGGGGTAGAGACTGAATATCACGAGCTCAGAGTGTGGGTTATACACAGAGGGCTGGCAGATTCATATACCCGCCTGCACTGCCGTCACAAATTGCAGCTCGGCTGTCATTTGCGATGTCGGTGATATCTAGATCTCTCCATGGGCCGCTGGGCAAATTAAGTCATGCCCTGCCACAATGGGCTGAGCCAGCAAGGTTTACAGACACATGAGCATAACCTTCCACTGTATCCTACATATCCCTATTTCCGGATGGGTTGAAGCATGGATTGTTGCACAAATCGGCGCCTTCTGCAACACTCTTCGTAGTCCCGGTAGGTGAGCCCATCCTGCCGTAAGTGTTTTCAATATCTGTGGCGATCTTCTTCGATGGCGAGAGTCAGGTGTGGGGTAGTCGGATTAGCGGTCAACACAGCAGAGCAGATTGGGAGCTCATCTATAGCGGTCGCTGAAACCTCACCAGAGAATGGATCCAGGGAGAACATTCTTCTAGTGTTTCCAGCTTCCAAAAAAAATCAAGATGCCATTAAGGTAGACAGTAAATGCGGCTCCCCCATATTCACGAACAGCCGTCGGTGCAATGTAGCGTTCTGCCCTCCTCACGAGTATTTGGAGATGCAATTCCTTTCAGTCTCCGCAGGTGGTCCACAGTAAGCCACTAGACCTTGCCAGTAAGTTCCTGTTTGGCTCAATTAATCGCGGCTGGTATGCGAAGCCCCGTTAGCTTATCCGTTGACCATCACCTCCGCAAGCGAGATGATCTTTCCAGCTAGCAGCTGTATTATAGTCGGATCTTCCCATCTTCTATATAATGTTTCCATCAGTATATCTTGTTCATGTCGGCGAGATGAGCTAGCTACCTTAGGATGTTGTGTGCTTTACTACGTAGAGCAATGCAGGGGCTCGGCTAAGGATCAGACCTTTCCTATCGGAGATAGCGTCTCTTTTCCGAATCCTTTGATAGGTAATGACCACTCAATAGCTTAGGAGCAAGCGTAGGCTAACATTGTATAAGGCAATTCCGACCTTGGCCAAGTGCGGGCTACGTATCCTAAGTCCAACTGGGACGCTGAAGACACTGAAGTCAAGCACGTACAGATCATCTATCCGTTCGCAAACAACAGCAGGTCTCCCGTTGCCACATTTAACTGTCGCAAATTTCTCCCAGGTCCAGGCGATGTGATTAACAACGAGTGGCAGACTAATGGAAAGGTCATAGTCTTGGAAATGCCACCATATGCTATAGCATGTTGTTTTACGACCATCCTCTGTTTCGTACTAACATGGTTACAAGGACGATATCGATAGTGCATATGGATTCATAGAGAGGTTCCTGGATGAATCTCAACCGTTCATCGAAGACCATTTGGTCAAACGCAGCTCCGACGAGTAATTCAACTTGACGCTGGCCGAAGCTCATCGCTACGCAGAGCGGTACGATATTAGCATGATTCGAAAAGCGCTAAAAGTTCGAAGCTTTGCGAGCAGACGGATCGCTGTGCCGGAGTCGCCATTTCATGGGGAGCGGCCTCCGTCACAATTTATGAATATGCAAATTGACATTACGATGAACCTCATCATTGACAGGCACCGCAAGGCTGTTCTTAAAGACCTGAAATCTTTGATGTTTGGAAATGACGCAGTGCAGTCGAGGTATCGAGTGTTTCTGACCGTCTACATCCTCCTCAGCACTATTGACTTTGCGTACCAGTGGCAGCTTCGATACGTCAAGCTGGCAGACGGAACGGTACGTTTTCCCTTCTTCTATACATTCCTTCTGAAGCTAAGTATGATACTGATGCTTAACGCAATAGAAGACTCATGGCTTCGTAGACTCTGTGACAAAATCTATGCTCGAGGAATGGGAATACTCGGCAGAGAATCTGCCATACCACTTCCGGAGCTTCTTTCGCGGTCAAACACCATTCGCGCAAGACTCGGCTCAAGCGACCGATAAATGGGCCGGGCCGACCTGGACTTGAGTCTGTGGTATACATGCAGAAGGCTGCCGCGATCGTCAAAAATCGGGGTAAGTCTTCCTATCGTGCCTACCCTATCGTGCCGACCCTATCTTAGCTGCTGGAGTCGACCGACGCTAACTATCACAACAGAGGCCGTGTTCGTTGCTATGCGCCAGAAGGAGGACTTCAAGCTCAATACACTATACGTATGGTTGTCACAATTGTTCCTCAACGAACAACGGAGGGAGGGATGATCGGGTCACTTGACAAGCTCCTGGTGACAAGGGTAGTGCTAGAAAGAGCGAGAAATGTAGGTGGAAATTGAGGGTTTATGAATGAATATACTTCCCAAAAGAGCCTTCGTCTTCTCTTCCTCGTAATCTCGAAAAGCATTCCATGTATAAAACAGCCAACCGGATGGTGGCTGGTATAAAGGAACCCTACACTATTGCTGACCTGCGCACGAAATAGAAACGTACTGCTAGTTTCTAGAGAGAGAGGGGAACGAAACAGCAGCACATTCACGCGCCATTCCCAAAGACTGCCTCTGTTCGCTAGACGCTTTGCCAGTGTTGCAAACGCTATGGGTGGTACTCATTCTATATCCTCCCGGATGTGGGATGAAGAGCGGACAAGCTGCTATCTTGGTGAATCTAGAGGTTGGCCTATGGTCCGGTGCGTTGAGAATTTCACCACTTCTCTCTATGTTATCGAATTTCGGATTTTAGAAATGAATTCATTATATATATATACTGATTTTCAAACAGTTCCGAGCTATCTATTACTGTGTTGTTCCTTCTCCCCGCCGCTGTTGTTGATGATGCTTTTGGATCGGTTTCCAGCAAAGACTTGCTGGTGTTGCATGGGTTGTCCTCCTCCCCTGGGACTTTCTCCTCCTTAGCAGACACGACGCAAAAGGACAGAGGCCGATAGTTCAATTTTCCGATCCTTTTTGTTACTTTCACAAAACTGTAATTAAGACCGCTATTGTACGTTGCCGCTTGAACGTTTGAGATCCCGCTCAGCTGCTCGCTCTTTAGCTTTGGCTTTGGCTTTGAGTTTGGTAGCTCTACTAGCGTTTTTGGATCTTGAACTGTCGGCATTCGGATCTGCAAAAGTGTCGCTCCTGCGTGGACGCTTAGCTGCTCTTTTTTCGGTCCGACCACTGAACTCGAAGGACTTGGAAGCCATCTCCGGGATGTTGGCTTTGCTTTGAGTGGGAGGCGAGTCTCTTGAAGCGGAAATCTTGATGTGTATTGTTGGAATCGTTTGGTGATTGGAGAAAGTCTGTTGAGTGGGTTCTGTCATGTGAAAGGACTGATGCTGAAATTAGAGGTGAAGAATCGAGGCTATTTATGTAAAGACCGACACTAGGAAAGCCGTGGTCTTTTCATCTTCGTGTTCTTGGACAATTACCTTCTTGCAAGAACAGCGATGTTCAAATGGGGAAGCTTTGAAACCATACTCAAAGATTCCGAACAAAGGAATCTTACACATACGGTAGATATCAATATTTCCGCTTCTAGAGGTTTGATTATGTTGCTCTAATGCTTGTTCTGTCGCTATTATTGTTCTTCACTCTGTACTTTTTGCTCTTGGCACCAAGAACTTTGAGATTCTCTGCGTCTAGAGATGTCTCGGGATGAAGCAAGACATTTTCGATACTGGCTAACAAAGGAGACCTAGATATTCTAGAGGTCCTTCCCCACTGGAATTTATTCCGTCGAGCCAGGATGCTAGCATGTTCTGCGCATTTTCATATCTGAGAGTGCTGACGATGCTCTTAACCAGCTGATCATTAATTTCCACACCGGTGCCTCAGGAAGTCCCCACAACAACTTCACCTACCGTACTAGGATCTCTACTTAGCAGCGATCTAGGGAGTTCGACCTTTGATTTATCCATGAGGCATGATCTCGAGCCCGTCCGCAACCCGTTGGTTGCTTCCCCGCTGACTATATCAACAGCCCAATAGACCGGTATGAACTCTCAAGACATCTAGACGGTTGTGGCCATTCCCGGCATTTTCAACTCTCTAGAAGAACCTATGCGCAATATCCGATGTCGTACTTATGTCGCCGTTAACCCTTGGTAAAGAACAAATCGCCTAGGCGTTCAAGATACTGCTACTTCGACTGTTGTCATTTCTATATCTCCACGAGCTTAGAACTACAGCCCGACAAGGTTTCATACCAAAAGCCAGCAGACATTGGGACAACGCGACTTCATTGATATTCACTACCGAATTCTATACCGAAACAGCCATGTGTGCAGTCAGAGCCTCGTCTGGCTTCAGCTATCTGGGTTCGCGTCGAAAAAGAGCCTCTCCTTGACCGGTATGCCGCTGACTAGAATACCCCTCGTCAAAAGTCCAATATCCGAAGTCTCAATTCGAGCACCTGTCGAACAGAGATAGCTTGAAGAAGAGACCAGCTCTTTTCTCTACATAGCAACATCTTTTGCAGGTATTATGTTTTCTTGAAGAAAACTTTGGTCAGCGCCCCAGATCCTATAGACTGAGTTGACGTTCCGAGGATACTGTAGTATCGCCAGAAAAACGTCAAGGGCGTCTGAGAAGCAAAGGGTATCCGAGTTCCTGGTCAGTCTCTTGAGATCCTTTTACACTTACTAACGGGATCCAACGAAGGTTGACCCATAAATACGTTACACTTCAGTAGGCTATCAAATCAAGCAACTCAGCATGCAGCCGGTCTTTGGAAACGAAGCATAGGGGGAAGAAATCATGAAGTTGATGATAAGTTTTCTATGAATACTCCGCGTTGGGTCGCGAACCAAATCTAATCTACTTGCACGCAACTCCTCGCACACACAGATCCACTCAAACACCCCAACAGTCTCACCTTCTAGATCCCCCGATTCCCTAAGCTCTAAAAACCCCAACTAAGGGACTCCTCTCTTCTCCTTCGACAAACAACACCCCTCTTCGTCTTAGAAGCTTGAGCCTTGACTCTCTCATGCTTTCCATCAGTGCCTGGAGAGGGGGTTCCGCGCCCGGACCTTTTCTTCTTAGAGGCGAGTCTTGCGTTGCGTGTGGAGGGGAGTTCAGCACGGTACTGATGAATGGAGGCATTCCAGGGATCAAAATCGGTTGTGGTGTCATCTGCGACTTCATGTTCGAGCTGGTAGTCTTTCCACCGGTCTTCGCATGGATTTTTGGTGGTGTCAAAGTGTTCGGATGGTGCGTCGAACGTTTCGAAGTATATGCTGTCGGGGTATTGCTCGGACGTGGTCTGTTCATTTGCAGCGTGTGAGACGGTGCTTTCGGGCCTTTGCTCGTTTTGTGGGTTGGTCATGGTTGACCAACCACTTGGATCTTCGATAGAGGACATGTTCTGGAAATCAAGGGCAAAGAGAGGAGCTCGAGGGAAGTCTGGTAGGATGGCTGGAAATCGTTGGTATGAGAGTTGAATTGTATTGAACACGATGGAGAATTACAGAGTTAGACTTAGAGTTCTTATGAGCTTGGATGCGTGATTAGAGGCCTGGAAGGGTATAAAATTTGGAAATGGAGACTGTGCTTTGAAGAATTCGTTGTATTGTAGGTCGAAGATGAAGGCAGTGAAGCAGATGGTCGAGTGAGTTCTTATACCTAAGACTTAACTGTTGCTGTTTCTTTGTGTATTACCAAATTGGGACAATAGCGCTCGACAACACCATGTCGACCGAAAAGGGCTGTTTGTTCAGGGCCAAGGCCGCAAGACTTGAATGTTGTCGGCATCAAGGGTGAAAACCTGTGCTTGTTCTTTTGAACGTTTCGAGATACTATACAGGACAGTCATTCAGTGGACGACGGTGTTGTTGAACACAGGAGAACCTAGAGTGTCATGCCAAGGCGAGGTTTTGCTATCTCTGCGGAACGGGATGGGGGAGAGTATTGTCCTGAGCAGAATTTCGTGTGTGAACAAGCTACGCTTGGGTTGGCTTGAGAACCTATGCTTTTCGGGGTAGTACAGTAGCAGTTAAGCATCAGAAGAGAAGAGTGAGCTTGGCAAAATCTGGTCTTCTGTTCGGCTGCTAGAAGCCGAGGTAACAGCTCTAACTTGTCTCATAGAATGATGTAGAGATGATCAAAGATAGCCAACGATGTGTCAAACTGCACTTGGAAGAAGGAATACGAGCTTACTGCGATAGAAATCTCTCCCATTCCATCTTTCCCTACATCTTCTGTTGGTCTTTTCAGCTTTTACCAGACCAGGGAAACTGGACCATCTCAATTCGGCGTAGTACTCCAGATCTTGCCTTAGCAGTCCCGCCTTGCCGGCTTTGCTGTACCTGATCTCTTCTAAACCATACCTTGATACGGAAGATGAGCTCGTAGGCTGAGGGATAATAGAATCATTTCCGTAGTAGAAGTATCTTTGAACCATAATATCCTTCCTATTCTCTCAACCAAGCCCTGGTATAAAATCAGCTCTTTAAACCATATATGTCGACATACACATAGTATGAGTGTGTGGGAGTATTAATAATGAATATACGTGGCCATTTGCAGGGCTCAAAGACAGCTCTAGGTATGATCTATCCTCGGCTCAATGCATTAAAGACGTATATCAAGAAATCCCACAAAATACAGGAGAAAGTTCAAGATGGCTGAAGGATTTTTATCTGAACGTTAAGAAAGAAATAGAAATGAAATTCTGGAAGGTCAAATACATAGGTGCGGATGGGAAGGACAGTTTTGCCTGTTATCCAAGGTCAATCCCTAAAGATCAAAGCAAGTCAAACTTCAAAGATGTGTATCTATTTACATTAATTAAATCACACTTCCGAAAAAACAACCATGGCGCCGGAAAGATAACGGTATGCATAGCATGAGGGAGTGATGGAATATGCTATACATACCTGAATAGAATTCTTCCAAAGGGTGTTCACATTTCGGCCGACTCGTCAACCAACACACACAATCTATCAGCTCATAGTAAGCCTTTCCTTATACGACTAGCGAGTCAAGATGTGAAAGGTTTAAAATATCGAGCTATAGAAGACCCCATACGTCGCATAGTGGTGGCCGCGATTAGGGCGAATGTACCGTTGAAACAACCAGCAATTCAACAAAACCCCAGCAACAGTCAAAAACCCAGCTTCCACAACACGCCTTAAAGCAGCACTTAGTATCTATTCAAAGAAGGTGCATCAGCGCTTATATCTCATCAAACAGCAACAAGGCTGCGTTGATGCATGCCACGGATCAGCGAAACGCAGCCGGGCGCTGCGAGAGCCAATGGGGAAGTGTGAAACCTCTTTTCTATTCTTGTGGCTACTGTTGCGTTGCTGAAAGTTTTCCGGGGCATCAATTCCTCTATATACGGCGCATCCCTCGGCAGAACGGTTTTGTTGTTATTGATAATTCTTAGTGTGCGCTCTTTATGGTTCACGGAAAAGGGGATGCTCTAGGTTTTCTGAGGGGAATCTGAACGAGGTTCAATAGCACGTCTCGCAAAGAGCCTAATCTAGCAGCAAGCTATGACCGCTCATGAGCAGATCTACGGCATCTACGAGATCTCTCCCGGCGAGACCCCCACAATCGAGTCAGTCTCCCCTTCCGCACAAAAACCACATCCCCCCTAATCAACCCACAGTATCGTCGCTGTCCACGGCCTCAACGGCCACCCCTTCAAATCATGGTCGACCGATCAGTCTCAAACCTGTTGGCTGGGAGCGCCAGACCTACTTCCCCATGCCATGAGAAATGCACGTATTCTCACGTGGGGCTATAATGCAAATGTGACTTCTTTACTGGGAAATACGTCTTCGGATAGGATTTTGAATCATGCGCAAACTCTTGTTGCGCAGCTAGAGGCGGATCGTTCGGTTCGTGCAGTGCATCATGAATTTGTTGATCGAGGCTGCCTGCTTACACCTAAGTGCGCTAGCTTGAAAACGCAACGAAGCGACCTATTATTTTTCTTTGCCACTCCTTGGGTGGGATTATTGTCAAAAAGGTTTTTTCGCATCTCGAAATACCCTGGCAATCTGCTAATTTTTCCCATCCAGGCACTGGCGTACTCCGCCAGTAGAACCTCGGCTCACATTGAGCATCTCCACTCCATCTACGTCTCCACCTACGCAGTGCTCTTCCTAGGAACGCCGCACAACGGAAGCGACAAGGCTAAGTTAGCAGGGATCGGCCAACGGATGCTCAGCGCGCTGGTGCCGAAAAAGGTGTGGGATACCGACAGTCAACTCCTAAACGCTTTGCAAGAGGGTTCCGAGACGCTGCAGGCCATAACCGATCAGTTCGCGCCGCTGATGAAGCAGTTTCGGATCTTTTTCTTCTGGGAACAGGAGAGGACGGATCTTGGTTACACAAAAGACTATGTAATTTGCCTGGTTGACATGCTAGAAGAAATGGTGGATATAGGCTGACATCTAGTGTAGGTGGTCGACGAGAGTTCGGCGGCGCCAATTCTGGACAACATTGAGCGCTCTGGAATTCCAGCGGACCATTTGCA
>JAABUS010007550.1_pt1 | contig 12407 bp, 13 predicted proteins | sample 5560161 | NCBI WGS metagenome assembly JAABUS01 (sample SAMN10711885, study PRJNA513376) | rock metagenome | isolation source: Antarctica rocks | place: Antarctica: Victoria Land, Trio Nunatak nord | collected 2016-01-04 | reverse complement strand
CTCGAGATCCGCGCGAAGTCGCGGCGCCTGCACCAGCAGATGCAGGCGGACTACGGCGGCCTCGGATTGGTCATCGTCGACTACCTCCAGCTCATGCGCCCCGACGGCCGCACGGAGAACCGCGTCGAGCAGGTCGGCCAGATGTCGCGCGGGCTGAAGATCCTCGCCCGCGAGCTCGGGGTGCCGGTGATCGCGCTATCGCAGCTCTCCCGCGGCGTCGAGTCGCGCACCGACAAGCGGCCAATGCTGTCCGATCTACGCGAATCTGGTGCTATCGAGCAGGACGCGGATTTGTGCATCTTCATCTACCGCGACGAGTACTACAACCCCGACACGACCGACACGCCCGGTGAGGCCGAGCTGCTCATCGCCAAGCACCGCAACGGCTCGCTCGGGAAGGTCGACCTCGTCTTCCAGGGCAAGTACACGCGCTTTCGCACAATGAGCCGGGAGTACGGCTGATGCTGCGCCCCGACGACCCGTGCCCGTACGGGGCGTGCGACGGTTCGGGGTTCGTCGACGACGAGGCGACGCAGACCGCGCGGCCGTGCCGCTGCCGGCCCGAGCGGATGGCGGGGCGGCGCAGCGCGGTGCTCTCGGCGGTCATCCCGAAGAAGTACCGCGGCGTCGGCTTCGACCGGCCGCCCGTGACGGAGATCGCCGAGAAGGCGCCCGCGCAGGTGCGGGCGATCCGCGCGTTCGTGCGCGAGCTGGACGTGAACCTCGACGCGGGGCGCGGCCTGTGGCTCTTCGGCAGCCCCGGGACTGGCAAGACGTCGCTGGCGATGATCGTCTCGAAGGCGGCGCTCGACGCGGGCCGGACGGTCGCGATCTACTCCCTCCCGAAGCTCCTGGCCGAGATCCGCACGACGTTCGACGAGGACGCCGTGCACTCCTACACGAGCCTGCTCGACAAGCTCACCGAGGTCGACCTCCTCCACATCGACGACGTGGGGGCGGAGAAGACGAGCGAGTGGGTGCTCGAGCAGCTCTACGCGATCGTCAACGCGCGCTACGAGGAGGAGCGCTCGATCATCATCACGACCAACCTGGCCGGTTCCCAGCTGGTCGAGCAGATCAAGGAGCGCACGGTCTCCCGCCTGGAGGAGATGTGCGAGGTGCTCCATCTCTTCGGCGCGGACGCGCGTCGCGGCGCGGCGTAGCCCGGCCCATAGACTCAGGGGATGCCGGGACTGGTCATCGTGGGCGCCCAGTGGGGTGACGAGGGGAAGGGCAAGGTCGTCGACCTGCTCGCCGAGCGGGCCGACGCGGTCATCCGCTTCCAGGGCGGCAACAACGCGGGGCACACGATCGTCCGCGACGGCGAGGAGTTCAAGTTCCACCTCGTGCCGAGCGGCATCCTCCACCCCGGCAAGACGTGCATCATCGGCAACGGCGTCGTCGTCGACCCGGCCGTCCTGCTCTCAGAGCTCGACGGGCTGCGAAGCGCCGGCGTCGACGTCTCGGGCCTGAAAGTGTCCGCCAACGCGCACCTGATCATGCCCTACCACGTCATCCTGGACCACTCGGGCGAGGCGCGCCTCGGCAAGCAGGAGATCGGCACCACCAAGCGCGGCATCGGCCCCTGCTACGCCGACAAGGCCGCGCGGCTCGGGATCCGCGTGCAGGACATGCTCGACGAGAAGATCCTGAAGAAGAAGATCATGGCGGCGCTCGAGCCGAAGACGCTCATGCTGCGCCCCTACGAGAAGGACCGGCGCTTCGCGGAGATGCTCGACCTCCAGAAGATGACCGAGGATCTGCTCACCTTCGGCCACCGCCTCGAGAAGCACATCGCCGACACCTCCGCGCTCGTCTGGCGCACGCTGGACGAGGGCAAGCTCGTGCTCTTCGAGGGTGCGCAGGCCACGATGCTCGACATCGACCACGGCACATACCCCTTCGTGACCTCGAGCAACCCGGTGGCGGGGGCCGCGACGATCGGCGCGGGCGTGGGCATCCATGACATCGACGAGATCTGGGGCGTCGCCAAGGCCTACGCCACGCGCGTCGGCGCGGGCCCGTTCCCGACCGAGCTCTTCGACGAGGCCGGCGACCGCCTGCGCGAGAACGGCCACGAGTTCGGCACCACCACCGGCCGGCCGCGGCGCTGCGGCTGGATCGACCTCGTGGCGCTGCGCTACGCCGCGCGGCTGAACACGTTCGACGCGCTGGTCATCACCAAGCTCGACGTGCTCACGGGCTTCGACCGGATCAAGGTCTGCACGAAGTACCGCGGCGCTGACGACGCGACGTTCGAGACGTTCCCCTACCACCAATCCGTGCTGCACAAGGCGCGCGGCGAGTACGAGGAGCTGGAAGGCTGGACGGAGGACCTCACCGAGTGCCGCGTGGAGTCCGACCTGCCGCAGGCCGCGCGCGACTACCTCACGTTCCTCGAGGAGCAGGCCGGCACGCCGATCGTGCAGGTGGGCGTCGGGCCGGGCCGCGAGCAGCAGATCTGGACGGAGGCCGGCCGCGCCGTGACCACGCTCCAGGAGCACGCCTCGGCCTGACGTTCGTCCACTGGACGCAAGGGGAGCGCATCCTGGCCGCGGCTCCCGCGCTGCGTGCGGTCGGGCGGATCGTGCGCGCCAGCCACGAGCGCTGAGACGAAGCGGGGTACCCGGACGGCCTCGTCCAGGAGGACATTCCCATGGGTGCCCGCATCATCGCGGTCTGCGACGCCTACGACGCGATGATCACCGTGCGGCTCTACCAGGGCGCGGTGCCGATGTCAGACGCGCTCAGCGAGCTGCGGCGCTGCGCCGGCACCCAGTTCGACCCGACGGTGATGACGCATTCACCGCGATGATCCTGTCGGAGCCTCAGCCCCTGTCCGAGCCTCAGCCCCTGTCGCTCTCGAGCAGGTCGATGTCCTCGACGTAGCGCACGACGCGCCCCGGAACCCCGATGACGACGCCGCGCGGCGGCACGTCGTTGGTCACGACCGAGCCCGCCGCGACGAAGGCCTCCGCCCCGATCTCCACGCCCGGTGTGAGGATCGCGCCGCCGCCGATGCGGCAGGCGCGGCGCAGCGTCGCGCCGCGCAGCTCGTCGTCCGCGTGCCGGCGGGCCATCGTGTTGTCGTTCGTCGTCATCGCGCACGGGCCGACGAACACGTCGTCCTCGACGACGGAGAACGCGGTGAGGTAGACCTGCGACTGCAGCCGGACGCGCTCGCCCACGACGACGTCGTTGTCGACGCAGGCGCCGCGACCGACGACGCTGCCCGCGCCGATGATCGTCCGCTCGCGGACGTATGCCTGGTCCCCGACGATCGCTCCCTCGCCGATGCGCGCGCCCGCGAAGACGATCGCCTGGGCGCAGATGGACGCGCCGGGCTCGATGACCAGCGGATCGTCGACGGGCGCGGCGCTCGAGGAGCGGGCCGAGAGGCGCGGCGGCTTGCCGAGGACGACGCCGTCCTGGACGACGACTCCGGCGCCGATGATCGTGTCGCCGTGGATGACGACGTTGGCGCCGAGCTCGACGTCGTCGGCCAGCGTGGCCGTGGGGGACAGGACGAGGCCTGGGGCCGTCGGGGAGGACGCCATGTCGGGTAGGTTATGCGCCTCGTGAGCGGGCAGAACCCCAGGCCGTCGCTGCGTGGCGCGGTGCTCGGCCTGGGCATGATCGGGCGCCACCACGCCCGGCTGCTGCAGGCCTCCCCCCGGGTCGCGTTCGCCGGCGCCGTCGACCCCGGCGGTGACCGCTTCGCCGTCGTGCAGGATCCGGCGCTGGTCTTCGCCCGGGTCGAGGAGCTGCTCGCCGCCGGCCCGGTCGACTTCGCCATCGTCGCGGTGCCGACCGAGGAGCACCTCCCCGCCGCGCAGCAGCTCGCCGCGGTGGGCGTCGGCGTCCTGGTGGAGAAGCCGCTCGCCGCGACCGCCGCGGAGGGGCGCACGCTCATGGCCGCCGTCGAGACCGCCGGCGTGCGCGCCGCCGTCGGCCACGTCGAGCGCTGCAACCCCGCGCTGCTCGAGCTGCGCCGCCGCGTCGCCGCCGGCCAACTCGGGGAGGTGTTCATGATCGCGACCGAGCGCGTCGGGCCGTTCCCCGCGCGCGTCCGCGACATCGGCGTCGTCAAGGACCTCGCCACCCACGACCTCGACCTCGTGCGCTGGCTCGGCGGCGCGCCGATCGAACGCCTCGCTGCGCAGACCCAGTACCGCATGGGCCGCAGGCACGAGGACCTCGTGCTCGTCACGGGCCGCCTGAGCTCCGATGTCGCCTTCAACGTCAACGTGGACTGGCTGTCACCGACGAAGGTCCGCCGGACGCGGATCCTCGGAGAGCGCGGGATGCTCGTCGCCGACACGCTCACCTCGGACCTCACGTTCTTCGCCAACGGGGAGGTGACGAGCGAGTGGAGCGCCGCGCAGGCGACGCGCGGGGTGAGCGAGGGCGACATGACGCGCTACGCGCTCTCTCGGCGCGAGCCGCTGCTCGTGGAGCTCGAGGCGTTCTGCGACTGGGTCGCCGGCGACGACTCCGCCCCGGTCGTCACGCTTGCGGAGGGCCTCGCGACCGTGCTGGCCGCCGAGGCGGTGCTCGAGGCCGCCGCCTCCGGGGAGACGGTGCGCCTGTGAAGGCCGTCGTCGTCGCGCTCGGGAAGATCGGCCTGCCGCTTGCCGCACAGCTCGCACGCACGGGCCACGACGTGATCGGCTGCGACATCGACCCGGGCGTGGTCGACGACGTCAACGCCGCGCGCGAGCCGTTCCCGGGTGAGGCGGGGCTCGGGGCCGTGCTCGAGCAGGTGGTGCTCGGCGACGGCCCGGGGCACCTGCAGGCGACCACGGACACCACCGCGGCGGTCGCGACCGGGCCCGACCTCGTGGTGCTCGTTCCGCCGCTGCTCGTCGACGCGCAGGCGCTGCCCGACTGGGCGATCCTCGACAGCGTGATCCTCGATGTCGGCAAGGGTCTGCAGCCCGGCGCGACCGTCGCGCTCGAGACCACCGTGCCCGTCGGCACGACCCGGACCCGCCTGGCACCCGCGCTTGAAGCGGTCTCGGGCCTGAGGGAGGGCACCGACTTCCACGTCGTCTTCTCGCCCGAGCGCGTCTTCTCCGGGCGAATCTTCGAGGACCTGGCGACCTACCCGAAGCTCGTAGGCGGCCTGGGCGCCGCGGGCGAGGCGCGCGGCGCGGAGCTCTACGGGCAGTTCCTGCCAGACGTCGAGGTGCGTGCGATGGGCGGCGCCGAGGCGGCCGAGCTGACCAAGCTCGTCGAGACGACCTACCGCGACGTGAACATCGCGCTGGCCAACGAGTTTGCCCGCCACGCCGACGCGCTCGGCCTCGACGTGCAGGCGGTCATCGACGCGGCGAACTCCCAGCCGTTCTCCCACGTCCACCGGCCGGGCGTCGCGGTGGGCGGGCACTGCATCCCGGTCTACCCGCGCTTCTACCTCGCGGGCGACCCCGGCGCGCAGCTTCCGCGCGTCGCGCGCGACGTCAACGAGGCGATGCCCGCGTACGCGGTCGACCTCCTCGGCGACGTTGCCGGGCAGACGGTGCTGATCCTCGGCGTCGCCTATCGCGGCGGGGTGAAGGAGACCGCGTTCTCCGGCGCCTTCGGCCTGCGTGACGAGCTGGAGCTCCGCGGCGCGCGGGCGGTGGTCGCCGATCCGCTCTACGACGCCGGCGAGCTCGCCGCGCTCGGTTTCGACGCCTGGACCGGGGAGCCCGTCGACGCAGCGGTCCTCCAGGCCGACCACGCGGAGTACGCCGTGCTCTCGCCGGCGGACCTCCCGGGCGTGCGCACGGTCGTCGACGGCCGCGGCGTGCTCGACCCGGCGTGCTTCGCCGGCGCGGGCGTGACGCTGCGACGCATCGGCCGCCCCTGAGCCGCGGCGAGTGCCGGTTCGCGTCGGACAGGTCGACGCCCACCGGCACTCCGCGGATTCAGCGCCCGCCGAACGCCGTGAGCAGCGCGTCGACGACGCGCCCGCCGGCCTGGCCGTCGCCGTAGAGCGGCGGGCGCTCCGTCGGCACCGGCCGAGCGAGCGCCGCGAGGGCCGCGTCCGCGTCGAGGTCAACCAGGACGTTCCAGCCCGCGTCGACGGTCTCCCTCCACTCCGTCGTGTCGCGCAACGTCACGCACGGCACTCCGGCCAGGTAGGCCTCCTTCTGCACCCCGCCGGAGTCGGTGAGCATCACCGCGGCCCGCGTGAGCAGCGCGGTGAACGCGAGGTAGCCAAGCGGCGGCGTCACCCGGACGTGGTCGGCCGAGAGCAGCCCGTCGAGCAGACCGGCGGCCTCGAGGCGGGCCCCGGTGCGCGGGTGCAGCGGCAGGACCACCGGGACCGGGAGCGCCATGAGCAGCTCCACGAGGCGCCGCAGGCGCGCCGGATCGTCGACGTTGCCTGCGCGGTGCGCCGTGGCCAGCACGTACTCGCCGGCCCGCACCCCGGCCGCACGCAGCGGCACGTCGTCCTGCCGCGCGCGAGGCTGGACGAGCAGCGCGACGTCGACCATGACGTCCCCGACGACCTCGACGCGGCCCGCGATGCGCTCGGCCCGCAGGTGCGCGGCGGCCGCCGCGCTCGAGCAGAGCAGCAACGAGGCGAGGTGGTCGGTCAGGACGCGGTTGAGCTCCTCGGGCATCGCGCGGTCGAAGGAGCGCATCCCCGCCTCGACGTGCGCGACCGGGAGCTGCGCCTGGGCGGCGGCGAGGCCGCCGGCGAGCGTGGAGTTCGTGTCACCGTAGACCAGCACGCAGTCCGGACGCTCGGTCGCGAGCACGGGCGCCAGCGCGGAGAGCATCCGCGCGGTCTGCTCGGTGTTGGAGCCGGTCCCGAGCCGCAGCTCCAGCGCGGGCGGCGGGACGCCGAGCTCGGCGAAGAACACCGCACTCAGCTCGTCGTCGTAGTGCTGGCCCGTGTGGACGAGCACCTCCTCGGCGCGCTCGCGCAGGCGCCTCGAGACGGCGGCCGCCTTCACGAACTGCGGCCGGTTGCCGACGAAGGTGAGAACCTTCACGGCGTCGAGGCCAGCTCTTCCCGAATCCGCGCCTGCACCGCCTCGGCCACCGCCGCGGTGAGCGGCCCCGGCGCGGCCGGCAGCGCGACCGCGTCGATCGCGTGGACCGGGTGGACCTCGCGCAGCGTCGAGGCCAGGAACGCCTCCGTAAGCCGCGGCAGCTCCTCACGGATGAGCACCTTCTCGCGTGCGTCGGAGACCGCCATCACCGTGCGGCGGGTGATCGAGTCGAGGATGTGGTCGCTCAGCGGCGGGGTGATCAGGGCGCCGTCGAGCACCGCGAAGAACGCGGCGGTCGGCCCCTCGAGCACGCGGCCGTGCGGCGTCAGCAGCAGCGCGTCGTCGGCGCCCTGCTCCTGGGCGAGGCGCCGCGTGAGCATGTTCGCGGCGTAGGAGAGCGACTTGACGCCGTCCATGACGCGCGTGGGCGCGAAGGCGACCGTGCCCAGCGCGATCGTCGCCGGCAGCGCCTTGAGCGGCTCGATCAGCCCGATCCGGCGACCCCCGCGCGTGACAAGGATGCGGAGCGCAGCGTCGACCGGTCCCGCCGCGGCCAGCAGCGCCTCGACGTCGGCGCGCACGTCCATCGGCGAAAGCTCGAGGCGGAGGTTCGCCGCCGAGCTCGCCATCCGCTCGAGGTGCGCCGCCAGCGCGTGGGGAACGCCGGCGTAGAGGCGGATGACCTCGAAGACCCCGTCGCCGCGCAGCAGCCCCTCGTCGGTGATGGGGATCGTGGCGCCGGAGGCGGGCAGCACGGTGCCGTCGAGAATCGCAAGGTCCATGCCGGGAATCTAGATGATCGATTGCAAGAGGCGGTCCCGGCGATCGGCGGTTCCGGGAGGATGGCCAGGGCCGCACGCGGACCGCCCGGCGCTCGCCTCGGGCCGTCCGCCGACATGATCCAAACGGCCGCTTCGGTCAGTCGCTTGGTGATCGGCGGTCACGCGCGTCGGAGTCTGGTTCCTCTCGCAGGCGAGCGACCACGCCGTCACTGACGCCGGCGGCGGCATCCCTGCTGCGCAGCTGGCCGAGCGCGGAAATGGTGCGCCGCAGCCCGGCCACGAACTTCGCGCAGGGCGGGCACCGGTGGGTGTGTGCGTCTACGCGAGCCTCATCGTCTGAATCGAGTTCGCCGTCGAGATAGGCAGAGGCCCGCGTGCGTGTGAATCGGTGGTCGCGGTGGAAGTGAACCGGGTGCAACAGGATGGCCCGCATCGTCAGCTTGCGTGGTCCTCCGGGAGGTAGTCCCGCACGGCATCGCGGACCGCCAGGCGGGCACGATGCAGCCGGCTCTTGAACGCGGCTTCGCCGAGGTTCAGGATGGCGGCTGCCTCCGTGGTGCTGAGGCCCTCGACGTCTCGCAAGACTAACGGCGCGCGGTAGTCCGGGCGAAGGGCCTGAACCGCCCGCTCCAGCGCGAGCCGCAGGTCGTCCTGCTCAAGGCGACGCGCGGGCCCGGGCCGGGTGTCGGCGGGGTCGACGAGCTCCTGGCCGAGCGAGGCCGCCGCTCCTCGCCGTCCGGAGGTGCGACGGTGGGCCTCGTTGACGCCGATCCGGTAGAGCCAGGTGAAGAACCGGCTGTCACCGTCGAACGCCTGGATCCCGCGCCACGCACGCAGAAACGCCTCCTGAGTGACCTCTTCGGCCTCGTCTTGATCGTCGACCAACCGCCGCACGACGGCGTGCAGCCGATCGGCGTGCAGGCGGACCAGCTCCTCGAACGCGGGGCGGTCTCCAGCGCGCGCCCGAGCCACGAGCGCGGCGTCTTCAACACGCCCTGAGCTCGGATCGCTCATCTGAGCCCTCGTGCCACGCTGCCCAGCTTGGCAGTGTCGCGGCACGATGTCACATACGCCTCCTCAGCCAACGGGGAGGCTTCGACCGTTGCTCGCCGGCGTGCGCCTGCAGGTGCCCGAGGACGGCCCGGACGATGGAGCCCTCGACGCCCTCGGGCTGCTCGCTGAGCATCCGCAGCGCGATACGTACCCGGATGAGTCCCCGCAGCATCGGACCGCACTGCGGGCAGTCGTCGACGTGCCTGGCGAAGCGGGCTCGCTGGCGCGGCGTCAGCGTTTCGTCGAGCGCGTCGGGCATCGCTCGCTGGGTGAAGCGATGGTCGCGACGCATGCGGTCCCAGCGAGGCACGTGAAGTCAGACCCCACGCCCGACGCGACGATTCGCCGGACCGGCCGCGAACGCAAGGATCAGGAGCGGCACCCACTAGTGCGGCTGCTCGAACAGCCAGCGGTTGCTCGAGGTTGTACAGCAGCGCCAGGAACACGTGCTGGCCGAGACCGACCAGGGCACCGGCTCGCGTGGCGATGCCGAGGACCAGCGCTAGGCCGACGCCGATCTCGGCGGCGGTGATGAGCACCTCGGCGACGCTGTAGTGGGCGAGGATCACGTCGTTGACGAGCGATTTGAGCCCCGGGACCTCCGTGCCCGTGCCGCGGCGCTTGTTGGCCTCGAGCGTGAGGATCTGCCGGGTCTCATCGAGGTTGATGAGGTTGGCCTTGTAGATGCCGATCTCGATGTCACGGAAGCCGAAGAGCTTCGCGAGGCCGTTGAGCAGGGCGATGAGGCCGACGAAGATCCTCAGCGCGGCCAGCCCCTTGGCCAGGAGCCGCGCGTCCGGCAGGAGGGGCGACGACATCGTCGTGGGGTCGTGGTGCTCATGCGGTCGCCAGCGCCTCGAGCGACATACCGCGTGCCTCGACGCCCCGGACCCACCAGAGCGCTCCGGCCGCGGGGCCGATCAGCCAGAAGCCGGCCAGGAGCCCGAAGGCCGACCACAGTCCGAAGCTCAGCGCGAGCTCGGCGACGACGATCTGGCCGATGCTCGCCCCCGTGCGCCCGACGGCGACGCTCGCTCCAACCCCGGTCGCCCGGAGGTGCGTGGGGAACAGCTCGAAGAACGTCGGGTATGCCGAGACCCACGCGCAGGTCGCGCAGGAGACGGCCAGCGTGAAGGCCGCGAGCGTCAGCCCGGGCGAGCCGCTGATGGCCGCGACGGCCAGGACGATCACCGAGACCGCGGCCGCCAGGTAGGAGAAGGTCACGGTCGGCTTGCGGCCCGCACGCTCCAACAGGTAGGCCACGAGGAAGCCACCGGCCAGCGCCCCGAAGTTGGCCACCAGGAAGAAGTACGGGACGATTCCGGCGCTGACGTCCACCACGTCCGGCTGCAGGACGAAGACCGCCAGGAACGTGAACAGGCCGTAGTAGCCGGCGGCCTCGGAGAAGTCGAGCGCCATGCCGAACAGGAGCTTGCCGCGATGCTGGGTCCACAGCTCGGACAGCTGAGCGCCGAAGCCGCGGTTCGGCGGTGTGCTCACGAAGCTCGCGCGCCGTGCGGGGATCCCGGTCAAGCGAGTGATGACGTCGTTGGCCTCCTCAGCGCGGCCCTGCGACGCGAGCCAGCGCGGGCTCGGGGATGAACCGCCTGGCCCACAGGGCGTAGAGGGCGGCGATGCCCCGAAGAGCATCGCGTAGCGCCAGCCCCCGAACCCCAGCAGCGTCGAGACGAAGAAGATCGACACGAGGCTCGCGAGGATGCCCCCCAACGCCCAGAAGTTCATCACCAAGGCGTTTGTGCGCCCGCGGTTGCGCGCGGGGACGAACTCGGCGATCGCCGAGCTGACGGCCGAGTACTCCCCGCCGACGCCGAGCGCCGTGACAAAGCGGAAGACCATGAAGATCGCGAAGGTCGGGGCGGCCGCGGTGCAGACCGCGGCGACTGAGTACAGCACGAGCGTCGCGACGAACAGCCGCTTGCGGCCCACGCGGTCGGCCAGCCAGCCGAAGGCGAGCGCGCCGATCATGATCCCGACGAACCAGACCACGAAGACCGAGATCTGCTCGCGGCCCGAGAGGCCGAACTCCAGCGCGATCGACGGGATCACCGCGCCGATGATCTGCACCTCGAAGGCGTCGAGCATCCAGCCGACGCCGGGTGCGCCGGCGATGCGGGTGTGGGCGGGCTGCCAGGCCGACGCGTCCAGACGCTCGGACATCAGGCCACCGCCAGGCTGTCGTCGCCGACGACCAGCGGGCCCGCGGCGACCGCGGCGATCAGGCCCTCATCGCCTGAGGGGTCGAAGCCGACCCAGGCGTTGACGTACTCGAGCTCCATCGGCTCGCAGAGCTTGGGGTCGGCGGCGTCCATCCGCAGCAGCAGCTCGACGAAGCGCTCGGCCCGCGCGTCACGTGCGCCCGGCAGGACGGTGAAGCAGCAGTGGTGGAAGGGGGGCGAGGTCCACACCGTCCGCAGGCCGCCGGCGTCGCCGAGCCACCCGACGGCGTCGAGCGTGACCGACGAGACCACGCTCGCGTCCAACTCGCCGGCCCGCAGGCGTGCGAGCTGCGCGAGCTCGGCGCCACCGGTGTCACCGTGCTTTCCGATGTCTCGGTCGAGCCGGCTGGCGTCGAAGTAGACGTCGGGGTCGACGCCCTCGGCCCGCAGCGCGTGTGCCGGCAGGATCTGGGCCTGTGGCGAGTCCGCGTCGCCGAAGCCGACGCGGGCCCCTCGAGGTCACCCAGCCCAAGGCAGGCGCTGTCGTCACGGACCACGAGATGGCTGCGCCATCCGCGGTCGGTGTCGCGCGTCGCGAGCGCTCCGGCCTGCGGCGCCTGCTCGAGCAACCCGCACGTGCGCGAGGTTGGTGTTCCAGGCTGTGTCGAGTCCACCATCAAGCAGCGCCGCGACCTGCGCGGGATAGTCCTGGAAATAGCGGACGTCGAGCGCCAGTCCCTGTTCGGCGACCACTCGCCGAACAGCGCCCAGATCTGCTCGACCTTCGGGTGGTAGACGACGGCCCCGAGGCGGTAGGGCGAGGCCGAGTCTGGGGTGGGTTCGGTTTCCATGCTCAGTCGGCCCCGGGCCTACCGGCACCGGTGCAAACTTCGGCGAACTCTTGTCGCCGGCACGGCGTGGACCACCTGAGCTGCGCGTGGGTGGGTTCACTTCAGTCGGCGTGCACCGCGACGCCTTTCCAGAAGGCGACGCGACCCTTCACGCGTCGCGCCAGCGGCGAGGGGTGCCGGTAACCCCAAGCGGCGTTCTTCTCGTGCATGCCGTCGACCTCGACGGTCCAGTAGTTCGCGATACCCTTCCACGGGCAGAGCGTCCGGCTCGATGTCGCGCGAAGCATCTCCATGCGAACGTCCTCGACCGGGAAGTAACGGACGCCCTCGACGAGGATCGTGCCATCGCTCCTGGCGATCGTCTCGCCGTTGAATGTTGCGTATACGCTCATTGTCAGCTTCGACCCCGAACCACGCCGATCGGTTCGCGTTCGCATCGGCGGCAAGGAACCAACCGGATAGGCACATCCCGCGAGGCCATCACCAGGGCGTCAGCGTCGGAGCATGCGGTCCAGCGTGACCTCGGGGTGGTTGCGCTCGACCAGGGCGAGCAGG
>JAABUS010007548.1_pt1 | contig 12414 bp, 8 predicted proteins | sample 5560161 | NCBI WGS metagenome assembly JAABUS01 (sample SAMN10711885, study PRJNA513376) | rock metagenome | isolation source: Antarctica rocks | place: Antarctica: Victoria Land, Trio Nunatak nord | collected 2016-01-04 | reverse complement strand
GGGACCGGCTGACCTACGGAAACGACTCGGTTGCTCGCGAAGCACTCAGGACGCACCGGGGCGCGCGGGGTCCGCTTAGATGGATACCCCACATCTTCGTTATGAAGCGGTCGGGACAGTCGCGCCGTGTGTTAGCCCGCCTTGATGTAGAACGACGCGCGCCGTGGCCGGAAGGGCGGGGACCATAGGGCGCGACTTATATGCGCGCAGTACGACGCCGCCTGCCCCGTCAAAGGGCAGGCGGCGTATCCCTCACGTCCTCGTCCGTCCTACACGACCCGGGTTGAGAGCCTGCGCGCGGAGGCCGGCTTGAAGCGCTCGTTGCCCAGGAACTTGACCTGGACGCTGAGGCGGCCGCTGGTCCCAAGCCGGCTGCGGCTCGCGAACGACACGCTGAGACGGTACGAGCAGTCAGCCCGGAGCGAGATGCTCCGGGTCGAGATCGTCCTACCGCCGGCCTTCCACTGCACCGAGACACGGCCGGGCCGGCAGGCCGACGCGCTGATGCCCGCGGGTCGGCGGACGCTCCCGCGCACCGTGAAGCGGTACGGCGCCCGGCGATCGGTGCGCGGGGTGACCAGCGCGGTGACGCCCGCGACGTTCACCCGCGGGGGCTTGATCGGGACGACCACCGTCTTCGGCGGCACCGGCGGCGTCGCCGCCGGGGGCGTGACCGCGGGCGGGGTGGCGGTGGGTGTGGCCACCGGTCCGGGCGACATGAACGCGTAGATGCGTCCGTTGTCGCTGACGCTGCCCTCGTTGAAGAACGGGGCGCCGCCCAGGTAGTCCTCCTCGCCGTCACCGTTCAGGTCCCCGGGCGCGGCGGCGCTGAAGCCCAGCGACGGGCCGCGGTCGCCGCCTGCCCCGTCAAAGGGAAAGGGGCGCATCGGGTCCGGCGGCTGCCGGTCGCCTTCCGGCAGCTCCAGCGCCTTCAGCAGCGATCCGTTGCGGCCGTCCATCACGTACGCGCCGCCGTTCTCATCGCCACCGCTGTGCGGGGCCTGCCCGATGTAGAGGTCGAGAGTGGAGTCCTTGTTGTAGTCGGTGCGCGACAGGGAGAACCCGAATCCCCCGCCCTCGGTGGGCGTGGGGTCGTCGACGGCGTAGATCAGCCGGCCGTCCCGGCCGCTGAACACCCAGCCGCGGCCCTGCCGGCGCAGGTTGGCCGGGGCCGGCCCGTTCTGGTTGAAGCCGTGGGCGTAGAGGTCAGGGGTGCCGTCGCCGTTGACGTCGCCCGGAGCGTTGGGGGTCACGTCCTGAAAGCCGAACGTCGCGCCGGCCTGCGGCTCCGGATCGTCGATGCGCAGTCGCACGTTGCCGGTCGCGCCGTCGAAGAGGTACATCCGGCCGACTCCGGTGGGGCCTGCGGCGGGGGTGTAGTTCCCCGCGTCGACGAGCTGATCTGCGAGCCCGTCGCCGTTGGTGTCTCCCGGGCTCTGGACGGCAAGGCCCAGGTTTCCGCACGCCGTCGTCGGTGCGTTGCCGCAGGAGGTGGCGCCGTTGCGATCAGCCGGCGGCAGGTCCAGCGTCCGCACCAGCGCCCCGGTGGCGCCGTTGAAGATGTACGCCTGGCCCTCGTTCCTAAAGCACCCCGCCGGCACGGGGGTCGGGTCGCCACACCCGGCGGGCACGTCGTTGGCGGACGCGCCGATGATGATGTCAGACACGCGGTCGCCGGTGACGTCACCGGCGCTGCCGATCCGTGAGCCAAAGCGAGCGGGGTTGCCCGGAGCGCCCTGCGGGTCGGGGTTGTCGAAGGTGTGCAGCACCCGGCTCGTCGTGCCGCTGAACGCCCACGCCTTGCCCTGGCCCTCGTTGCAGCCGTTGGGCTCCGGAGCGCCGCACGGGGCGGTGTTGGCCACGCCGTTCTTGGTGCCCGTGTAGACGTTCTGCGACTCGGTGCCGGCGACGACGTCGTCCTTGCCGTCGCCGTTCAGATCGCCCGGGACGGAGATGACGAAGCCGAACTTCGCGCCCGAGGTCGCGGTGAAGCCGAACGCCGTCCCGCCCTGAGGCTCGGGGGAGTCGATCGTCCGCAGGATCGAGCGGTCCTTGCCGCTGAGCAGGAAGACCCGGCCCTGGTCGACGAACTGGCCGTCGGCGGACGGCGTGGCCGTCCAGACGTCCTTGACGCCGTCGCCGTTGTAGTCGTTGGCCACGACGAGCCGCTCACCCCAGCGTCCGCCGGGTTGCGACTCCGGATTGGGCGTGGCGATCGGCGAGAACACCGTCGCGGGCGTTGCGGCACCGGCTTGTGGTGCGGCCGCTGCGGCGCCGAGCACCGCCAGCGTGAAGATCAATGGGACGCGTCTGCTCATGAGGTTTTCCTCCCTGTCCCCGACCGCCACCGATTGGGGAACCTGCGGTTGATGGTTTCCGACCGTTGGCGGGTTGTGGCTCTATATCACCCCGAAGGAGCGAACTTTGGAAAATGGTATGCAAACTTAGCTCTACTTTATAAAAGAGGACCACAATTATATTGTCAGTCGCCGATATTTCTTGCAGCTGACTCAGCGCACGCGAAAGCTCGATCGGGCGAGGTCGCGTTCGTCGAAGCTGCCGCCGGTGCCGGTCTCTTCGTTGTCGTCGACGATCGTCTCGGTGTAGGACTTGACTGTGTAGGTCCCGCGGCACCAACCGGAGTTGGGCGTGGTGGCCTCGGGCCGGCCGACGTTCTTGGCGCGCAGGACGAAGCGCGCGGTGCGGGTGCGTCCGCGTCCGCTGAACATCGGTTGTGCCAGCTCGTAGACCGAGCAGTGATTGCGTGGGGAGCCCTTGGGCTCGACGACATCCACGTTCAGATCCCGCCCGCCCGCGCGACGCACGACGCTGGCCGGGAGGCGCAGGACGAACGTCGTCTTCGGTCCGCCGCTGGACGGCGACATGGTGACGAAGGGAACGACGCCCGCACTGGACGGTGCGGCCAGCACCCCGGTGACGGCGATGACCATCGCAGACGCGGCCCACCCGGTGGCTGGGACGGTCCGCTTCTGTGGGCGGCGGCGGGAAAGCTTCATGGCTGTCGGCTCCTGTGGTGTGGGGGATGGTGTCTTGTCGTCCGGCTCAGACGCAGAACACCTCAACGATGGGCTGCCTGCGCGGATCTGCACGCCTTGGCGGCTCGCGAGCCTGCCGGATGTCAGCACGGCGTTCAGCCGCAGCAGGGCACGGCCGGGCCTGACCGGCACGGTCACCTTGCGCGGCGTGCGCCCCACGGTCGTCCGGATCTTCCCGATGGTCAGGCGCGCGTCGTAGCCGGCGGCGACGGTTTCAGCGTCACCTTGTGTGCTCGGGTGCCGAACGGGCGGGGAGCTCGCAGCGTGAGAAAGAGCAGCGGTCGTGGCGCGATCCTGAACGATGCGCGACTCGCCGAACGTCGTGCCGTTGTTCATCGCGGCGCTCACCACCCGCTTGGCCGACGAGGCGATCGCGGCCACTCTCGTCGCCTTCTCCTCGGCCGGCCCGCCCGAGGAGGCGGTGCGCGCGGGCATCTCGGCGTTCGTCGTCCACCTCGCCGACGATTCCCGCCGCGCGCGGGTGCTCTTCGGCGCCATGCCCGCCGGGGACGCCGTCGCGGGCCACCGCGCCGCGGCCATCGGGCGGCTGATCGGCACCGTCGAGGCGCGGGCCTGCAGCCTGCTCACGCTCACCCCCGGTCCCTTCGTCGAGGTGAGCGCGGCGATGCTCGTCGGCGGCGCGAGCCAGGCGGTGCTCGACTGGCTCGACGGCCGCTTCAAGACATTCCGTGAGGTGCTCGTGGGGGATCTCGTCGCGCTGTGGCTGCTCATCAGCGATGGGGCCGCCGCGCGCCTCACTTCTTTTTCTTCTTCGCCGCGACTGTCACCCGCGCGCTCCGGCCGCGCGTCGCGTCGGCCTTGATCGCGCGCACCGTGATGCTCGCCCGCGTGCGGCCGGCGACGCGAGAGATCGTGAGCTTGGTCGCGCGCTGGAGCGCGAGCAGGCGCCGTCCGTCGCTCAGCGTCGCGCGCACCTCGTAGCGGCGCGCGTTGGCCTCCGGGCGCCAGGAGACCGCCAGCCGTGTTCCCGAGCGCCGGGCGCGTAGGCGCTTGACCGGCGCCGGGACCGCGGGCTTCGGGGCGACATAGCGGGCGACGGTCAGCTGCGTGCGCGGGGTGCCGTAGGAGGAGACCAGCGCGATGATCCTGCGCGAGCCGCCCGGGCCGTTGGCGGGCCGGAAGCGCAGGGTGCCGCGGCCCGTCGTGGCCGTGCCGATCGGCGCAGCGGCGCCGTTGCCCTGCTCGACGAAGGTCACCTGCTGGCCGGGGATCGCCTTGACCGCGTAGGTGAGCGTGCGGGTGCGCCCCGGGCTGCGCGCCACCGAGGCGCGGACCTGCGGCTTCTCGAGGCCGGGCGCCGCTTTGACCTCGACGATCGGCACGGAGTCGGCCGCAGGCTCGACCGTCCAGGTCCCGGCCGCCGGCTTCTTCACCACGAAGTACGTCGTGCTGGTCGCCGGGTTGTGGAAGGCCAGCGCCGTGGCCGTCTGCGCCTTGCCGCTGACGGGCGCGTCGATGCGCTCACCGCCCGGGCCGACGAGGCTCACGTGCGGCGGCGCGCCCTGACCGGTGACCGTGACGAAGCCCGACGGCAGCCCCGCCGAGAAGCGCACCGTCTGCGCCGCGCCGTTGCCGGCGGCGCGTGCGGCGAGCCCGGTTTCCACGTAGGGCCCGACGTCGCAGCCGGTTTCCATGATCTTCAGGCTCTTGCCCCAGAAGTAGCCCGCACCGAAGTCCGCGGGGACCGTTTTCACGCACCCGGCAAAGCCCCTGCTGGAGATCACCACCCTGCCGCCCACGCAGCCGAGGTCGCCGAGGCAGACGTCCGCGCCGGCCCGGACGTTGAACAGCTTCTTGTAGAGCACGCCGTCGATGTCGGCGACCGCCTTGAAGCCCGACTCCTCATAGCCGACGTGGCCCCCGAAGGCGACGTAGCCGTTCGTGCGCAGCTCGAAGTACGCGGTGGCCAGCGGCACCGATACGAGGCTCACCCTGCCGTCGACGCGCAGGATCGCGGGCGCGGGCGCGTTCGGGAATGTGTAGGAGAGGTCGCCGTCGATGTTGATCGCCGCGCCGCCCGCGATCGTTGGCCCGGCGGTCAGCGTCACGCCGCCGGAGAGCTTGAGCGGCGGCGGCTTGGCCTGCAGGGAGAAGCGGATCTGGTGCAGGTAGACCGCTGAGAACGGATCCAGCGGGATGCCGCTGCCGGGGAAGGTCAGCTCGCCGCGGAAGAACGCCAGCTCGCCCTGGCTGAAGCCGACCGCGGAGTCCAGCGACGGCCCCGGCGGCTGCGGCGGCAGGATCAGCTTGGCCGCCCCCGCCCAGCTGTTGGCGTCGGCGTCGTAGTCGAACGCGAGGTTCTGCACCTCCAGCGGCCCGATCAGCGCGTCGCCGACCCTCACGTGCAGCTCGCGCAGGTGCACGCCCGCCAGGTTGTCGGCGCGCAGCGTCACGTCGCCGGTGATCCCGCCGAATACGGCGGGCAGCTCGAGGTGGATCGGCAGCTCGGCGCCGCCGCCGCGGAACTTCAGCTCGGCCGTGCCCTTCAGCGGGAACCCGAGCAGGTCGCCGCCGAACTTGCCGATGTCCAGGCTGCCGATGCTGGCCACGCTGCCCTTCGGCAGCGTCCAGTCGATGCCGCTCTTGTAGAGCACGGTGTCGCCCGCCTTGATCGTCACGGTCGCGCCCGAGGAGGTGACGCGGCGGTTCTTGGGCTCCAGGCGCAGCCTGCCGCTGCCCAGCTCGACGCGCAGGCCGTTGATCTGCGCGCCGCCCGTGGCGATGTAGGCGTCGCCGTCGCGCTGCAGGCAGGCGTCGGCGATGACGTCGACGGCGGCGAAGGAGAGCACCCGACAGGCGGCGAGCGGCAGCGCGACCGGCGGCGGCGCGGCCGGCGGGGTTCCGCCCGGCGGCGATGGCGATGGCGGTGGCGCCGGCGCGCGGGCCTTCGGCAGCGACACGCTTGGGTCGGGGAGCGCGGCGCCGAGGATCGGCGGGTTCTGCTGGCCGCCGTCCTGGGACTCCCAGAAGCCGAAGCCGACGAAGCCGTCGTCGACCGTCCGGGCCGCGACGCGCAGCGCCCTGAGCGTGAAGTCGGGGCCACCCTGCAGGATCTGCGCGTCACCCCAGCTCACACCGTCGGCCGATGTCCGGTAGCTGATCGTGTTGCCCGCCCCGACGTAGAGCGCGTGCAGCACGCCGCTCTGGTCCTCGATCGCGTCGCGGGCACCCGAGCCGACCGCCGGCTCGCTGAGGGCGCTGGGCGGCCCGATGGTCGTGCCGTCGATGCGGCGGACGAGGTACTGGCGGTAGGTGCCGTCGCGTACGGTGCTGCGGTAGGTCACAAAGGTTCCGCTGGGCCCGCTGACCAGGCGCGGCAGCTCGGCGTTGGGAACGGCGACCTGCGGGCTCCACTTGCTCGCATCGTTGATGTCGCCGAGCGGGCAGGCGGGCGCCCCGGAGGTGCACGCGTAGGTGCGCACGTAGGTCGTGTCGTTCAGATCGGCCCAGGCGGCGACGAACGAGCCCTTGCCGCGCTGGACGACCGACGGGTCGTAGGCGCCGTAATTGGTGAGCGCGGCGAAGGCCGTGGTGCGCGGCTGCGGGCTGCCCTGCGCCGCGATCGGCGAGGCCTGCAGGCGGATGCCCTCGGTCGGGCCGGCGATCGTGATCAGCCGCCGGTCGGCACCGTCGAAGAGCGCCCGCGCGGAGGAGCCCGTGTAGGAGGCGCCGACCGTACCGATCGAGACCGGGGTGCCCGGGAACGTGGCGCCGCCGTCGTCAGAGACGTAGAGCAGGTTCTCGAAGTTCCGGCTGGTGAGCAGGAGCACCTCGCCGAACGGCGTGATCATGACGTGCGGGCCCTCGATGTCGGCGCTGTCAGCCGAGCCGCCGGTCGCCGGCGGCGTGCGGGTGATCGCGTTCGTGCACGCTGAGGCACCCCGCGGGATCTGGCAGTAGTGCAGAACGTCCGGGGGTCCATTCTCCGGCCGCGACTCGTTCCAGACGAGGTGCGTGACCCCATCGCGATCGACGACGGCGTCGGGATCGTTGCCGCGGGCGATCTCGGTCGCGGCCCGCGCGGACGAGGCGCCCACCAGCATCGTCGTCAGCAGAACCAGGAGCCCATGGCCCGCCCATCGTCTCGACATCGCGGGCACTCTTGCACCCGGGACGCCGGACGCCCTGCGGTGGCGAACGGCCTCTGTTGGAAGCCGTCGTGGCGTCAACAGGGTGTTTGCGGCCATGGGCGGAGTCTTCTCGTATTGGCTCGGCCGCGCATCGGGGACAGCACTGAAAACGCAACCCGTCATCTCTAGGGGATAGCCCTGAGACGCCAAAATCGGGGCTGGCCGTGATTCGCGTGTAGTGGGACCCTGCGCAATGATTCGGGGATGGCCCGACGGTGTTGATCGTCGGCGACGACTGCTGCTTCCGGGGGATCGCGCGGGAGCTCCTGGTAATGGGTGGCTTCGACGTCCTGGGCGATGCGGGTTCGGGAGCGCAGGCGATATCGGCGGCTTGCGACCTGCGCCCGGATGTGGTTCTGCTCGATTTCCAGCTTCCCGACCGATGGGTTCGTTCGTGATTGCGCGGTTACTCACGCAGACTGGGGATAAGCCTGCGTGGTGTTGTGCTCGGTGCGAGCGTCGCAGGACTACGGCCGCAGCGGCGACCAATGCGGGGCCACCGGGTTCTTGACCAAGGGCGGACTTGTCTGCTGAGGCGGTGCGTCGGCTCGTCACCGTCGAGCGGCTGCCGTAGTTACCGCGGCCCTCCGAGGTAGGCGAGGACTGCGAGCACGCGCCGGTGATAATCGGGCTCGTGCGCGAGGCCGAGAGTCGAGAAGATGTGCCGGATGTGCGTTTCGATGGTCTTCGGCGAGAGCGTGAGCTGGGCGCAGATCGCCTGGTTCGAGCGTCCTTCGGCCATCAGGGCGAGGACTTCGCGTTCTCGGTGAGTCAGCTCACTGAGTGGGTCGCGGCGGGCTGGGCGCAAGAGCAACGCGACGACCTCGGGGTCGATGACACAGCCGCCCGCGGCAACACGCCGCACGGCGTCGACGAATTCGGCGACACCCGAGACCCGATCCTTGAGCAGGTAGCCGACCCCTTTGGCGTTGGAGCCAAGGAGGGTGTCGACGAATTGCGTCTCGACGTGATGGGACAGCAGCAGGACCGCGATATCGGGGGTGCGGGCGCGGATCTCGATGGCCGCGCTGAGCCCATCCAGGTGATGCGTGGGAGGCATCCGAATGTCGAGGATCACGATGTCCGGGTGGGCCTCGGCCACGGCCTGCCGCGCGGCGTTCGCGTCGCCGACCTTCGCCACGACGGTGATGTCGTTCTGGCCCAGCAGGCCCGCGATCGCCTCGCGCAGGAAGGGCTCATCGTCGGCGACGACGGCTCGTAGCCGGGTCATGACGTCGACTCTGCCGCGGGGACGCACGCGGCGAGCGTCGTCCCCCCGCCGGCCGGGCTGGTGATGGTCAGCTGACCGCCGACAGCGCGAACGCGGTCGTGCAGGCCTTTCAGCCCCGTGCCGGCGGATTCGTCGGCCGAGCCGATGCCGTCATCCGCCACCATCACGTGGAGCTGCTCACCTTCGTGGCTGATGACGATCGTGACGCTGGCGGCATGGGCGTGTTTTACGACGTTCGTCAATGCCTCCGCGACGACGAAGTAGGCCGTGATCTCCACTTGCTCGCCGACGCGGGGCACGCCGCCGGCTTCGAGGTCGATCGGTAGCGTGTTGCGCCGGATGAGCGACTCCACCGCGGGCACGAGACCGTATTCGCTCAGCAGCACCGGATAGATCCCGCGGCTGAGGTCACGCATCTCGGCCGACGCCGCATGGAGCTTTTCCATGCTGGTAGCGAGCAGCCGGGTGATGTGCTCGTGCGGGGAGCCGTGCAACTGGTCGGTCGCCAATTGCAGGATCAGCGCGGCGTTGACGAGCTGTTGCTGGACGCCGTCGTGCAGGTCCCGTTCGATTCGTTTGCGCTCTGTGCTGACTGCGGCCATGATGCGCGTCGCCTCGACGCGGCTGCGGCCCGACATCAGCCGCAGCAACTCCAGCCTGCTCACGCTGGCGGCGGGACCGTCGAAGATGACCCTGCCCCGTTGGAGAACGACGACGCGGTCGGCAACGTCGAACACCTCCTCGACGTCGTGCGTGATGAGCAGCACAGGGTGCCCCGCCGCGGCAATCGCGCGGGCGAGGCGCAGCACCTCCGCGGCGTGGCCAAGGCTGAGAGCCGCGGTCGGCTCGTCGAGGATGACGAGCCTGACATCAGCGCGCATGACGCGCAGAATCTGCACGATCTGCCGCTCCCCGCCCGACAGGAGCCGCACCGGTCGGCGCAGATCGTCGAGGGTGACGCCGAGCGCATCGAGTCGGGCGCGCGCCGTGCGCTCGGCCGCTTGAATATCCCGCACGGGAAGGATGTGCGCTAGCAGGCGCTTCGGCTCGAGGCCGAGCGCGAGGTTGTCAGCGACACTGAGGTTCGGGCACAGCGCGAGTTCCTGAAAGACGGTCTCGATGCCGGCCCGCCGTGCCATCGCCGGATGCGGCGCCAGCTTCTGCCCGTCCATCGTGACCGAGCCTGTGGCGAGCTGTACGGCGCCGCAAATCGCCTTGACCAGTGTTGATTTACCAGCGCCGTTGTCGCCGACCAGGCAGACGACTTCGCCAGCGCTGACGCGCAGGCTGACCGCATCGAGCGCGTCCCCTCCGGCGAAGTTGACGGTCAGGTCCGTAGCCTGCAGAACAACCTCGGATCGCTTCGTGCCCGCCGGACTACGGGGGTTGGCCGCGGCGGGGTGCGGTGGCAATACGGGTCGAGGCTCGCCCTGCTTCACCCGCCGTTGCTCCCGTCCCAGCAGGAACTGGTCAGCGGCGAGGCCGAGCAACAGCAGCGAGCCTAGCGCAATCTGCTGGTACCAATCGGCGAGGCCGGCGAAGATCAAGCCGGCGTTGAGCACCCCCAGGGTGACGACGCCCACGAGCACGCCGAGTGGATGGCCGCGTCCGCCGGTGAACGCAACGCCGCCGAGGATCACGGCGGTCAGCACGGTGAACTCGAACTGGACTCCGACAAGCGGTGAGCCGCTGCCTAGTTTCGCGGTGCCGAGCAGGGCGACGAGACCGATCAACGCCCCGTTCGTCGCGAACGTCCCGAGGACGAGGCGCTTCACCGGAACGCCCACGAGCGTGGCAGACACCGGATTGCCGCCCATGGCGAACAACCGCAGGCCGGTGACCGTCGCGACCAGTACCCAGGCACCAATGAGGTAGACCAACCCGGCGATGATCGCCTGCAGCGGCAGGCCGAGCCAGTGTGCGCGGCCGATTGCGGTGAACGAGCCGGGTAGCTCGAACACCGAGACGCCCCCGCCTGCCACGAACGCCAGACCGCGATAGATCGCGAGCATCGCAAGCGTCACGATCAGCGGCGAGATGTTGAGCACCAGGACAAGCCACCCGTTGATCAGCCCGAGTAGGAGGCCGAGCGAGAGCGCGCAGGCGACACCAAGCCAAGGGTCACCGGTGCCTTGAACGACCGTCGCCGTGACGACCGAGATCAGCGCGTACTGGCTTCCGATGGAAAGGTCGACGTTGCCGGATACGAGCAATGCCATCGTGCCGATCGCCGCGATGAGAACGGCCGAGGAGTTCAGGCTGATCGCGGTCAGGTTGGCGGCGCCGAGAAAGCTGTCGAACTGTATGCCGAATATCGCGAATAGGCACAATCCGACCGCGGCCAGGCCCGGGCGCTGACTCCCGTCCGCGGGCGTGCTGATCATTGCGGAACGTATTCCTGCTGCCAGACCGTGTGCCGGGTCGCGTAGCTCACGTTGCCGAGCAGCGGCAGATACCGCTCATACCGCTTGCGATCTGCGAACACGGGAGCGGGATCGGCGTTGGCGGCGAGGTAGGTGTCCACACGGGCCCGCGAATCGAGCAGGATCGATTCCGCGACCATGACGCGCGGTATCTCCTTGCCGTCGACCCAATCCGAGGCGAACTGGCCCATCCCGTAGCCCATCAGCTGCCAGGCGAACGCCAGGCTCGCTCGGTAGGGACCACCCTGCTTCACCAGCGCGAGCGCATTGGAATCGCCGTCGACACCCGACAGGTACATGTCGTCAGTCAGTTTGCCGGCCTGCTCCAGCGCGCGGTAGGCGCCGGTGACGAGCGTGTCGCTGCCAAGCACGATCTTGACTTCCGGGTGGGTCTGCATGACCGTCTGCATCACGGCGAATCCGCCCTCGAGCGAGCCGTCCCTCGCGCTCGCGCTGAGGTCGCTCACCAGCTTGACGCCGTCGCGTGCCGTCTTCAGCCCGTCCAGCACGCCGCGGTGCCGTAGCCGTAGTTGCGGCGATAGGCGATCCTGGTTGAAGTAGTGCACGTCGGCCCTTCCGCCGAGGTGGGCCGTGGCGTAATCGGCTGCGGCCTTCCCCTGCATGTAGCCGATCCGGTACTGACTGGCCGCGATCTGCAGCGTGCTCGGGTGGGTGATGATGCCCTGTACGCAGACACCCTGCGCCAAGGCCCGCTGCAGCACCGGATACTGCGCGGCCTGATCGAGGGGCTGCACCCCCATACCCCCGACGCCACGAGCGAGGAAGGTCTCCATCTGATCGACGTTTCTTGCCGGATCGTTGGCCGCGACCGCCGTCAGGTAATCCATGCGGCGGTCCCCGGCCGCAGCTTCGATGCCCTTTCCGAGCGCCACGAAGATCTCCGTGTCAGACGTGTTCGCCCACGCGACGCGACGCGGCAAGCCCGTCCGCGGACCTGCTGGCTGGCTGCTGTCAAACCGAGCCAACGCGGGCACCGGCCGAACCGAGCTCGCGGAATCCGCGGCGGAAAGCGTGCGCGCTGACGTATCTTGCGACTGACCACAGCCAGCGAGGACTCGCGTCGCCACCAAGCCGGATACCCCGACCGCACCGAGCCTCAACGCCTCGCGGCGGCTCAAGTCAGGCACGAGTGAGTTGTTCCACGATCATATGCGGGCGCCCCGCAGGCTACTTCGTACCATGTGCATGGAGTTCCAGTCGGCGGTCTGCGCGAGCGCCGGTGAGGCGACGCAGGCCATCACGGCGGTGGTGCCAAGCGTGGCGGACAGGGTGCGGAAGGACATGGGTGAAGCTCCTTCTCGGTCGTGGAGTGCTTGTCAGGGAGCACCATCGGCCACGACCCCGCGAATCGGCTGAGAGACGTCCGAGCCTTCGCCGAGAGCGACGGGCGCGCGACGCTCACCTCATGCCTGCGACGCGTCGTCAGCCGCTCCGCCCCTCGAGCCACTCGCGGTGCTGGATGCCCGGGACCGTCCGCGGCGCCTCGCCCGCCGGCAGCTCATCCGCCGGCGCCCGCCAGTCCGCGTCGGCCG
>JAABUS010007547.1_pt1 | contig 12416 bp, 8 predicted proteins | sample 5560161 | NCBI WGS metagenome assembly JAABUS01 (sample SAMN10711885, study PRJNA513376) | rock metagenome | isolation source: Antarctica rocks | place: Antarctica: Victoria Land, Trio Nunatak nord | collected 2016-01-04 | reverse complement strand
CAGGCCCGCCAGACGCTCCCTCAGGCCGTCATGGCATGATCACCACGTTCACCAACCAGGTGTCCGACGAACCGGGTCCGACGCACCATGAATCATCCCGGCGCGGTGTCAGACCGTCACGGTGCCCAGTACCGGCCGGCGACCCGACCAGCGCCGAGCTTGCGTCCGCTGCCGGCGACGAACGCCCAGTTCGACCGACGCGAGCGGCGGCTCGATGCGGAGGCCGCCGCTCTCGCGATTCGCCGCTCTCGCGATCGTCTCCGAGTTTCCCGGACGACTTGATTGTGCCGGTGTCGGGCAGCCGTGATCCGGTTTCGGCGCCCTGGGCCGATTGGACCGGCTCTCGATCAGACTTGGCGCATCGCAAAGTTCGGGAGGCTTCGGGGGAGTGGCGCGGGAAAGTAGCCGTGCGGAGGAGGGCACTGCGGGCTGCCCGACGCACACCGTCGACCGCGCTCAACGGTGTGACGGAGGCGTGAACGTCACACCTTCGTCTCATCTTGCGCGAACAGGATCGCACGGTCGTGCATCCGATCTCCTACCTGCGGGCACTGATCCTGGGTCTTCTCCAGGGCGTCGCCGAGCTGTTTCCGGTCTCCAGCCTCGGGCACTCCGTCGTCCTGCCTCGACTGCTCGGGTGGAACATTCACCAGAACGACGACTACTTCCTGACGTTCCTGGTCGCCACCCATCTGGCGACGGCGATTGTGCTGCTCGGCTTCTTCTGGCGCGACTGGGTCCGGATTCTCCGGGGTCTCGGCCGATCACTGCGCGACCGTGAGATCGCCCCGGGCGATGCGGACGCCAAGCTCGGCTGGCTGCTCGTTGTGGGAACCATCCCGGCCGGGATCCTCGGACTGGCGCTCGAGCATCCGCTGCGTTCCGTGTTCGCCTCGCCGACGTCCGCCGCGGTATTCCTGATGCTCAACGGCGTGATGCTCTACGGCGCCGAGCGCCTGCGCCGGCGTGCGCCAGAGCGCGACACGCTCGCCGGGGGCGAGTCGCGGATCGCCGCGCGCGTGGGCTGGCCGCAGGCCGCGGCGGTCGGCGCCGCGCAGGCGATCGCCTTGCTGCCCGGCTTTTCGCGCTCCGGGGCCACCATGGGTGGCGGCCTGCTCGTCGGACTCTCCAACGAGGACGCCGCCCGCTTCGCGTTCCTGCTCGCGACGCCGATCATCGGCGCCGCCGCGGTCCTCAAGCTCCCCGAGCTGTTCGGCTCCCAGGGCAACGGCGTGCGCGGGCCGGCGCTGGTCGGCGCGCTGGCCGCCGCCGCCACCGCCTATCTCTCGGTGCGTTTCCTCGTCCGCTTCTTCGAGACGAATCGCCTGACGCCGTTCGCCGCGTACTGCTTCGTCGCGGGCCTCGGCCTGACCGCCTACTTCGTCGCCACCTGATCCCGGGAGGGACCATGACCAAGCGCCGCAAGCTCATCCTGCCGGCGATCCTCGCCGGGATCGTACTGCTCGTCGTGGGCGGGATCTACCTCCTCGAGCCGGCCGGATCGCTCCCGTCCTTCTTCCCGGGCCACCAGGCCGGGTCGGCCCACCATCACGTCAAGCACGGCATCGCTGCAATGCTGCTCGGACTCGCCGCCTTGGTCCTGGCGTGGTTCCAGACGGGCCCCGCGCGCACGGAGAGCCGCGGCGTCCGGGGCCGAGCGTAGGCGCTATCGCAGTCACACGTCGTTAGCACCGCCGGGGTGGGGCTGGTGAAATCGCCAGTGGGACATCGCAAGGATCTCCCAGCCCTGAGGTCCACGGCGCGGAATCCCCTGCTCCTCGCTCTCGACTCGTCTTGAGCCGACTCGGAGTGCTGATGCCGACCGCCGCACGAACACGGAGCGTGCTCGGGCCGCGTGCTGTCCTGCCGTCGAGACGGCGGGGGGACGCGCGGCTGTTGCGCCGCGGGCGTGCTCGACGCTGGGCAAGGGCAGGCGACCTCCCGCATCCGTGCAGAAGCCGGGGCAGCATGCTCGTCGTCTGATCGCACAAGCCGGAGGGGGGAGGCGCGTAGGCTCCACGCCATGGGTACCGACGCCGACTCCACTCCCGAGGAACTGCCGGCTCCTGCGGCGTCGCGCCTCTCTCCGGACGTCGTTCGCAGCTATCGGTGGCAGCTGACACCGGGCGAGGACGTCATCGACCCGGACACGTGGGCCGGTTCGGTGCCGCGGGTCAATGGGATCGCTCCGCGCGTGCGCGTCGGTCGCAGCCGGTGGTTCAACCTGCTCTGGTTGCTCCCGATCGGCTTCCTGCTCCTCATCGTCGCGGTGGCGGTCGCCAAGGGCCTGCGCGCCGACTCCGCGGTGGAGCAGTTCATCAGGCGGTACCCCGGGACCATCGAGCCGTCGCACCCGGAGGCGACGACGGGGTTCCCCGCCTGGGCGCGATGGCAGCATTTCTTCAACCTGTTCCTGCTGATCTTCATCATCCGCTCCGGCGTCCAGATCCTCTCCGACCATCCGCGCCTGTACTGGACCCGTCACTCGACACCCGGCACGGACTGGTTCCGGATCCAGAACCCGGTGCCGTCCGACCCGCTCTGGACGGCCAAGCAGGACTCGATCAGCCTTCCGGGCCAGGTCGGCCTTCCGGGGCTCCGCCACTCCATCGGCCTGGCCCGCTGGTGGCACCTCGGCGTGGACGCCCTGTGGCTGCTCAACGGCGTGATCTTCTCCGTCCTGTTGTTCGCGACCGGCCGGTGGCAGCGCCTCGTACCCACCAGCTGGGACGTGTTTCCCCACGCGTTGTCGGTGCTGATCCAGTACCTCTCGCTGAACTGGCCGACCGAAGGTGGCTGGGCGGCCTACAACGGCCTGCAGCTGATCGCCTACTTCATCACCGTGTTCATCGCCGCCCCGCTCGCGCTCCTCACCGGCCTCGGCATGTCACCGGCGCTGTCCACGCGCCTGCAGCGGATCAGCAGGACCTTCAGCATCCAGACCGCACGGTCACTGCACTTCCTCGTGCTCGTCTGGTTCGTCATCTTCATCGTGATCCACACGACCTTCGTGTTCACCACCGGCCTGCTGGTCAACCTCGACCACGTCTACGCCGGTCGGACCGACGACAGCTGGGTCGGCTTCTGGCTCTTCGCCGCCTCGATGGTGGTCGTCGTCGTCGGGTGGGTTGCCGCCACGCCGTTCACCATCCGCCACCCGCGGGTCGTGCAACGCGTCGGCCAGGCGATCATCGGACCGCTCCAGCACCTCTTCGAGCACGTCGACCCCAAACCCGGCCAGTACGGCGAGAAGGACATCTCGCCGTACTTCTGGCACAACGGGCAGTACCCCGACTCCGACGAGTACAAGGCCCTGTTCGACGGTCACTTCGCGAACTACCGGCTGCGGATCGACGGACTCGTCGAGCGCCCCGTCGACCTCGACCTGACGCAATTGCGGGCGTTGCCCCACCACGAGCAGATCACCCAGCACTTCTGCATCCAGGGATGGTCCGGCGTCGCCAAGTGGGGCGGGGTCTCGATGCAGACCATCGTGGACCTGGTCGAGCCTCGCCCCGAGGCGAAGTGGGTCGTCTTCTACTCCCTCGGCGAGGGAGCGGACACGGGCGTCTACTACGACGCGCATCCGATCGAGCACATGAGCCACCACCTCACGATGCTCGCCTACGACATGAACGACGAGGCCCTGTCGTTCGGTCACGGCGCCCCGCTACGGCTCCGCAACGAGATCGAGCTCGGCTTCAAGCAGGTCAAGTGGATCAAGGGCATCGAGTTCGTCGCCCACTACTCGGACATCGGGAGCGGCTATGGCGGCTACAACCAGGACCATGAGTTCTTCGGCTACCGGCAGTCCATCTAGCGCAGTCAGACGCCGCGTTCGCGATCCTGCCGGGTCTCTCGAGGACGAGGAGCAAGCATGAGCAGTAGGTGGAAGGCGCTGGCCGGACTGGGGCAGAGCGTCTGGTACGACAACGTCGCCCGGCCGGCTCTGGCCAGCGGCCACCTCGCGCAGCTCGTGCGCGAGGACAACGTCACGGGCGGGACCTCGAATCCGTCGATCTTCTCCAAGGCGGTCCTGGAATCCGACCTCTACGACGAGGAGATCCGCTCGGCGCCCTCGTCCGACAGCGATGCGCAGGTCTTCGAGCGCTGCGCGGTCGAGGACATCCAGCGGGCGTGCGACCTCGTGCGCCCGGTGTGGGAGCGCACGGAGGGCCAGGACGGGTACGTCTCGATCGAGGAGGAGGCGGCGCTCGCCTTCGAGGTCGAGCCCGCCGTGCGCCGCGCGCACGAGCTGCGCGCCCTGGTCGACCGGCCCAACGTGATGGTCAAGATCCCCGGGACGGAGGCCGGGGTGGAGGCCTTCCGCCGGCTGACGCGGGAGGGGCAGAGCATCAACATGACGCTGTTGTTCTCGCGCGAGCGCTACCGCCAGATCGCCGAGAGCTACGTGGACGCGCTGGAGGAGCGCATCGACGCCGGCGAGGACGTCAGCGCGATCGCGTCCGTGGCGAGCTTCTTCGTCTCGCGCGTCGACACGGAGGCGGACCGGCGACTGCCGGCCGACTCGCCGCTGCGCGGTCGCGCCGCGGTGGCCAACGCCAAGCTCGCCTACGCCGACGTGTTCGCGCCGAGCCTCCGCTCCGAGCGCTGGGCGCGACTGCGCGCGGCCGGGGCCAACGTGCAGCGGCCGCTGTGGGCCTCGACCGGGGTCAAGAGCCCCGACTACTCCCCGACGCTCTACATCGACGAGCTGATCGGCGAGCACACCGTCACCACGGTTCCCGACGCGACGCTGGACGCCTTCCGCGACGCGCAGGCTCCCCCGCCGTCTCGCGCGATGGTGCTGGACGGCGTCGACGAGGCGCGCGAGCAGCTCGCCGCACTGGCCGCGGCCGGCGTCTCGCTCGACGAGATCACCGATCAGCTCGAGCGCGACGGCGTGCGGCAGTTCAGCCAGGCGTCGGAGGCGATGATCCAGGCGATCGCCCACAAGCGCGAGCGTGTCGGCGTGACTGCGCGCCGGGCCACGGCCCGTGCCGGTCACGGCGCGCGGGCGTGGGCCGCGGCATCCTCGTGCAGCCAGACGACCGTGGCCGTCCCGTCCCCCGGGTTGCGCACGGCGTGCGGCGCGCCGGCGTCGACCCGCAGGACGTCGAGCGGGCCGAGCTCCACCGGCTCGCCGCCCACGTCGGCGAGCAGCCTGCCGACGGCGACGACGTACACGGACGCCGACGGGCGGACGAGCTCCGGCGTGCGGTTGGCCGGCGCGAGGCCCATGAGTCCGAGCGTGATCCGCTCGCTGCGCACCGCAACCCCGGGGTTGAGGTCGGCGCTGCCGTCTCCCGCCAGCCACGTCGCGTGCCAGCGCTGGAAGCCGACCTCGCGAGCATGGTCGCCTGCCCACGACGGGTCGAGGTCTGCGAAGCGGACCAGCTGCATCCGGGGACAGCGCGTCTCCTCGTCGGGCCCGGGGTAGTGCGCGGCGTCGAGCGGCTCCTGCGCGTCATGGATCCAGAGGAGCTTCACGTCGGCGTCGAGCGCGCGCGTGGCGTGCACGCAGCCGGGCGGCATCGAGACGCAGTCCAGCGGGCCGGCGAGCTCGCGCCCGCCATTGCCGTCGACGCTCACGAGGCGCCCTTCGAGCACGACGTAGGTCTCCGTGATCGTGTGGCGGTGCAGCCGCTGGGACTGCATCGCGGGCAATCCCATGACCCCGAGGACGGCGCGGTCGCTGGGGAGCGCGTCGGACGGGTTCGTGTTGATCGTGCCGGGCCCGCCGCCGACGCTCGTGGTCAGCCAGCGGATGAAGCCGGGCTCCTTCGCGCCCGGCGTCGTCCAGGTCGGCTCGAGGGCGGACTGGCGGACGACGCCGGTCACGAGCGGATCTCGAACTCGCTGAGCGTCTCCTCGTCGGTGCGCGCGACCGTCACCGAGAGCTGGGCGGCGCAGCCGGGGCAGTAGTAGCGATAGAGGCGGATGCGCTCGTCGTCGACGTACACGCGGGGATCGACGAAGAGCGGCCCCGCCTCGGTCACAGGGGATACCTCGACGGCGAGGCGGTCCTTGAGGTTCGCGTCGCTGGGTCCGAAGTCGTGGCCGCAGGCGGCGCAGCGCGCACGGCCCGCCGCGATGAGGATCCGGTCGCCGATCCGCCCGTCGACCGCCGCGCCGCTGCCGTCGCCCGCCTGCGCCTCGCCGCGGACCGACGCCCGCTCGAGGCGTGCGGCGCGGAGCCCGCGCCGATGCTCCTCCGTGGCGGCGTCCTCGACGGCACCCGTCTCGTCGATCACCACGCCGTAGACGGCGTGGGCCATCCCGGGGCTGACGTAGCCCTGGCGGACGTCGGCGCCGACGAGCGCGGGCTCGCGGTCGAGCGGATCGCCGTCGCCGCCGGTCGAGCACCACCACCACTCGACGACGTCGCCCGGGCCGAGCTCCGACGGCGGATCCTTGTCGAGCTTCGCCTCGATGCTGCCGCCGAGCGCCTCGAGGCCCTCGGGGGCCCGGCCGGCGGCGAACTGCGCGCGCACGTCGGTGTCGCGGGCGATGCGGGTCTCGTTGCGCGTCCCGGGATAGCCGCCGAGGACGCCGTGGGTCTTCGGGATGCCGTACACGGTCGCGAGGGCGAGCGCGACGTCGCCCTTGTGCGGCGTGTAGGCGATCGTCCCGCCGCTGCCGCCGCGCCACTGGCCCGGACCGGCCGAGTCGGTCTGCTCCTTGCGGTACAGGTAGAGGATCGGCCAGTTCTGCTCGTAGAACTCGACGTTCGGGCCTTGCGCGGTCGGGCATCCGACCCAGCCGTCGCCGCCGCGCCCGTCGCGAAACGGCGTCGCGCCGGTCGAGCCGATGACCCCGTCGAGCATCGGGCCGATGAACGGCTCGCCGCGCCCGGTCGTGCCCGCGATGACGTTGAGCATCCAGTGAGCGTGCGTCGGCGTCACGACGCTCTCCCAGAGCCCGCGGTCCTCCGAGCTGAGCAGCATCTTGTCCATGACCGACTGGGCCATGCTGATCGCCATCTCGTTGCCGTAGGTCCCCGCCGGGCTGACCGCCGCCCCGTAGGTCGGACAGGTGATCGTCCCCGGCGTGGGCTCGAAGCGGCAGCGGCGCATGATCCCGCCCACCGCGCCCATGAGCTCGGGCAGCAGGAGCACGCCGAGCGGGGTGACCGCGCAGCCGCGCCAGGCGGCGAAGGGCACGTTGATGCAGCCCGTCTGCGCCTCCGTGCCGTGATTGCGGAAGATGAGCTCCTCGCCGCGCTTCTCCATCTCGAGATCGACGCGGTAGGTCCCGGTGTCGCCGGTGATCGCGCGCTCCATGAACACGCGCTCGCGCCAGACCCCGTCCGGGATGCGCTCGAGCTTCTCGACGAAGGCCTCCTCGCCGGTGTCGATGATCTTGCGCATCGACGACTTCACCGTGTCCGCGCCGTACTTCTCTACGAGCCACAGGATCGCCCGACGGGTCTGGTCGTTGGCGGCGATCGCCGAGCGGAGGTCGAGCGAGAGGTGCACCGGCATGCGCGAGTGCCGCCGGTAGAGCTCCTCCATCTGGCGGTCGATCCGGCCGCGCGTGACGATCTTGAACGGCGGCAGCGGGGTCGGGTCGGAGAAGATGTCGGTGGCCGTCTGGCAGAAGCTGCCGGGCACGACGCCGCCGAGATCGTTCTGGTGTGCGACGTCACGACCCAGCAGAAGAGCTCCGAGTCCTGGAACACCGGGGTCATGAAGTTGACGTCCGGCTGGTGACCGGTTCCGATCCACGGGTCGTTGGCCAGGAAGATGTCGCCGTCCTCGATGCCCGGGTTCTCGCTGCGGCGCTCGAGGACGTAGCGGACGTTGAGGTCCGTCCAGCCCGAGAAGTACTGCAGGAAGGGGCCGTAGAAGACCGGCTCGCCGACCTCCGTGAGGATCGTGACCTGGAAGTCGCGCGTCTCGAGCGTGATCGGGGACACCGCGAGGCGCTCGATCGTCTTTCCGTGCTCCATCGCGGAGTTCCACAGGCTGTAGCGGACGACCTCGTGGGTGATCGGGTCGACGTCCTCGTGGCCGCTCGTGTGGAGCGCCAGCGCATCGTCGACCTCGAGGCTGTCACCGGTGACGTACGGCAGCTGGGAGCCGTCCCATCCCGAGATGTCGAAGCCGTCCGCGACCATCGGGTGAATGGGGTAGTTGGCCATCTCACGCCTCCTTGAAGAAGAGCTGGAAGTCGCCCACAGCGTCGCGATCGACGTGCTGGCCGGGCCCGACCACGAGCGTCGTGTCGGTTAGGTCGACGAGCGCGGGACCATCCACGCGGGCGCTCGCGGGCAACCGCAGGCCTTCGTAGACGGCGGTGGCCAGCGCCTCGCCGGTGCGCTCCCAGCACACGTCGCGCGAGGGCTTGGCGGCGTCGGCCACGGTGGTGGCGCCCTCGGATGCCACCTCCGTGAGGCGGTGGTGCTTGAGCACGACGCCGTAGCCCTGGACGTCGGCCGAGACGATCTCGACGCGCGCCTCGGGAAGCTGCGTCGCCATGCCGTAGCGCTCCTCGTAGATCCGGCTGAAGCGATCCACCACGTCGCGGACGACGCCGTCGTCGACGGCGCCCTCTCCGACGGAGACGCGCAGGTCGTGTCCTTGGCCCTCGTAGCGCATGCGCAGCGTCCGCTCGACGCGGATCGAGCCCTCGTCGAAGCCCTCGCGGCCGAGCGCCTCGCGCGCCGCGCCGGCGAGCTGCTCGAAGACCCCGGCGATGTCCGCGGCGGCGAACGGCGGGGGCAGCTTGAGGTTCTGCTCGTAGGAGTGCTGGACGTCCGAGGACGAGATGCCGTACGCCGATCAGAAGGGCGCCAGGCGGCCCGGAACGTAGACCGAGCGGATGCCGAGCTCCGCGGCGTAGGCGTAGGAGTGCAGGGCGCCGGCGCCGCCGTAGACGGCCGCGACGAAGTCGCGCGGGTCGAAGCCGCGCCCGATGACCTCGTTGCCGATGAGCGCGGCCATCTTGTTCTCGATCACGTCGACGATGCCGCGGGCGACCTGGAGCACCGGTAGCCCGAGGCGCTCGGCCAGCGCGCCGACCGCGCCCTCCGCCGCCTCGCGGTCCAGGCGGAAGCCGCCCTCCTCGCCCGAGCCGAAGGTGGACTCCGGGTCGATGTAGCCGATCAGGAGGTTCGCGTCGGTGACCGTGGGCTCGGTCCCGCCGAAGCCGTAGCACGCCGGTCCCGGGTCGGCGCCGGCGCTCCTGGGCCCCACCTGCAGCGTGCCGTTGACCTCGTCGATCCACGCCACACTCCCGCCGCCCGCCGCGATCGAGGTCACGTCGAGCTTGGCGATCCGGTAGAGGTACTTCTCGACGACCGTCTCCTCCTGGACCAGCGGCGCGCCGCCGACCACGAGCCCGACCTCGAAGCTCGTGCCTCCCATGTCCGTGGCGATGATGTTGTCGCTCCCGGCCTGCTGTGCCTGCGCGCAGGCGGTCAGGCCCCCGACGGGACCGGAGCCGATCATCATGATCGGCCGGTCGCGCACGAGCGACGGGGTCGTCGTGCCGCCGTTGCACTGCATGATCTGGAAGGGTCCGCCGTACGAGCGGCGCTCGAGCTCGGACTCGACGTCGGCGAGGTACGCGGCGGTCCTCGGCCCGACGATCGCGTTGATGACGGTCGCCGTGAAGCGCTCGAACTCGCCCAGCGTGGGCGAGACCTCGTGCGAGAGCGAGAGGAAGACGTCGAGCCCCGCCTCGCCGGCCAGCTCGCGCACGCGCAGCTCGTGCGCCGGGTTGGCGAAGCTCCACAGCAGGCCACAGGCGATCGCCTCGACGCCCGCCTCTCGGAAGCCGTGCAGCGCGGCGCGCACCTCGTCCTCGTCCGGCGCGATGATCGCCTCGCCGTCGACATCGATCCGCTCCCTGACGCCGATCGTCAGCTCGGGCTCGACCAGCGGTACCGGGTGGCGTGCCTTGGCGATGTGCAGCAGGTTCTCGGCCGGCTCGCCGTGGATGCGCCCCATTCCCTTGGCGAGGCGCAGGGTGCCCTCGTGGCCCTTGGTCGTGACGAGGCCGACCCGCGCGCCGCTGCCCTGGACCATGATGTTCGTCGCCACGGTCGACCCGTGGGAGATGCGGACGGCCTGCCGGAGCGCCTGCGCGGGATCGAGGCCGAGCTCCGCCGCCGCCGCGCCGATGCTGTTGAAGAACCCGGACCGGAAGTTGTCCGCCGGCGTGCTGCGGGCCTTGGCGGCCTGGCGAGGTATGGTCGGTGACATGCCGTCGGCACCCGCCCGGGACAGCGTCGCCGACGCGCCGTTGACCCCGCTCTCGTTCCTGCTGCGCTCGGCCGACGTGTGGGCGGGGCGCCCGGCGCTGACGGACGGCGTGCGGGCGCGGACCTACGCAGAGCACCACGACCGGGTCCGCCGGGCCGTCGGCGCCCTGCGCGGCGCGCTCGGCGTTGCGCCGGGCGACCGCGTGGCGACCCTGCTGCCGAACGTCCCGGCGATGCTCGAGCTCCACTACGCCGTCCCCGGCGCCGAGGCGGTGCTCGTCCCGCTCAACGTGCGCCTGGCCGCCCCGGAGTGCGCGTACGTCCTCGGTCACTCCGGCGCGTCGGTGCTCGTCGCCTCCCGAGCGCTGCAGGACGTCGCTCTGGCGGCCCTCGCCGAACTCGGCGACGAGGCGCCGCGGGTGGCCTGGGCGGGGCCGGGCGAGGACGGGCGGGACGCGTGGGAGGAGCTGCTCGACGCCGCTGCGCCGCAGGATCTCGCGCTGCCCGCCGACGAGCGCGCGCTGCTCTCGATCAACTACACCTCCGGGACGACGGGCCGCCCCCGCGGGGTGATGACCACCCACCGCGGCGCGTACCTGCACAGCCTCGGGGTGATCGCCGACGCGGGCCTGACGACGCGCAGCGCGTACCTGTGGACGCTGCCCATGTTCCACTGCAACGGGTGGGCCTACGTCTGGGCGGTCACGGCCACGGGCGCCAAGCACGTCTGCCTGGAGCGCGTGGACGCACCCGGCATGTGGCGCGGCCTGCTCGAGGAGGGGGTCACCCACCTGTGCGCCGCGCCGACCGTCGTGACCACCCTGCTCGACGCGGCCGAAGCGCGGCCCCTCGACGCGTCGGTGCAGCTCTTCGTGGGCGGCGCGCCGCCGTCGCCCTCGCTGCTCGAGCGCGCCGCGGCGCTCGGCATCGCGGTGACGCATCTCTACGGGCTGACGGAGACCTACGGCCCGATCGCGATCTGCGCGTGGAACCCCGACTGGGACGCACGGGACACCGAGGAGCAGGCGCGCCTGCGCAGCCGCCAGGGCGTCGGGACGGTCGTCTCCGAGCGCCTGCGCGTCGTCGACGACGAGGGCCGCGACGTTCCCCGCGACGGGACGACGCTCGGGGAGGTCGTCATGCGCGGCAACAACGTCATGGCCGGCTACTACCGCGACCCCGAGGCCACCGAGCGGGCGTTCGCCGGTGGGTGGTTCCACTCCGGCGACCTCGGGGTGATGCACCCCGATGGCTACGTCGAGCTGCGCGACCGCCTCAAGGATGTCGTCATCTCGGGCGGGGAGAACATCGCGACGATCGAGGTCGAGCAGGTCATCGGCGCGCACCCGTCCGTGGCCGAGGCCGCCGTCGTCGGCGCGCCCGACGAGCGCTGGGGCGAGGCCCTGGTCGCCTACGTCACGCGGCGCGGGGACGCCACCCCCGAGCCCGAGGCGATCGTGGCGTTCGCCCGCGAGCGCCTCGCCGGCTTCAAGGTGCCGCGCCGGATCGAGGTCGTCGACGAGCTGCCCAAGACCGGCACGGGCAAGATCCAGAAGTTCATCCTGCGCGAGCGGGCGGCGCGCTGAGGCGCGGCGAGCCGCCGTGAACCTCGAGCAGCTGCGCAAGCGCGCGAAGGAACGCCTCCGCGAGGAGCGTCGGAGGGATCCTGGAGCCAGGCTCTCGGACGCGCAGCGCCTGATCGCTCGAGAGCACGGGTTCCCGAGCTGGCCGCGGATGAAGGCCTACGCCGATCGGCTCGCAGCGCATCCGGACGGAGTGCAGTTCGCCTACCACGCCGATCTGGACTACTACGAGGAGCGCGCTCAGGGACTGCGGGCGTCCGCCGAGGACGGGACGTCCAACGCGACTGCGGCGTTCGAGCGCATCGGCGCTCCGCTCACTCAGGGCGGTGCCCGCTTGGTCGTCGCGCGAGCGCACGGCCTTCCGAGCTGGCAGGCGCTGCGCCGCCACGTCAACCGCCTGCCGGACAGCGGCGAGCCGTTCCTCCGGGCTTACAACGCCATCGAAGCGCACGCTCCGGACGGCCTGCGCGAGGTCCTGGAGCGGTGGCCCGCGGTGGTCCGGATGGAGGGCACGAACGGCAACGATCTGCTCGGCATGGCGACCAGCACGTGCGACGAACGGACGGTGGAGCTGCTGCTCGAGCACGGCGCCGACCCGTCGCACGCCAACGCGCACGGCTGGACCC
>JAABUS010007545.1_pt1 | contig 12416 bp, 15 predicted proteins | sample 5560161 | NCBI WGS metagenome assembly JAABUS01 (sample SAMN10711885, study PRJNA513376) | rock metagenome | isolation source: Antarctica rocks | place: Antarctica: Victoria Land, Trio Nunatak nord | collected 2016-01-04 | reverse complement strand
GGTCGGCGAAGTACGCGAGGTACTCCTGGCCGGTCATCCAGCCGTAGTAGCCTTGGCTCTCCGGCAGCACCCCGACGGCGCGTTTGACGGCCCTGGGATGCGCCGACACGTCCATCCCCGCGACGCGCGCCTCACCGGAGTCCGGCTCGAGCAGGCCGGTCAGGATGCGGATGGTCGTCGTCTTGCCCGCGCCGTTAGGGCCGAGGAATCCGAAGATGTCCCCCTCCTCGACACCCAAAGAGAGGCCCGAGAGGGCGGGACGCCCGCCGTAGCTCTTCGTAAGCCCGAAGGCTTCCACCGTCTTCATGGCTACCTCACCCTCCGGCTGGCGTCGTCTTCGCCGTGCGAGGAGGTGAAGCGCTTCCTGAGGGCGAGGCCGCCCCAGATGAGGCCAGCGACGATCATGGGCAGCGCCAGGATCGGGGTCCCGGCGGTCGGGAAGTCCGCGTCTACCGAGTAGAGCATGACCCCGAGAACGATAAGGACCGCCGCCCCGACGTAGTTCATCCAGCCGCGCATTAGTAACTCCTTCCCGTAGTGGAGAGACCCTTTGTCCCTCCCATGAGCCTCAAGCTACACTCGTTTCTTAAGAGCCGGATGAGAGTTTCCAGAATGTATGAGGGAGTCCCGGCGCGGAAACGTACCGGGGCTCCTCGAATAACCTGATGTATGGAGTTGCTTTAGCGAGGTTCGCAGCAGACCTGTACTTCCGCTAACCGTACCGCTAGCAATTATCTCTCAGCCATCAGATTCTGGTTCTTGCTGATTGCCGAACGTTGGTTGATGGCGGCTTCCTGGAACGGTAGCTTGATCGTTTCGAGAAACGTCGTGGGTGTGTCCGGCATCGCCTTTGGTGACCTCGATCTTGTCGGCCCGGGTAACGCTCAGGAAGACGACGAGGGCGAGGATGGTGAGCAGGAAGATCGCGCTGGTAAGCATCAACCCCAGGGCCAGCCCACCGTGGGCGCGGGGCTGAATGAGAAAGTCACCGAAAGACGCCCCGAGCGGGCGCGTCAGGATGTAGGCGATCCAGAAAGCAAGGATAGCGCCCAGCGCGCCAAAACGATAGGCCAGCGCGATTGCCCCGATAACAGCGCCGAATATGACTATCGAGGTCAGGAATCCGAGAGCGAGACCCTCAGCCAACAGGTCACCAGCCGCCGTACCAAGGGCGAAAGTGAACAGGATCGCGAGCCAGTAGAACGCCTCGCGCCTGGACGTAACGATGCTGTGGATGGAGAGCGTCTTCTCGCTGGCGTACCAGGCTGCGAAGGTTGCAGCCAGCGCGACGCTGAAGGCGACCGTCGTCACCCACAAAGGCACCCCGAAGTTGTCCACGAGGTTGTCCGTGATGAGGGTGCCGACGATGCTGATGAGGACGACCGCGAGCCAGTAGACGCCAGGCACGTACCGGCGAAGCCCGAACTGGAAGGCCAGCGCGACGGCCAGCAAAACGCTCATGACGGCCGTGGTGATGGTCAGGCCGAGGCCCAGGTTGACGTTGAGAAAATCCGCGGCGGTCTCGCCGACGGTGGTACACAGAACCTTGATGATCCAGAAGTAGACGGTGACCTCGGGGACCTTGCTCAACATCTTCCTCGCGACATCCGCCCGGTCCATCGTCGCCGCGCTCATGTCTCCCCTCCCACCACGAACCCGTACTCCCTCATACTCGACTCCTTTCATCAGGGAAGGACCCGATGCCCCTCCACAAGGAACAACGGTAAGAGAGTTTTCTAAGAGCCAGATGAGGATTTGCGGAAACCAAACTGCAAATCAAAGATGACTAAATACTTCGGTACACACGAATATCGGGGGAGCTTGTGATCCATCGTTGTCTACGGAAGAAGCTGATGACTGACCGCTACAAAAAGTCGGGACGAGAGGATTTGAACCTCCGACCTCCTCGTCCCGAACGAGGCGCGCTACCAGGCTGCGCTACGTCCCGACTGCGGGCGACATTATAGCAGCCGGTGTCGAGGTGTCAGGTTTATAGAGGGCAGAGGTTTCCGAAGGCTGAAACTAGACGGCTATGAACGCCTGATCCCTGCCCGCATAGAGTTCCAGCGCGCCGGCCACGGCCTCGGCGACGGTCGCCGGGTAGTAAGGGTCGGAGGCGAGATCCAACTCGTGGGGGTTGGTGAGAAACAGGGGTTCCACAACCACGGCCGGTATGTTTGTCTCGCGCAGGATGTCGTATGAACGCCCGAACTCGCCTACGTCGCACGTGCCAAGAGCCTGGCTGACGCCCTTCTGGATGTAGGCGGCTGCCATCCTTCCGCGGTGCGAAACGTAGCCGAGCCGCTCGAAGTAGAAGGAGGACGTTCCGCAGGCACTGGGCGTGTGGTGGGCGGCGTGGCGAATGGAGACTATCATCTTCGCTCCCGAGGAGTTCGCCAGATATGCTCTGTCGGCCGGGGAGACCTCCTCGTCGTCGCTGCGGGTCAGGAGGATCTCGCGCGCGGGCAGGATCTGGGCCAGCTCGTGCGCCACTGCCAGATTCAGATCCGCCTCTGAGACGCCAGCATCGGTGACGTGGCCCCTGTCCATCCCGCCGTGGGCCGCGTCCACGACTATGGTCCCGGAGAAGAGGTCTTCCGGGAAATATCCGCCGCTCTTGTCAGGGAGCTGATGGGTTCCGAGGGTCTGCCCCGCGTAGGTATACAGAACCTTGAACGTCGCAGCGTCCACCACGGCGTCAACCAAGAGGCCCGCGTTCTTCTGGAAATCCCGAATGGCGCGGGCGGTGCGGGCATCGAGGAGACCGTTTACGGAACCCGGATCGAAGCCAAGGTCGTTGAGCATCTTCTGGAGTTCAGCCACGTCGGCGCCCCGGAAAGGCGGCTGTCTCATATACAGAAGACGCCCGCCTGGGCGGTATCCAGCCTCCACGATCTCGCGCCAGGCGATCTCACCGACGAACCCGTCAGCCACGAGGCCGACTCCCTGCTGGAAAGTCTTGACTGCCAGCAAAGTCCTCGGCCCGAAGACGCCGTCTATGCCCCTGTTGCCGAGGTCCAGGCCAAGCGCCTGAAGGCGGGTCTGGAGGTCCACTACCTCCCTCCCGCGATCTCCTCTCCTGAGCGTGCGCACGGCCTGGTACGTCCTCCCGGTCAACCTGGGGTGGATTCGGGCTAGAGAAAAGGCGCCGGGTGTATCATCGCCCGGCGCCCCGAAAAAGCCCTGAAAACCTGTGGGCTAGTCCTGCACCACGCCGAGAATGTCATCGGCGTCGAGGATCATGTAGTCCTCTCCGTCGAGGCTGATCTCGGTGCCAGAGTACTTGGCGAAGACGATCACGTCTCCCTGAGTAGCTTCGACTGGCACACGCTTGCCGTCATTGTCGAGCTTGCCTTCGCCGACCTCGACGACCTTCGCCGTCTGCGGCTTGTCCTTGGCGGTGTCAGGCAGCACGATCCCCGAGACGGTTTTCTCCTCGCGCTCGAAAATCTGGACCAGCGCCCTCTCACCTAGTGGCTTGAACTTCATACGCATACCTCCTTTATCAAAACGACGCCCGAAGAACCCTACCCGTAGGAGGGCTCCCGGATTTTCACGCCGAGATTGTAGTCCTAACGGTTATCTTACGCAATTCTCAGGCAGTTGCAGTCTTGCTACAGGCCGAGCTGTGCCGAGAGCTGGTTCTTCGGCAGGGCGCCGACCGCCTGCTGGGTGACCTGACCGCCCTCGAAGCGGGCGATGGTCGGGATGCTCGCTATGCTGTAGTTCATGGTCGTGGAGGGATTGTCGTCCACGTTCATCTTGACGAACGTCACGTCCTCCCGCGAGTCTGACATCTCCTCAAGGATCGGGGAAATGCGCCGGCAAGGCGCGCACCACGGCGCCCAGAAGTCCACGATAACCGGCTTCTCGGACTTGAGAACGTCACCCTCGAAAGTGGCGTCCGTTACTTCACCAACCGCCATAAATGAAAACCTCCATACCTCTAGTTCAGCACTTGCCCCAGGATTCTAGCACGCCTCCCAGGGCATTTAGCCAGTCCCGGAAAGACTATGGATTCACCGAAATTCACGCTTTCCACGCTTCCAGTCCAGGCTACGCGTGGTCCGGTTCGAGAACCGCGCCCCTTTCACGCCGGGTCTCGACGCGCACCTCCCCGGCGAGTTCTTCGGCCCGGCGGGCATCGAAGAGACCGGCGCCCAGGGTCTCGGCATTGGCCGCGGCGCACCCCGCCGCCAGCCGAACTGCGTCAACGGGGGCGAGGTCGCGGTGGATAAGACCGGCGAGCAGGCCAGCGAGATAGGCATCGCCGCTCCCGATGGTCGAGACCGCCTCCACACGCGCGGCGCGCGCGGAGATCACACCTTCAGAAGAGGCAAGGGTCAGGCAAGAATGCCCCTCGGAGGACGTGATGCAGGCGCCCCTGGCCCCGAGCTCGGTCAGCCGCGCCAGGCCGCGCACGAAGTCCTCCTCCTCGATGAAGTCGAAGCCAACCACCCCCTCTGCCTCGTGCTGGTTGGGGCTGACGAGGGAGGGTTCGGACTTGAGCGCGGGACGCAGGACGATGGGGTTGGAGTCAACCACCGTATACAGGCCACGCTCGCGGGCGCGCAGGACGAGGCTGGCAAGGAAGTGCTCGTCCAGGTTCGGGGGGAAACTGCCGGCGAATACGACCGCCGTTGCGTACTCCATCAAGTGTTCCAGGCGCCTGGAGAACTCGCGGGTCTCGGCCTGGGTCACCTCTGGGCCGTACTCGTTGATCTCGGTCTGCATCCCCGTGGTGGAGTCCAAGAGGGCCGTCGAGGTGCGGCTGTGGCCCTCTATCTCCACGAGATCAAAGGGTATTGCCGCATCCGAGAGGCCGTCGCGGATGGCGTCACCGTTGCGCCCCCCGGCGAAGCCAGTTGCCAGCACAGGCACGCCGAGGGCGCGCAGGCTTCGGGCCACGTTTATGCCTTTTCCGCCTGCTAGCGTCACGCTCTCGGTGGCGCGGTGGCGATGCCCGAGCGTCAGGCTCGGCACCACGAGGGTGCGGGCAACGGCGGCGTTCAACGTCACGGTCAGGATCATGCCTGTTCTCCTCTTTCCCCTAATCGAAGAGTCCCTCGACGGTATACCATACCCGCTCTCCGAGGGAGGCTTTCTCGTAACCCTGTTTCGCAACTAGAGGGCTCTCACCCACGACCTCGCCGTCCACGCGCACCATAATCTTCCCAAGCCTCGTGCCAGGCTTCGCCGCAGGCGGCAACTCCCGCATCACGTCCACCTCGCGCCCAACATCCGCCCCACCTTGAACCAGGCTCTCGACGTTCCTGGCCGCCACCAGCCCGATGTTCTCCCTCCGGCGGAAGGGCACGGCGGCCCTTGCGTACCGCTGGTCTTCGGACACGAGGTCCCGGCGGTCGTAGGCGGCGAATCCATACTCAAGGAGGTTTATGGAATCGGCGAAGCGGTCTCTGCGGTCGTCGAGCACGACGGCAACGTAAGATTCATCCCCAGAGGCTGCGGAAGATACCAGGCATTCGCCAGCGGCTGGTGTGGTCCCCGTCTTGACACCGGTAGTAGGGCCGTAGGAGAACAGCAGCTCGTTGGTGTTGGTTAGTGGTATGACGCGGTCTTGGGTGGTGATCTGCGCGTAGCGTGTACCCACGATCTCCCTGAACTCGGGGTATTTCGAGGCGGCCCGCACCATGGCCGCCAGGTCTCTGGCGCTTGAGTACTGCCCCCTGGCGTCGAGGCCGATGGGGTTCTGGAAGTGGGTGTCGGAGAGACCGAGTTTGGCGGCCTCACGGTTCATATCCGACACGAAGGTTTCCACGCTCCCGTCTCCGACGTTTTCGGCAAGCGCGTAGGTGGCGTCGTCGCCGGAGGAGATCATGGCCGCCATCAACAACTCCCTGATGGTGAGCCTGTCCCCCGCGAAGAGCCCGACGTTGCTGTACAGCGGCACGGCGAATGAGGCGGCATCCCCCGATACCGTGGCAACCTCGTCGAGATCCGCGTTCTCCAGCGTGACGAGGGCTACCATGATCTTGGTGGTCGATGCTATCGGGAGCCGCTCCGAGGCATCTTCCCCCGCCAGATACTCCCCGCTCCTTGCATCAGTGAGCGCCCACCCCCCGACCACAACCCTCGGCGGCGTGGGCTTCGAACTGTGATCTTTCTGGGCATGGGCATTCCCGCCTCCACAGAGCAGGAAGGCGGCGCAGAAGAGCGAGAGTACAGCGAGTTTTACGTGGGCATAATTCAAGACGATGCGTGAGGTTACATAAATCCGCGCGCGGGTACAAGGCAAACGTATTGCGGGTATAATCCCAGCCGGAATGTATTCCCTCCTCCCGCACCATCCACACAGCCTGTGAAGCGTCTAGCGCTGGTAGTCGTCCTGTTGCTGGTGGCGGCTGTCGGCTACCGGTCCTTCGGCAGCGAGGAGACGGGAACTGGCACCCTCACGATCCAGCAGCCCGCGCCCGTCGTGGGGCAGATGGTCCCGAGCTTCACTGTGAAGAACAGCGATGGGGGAACCTTCGATCTCACGCATCACGGGGTGTACGTCCTGACGTTCTGGAGCACCCTGAACCAGGGTTCGGATCTTTCACGCCCGGCCTTCGACCATCTGGCGCGTCAATACGGGGGCTCAGGGGTAACCTTCGCCGCCGTGTACGTGAACAGCATCCCAGAAGAACGGGCTCCCTACGTGGTTTTGCAGGATCGCAGCGGACGCCTGACCTCGCTGTACAACGTCAAGCGGGTTCCGAGGCTCTTCGTGGTGAAGGACGGGGAAGTGCAGTTCGTCCAGAACGGCTACTATGACGAAAACGGCAAGCAGTTAGAAGATGAACTACGGGAGATCCTGGCCGATGAAGACAAAGCCTCATCGGGCGGCCCCGAAAAATCCGAAAGCGGCGGAGGGAGATCATGAGCCGGGAGAATATGGTCCAGGTTTTCGGGGCGATCGTCGCCCTTGCGACGGTGCTCGTTACCGTAACGGCGCTGGTGCAGCTTCTGGGCGGCTGAAGAACCAGGAGAGCCGCCCACGGAATTCACATCCCTGCGCCGATGGCCCGCAGGTCTTCGCGCGCGCTCCTTGCGGCCTCCCTCGCGGCTTCCCGATATCCCTTCCCTGACGTTTCGTGGGCGTAGATCAGGGCTCGGCTGCTGTTGACAAACACTCCTCCACCCCTGGAATCCAGCAGAGCCCTCACCCCTTCCGCACCCCCGCCCTGCGCCCCGTAGCCAGGCGCGAGGAACAACGCCTCGGGCAACAACCCCCGCACCCTCCTGCCAACCTCAGGCTGCGTCACCCCAACCACAGCCCCGACGTCAGGGCGCTCGCCGTCCCCGCCGCCAAGCTCCCCAACGAGCCTCGCCGCCGTCTCGAAGAGCGGCGGCTTCCCGCCAAACTGGAAAGTCCCAGCCGATGGGTTGGAGGTCGCAACGAGGACGAAGACACCGCCGCCCCTGCCGCTCCGGCGCGCCTCCTCGGCGAAAGGAAGCACGGAGTCAGCGCCCATGTACGGGTTGACGGTGACGCAGCTAGCGCCGTACACGGAGAGGTGCGCCTCGGCGTAGGCTGCCGCGACGCCCCCGATATCGCCACGTTTTACGTCGGCGATCGTGGGCAGGCCCATCGCCCCGGAGGCCGCGATGATGTCAGCGTAGACCCGCATACCCTCGGGACCGAGCCGCTCGAAGTACGCAGCCTGAAGTTTGACCGCGGCCACCTCGGGCTCCACGGCTTCGAGAATATCCATGCAGAAACGCCTGACGGATTCAGCCTCCGGGAGATCCGCGTTCCGTATCTCTGCGGGCAATCGGGCCGGTATCGGGTCGAGCCCCGCCACCAGGACGCTCTCCTTGCCGCGGGCTGAGTCTACGAGGGATTGCATGGGCGCGTGAAAGGGAGGATGGAAGAAGAAAACGCCGCGGGAGCCTGGCCCCCACGGCGCAAAACCTTTGCGTTCAAACTAGCGTGGTTACTTCAGTTGATTCTTGAGCGCGTTGCCAGCGGTGAACTTCGGCACGCGTGAGGCTGGGATGTTGATCTTCTGCTTGGTCTGCGGGTTGATGCCCTCGCGAGCCTCGCGCTTCTGCACGTAGAACTTACCGAAACCGGTGATCTGCACGTCCTCACCCTTCTTGAGTGAGTCCTGCACCACGTCGGTGAAGGCGTCGAAGAACTTCTGCGCCTCTGTCTTGGACGCGTCGGTCCTGTCTGCTATCTCCTGGATCAGGCTAGTCTTGTTCACGTCGGAATACCTCCTTGGCAGCTTACATTCCTCTGTTCCCCCGACACGGTCGAGAGACTATACCAAAGGCCCTTCCGGGCCTCAATGCCCTTTTTCTACCCCCAAATCCTCCATTCTAAGCAACGTCCGAAATGGAAAAGCGCCAAGATGAGGGTCCCCGCCATCCTCCCTGCGGTCCAGAACGGCGAGTATCGCCACCACCTCGACGCCAGCTTCGGCGAGCCCCTCGGCCGCCTTCACCGCCTGGGTTCCAGTGGTGACCACGTCCTCGATGAGGACTATCCGCTCCCCGGCAGACATCCTTCCCTCGACCGCCCGGCCCGTCCCGTAATCCTTGGCGGCCCGGCGCACTATGACGTAAGGCAGGCCAGTCTCCAGGGAAGCGGCGACCGCCAGCGGCACGGCCCCGAGCTCAACTCCGGCAAGCCTCTGCACGTCAGAAGGCAGATGACGCGCCAGCTCGGCGGCCACGCTCCGCAGCAAGCCAGGTTCGGTGCAGAAGAGGTACTTATCGAGGTAGAAACGGCTGCGCTTCCCGCTCGAGAGAACGAAGTCTCCCTCCAGAAGCGCGGCCTCACGCACCTCTGATGCCAGATCCGGATTAACCTGTGGTTCCACCGGTATTCCCGCCGGGGTCTCGCCCCTCGAATTCCTCCATAGCCCTGTCGAAAGGGCCGAAGTCCATCCCGCCAAGCAGCGTATCCAGATTCCTGGTCTCTTCCCCGGTTTGATGGATGCCGGCCTCTATGCCAGCGTTGATCTCCCTGAGCAAAGACACAGCCCGGTCGAGCGTCCCGACCAGGTCCTCGTCTCGCACGGCGCCAAGGCGATCCGTGATCCCCTCCAGCTCCTCGACGCGCTTCTCTAGTTCCTCGACGCTCGGCGCTTCCCTACGATCCTCCATAAGCCCGGGACTATACACCATCGCCGTCGCGATTTCGGCCATCCCCGCGTTCCCTCGAACGGCCCGCCGTCCGCGCGAGGAAGACCCCTGGCGCAGCCACCACAATCAGCGTCGCAAGGAAAGGCAGGAGCCCGCTAACGACGAGGCCAGCCACAGCCACGATCACTGGAACGGCGGCTACCATGATTGCCAGCAGCTTGGTCGAGGATGAATCAGACGGATCGCGCACTTACTTCGTCACCCGCTCTATGGCTTTCATGAGGTCAGAGATCATCTCTTCCGAGGCCCCGTCCTGTTCCGCGCGCTCCTCGACGAAGTCCTTGAGGATCACCACGTTTATGCGCCTGATGGCGGAGAACACGGCGTTTGTCTGCTGCACTACCTCGGCGTAGGTTACGTCGCCGCCCTCAACCATCTTCGCCACGCCCCTGACGTGCCCCTCAACGCTCTTGAGGCGGCGAAGCACCTCGCTCCTGGTCTGCTTCTGCAAGCGGCTACCTCACTTCCGTCCTAGTTCCCGAAGCAACTCCCGCACCACGCTCGCATCGTGGAACGGCACGTCACCCTCGGGGAGATGCTGCACGGTCTCGTGTCCCTTGCCAGCCACTACCACCACGTCCCCGGCCCGCGCCTCCCCAAGCGCCAGCCTGATGGCTTCCCTGCGATCCAGCACGATCTCGGGCCGCCTCGCCTGCCCCGCCCCGGCTGCGACCTCGCTAGCTATCTTCGCCGGATCTTCGGAGTAGGCGTCGTCAGTGGTGATTATGCCCATGTCGGCCAGCCCTGACGCCACCCTGCCCATCTTGGGGCGCTTGTCGCCATCGCGCTCCCCCGCCGCCCCGAACACGCAGATCACACGCCCATTATGATGGCCCGAGCCCCCGTTCGCCGCCACCCCGCGGGCGACCTTCAGCACGGCTTCGAGGCCGACGTCGGTGTGGGCGTAGTCTACTATCACCTCGAACCCGAACTCCCCAGCGCCGGGTACCCGCTCGAACCGGCCTGGAACCTGCGGCATCTCCCCCACGGCCCGACCCACGTCCCCGCCCTCGACGCCAGCATCCAGCGCGAAAGCCGCCGCGCCAGCGACGTTGAGCACGTTGTACGAACCGAGCAACGGCGTCTGAAGCTCCAGGCTCGAACCTTCGTGAATTAGCGCGAAGGCTGTCCCGCCGCGTTCGGCCCGAACGTCAGCCACCCTGTAGTCTGCGTCTTCCGCGCCGCCGAAGGTTTTGACGCCTTGGACTTCTCCGGCCAGCCGCCTCCCGTAAGCGTCCTCGGCGTTGGCGAGCATCGGGCATCCGGGGGGAACCCAGTGGAACAGCTCGCGTTTGGTCAGGTAATACTCCTCCATCGAGCCGTGCAGGTCGAGGTGATCCCGGGTCAGGTTGGTGAAGAGAGCCCCGGCGAAACTGGTCCCCGCGACGCGCTTCAGGGCGATGCCGTGGGAGGAGACTTCCATAACGACACGCTCCACGCCGCGCCCGAGCATCCCGGTAAGGAGGCGTTGCACCTCCGGCGCCTCAGGAGTGGTGCGGACGGGCGGAGCCTCCGGGCGCTCGCCGCCGGATACCGTCCCGGCGGTGGTCATTAGCCCGCACGCCTCCTCGCTGTACGCGGCTGCCAGGATGGCGTGCAGCGCGTACGAGGTGGTTGTCTTGCCGTTGGTGCCGGTGACGCCGTAGACCCTCATGCGCCGGGAAGGGTTCCCGCACACGGCGGCTGACAGCCTGGCAAGGGCCAGGCGGGCGTCTGGGACTACGACGGTGGGCGCCCCGGGAACGTCGCGCTCGGCCACCACGAGCGGCGCGCCCCGCCTGCAGGCATCGGCCGCGAACTCGGTTCCGTCGCGCTTGAAGCCGGGTACGGCGACGAAAACCACGCCGGGTGCAGCCCCACGCGAATCATGGGTGACGCCGGATATCGCACCCGTCCCAGGGGGCGCCGGAACGCCGAGAACCTCGGCCAGACATGTGGCATCCAGAACCATGCCATCAAGTGTAGCAAGAGACGCATCCAGGCCGCGCCCGCGAAGCGCGCCCGCGAAGACGATGTAACGATATCGAAACACCCCTGCAAAAACGCCGAAACTGCAGGAAGGGGATTGAGGTGGTAGAAAAATGTGGCAGAAAATACATCAAATGAGGCTGGATTCCCGGTGACCACCAATATGTGGTGTGTTAGTCTACCCGCGTTCATTTCACGGAACGTTAACAATCGGTGGCCTTCGGGAAGCCCCGGCGGAGGGTTGTAGCAAACTCGTATCGGTCTGGCGGCCGGAGAGGAGACGAATGTCGAGCGAGAACACCATGATGTTGACGGCGCGCACCGACGAGCTTTTGAGCCGGGGGAGAAGTCAAGGCTTCGTCAGTGCGGAGGAGGTTGCTGACCTCTTGCAGGAGGGTGACCTTTCGGCGGCTGAGATCGAGGAGTTCCAGGCAACGCTCGAGGAGGAGGAGATCACGGTGGTCGACGCCGGATCTCAGGAAGCCTCCGGGACCAACGGGGTGGCGCCGGTCGCGGCGCAGACGCCCGAGACGCCGAACCTCCAGATCGCCCACGCCGTCGCTACCGGCGACTCCATCAGGATGTATCTCGCGGAGATCGGAAGGGTCAAGCTGCTCACCCATGCTGATGAGATCCGACTCGCCAACGGCATCGCCCGCGGATGCAAGCGCAGCAAGGATCGTCTAGTCGAGGCGAACCTCAGGCTTGTTGTCTCCATCGCCAAGAAGTACAGGAATCGTGGGGTGTCGTTCCTGGATCTCATCCAGGAGGGGAACCTCGGCCTGATCCGGGCCGCCGAGAAGTTCGACCCGACCAAGGGCTTCAAGTTCTCGACCTACGCTACATGGTGGATTCGTCAGGCCATCACCCGCGCCATAGCGGACAAGGGACGCACCATCCGCATCCCGGTCCACATGGTCGAGAAGGTGAACAAGTTCCACCGCACCCACCGCCGCATGACCCAGACCCTCGGCCGCGAGCCCCTCGACGAGGAGATAGCCACGGAGCTCGACGTTCCGGTCGCCGAGATACTGAGGCTGCGTGAGATCAGCCAGCGCGCCATCAGCCTGGAGACCCCCGTGGGCGAGGACGATTCCTCCCTGCTCGGGGACTTCCTGGAAGACGCGACCACCGTCACCCCGACGGACGCCGTCTCCGAGTCGCTACTCAAGCTCCATCTGAGAGAGGCCCTCAACGAGTTGCCGGAGCGGGAGCGTCAGATCATCGAGCTGCGCTTCGGGATGAAGGACGACAGGCCACGCACCCTGGAGGAGGTAGGCCGAGAGTTCGACATC
>JAABUS010007544.1_pt1 | contig 12417 bp, 13 predicted proteins | sample 5560161 | NCBI WGS metagenome assembly JAABUS01 (sample SAMN10711885, study PRJNA513376) | rock metagenome | isolation source: Antarctica rocks | place: Antarctica: Victoria Land, Trio Nunatak nord | collected 2016-01-04 | reverse complement strand
ACCCTCACCCCATCCCGTCTTCCCCCGAGAGCCTCTACGGCCCTCCTGGAGGACAAGTTCCACAGCTCAGCAAGGGTGGGGACTTCTACATGGCCACCAGCGGAGACCACGACATGGCCGTTGACACTCATCGCAGCCAACGAAGTCATCGATCGTCTCCACCACGACCACCACCTCGACCGTCTCGGTCACCGACAACACCCGGAACCCATCCAGTCCCAGCAACGCCTCCGCCAGCCCGTTACCGTCAACCATCGCAGGGGTCTCCTCATCGTCGCAGCCCTCGAACAGCCGCAACGATGGCGGGACCCCTGCCGCCAATGGTGGACCCTCAACCCAACAGCGCCGGGATCACGCTCCCCACTTCAACGCGAAGAGCCCGTTTGTCATCGTCAAGTGGTCAGCCGGAACTGGATCGACACACCGTGTCGGTCGAGGAGCCGCCACCAGGTCCAAGTGATCATCGACCACGTCGAAGAGTGCCTCACCCGACGCGACGCGAGGGTCACGCCACGCAGCCAGCTCAAGGCCGCCGGCGACGCATGCCCTCGACTGCGGCGACGACAAGGGTTGCTTACCACCATCCGCGTTGGGCTCACCGGCCCGTCGCCGTCGGCAGCTACGCGCGTGATCCTTCGCCCGGCTGCACAGGGCAGGTCAACTTAACGGCCGAAGTGTACCGGCACAGTAGCGCGCACGGCAGTTGTTACGCTGCAGCTTGCCCGAGGTAGTCTTCGGGATAGTTCGCGGCTCCAAGAGAACAATCTGGCTCGGGGCGTTGCCGACCGCTTCTCGGACTGCCGCCCCCACTGCTCGACGCAGGCTAAGTAACGACCGTCCGTTGTTCTCGGCCACTTCCGCTAGCACGACCAGCTCCTCCCTATGCCCCCCGGATATGCCAAAGGCAGCGACATTGCCTGCTCGGACTCCGGCTACCTCTCCTACTGCGGCCTCGATCTCCATAGGGCTGATATTGCGCCCCGCCAGAATAATGACGTCCTTAGTTCGACCGCATACGGCCAAATCCCCGCCGCCGGTCAGGTAGCCGAGATCGCCCGTCCGGAACCATGCCCGATCGATGGCTGGAGGTGCTTCACCCAGATATGCCGCCATGACGCCCTCGCCCGTGATCTCGATCTCGCCGACGCGCCGCAAACCAACTTGCTTCCTGCTAACGGCGTCCACAATACGTAGTCGCAGCCCTGGCAACGGCCTACCGACCAACGCGTACTCAAGAGCCGACGATCCGCGCACTATAGGCACCGCCCGCTGGTTGGTCTCCATGGACCGGCGGTCCACGACATCAAACTGCGGCGGCACACCTCGGTCTGGAAACGTCACGGCGAGCGTCGCCTCCGCCATGCCGTACACGCAGTACATCGCGGCAGCGTCGAAGCCCCAGCGTTCCCCAACTTCCAAGAACGCTCGAACGTCTCCACCGACGATGTGCTCGGCGCCATTGAAGGCTACTTGCAAGCTGCGGAGATCGAAGGACGATTCATTATGGAAAAGCTTCGCAGCGAGGCCGTAGGCGAAGTTTGGCGCACCCGTAACCGTCGCTCGGGAAACCGAGATCGTCCTGAGCCAACTCCTCGGATCTCGAGCGAACTGGCCCGGCGACGAAAGCCACAACGAACCACCAACTAGCAAGGGTAGAACCAAGAACCCGATCATGCCCATGTCGTGGAACAGGGGCAGCCAGGACACCCAGCGGTCACCGGAGCTCAAAGAAGCTCTGGCGGCGATTGCCCTCACATGCGAGACGAGGGCGTCACCGTAAATGGGGACGATCCTCGATTGCCCGGTGGTCCCGCTCGTCGGCTGGAGGAGTACGAGGTCGGACGACGCGGAGTCGTCGGATCTCCTCGGCAAACGCGTGGACGGCTCCGCAGTGCTCACGATGTGCTCCACATCGCCGGCGCCGCTGACGGATGCACCACAGCAACGGATGAGCACGCTCACCCCAGCATCCCTCAGCCAAGCGACAGCCCGTCGCCCGGACGCCTCGCCCGTCGCCCTGCGGGATCGCGCTGGCAGGACAATGACGGAGCACCCAGCAAACCAAATGGAGAGCAGCGTCTCGACAAGCTGCAGGGAAGGCTCACCCTCAAGCGCGACCCGATCACCCGGGCCGATCCCTTGGGCTCGTAAGGATGAAATGCGACCCTCTGCGCCAGCGACAAGCTCTCCCCATTCTGCTTCGCCTTCCAAACCGGGGTTGCACACGGTTAGCCGCCCCGAACGGGATCCCTCCCGAACGGCGTTCAGAAAGCCGCTTCCCTGCGCCGAGGAGTTAGGCAATAGTCACCTCCGCAACAAGAACGAGTGACTCATGCGACGGGCACGCGACCGCCCCGTCGAACCGAGCACTCCTCGGGCCCACTCATGCCGAGCGCCCATCTGCCAGTTGGGAGTCGACATAAGCTACGACGTCGTTCACGGCTAGCATAGCGGACGCCACGTATTCATCGGGCAGTGCGATCCCATACTCAGACAACTGGACGAAGAGCTCAAAGAAGGCAAGGGAATCGAGGCCAAGATCCTCGAGACCGTCCGACGACCGAATTTCCGAAGAATCGAGGTCCGTGACACTCGCCAGAGCGGTCCGCACCAGGAACTCAGCTGACCGCTCTAGCTTCGCGTCGGTTTCAACCGCCGTGCGCATGCCCAAAACACCCCGAAGGGCGCCTTGTCCGTTCGCCGCCCACGCCGCACGGTCGAGCGTGTACACCAAGCGATCCCAGTAGCGTCCACCCAGATAGACTTGCTCGTGGAACCGAGCCTCAAGCTCCCAGCCGAGACGGGCAAGCGACGAGAGCTGGCCCCTGTTATATTCGACCGTCTCAATGTAGAGCTTGCGAAACGGCCAAGTGGCGAACAGATAGGCAATGAGAAGTACACTTGCGTCAAACATCAGGCCAGTCCGCCATACGCTCGGCATGCCTAACACGCCCATGTAACAGTAACCGTTAGCAGGATCCGGGTTATACGCGTTTACTATACCTGCGCGCTCGCCCGAGCGGCTTGATACAGCCAACAGAGTAACTAGTTGCCCCTCCCACATTGTTCGAGCCAGTTCCTCGGGCGACGGCGTACGTCCCTGGTGACGCCACCTAGTGATGACCTCCGGATGCGTCTCTAGAAAGTGAATGAAGACGTAGTCGTCGGGGGATACTGGCCTCAAATTGACGCGGCAACCCATCCAATAAGCAGCTACCGGCGACTCGTCACTCGCAACGCCCGACTGCCTCGACCCTTGCCAGATCGATCCCACCCGCCGATGTCACTCCACAACGCGGGGGTCAGGTTCGATTGACAAGGCCCAGTATTTGCCCAAACAATCCTCGACTGCGCTCTCGGCAGATTCTGCCAAATCTTCTGCCGTCATCGCGGTGCGGGCCAGTTCAGCGAAAGACATTTGGTCAGTGCTCGACATGCCGGCGTCGGCGAGGCACTTACGAGCAGCGTCCTCCAGCGCCTCCCTCTCTTCGCCGACCGGTATCATCTGCAACTCCAAGATACCGGAGAGGTATTTGCGGTGTTGGTTCCAGCATTCTTCCATGGCGGCGGAAGCCTCAGCGGGCGCAGGACCCTCAAATTCGATCGTATAGTCCAACAAGAGTCCGCCCGCCTTGGGAAATGGACCGTGAACCTTCGCGGTTGGTAAGGCCAAGCCCACGCAAAGGAGTTCGGCATCCGTAGCTTCGAAATACTCATCTCGGCTCACTTCGCCATTCGCCAACGCCTCGCGTTGCGCACCAGGTGCCATCTTTTCCTCGGCCGCTACTAGCGCCTGCGCGATAGCCCGGTTGCGTTCGGCTTCCGTGGGCATGTCGTACTCCCGAGATGTCGATCCTTGTGCGGCAAACACGGCACCGGCAACAACAACCGCCAGGAGAAGAAGCCCTGCGACACCGACTTTGACCCTCATCCCGTTCGCTCCTGTCGGGTAGACATGGCTTGAGTGCTCCTCTGCTGACGGCGAGCGGCGCTAATCGAGGTTGTGAGTCCCTATCTTCTTGAAGACATTCCCTGTGAGATTGTCCTTCCAGGACGCCTCAAACCGCTGGCTCTTCCGGTAATGATTGTGGGAACTGCTGCTGGTTCCGAAGCCATAGTAATTGACCCACGCCGCGCCCCAATAAGAGCAGTCCGACTGAAAGCTTGAGTAGTACGCAGCTAGGACGGTGCCGTCATTGGCGACTCGTTCAATAAGTCCTTGGTAGTTCCTCTGACACACGCCGTACTGCTCATTGAGGTAGTGACGAAGCTGTATTTCCCCCCAGATCCCGTTCCCTTCCTCGGGAGCGTATGCTGCGACGTAATGGGGGTAAGAGTGGTGGAAAATATCTTCAAAGTATGCGATCGACTCAAGTGGCGGATAAAAGTTCCTGTGAGTGATTTCGTGAGCGCCCGCAGGGGCCGCCGTGCCAACGGCGACAGCGCAGGCGCTCGCCCCTGCAACGGCCCAGCGAGATTTCGAGGCGTTTCGCCATTCAGGCATAGTTGACCCCCATGACGGCACTTTACGCTTGATTTCAAGTTCTGTCAATGGCCGTAATGCATTCCCTAGTCGAAGCTGTCGGGCGTCGAAGCGGTCAACTGGGCGCTCGGCCACGCCGCGGTCTACGGCCGTTTCGCGGAAGCCGACCTGGCGTCGATCCTCGCTCACCGTGGCGCCAACACCGACACGGTCCAGGCGAGCGAGACGCACAGCCTCCAAGCCGGTACCGACGCCTGGAAGGAGTTCGGGCAACGACCGCCATGGCGATCGCGACCGACGTGCACAGCAACCGCTACGCCGCGGTGCATGTCGAAGAGCTCGCTAAGTGGGCGTGGCTGCTCGGCCGGCTCGAGGACGGGCTGACCCACGCCTGGCCCGACGCCGTGGACGACTGGACCGAGTTCACCGGGCCCGGCGGCGCCCGCATCGAAGACATTGTCTGCACTTCGGATTTCAGCGGGGTGTGACCGTCACGAGTAGGTGCCAGTCGGGTCGGCGTAGAGAAGGGCCCGGATCCGGTAGTGGGCGAACCGTTTGAAGCCGAAGGCGGCCCGCTTCACGCGCTTGATGAGGTTGTTGGCCGCTTCGGTGGGACCTTGGGAGACGTGGGCTCGGTGCCAGGCGGAGATCTGGTCCCGCCAGCGGATCAGGGTGCGTCCGAGGGAGCGGACCTCGGGTGGACACGAGGGGTCTTGGAGGTCGACGCCGAGCTGGTCGACCATCTCGAGGGCGAGGTCGGGGTCGCAGTGGTCATAGAGGCTGCGGATCACCTCCTTTGCGTGCCAGGTATCGCGTACTTCGCCTCGGAGGTCGCCGGCATCGAGCAGGCCACGGAGGCGGGTCTCGCCGCGTTCGTCGAGGCGTTCATGGGCCTTGGTGAGCAGGCGGCGGCACCGATACAGAGGGTCGGTCTTGCGGCCCCGGTGGCCGAGGGTCTCGTTCTGAACTCGACGGCGGACCTCGTCGAGGCGCTGGTTGGCCAGGTGGGATCGGACCGGGGCGCGGTGCCAGCTTCTCGGCTGGTCGGTTTCCCCGGCCCGTCCCCCGAACCGGACGTGCGACTTCCACCGCATCCGGCTCTCCACGAGCCCATGCCGTTCGGCTACGCGGCTCCGGTCGTCAGCCCGCTCCACGGTGTTGGGATCGCCGCGCCGCGGTAGCGGTAGCGGGTCACCGGCACTGCTCGACAGTCGAACAGGGCCATGCCGTCGTGCTCGGGCACCACCTGTTGGCCAGGTAGCGCCGTCGCAGCCACTTCCAGTTGGCCCGGCGATGCTTGCGGCGAAGCCAGCGGACTACCCGTTCCCAGGTGAACTGGTGCAGGTAGGCGAAGGTCGCCTTGGACACGCCGTGCCGGAAGTAGTTGGTCCAGCCTCGGAGCACCCCGTTGAGTTGGCGCAGGAGGCTGGAGAGCGGGTTGTTCGTTCCCTGACGGGTGATCGCCTTCACCTTCGCCTTGATCGAAGCCAGAGACTTCTTCGAGGGCCAGGTGTAAACGAACGCCTTGCTCGTTCCCCTCTTGGTCTGCCGCTGGATGCGGAGGCCGAGGAAGTCGAAGCCCTCGTCGATGTGCACGGTCATCGTCTTCTCCTCCGACAGGCGCAAGCCCATGGTGGAGAGCACCGCTGCCACCTCGTCTCGCAGGCCCTCGGCGTGCGCCTCGGTCCCCGCCACCATCACCACGAAGTCATCCGCGTATCGCACCAGGCGATACGTGGCTCCTCCCCGGTTGCGGCGGGTTGCCCGTTGAGTTCGAGTTGCCATGTCACGCTGCCAGGCTTCGGCGAAGTGATCGTCGAGAACCGACAGCGCGATGTTGGCCAGCAGCGGCGAGAGGATGCCGCCTTGGGGTGTGCCCATCTTGGTGTCCCTGGTGACGCCGTCCTCAGAGAGGACACCGGCCCGCAGGAACGCCTTCACCAACCCCACGACACGCTTGTCCCCGATCCGGTCTCGCACCCTGCCCATGAGGGCGGGGTGGTCGATCTCGTCGAAGCACGCCTTGATGTCACCTTCCAGCACCCACGAGTACTCGTTGGTTGCCAGCATGTGGATCTCGGCGATGGCGTCATGAGCCCGGCGACCGGGACGGAACCCGTAGGAACCCGGGTGGAAGTCCGTCTCGAAGATCGGCTCGAGGACCAGCTTGATGCTGGCTTGCACGACCCGGTCCCGGGCGGTGGGGATGCCCAGCGAACGCAGCTTGCCGTTCGCCTTCGGGATCATCCGTTGCCGCACGGGCAAAGGTTCGAACCTGCGGGCTTTGAGATCGTCTCGCAGCCGACGCAGGAACTGTTCCTCACCGACGACGATCGAGCGAGGCTTCACTCCGTCGACGCCGGCCGAGCGTGCTCCTCGATTGCCCCGCACCCGATCCCACGCCACCGTGAGGAAGGCGGGATCGGCAACGAGGTTGAACAGGTCATCGAACCGACGATCAGGGCTGTCGGTCGCCCATTGGTGCAGCTTGGCCTGGATCCCCAGTACCTTCGCCTTCGCCTCGTTCAGCGTCGGCCAAAGCGCGTCGGTGTTCACCGGCGACCTCCTGGCATGCCAGTTCCCGCACTGCGAACTCGCTGGGTCCCTTCGCCATGTGACCGGCTTTCCCGGCCTCGGACTACTACGGACCCTCCGCCCCATCCCGAGGCCGTCAGCCGACGGTGAGCCTGCCCATCGACCAGCTGGCCGCTGGCCGGGGAGGGCGACCCCGAAACGGTTCCCACGTTCACCATGTCCCGGTCGACGGGATCGACGTCCAGCTTTGCCGCTGCAGCCTCGCCATCGGGTACGCCGCAGGCTTCCCCGATGGCCTCCCCACCGGCGTACGTGCCCGGCTTCGGAGTCGCTGCCCTCGTGAATAGGGGCCAGCGCGCACTGCTACCCGGCCCACATCCACCAGGTTGGAGCCGGTTCCACACTTGAGCGGGTTCAACCACTGGTTCACTCTCGTTACGCCTCTCGATCTCGCTTGCCGGGCCCGCACCATCTGGCAGTACTGGCACGTCCCGTCGTTGTCAGGGCTGCTTCCCGCCCTCCCCTGCACCTCCAGGGTCAGGCTGCCCTCAGCTTCACCAGGCTGCTGCGACAGCCCGGCGGGGTGGGCCTCTCACCCGCCCCCGGTTACATGGCGCCTCGTGGCGCACCCGCACGACGTGGAAGGGGTCGGCGACGCGGGTGGCGTGATCGAGGTGTGGGGACAGCCCTGCCCGGAACGTCTCGGCCAGGTCGGTGGCCACGACCTCGATGCCGGCCAGCCAGCCCGGATCGGCCTTGGCGCACCATCGGCGCAGGTCAGACGCCTTGTTGCCCTCGACCATGTCGATCACGATCCGCTTCGGGAGATCGACCAGGCCGGTCGCGTAGATCGTCGGATGCTCCCGGTTCGCTCGCAGGAACGACGTCTCGTCGACCCCCAGATGGCCGACGGGCCCGACCCGGGCCGGGTCATCGACCAACGGGGTGCCGTGCTCGATCACGGCGTTCATCACCGTCCACCAGCACACCCCCAGCTCGGCGGCGACGCTCGACACCGGCCGGGCGTTCTCACCGACTTGCCGGCACGCCTCCGCTCCCGCCCGGCGGGTGAGCACGACCTGCGCGTCGAGATGGACAGAGTGCTCGGTCCAGGTCCGGGCCACGCACGCGGACTCCGGGCAGCGCCACCGGCGCTTGTTCCACACCAGCCGCACCGGCCGCCCGAAGCACGCCAGATCCCGGATCGCGATCGGTCGCCGCTCATGGGCCACCGCCCGCGTTCCGCACGCCCCGCAGCCCGTCACCGTCGCCGTGGTCTCGATCGTGACCACCAGCTCGTCGGGCCCCTCGGCCACCTCGAGGATCCGGAACCCGTCGAGTCCCAACAGCTTCTCCGCCAGCCCGGTACCTTCGCTCACGCAGGGGTCTCCTCGTCGTCGTGGCCTTCAGCAGCAACGACGATGACGGGGCCCCTGCCCCGCGTGGTGGACCCCGCCCTGCAGCCCGCTCCCTACTTCAACGCGAAGAGCCTGAAAACCGTCCCTGGGTGAGGTGGGAGGCAAGAATCGACCTCGGGGGGCAGAAGGCGTCAACCCTCTCCCCGCATACACAGCGCGAGTGGCCCCACCCCGAGCCCGCTCGAGCCCAACGTCGGGTCATCGATGTCGCGGGCGACTGGCTCCAAACGCCGGGACGCGGCGTGGTTGGCGGACGCCGCCGACTAGCGCTCAGGATAGTCGGCGAGATTCACGAGCGAGGAGGCAAGTCCGGCGGCATGATCCTCAAGGGGAGATACCATCGGGAACGTCGTCGGCGGTCATGTCCACTCGGGTGCCTCCATCGACTGCGGTCACCTCCAGGCCATGGTCGTGGCCCCGGCGTACGCGGGATCGTCAGAGACGAAGTCCACCGCCTGCACGACCGCACGCCGGCGAGTAGGTCGTCGAAGCGGGCCTCGACGATCTCGGAATCCGCGGTCGCGTTGCCCGTGACGCAGAGGCGTAGGCCAACACGAGTCGGTACGACCCGCGCGTCCGAGGATCGAACGTTCGAACCTTCCGCTCATTCCGCCGGGAGGGAGACACGCGGTGAGGCTTCGGGATCGACGAGGGGGGCGTAGACCCGCTCGCGCGGCGCGGTCGTCATCCACGACGCGATGTCCGTGCGAGGCATCGCTCGATGCTACGAGCGCGGTTCAACGCCCGCTGCCACCCTGCCCAACGCCGGGGTCGGAGGCCTGGGCTCCCAGTTCGAATGTCGCGATGCACCACGGTGGGTTGCCTAGGACGCTCGTCGACGGGCTCGCTCTACCTCCGACGTGGGCACACACGAGGGGGACTCTGCCTCAGGCAGGCGAAGGCCTGAGCTGAAGAACATTACCTCGTCCCCGCGGTACCGATCGGCAGCGCTGTAGCTCAGCGTGTAGGGCAGGGTCGAGTACCCGGTGAAAAAAACAAGAATCTCTGGAACCTCATCGTAAGAGACGACCCATCGACAACTTAGGCGGCGGACGAGGTCGGCGATCACTTCATGGTGGGCGTGCTCATAGAAGTTGGTGTAGAGGCCTTCACCCTTCACGTAGTAGGGCGGGTCGAGATACACGAACCCGGTTTGTTCCGTGTCGAGCCAATCTAGGAGCAGGTCCGCGGCATCGAGGCGAGTAAGCGTGATGCGGCTGCGGAAGCGGGCAACCTTCTGGATCCGCTGGATGAGGTGGCCTTTGTTGAATCGGGCGTCCAACTTCCACTTTCCCGTCTGGTCCTGACCGCCGATCACGCCTCCGGTGATGATCCCCGAGCGGTTGGTGCGGTTGAGAAAGAACGTCGAGAACGCGAGGTCGAGCGGCTGCGCAGACGTATCCGCTTGCACGGCTCGCTGCCGATGCCACTCGTCCATTGTCAAACGTGTGTCTTGGATCCGGGCGCACAGCGTGTCAGCGTCGGTCAGGACAGCCTGCCAGAACCCAAAGACGCTGTCGTCGAGGTCGTTGATGTGGACGTGGTCCACGTAGTCGTCGTAGAGGAGCGCAAGCGCCACGCTGGCGCCGCCCGCATAGGGCTCTAGGTAGTCCGATCCAACGAGGCCGTTCTCAAGGAACAACAGCTTCATGAAGTTGATGACCTTGCGCTTGCCGCCTGGGTAGCGCAGTGGCGAAGGAAAGGTCGCGACCGGTTGCAGACTCACGGCCAGACCTTCTCCAGGAATGGCTGGAGCTGATCCCACGCGGCACGCAGCTCTGCTGACGTGGGGTGCACATGGGCGTTGTGCACGTACTGGTTCATCGTCGTGGTGGAGGCGTCGATCGGACCTCGATTGCGATCGGCGATGGCGTGGACAGCCTTGCTCAGCTCGTCGGTGATGCGCCGCTTCTTCTTGAGGTCGTTGGCCAACGCCTTGAGCCGAGCGGCCAGCGGCTTGTTGCGCCGATCCTGCTCGCTCATGACGTTCTCCGTCGCCAGTCCGTGGTCGGTGCTGAGTTCCAGGAACACTCGCAGCAGAACCGCACCGGCGTTGGGATAGGTTTCCACGTTCAGCTGAGTCAACTCGTTGTAGATCTTGTTAATTCGAGGAGCGGAGATGTTGAGCACGCAGCTGCTCGGAATCACTGAGGTGCGTTCAGGGCGAGAACGTGGGCGTCGACGACGTGGCGGCGGTGCTGCCGGCGTCGACTTGCCCTTAGCTAGATCGCTGAGGCTGACCGGCGCCTTGAGACGCTGCTTCTTGGTGGGCAGGCTCCGCTTCGGCAGTCGACTGACGTAGTGCTCTCGATCCTCCGCGTGGTACACGTCCTTGACGTTGGCCCGCTTCGTCTTCAGGTCCTCAACGATGTGGGTGAGTCCCTTCGCGATCTCGTCGCGCGAGTAGTGCGAGATGACATGGCCGTCAACGATCTCGATCCCGAGGGCATCCCTTGCCGAGCGGCTGACCAGCAGGCGCTCGACATTGCTGAGGATGCCAATTTTGGAGGCGCGTGCCTCCTCGCTCAATGCGCCGTAGGTCTCGACGAAGTCGAGGATCTGGCCGGCCGGCTTTCGCACTCCGCTGTGCCGCTCTCTGAAGCGATCAGCTTCGTTCGAACCCCACTCCTGAAGCCCAACCCCCTCGTTGAGGCCGGTGTGCCGGAGCTCGATCCAGTGAAGGCTGGCGTCCTCGTCGTTGAAAAGCACGCACGGGATGGTGTCGTACGGCTTGTCGAGGTACCGAGCAGATAGCCGGCCCAATCGCTTCTGGTCGCCCGCATTCAGGGTGTGGGAGATGATCGACGGCGTCTCAAGAGCCTTGAGGGCAAGCACGCGGCGGTTCCCCTCGACGACCCGGTACCGCTTACGCCGATCTCCGGTGGGAACGACGGACACCAGCGTCGTGGGGTCCAAGCCGCGCTTGACGATGTCGTCCGCCAGGTTGAGGAGTCGCTTCCCTTGCACCTTCGACAGCTCGGTGTACACATCGTGCTGCGAGGACTGCTGCTCACCGAGACGCGGATTCGCCTCGTCCAGCAGTAGGTCACTCACCTGTACGTCGACCAGTTCCGGCATCGCTAAGCCTCCCTTTCCATTCACTCTGCCACGGGCCGTTCCCTTGACGCCGCCCCGACTTTGAGCCGGCAACTGGAGCGGACTGCTTTGCCGGGCCTCGAATCGGCGGAGGCGAGGAGCCAGAGCTACTCCTTCTACACGCGCCTGCCTTCATCCCCGACTGCGCGCGCCGACAACGAGGCTCAAGCGACTGTCTTTCAAGGCCGGCTCCGGGATCGAGCGAACGCCTGAGCTCTTCCTCTACGTCCACGATCGCGTCGATTCTGGTTCGCGCTCCCAGCTGTCGGATGGGGCCGCTCGGGTGTTGACGGCAGACTCGAACCATGCGTGAACCACCGCCCACGCGAGCGCCATCTTGAGTCCTCTGTCGTCATTCGATCTCCATTGCTCGTGCGATGAGGTAGTCCATCATCCGGTTGTCCGCGTCGGGCCACGGCGGGTTGGGCTGGATGCGTGCGGAGCGCTTCGACGCTGGTTCGGGATGCGGTCGCGCTCACCGCATCGATGAGGTTCGATCATTCGTGCGCTCCTGAGCAAGGCCGGTGCTGTCCGTGCTCGCTCGTGGCTAGGCAGGGCGGCGTCATCGGCGAGACTGCAACCGGCTGCGGTGTCGGGCTCGCTTGGATGGTCGGCGCCGCCGACCCCGCAACATCGTTGGTCAGCGTCGAGATCGATGAGACACGCGCCGGCGCCGCACTGCAGCTCTTCGCCGGCCACGACAGCGTTCGCGTTATCGACGCTGATTGGCGAGAGCTTCGTTCGCACGGTCCCTTTGACGGCTCTTCGCGATTGAGCGTGGTGGGGCCTTGCCGGGGTGACCTGTTGAGGGTCCGCCGTTGAGGGCCGTGGCCTCGCAAGTCTTGCGGCTTCTGACGGACGCAGGACCTGGAGGCCACGGTTGGA
>JAABUS010007543.1_pt1 | contig 12419 bp, 10 predicted proteins | sample 5560161 | NCBI WGS metagenome assembly JAABUS01 (sample SAMN10711885, study PRJNA513376) | rock metagenome | isolation source: Antarctica rocks | place: Antarctica: Victoria Land, Trio Nunatak nord | collected 2016-01-04 | reverse complement strand
GGTCAGACCAAGGTCGGGCGGGCGACGGGCTACGTGCGCAGCGACGACGAGTCGATGCTCGAGGCGCTGCTGGCCGAGCGCTCGCTGGCCTCGCTGCAGCTGCGCCGCATCGCCCCGACGGTGCTGATCTCCACCGCCGACCCGGAGAGCCTGCTCGAGCTGATGCGCCACGCGGGCTACTCCCCCGTGCAGGAGCGGCCGGACGGGTCGGTCGTCGTCTCGGTCGCCACTCGTCGCCGGGCGGCCCTGCGACGCGGCGCCAGCCCACCGCGGTTGGTGCCCGTCGACCCGACGTATGCCGCGAGCCTGGTGCGCGGGCTGCGGGCGGCCGAGCAGACGGCCCGGTCGGTGACCGGGGAGGACGTGCGGCCGAGTGTCACCGCGACCGACCCGACCGTGACCCTCGCGGCGCTGCGCGACGCGGCGGCCGAGCGTTACGGCGTGTGGATCGGCTACGCCGACATGACCGGCCGCACCGACCGCTACCTGTTCTATCCGACCCGGGTCGAGGCGGGCCGCGCCTGGGGGCGGGTCGCCGACTCAGGCAGCGAACGCGGGTTCTCGGTGCACCGCATCACCGGCGTCGCGGGGGCGGCGGGGGCGGCGGTGGCGGCGGTGGCCGCTGGGGCCGCTGGGGCCGCTGGGGCTCAGGACGCGGCGAGCGCCGTGACGACCCTCGAGGGCGAGGGCCGCCCCAGCTGAGCGGCCATCCAGACGCTGGTCTCCACCAGCGCCTCGAGGTCGACACCGGTCTCGACCCCGGCCCCGTGCAGCGCCCAGACCAGGTCCTCGGTCGCCAGGTTGCCGGTTGCGCTCTTGGCGTAGGGGCAGCCGCCCAGCCCACCCGCCGAGGAGTCCACCGTGCTCACCCCGTCGGCCAGGGCCGCCAGGGCGTTGGACAGGGCCTGGCCGTAGGTGTCGTGGAAGTGCACACCCAGGACGTCCACGCCGATCCCCTTGTCGCCCAGCGCATCCAGCAGCCGGTGCACGTGACCAGGAGTGCCGGTGCCGATGGTGTCGCCGAGGCACAGCTGGTCGAGGCCGAGGTCCATGAGGCGCTGGGCGACGTCGACGACCTGGGTGATCGGCACGTCGCCCTCCCACGGGTCGCCGAAGCACATCGAGACGTAGCCGCGCACCCAGAGACCCGCCTCGCGCGCCCGGGTCACGACGGGGCGGAACATCTCGATCGACGCGTCGACGCCGCGGCCGAGGTTGCGCTGCGCGAAGGTATCGGTCGCGCTGCCGAACACCGCAACGGCCTCGACCCCGGCGGCCAGCGCCCGATCGAGGCCCTTCTCGTTGGGGACGAGCACGGGCCGGCCCCGGCCCCGGCCCACGGCGCCCAGCCGGTCGAGCAGCTCGGCGGCGTCACCCAGCTGCGGCACCCAGGCCGCCGGCACGAACGACGTCGTCTCCACCGTCGGCAGGCCGGCCGCGACCAGCCGCCGGACGAACTCGGCCTTCGTGGCGGTCGGCACGATTCCGCTCTCGTTCTGGAGGCCGTCGCGCGGGCCGACCTCGTAGATCGTCACCCGGCCCGGCAGCCCCGCCGCCGGCTCGACCTGCGGTGTCCTCATCGCTGCTGCCTCCCGCCCTTCGCCACGCTCACCGGGCATTGTCGCAGGGTCGGCCCGGGTCGCCGGCCTCTCCGGCGCCGGAGAGGTAGCGTGACCCGGTGACCGAGTCCGGGCAGCACCCCACGGAGGGCGGCTTCGGCGCGCCCCCGGGCGCCGCCCAGTGGTCCCCGCCTGCCGCTCAGCCGGCCCAGCACCCCCAGCCGGCTCCGCCGCCGCAGCAGTACCCGCCGCCGACCGGCCAGCCCTACGGCGTCCAGCCCGTGCCGGCCCACGCACTCCAGCAGGCCCCACCACAGGCCTACGCCCCGGCATACCAGCCGGGCTACCCCGCCTACCAGCCGTCGCAGGGCGGTCAGCCCGGCCAGCCCGCCTATGCCGGCTACGCCCCCGCCGCCACGGCGCGCTTCCCGGTGGGGACGTTCGTCCTGCTGGTGCTCAGTGCTATCTCATTGATCGCGACCGGCATCATCGGCATCCCAAGCGCGATCGTCGCGGTGATCGCCTGGCGACGCAGCGCCACCGACCCCGCGTCGGCGAAGAGGCTGAGCACCACTGGCTGGATCGTCTACGCGGCAAACTTCGCCGTCGGGGTGCCGCTGCTGATCTGGTTCTACATATGGGCGCTCAGCAACCAGTGACACCGACCGGAACAACCCCCCGCCGCACACCGTTGGACCACACACCATGACCGACGGCCCCCTCATCGTGCAGAGCGACAAGACCCTCCTCCTCGAGGTCGACCACCCCGGCGCGGAGGAAGCCAGGCGCGCCATCGCCCCCTTCGCCGAGCTCGAGCGCGCCCCGGAGCACGTGCATACCTATCGGGTCACCCCGCTCGGCCTGTGGAACGCCCGCGCCGCCGGCCACGACGCGGAGTCGGTCGTCAACGCGCTGCTCACCCACAGCCGCTACGCCGTGCCGCAGGCCCTGCTCATCGACGTCGCCGACACGATGGCCCGCTACGGCCGGCTCACCCTCGAGAAGGACCCCACGCACGGGCTGACCCTGCGCACGAACGACCGTCCGGTGCTCGAGGAGATCCTGCGGCACAAGCGGATCCAGCCGTTGCTGGGCACCCGGCTCGACGACCTGACCGTCGCGGTCCATCCCTCCGAGCGGGGGCACCTCAAGCAGGAGCTGCTCAAGGTCGGCTGGCCCGCCGAAGACCTGGCGGGCTACGTCGACGGCGAGGCCCACCCCATCGCGCTCGACACGCAGACGTGGTCGCTGCGGCCCTACCAGCAGCAGGCCGTCGACGGATTCTGGGACGGCGGGTCGGGCGTCGTCGTGCTTCCCTGCGGGGCGGGTAAGACGCTGGTCGGCGCGGGGGCCATGGCCGCCGCGAGCGCGACCACCCTCATCCTCGTGACCAACACGGTGAGCGCCCGGCAGTGGAAGGACGAGCTGCTGCGCCGGACGACTCTCACTGAGGAGGAGATCGGCGAGTATTCGGGGGCCCGCAAGGAGATCCGCCCGGTCACCATTGCGACCTACCAGGTGCTGACCACCCGGCGGAAGGGCGTTTACACCCACCTCGACCTGCTTGACGCCCGCGACTGGGGCCTCATCCTCTATGACGAGGTGCACCTGCTGCCCGCCCCGATCTTCCGGATGACGGCCGACCTGCAGGCCCGCCGCCGGCTCGGGCTCACCGCGACCCTGGTGCGGGAGGACGGCCGTGAGGGTGATGTGTTCTCGCTCATCGGCCCGAAGCGCTACGACGCCCCGTGGAAGGACATCGAGGCGCAGGGCTACATCGCGCCGGCCGACTGCGTCGAGGTGCGGGTCTCCCTACCCGACGGCCAGCGGATGGCGTACGCCATGGCGGAGCCCGACGAGCGCTACCGGCTCGCGTCCTGCAGCGACGCCAAGGACACCGTCGTGCAGCAGCTCGTCGAGAAGCACCGCGGCGAGCCCACGCTCGTCATCGGCCAGTACCTCGATCAGCTCAACAGCCTGGCCGAGCGGCTGGACGCTCCGATCATCACCGGCGCGACCACGGTGGCGGTGCGCCAGAAGCTCTACCAGCAGTTCCGCGACGGCGAGGTGCAGCTGCTGGTGGTGAGCAAGGTGGCCAACTTCTCCATCGACCTGCCCGAGGCGTCCGTCGCGATCCAGGTGTCGGGCACGTTCGGCTCCCGCCAGGAGGAGGCGCAGCGGCTCGGCCGGGTGCTGCGGCCCAAGGGTGACGGCCGCACCGCGCACTTCTACACGGTGGTCTCCAGGGACACGGTCGACGCCGAGTTCGCGGCCCACCGCCAGCGCTTCCTGGCCGAGCAGGGCTACGCCTACCGGATCGTCGACTCCGACGACCTGACGGTCTGACCCCGGCGTCCATCCCCCCCAAACCCCGGTCACTCCCGTCCCACCTTCATCGGGTCACCCGATAAAGGGGCAATCCGGGGCGTACGCTGTCGGGCAACTCCCAGCAAACGTCCAGGAAGGCGTCCCACAATCGTGGCCGTGACCGCCCTGACCGAACCCGCCACCGAGGCCTCCCTGCTGGTCGTCGAGGACGAGCCCAACATCCGCGAGCTGCTCGCGACCTCACTGCGCTTTGCGGGGTTTACCGTGTCCGTGGCCAGTGACGGCCGGTCGGCGATCACCAGCGCCTCCGAGCACAACCCCGATCTCGTGGTCCTCGACGTGATGCTGCCCGACATGGACGGCTTCGAGGTCACCCGGCGGCTGCGCGAGTCCGGTCGCCAGCTGCCGATCGTCTTCGTCACCGCCCGTGACTCGGTCGACGACAAGATCAAGGGGCTCACGGTGGGTGGTGACGACTACGTCACCAAGCCGTTCAGCCTCGAGGAGGTCGTCGCCCGCATCCGCGCCGTGCTGCGCCGCACCCGCGGCACCGAGGCGAGCGACGCCACCTTGACCTTCCACGACCTCGAGCTCGACGACGACTCGCACGAGGTGCGTCGCGGCGGCCGGGTCATCGACGTCTCACCCACTGAGTTCAAGCTGCTGCGCTACCTCATGAGCAACCCCAACCGGGTGCTGTCCAAGACCCAGATCCTCGACCACGTGTGGGACTACGACTTCCGCGGCGAGTCCGGCATCGTCGAGTCCTACATCTCCTACCTGCGCCGCAAGGTCGACACCGAGGAGCCGGCGCTCATCCACACCAAGCGCGGCGTCGGCTACGTGCTGCGGCTACCCCCGGGCACGCCGGCCGGGTGAGCCCCGCCGCCCCGGCGGACCGGGCGGACGCCGACGTCGGCCCCGGGCGGGGGCCCGCCCGCCTCGTCCGCGCCGTGCACGCCGGCGTGGGGGGTATGCCGCTGCGGGTGCGCCTGCTCACCGTGGTCGCCGTCCTGCTCGCCCTCGCCCTCGCCGGCTCGAGCATCATTGTCACCGTCCTGATGCGGTCCTACCTGCTCGACCGCACCGACGAGGAGCTGCGCACCTACGGGCAGATCGCCGCGGCCGTCGCCTACGACAGCGGGGGGGCGCAGACGATCCAGCCCAACTTCACGGTCCGTTTCGCCCGCCCCGACGGCACCGGCGCCATCCAGGTCGCCGAGGCGGCCACCGAGCCGGAGGCCGCGCCGGAGATCCCCTTCCTCACCGGCGCCGACCCTCGGGTCGCCTCGGGCCAGCCGTTCACTGTGGAGTCGCAGGACGCCGGAGACGCCGACCTGAAGTGGCGGGCCATCGCGGGCCTCAACGAGAGGCGCGACGCGATCTACGTCGTCGCCGTGCCGTTGCGCGCCATGGAGGACACCCTCAGCAGCGTCCTCGCCTACGCGGCGCTCATCGGGCTCGTCGTCCTGGGCGCGGCGATGGGCCTCGGCTGGTATGCCGTGCGCCGGGCCTTCGGGCCGCTCACCTCGATCGAGGACACGGCGGCGGCCATCGCGGCCGGCGACCTCACACAGCGCGTACCCGAGCCCGACACCCGTGACGAGGTCGCGTCCCTCTCCCGTTCCCTCAACGCGATGCTCGCGCAGATCGAGCAGTCGTTCGCCGGGCGGGAGGCCAGCGAGCAGCGGATGCGACAGTTCGTCGCCGACGCCTCGCACGAGCTGCGGACCCCGCTCGCCACGGTGCGGGGCTACGCCGAGCTCTACCGCCAGGGCGCGGTGAGCCGACCGGACGACGTGGCCGGGGCGTTCGGCCGCATCGAGAGTGAGGCGTCGCGCATGTCGGGGCTGGTCGAGGACCTGCTCGTCCTGGCCCGGCTCGAGGGCGAGCGCCCGCTGGCCGTCGACGACGTCGACCTCGCGGTGCTGGGCGGCGACGCCGTGCAGGACGCCCGGGTCCTGCAGCCCGACCGGCACATCCGGCTCGTTGGGCTGTCCGGGCGACTCACCCCCGTGCACGTGGCCGGCGACGAGCAGCGGCTGCGCCAGGTGCTCACCAACCTCGTCTCCAACGCCCTGCACCACACCCCGCCCGGCACCCCGGTCGAGATCGCCGTGGGCCTGCAGACCGACGGCAGCGCGGCGATCGAGGTGCGCGACCACGGCGACGGCATCGACCCGGCCAAGGCCCGGCGGGTCTTCGAGCGGTTCTACCGGGAGGACCCCTCCCGCAGCCGGCGCGGCACCGGCGGCAGCGGTCTCGGGCTGGCCATCGTCGCCGCGATCGTGGGCGCCCACCACGGCCGGGTGGGGGTGGCCGCCACCCCGGGTGGCGGCGCGACGTTCGTCGTCCAACTCCCACAGCGCCCGCACAGGATCACCTCAGCCCACGTTGACGCGCCAGCGGTGTAGTAGTGCACAAGGCATCCAGCAGCGCAGGGGAAGAGGCAGAGAGCATGACGCAGCAAGAGACCCACCCGGATCCGACCCGCACACCGTCCGGTACGCCGGACACCAGCCCCGTCCCCCAGTGGTACGGCGAGTCGGAGCAGCGGGCGGCCACGGCCGACCCCGGCACCGGCTACTCCCGCGGGGGTTACGGGTTCGGCACCACCGACCCGGGCACCCAGCAGGCGTCCGGTGAGGGCGTCGGCTCCGGCTGGTACGGCATGCCCGGCGGGCACTCCACCACCCCCGGTGCCGGTGACGGCGGCCAGGGCGGCGGCGCCTACCCGCCGCCCCCACCCGCTCCCGCACCCAAGGCGCGGCCCAGCCGGGGCATCGGCCAGCTCACCGCCGTCGCGTTGCTGACCGCCGCCCTGGCCAGTGGCGGCACGTATGCCGCAACGCGGTACGCCACGCCCGCACCGTCCGCCCAGGTCGGCACCAGCACCGGCTCGGGCACCGGCACGCAGAGCAACGGCTCCACCGCCCCGCAGGTCATCCAGGGCAGTGCCACCGCACCCGACTGGACCGCGACGGCCAAGGCGGTCGCTCCGAGCGTCGTGTCCATCACCGTCACCAGCCGCACCGGTGAGGGTCAGGGTTCCGGCGTCGTCATCGACGGCAGCGGCCACGTGCTCACCAACAACCACGTCGCCACGGGCGCCGGCACCGGGGCCACGATCAGCGTGACCCTCAACGACGGTCGCACCTACGACGCGAAGGTCGTCGGCACCGACCCGTCCACCGACCTGGCCGTACTCCAGGTGACGAACCCCCCGACCGACCTGACGCCCATCGGCATCGGCGACTCGTCGGCTCTGACCGTGGGTCAGCCGGTCATGGCGATCGGCAACCCGCTGGGTCTCTCCGGCACGGTGACCACCGGCATCGTCAGCGCGCTCAACCGCCCGGTCACCACCTCGGCGGCCGAGAGCCAGCAGGGCCAGACCACCCAGACGACGGCCGACACCGTGGTGACCAACGCGATCCAGACCTCCGCCGCCATCAACCCCGGCAACTCCGGTGGCGCCCTCGTGACCGCCGACGGCAAGCTCATCGGCATCAACAGCTCGATCGCGTCCCTCGGCTCGACCTCCGGCAGCCAGAGCGGCAGCATCGGCATCGGCTTCGCGATCCCGGTCAACGAGGCCAAGTCCATCGCCGACCAGCTCATCGCCACCGGCACGGCCCAGCACGCCTACATCGGGGTGAGCGCGGCCGACACCACCGTCACCGACGGCAGCTCGAAGCGTCAGGCGGCGCTGGTGAAGTCGGTCGCGGCCGGCACGCCGGCGGCCACGGCGGGCCTGCAGGCCAACGACGCGGTCATCGCGATCGACGGCAAGCCGGTCGACTCCTCCGAGTCGCTCGTCGCGACCATCCACGAGCACAAGGTCGGGGACACGGTGACCCTCACCGTGATCCGCGGCTCGCAGAAGCAGGACCTCACGATCACCCTGGCCGCCCGTCCCGGCTAGGGGTGAGGAAGCCGGCCGCGCCTTCACCTGGTTAGCGCCGGCCGGCTACCTCCGAAGGGCCTTCCGCAGGTAGATTGACGCGCTCCTTTCGAGCAGCGCCCCCTGTGGAAGGCCCTTCCTCATGTCCGACCACCTTCAGGGCGAGCTCACGCGTGAGCAGGACTACCTGGCTCACGCCCGCCGCGAGCTCGCCCGGATGCGCGAGCACACCCTCGGCATGCAGGCCTCGGGCGGCGACCGGGTGTCGGCCGAGTTCCTGGCGATCACCCTGCACCGCCGGGCGGCCCAGCTCGTCGACGACCCCACGACGGCCCTGTTCTTCGGCCGGCTGGACATCGAGGGTGCCGAGCACGGGCAGGAGCGGTGGTATGTCGGCCGGCGGCACGTCAACGACGCGGCCGGCGACCCCGTCGTCATCGACTGGCGGGCCGACCTCTCCGGCGCCTTCTACCGGGCCTCCCCGGCCGACCCCCTGGGAGTGCGGCTGCGGCGCCGCTTCGGCGTGGACCACGGGCGGCTCACGGCCTACGAGGACGAGCACCTCACGGCGCCGGAGCCCACCGACGTCACGCCCGGCGGTCGCAGCCGGATCCTCGCCGCCGAGATCGAGCGCCCCCGCGTCGGGCCGATGCGCGACATCGTGGCCACGATCTAACCAGAGCAGGACGAGATCGTGCGGGCCGACGCGGCGACCACGGTATGCGTGCAGGGCGCTCCTGGCACCGGCAAGACCGCCGTCGGCCTGCACCGAGCCGCGTGGCTGCTGTATGCGTTCCGCGACCGGTTGGCGCGCTCGGGTGTGCTCGTCGTCGGCCCGAACCGGGCCTTCCTGGACCACATCGGTGCGGTGCTGCCGGCGCTCGGCGAGGTGGAGGTGCGGCATACGACCGCCGAGGAGCTGGTCGCCGGCGGGACACCGGTGCGCGCCGTGGACACCACACCGGTGGCCGTGCTCAAGGGCGACGTCCGCCTGGCCGAGGTGCTGCGTCGGGCCGTGTGGTCGCGGGTGCAGAGTGCGTCGCAGGCGCTCGTCGTGCCTCGCGGCGCCTACAAGTGGGGCGTCCCGGCCTACGACGTCGACGAGGTGCTGGGTGAGCTGCGGGCGCGCACCATCCGCTACGAAGCGGCCCGGCAGGTGCTCCCCCAGCGGCTGGCCCACCATGTGCTGCTCGCCATGGAGCGCAGTGGCGACTCCCCCGACGACCGGGTGCAGGACGCCGTGGCGCGATCGGCGGCGGTCCGGGCCTACGCGGCGACGGTCTGGCCCAAGCTCGACCCGCGTCAGGTGCTCGTCGACCTGCTGTCGTCACCGGAGGCGCTGGCGGCGAGCGCGGACGGGGTGTTGAGTGCTGAGGAGCAACGAATGCTGTTGTGGGAGAAGTCTCCTCGTGGCAAGGGCTCGGCCCGGTGGTCGGCCGCCGACGCGGTGCTCCTCGACGAGCTGGCCGACCTGCTCGACCGGACGGCGAGCCTGGGGCACGTGGTGCTCGACGAGGCCCAGGACCTCTCGCCGATGCAGCTGCGGGCGGTGGGGCGGCGGTGCTCGACCGGCTCGGCGACGGTGCTCGGCGACATCGCCCAGGGCACGACGCCCTGGGCCACCGACTCCTGGGTGGCGTCGCTGGGGCACCTGGGGAAGCCGGACGGCCACATCGAGGTGCTCGACCGGGGTTTTCGGGTTCCCGCGTCGGTGATCGACTACGCGGCGCGGCTGCTGCCCACGATGGCGCCGGGGCTCGGCGCGCCGGTGTCGGTCCGGGAGAACCCCGGACGGCTCGACCTGGTCCGGGTCGCGCCGCCCGACGTGCCCTCCCGGGTGGCCGCCGTGGTGGCCGGCCTGGCGGCCGAACCCGGTTCGGTCGGGGTCATCGCACCCGCCGCCCTGGTGGCCCGGCTGTGTGCCGAGCTGGACACAGCCGGCATCGCCTACGGGCTGCTCGGCGCCGACCACGGCGACGTCGACCACCAGGTCGACGTCGTGCCGGCGGCGGTGGCCAAGGGGCTCGAGTTCGACCGGGTGGTCGTCGTCGAGCCGACCGCCATCGCCGCCGACGAGCCGGACGAGCGCACCGGCCTACGCCGGCTCTACGTCGTCCTCACCCGAGCCGTCTCCGCCCTCACCGTCGTCCACAGCCAGGACCTGCCAACCGAGCTGGCCTGAGCCCCGGGCCCGACCGACAGGCACGAGTCCGGTTTGTCGGCCCGAATCGCCCGGGAACCGGTCTCGGGCCAGTCGCTCGGGACCGTCGCGGCGGCTTTGACACACTGCTGAGGTGCCGGCGCTCATCTCGTGGTGGACCCAGGACGTCGCCGCTCTCGCGCCGGGCGCCGATCCGGGTCAGGTCGCTGAGGCCGGCGCCGACCTCCTGGCCCGGTGGACCGAGCCGCACCGGCGCTACCACGGGGCCCGGCACCTGGTGGAGATGTTCTGGGCCCTCAAGGACCTCACCGACGCGGGCGAGCTCACCGCCGAGGACGCGGCCCTGGCCCGGGTCGCCGCCTGGCTGCACGACGCGGTTTACGACCCCATGACCACACCGGGCGCGAACGAGGCGGCCAGCGCGCTGCTGGGGCACGACCTGCTCACCCGGCTGGTTCTCGACCCGGCCAAGGTGCAGACCGTCGTCGACCTCATCCGCATGACCGCCGACCACGTGGCGGCGGGACGGACCGCCCTCGAACGAGCCTTCCACGACGTCGACCTGTGGATCCTGGCCGCCGACGGCGAGCGCTTCGACGACTACTGCGCCCAGGTGCGCGAGGAGTATGCGTCGGTGCCGGACGCGGTGTTCCGTCCCGCCCGGTCAGCGATCCTGCAGAGCCTCGTCGGGGCGGACGGCTTCTACCTCACGGCCCACGGATGCCGGCACTGGGAAGGCCCCGCCCGCGACAACCTGGCGCGTGAGCTGGCCCGGCTGAGCTAGGAAAACAAAGCCGTCACCGCGCGGCCAGCGCCACGACGTCGTCGACCTGTCGGCGGGCCAGGTCGAGGTCCGGGGCCGGGAAGAAGGCGACGGACGTGGCTCCCGCCTCGGCCATGAGGGTGAGGTGCTCGGCCGCGTCGTCGCGCGTGCCGATGGGCCCCAGGCGCACCCACCAGTCGCGCGGCATCCCGACGATGCCCTCGGCGCCGCGGGTGCGGGCCAGCTCGGCGAGGTCGTCGTAGAAGGGCAGGTGACGCATCCCCGTGCCCTCGTCGCTCTGCAGGGCGTCGACGACGAGCGGAGCCATGGCCTGGTAGGCGGCGCGGGCGTCGGGCGCAATGGACATCGAGGCGAAGCAGGTGACCTGGAAGCCGGGGCCTGCAGCCGCGGTCTCGTGCGCCCACGCGACGTAGTCCGGCGGGCACAGCCCGGCGAGCACCACACCGTCGGCCACCCGCCCGGCCAGGGCCACCGACCTGGGGCCGCGGACACCGGCCAGCACGGGGGGTACGGGATCGGGCACGTGCTCCAGGCGCACGTGGTCGAGGTGGACCGTCCGCCCGTCCACGGTCACCTCCTCGCCCCGCAGCAGCCGACCGACAGCGCTCAACACCTCCTCCAGCGTGGTCAGCGGCGACTCGGGGCGCACACCCATCTGCTCCATCCACGACTGGATGCCGTGGCCGATGCCCCCGATGACCCGGCCGGGGGCGATGCTCGCCAGAGTGGCGATCTCCATCGCTGTGATCGCGGCGGTGCGGGCCACAGCCGGCAGGATGCCGAGCCCGACCGTGAGCCGGTCGGTCACGGCCAGGGCAGCCGCCGCGAGCGGCGGGGCGGTCGTGTAGAAGCAGTCCTCGATCAGCCACAGCTCGTCGGCGCCGCCCGCCTCCAGCCGTCGGGCGAAATCGGTCACCTCCGCCCCGGGGAAGGTCCGGTCGAAGCACATCCCGATCGCCATGTCCGCCGCCATAGCCCTGACGCTAGGCCACGGGGGTGACAGGGCCCTACCCGAAGAGTCGCGGCACCATCGGCCACCAGAACTCTCGGCCGCACAGCGCCTCGAACGCCTCGCGGTCGACCCAGCGCCAGCCGTCGACGTCGTCCTCGCTCGCGGCCAACGCCGGTGCGTGGACGCCGAGCCGGGCCCGGTACACCTGCAGATAGCTGCGCCCGGTCGGCCAGCGACCCCGCACCTCGCCGTCGACCTCGAACCGTTCGTAGGCGCACACCTCCAGGTCGTCGGCCGGCAGGACCAGGCCGATCTCCTCCCGCACCTCCCGCACGGCCGCGTCCGCAGCCGACTCCCCCGGCTCGCACCAGCCGCCCGGCGACCCCCAGGAGTCGCGGCGCGGGGAGTGGACCACGGCGAACCGGCCGTCGGCGTCCTGCACGAAGACCATGGCCGCGAAGACGCCGGGCGTGGTCACCGGCCGGTCGGACAGGAGCAGGTCGACCGCGGCGCGGGTGCCGTCCGGGAATACCAGCGCCGGTATGCGGGCCACCGGGCGGTCGCCCTGGCGCTTGCGCAGCCGCAGTCCGCTCGCCAGCAACCGGCGCACCACGTCGGCGCCGGTGGTCGAGGTGGCTCCGGCCGACACCACCGCCGCGTACCGCTCCTGGGGCACGTCGTAGTGGTCACCGTGGTAGGCGCGCGGGTGCAGCCCGGCGTCGGCCGCGAAG
>JAABUS010007542.1_pt1 | contig 12420 bp, 8 predicted proteins | sample 5560161 | NCBI WGS metagenome assembly JAABUS01 (sample SAMN10711885, study PRJNA513376) | rock metagenome | isolation source: Antarctica rocks | place: Antarctica: Victoria Land, Trio Nunatak nord | collected 2016-01-04 | reverse complement strand
ACACTTGAGCTTTTCAGGGGTACTGAGTACCTGCAGAATGTCTGGAAGGCCTTTGGGCTCATCGATACGAGCTATATCGTTCGAAACATCATTCCAGAGGAAGTAGTCCTCTCCGCACTCCATTAAGCAATTCGATTGCTCCCGATCAACAAGAATTGCTTTGGCAGACGGGAGCCCGTAATCCTCGTTCGGGAAACACTCGGCGGCGTGTTTGAGGCGATGGTGGGTAGATGACCAGCCGTCAGGAACGGACGTTGCTGCCAGACCGCGAGGACTTGTATCGGACTTTTCGAGAGGGGTTAGCGGTATTGATCATCAGCGCGCCTACTGGGAAGTGATGTTTACCATGAAGCGGATTTGATAGAAGGTGCGTGACGATTGATTGAACTATGCATTATGTTGTTGGAAATGGGGTATGTTCGTACGTAACACGTACGTAATGCATACATATAAACCCCGGTGTTTAGGTATCTCCGCTCCGGCTCTAGCCGGCTCTAGCCGGCTTGGCTCTAGAGGTATATAGCTCACCTCCTACTTCTTTCTTCCTTCGTCACTACTATCTACCAATAAACTAGATATATGCCTCTACTACATAGCCAATATATCTACATGCACATATTCGTTCTGATTCTCATATACCAATAGGTTATGAGCCCGGGTTAGCTCTATTCCGCTATCACAAACATACCTAAGGGCAGAACTCGAAGCATCGACCTCGCCGTCATCAATTTCACACCCTCATATCTCAACCACTTTCACAATGAAGAATTCGAAGAACTATCGTGTCTCGAAGCTAAAGGAAAGCGAGAACTATGAGTTATGAAAGAAGAACATAATCAGTGCCTTGAAAGTCAAAGGCCTCTGAATGATCATCTCAAGATGACTGAAGAAATCGAAAGCTTCGAAATTCAACGCATCGACAGCAGATACATTCTCTACAATATTGACTGCATTCATCTCAACAGCAGCTGCATTCGCTTCAACAGCAGTCGCATTCGTCGCTTTTACAGCAGTCAGAAAAGAGTATGTCATCGCTGCTCACTATTGAGCGAATAAAAATAATAGAATCTGCGATATGATCATCTATAACTGCGAAAAAGAATCTCGAGTACATATATTCAAAGTAATCGAAGTCATCAAGATGTGATTCATTCTAAAGACACAATATGAGCAATTGAACTTAACTACTCTATATCTGATCATCAAAGAACTCAATCGTTCAAAACAATTGAATTTCAAATTCATTCAGAACTATGTCGATTCACTCAAATGAGTCACTATCAGATGTTCAAATGTCAAAAAAATGATAGAATCATGACTGTTGAGCAATCTCTTTCTTCTAGATTTTAATGAAAGTCTAGAATCATACATCTTTGATCTGATACAGAGCATCAAGATCAACAAATTCGAGCTATTAATTGATGAGATGACTATTGCTTTAGTTGATCATGACAAAAAAGCGAATGAAGAAAAGAACTTCAGCTTCAAGAGCATGATAACTCAGTTTGATAAAAAGAAGAGAAAATTCAAAAGCAACAAATTTCAAAAAGAGTCAAATAAGATTTGCTTTCATTGCGAGCAAATGAATCACGATCAACAGAAGTGCTGATATCTACATTTTAATCTTCGTTCAGATGATTGAAAACTTAGCGAGAGAAACAAGAATCTAGTCGTTGACTTCAAAACAGACTTCAAGATCAGAATAGTCAGATCAATGAAAATCTTCTTTGTTGATCAAGCAAGTAGTTGCATTAACGTTTGATGAATAAACATTGAAGCTGAGAATTATGTTTGCTACAACAAGAACTTGTTCAATGAATAAACATATCAAAAAGTGATCAAAAACAGCATTGTTATTGAAAATAATGAAGTAGTAGTCATTATTGAAAAAGATATGATTATAATTGATATTTTGCTGAAGAATCAATCAATCAAAATTCAATTAAACGATGTTTATCACTGTTCAAGACTGCATTATAATTTGATGTCAGTTGAACAAGTGAAAGTCAAAGAATATACATGTAGTATACAGAAAGATAAATTTCTATTCATTGACTCAATAAAAGTCATTGCTCTCACTGATTTGAGAAGCGATGAAAGATTCTACTTCGTGAATGCATCTGTTAGAGATCAGCATAGAGCGAGTCATATGAGTGTAATGTAATGAGTATATAAATGCTAAGAAAGAAAAGTATCTAGAAGAAAAGAGTTGACTATCTATATGACTCAGAGAAACATAAGCTAACTCTGAATAGAGTTGACTTTGAAACAAGTCTATGCTCTAGCGACGAGCGATCGACGATAGTTCTCAGAATAGTCAACATAGCTATCAATGAAGATGCGTAGCTAGAATCGTAACAGCATCAACTAACTTCTCAAATTCTCAAACATTGACAAGCAGAACACATGAATTGATCAGAGCATCATGATGTCAATGACATAAATGACTAGCTCATCTGAATATGATAGATGTAAAACGTCTAGTCAACATGAGCATTGACATCGATGTGAATTCAATTAATAGTCTAGAAGAAGAAGAATTTTCAAAATCAATATGTAAGACTTATGTCTTAAACAAGCAACATTGAGCTTCAAGTCGAAGATCTCACACAAGAGTCATCAGAATTGATGAGCTGATACATTTAAATCTTGTCAATGATGATAAAATACTCATGATCAATGAAGAATTCTGTTAGAATCATGTCTAGAGCAAGTCATAGAAATACGTGTAAATCAAATGATATACGAGTAAATGAGAATTCAAAGCTAAAGAGTAAGATCTACGAGATGCAAAAACTATATGTACAGAGAAAAGAGAAGCGCTAAGCTCGATAGAGTCTTAGACTCGCTCAAAGAACATGTGTTTCAGTAGAAGACTGAGCACGCTCGTAACATTACTCTCTCTCTCTTCAGTCAAGCAATAATCTCATTGCTTCAATCAGCTTCTTTCTTTCTTGTTCATTTCATTATCGTTCTATTTGAACATTTCAAGCTCATTTCATTGAGCGTTTCAAGCTCATTTCATCAGACGTTTCAAGTCTATTTCTTCTTGACATAGAGCATTTCAAGCTCATCAGACGTTTCAAGTCTATTTCTTCTTGTTGAATGTCATTGAAGCAGACTCACTTCTGATTCATGTCTACTACATAGTAGAGCTTGTTCTTTTCATGTCATTGAAGCAAACTCACTATCGATTCATGTCTTTCAAGCAGACTCACTATCAAATGACGAGTTCAGTCGATGAGATCAATCGTTGTCTTTTGATTCGTGTCTGCAACGCTTGCACTTGCAGAACTTGTTTCGTTCATGTTTATTGCATTCGATAGAGCTTGTCTTCTGTTTGATGACTGACTCAATTAAGAGATCAACTATCGACTTGTCATTATAGCAGACTCACTTCGAGTGACAAGCTCAATGATGAGATCAATCATTATCTGTCTTTGTAGCAGACTCACTTCTGATCAATCGAATCTGATCAATCAAGAATCGATTCATGTCTTTGTAACAGACTCACTATCGAATGTGTCATTGAAGCAGACTCACTATTCTTGTCATTCAAGCAGACTCTTTCTATTCAGCTTCAAATATTCAACGATGAACGAGTTTCAGCTCATATTTTCGTGATTTCAGACATATAGTATATGTTTCATTCTCTGTCTTGAGACATATGATGTATGTTTCATTCTGTTCTCAGTACATATCATCTTGCTGTTGTCGTCAATGTCGTGAATAGAGATAAATCGTAAAAGATGCAAATAAAGAAAGATTCGTGACTGAATTTGATTTTGAATGTTGTTCAAGCAGACTCACTATCGAGTGACGAGCTCAATGATAAGATCAATCGTTCTCTTGTCATTGTAGCAGACTCACTATTTCGATTTCTGCTTACTACACACGTTGCATTGCTTGTTCTGTTCATTGATCATCTCAATGACGAGATCAATATCGAACGCGTCTTTGTAACAGATTCATTGTCTGATCAATCGAGTCTGATTAATTTAGAGTCGATTCGAGTCTGCAACGCTTGCACTTGCAGAGCTTGTTCTGATTGCATCTATCACATTTGATAGTGCTCTCTATTCTGTCTACTACACACGTAGCAGAGTTTCTTTGATCACTTCTATCACATTCAATAGAGCTCTCTGTTCATGTCTATCACGTTCGATAGAGCTTGTTTCGTTCGATGACGAGCTCAGTCAAGAGCTCAGTCGAGAAATCGATTCATCTGCTTCGTGTCAATTACACGCGAGTAGCAGAGCTTCTGCTTTCGATCGTAAAGCTGCAAAAATCAGCTCAACTAGAAAGTGAAAGTGAATCACTATCGTGTGATATGTACGAAGCTTTGAATAATGTTAGAATCATGTCTAGAGCAAGTCATAGAAATACGTGTAAATCAGATGATATATGAGTAAATGAGAATTCAAAGCTAAAGAGCAAGATCTACGAGATGCAAAAACTATATGTACAGAGAAAAGAAAAGCGCTAAGCTCGATAGAGTCTTAGACTTGCTCAAAGAACACATGTTTCAGTAGAAGACTGAGCACGCTCGTAACAAATTCAGATATGTTGTCACTATAATTGATGATTACAGTCAATATACGATCATTTATCTAATAGATCAAAAATTCGATCTAAAAAACATACTTCGAAACTATCTGAATTTAATGAAGAATCGAAGCACTTTGATTCATTGACTTCATTCAGACAATGAAGAGAAGTATGCTGATCATCACATCATTGATTTGCTCAAGAAGCATGAGATCAAATGAGAGTCAATGACTTCATATAACTCAAGTCAAAATAAAGTTGCAGAACGATGTTTTCACATTCTTTTTGAATGAACTTACGCTATACTATCTAGCGTCAATTTATCAATAAGACTATGAAAGAAGACAATAATGACTGTCATTTATCTGAAGAACAGAAGTTTTATCACTGCGTTGAACAAAATAACTTTCTATGAGACATGACATGACAAGAAGTCTGATCTTAACTATCTGCATATGTTCAAATGCGTAGTTTATCATGATGTGAAGAAAGTTCATTGAAAGCTCGATGACAAGAGCTTAAAATGTTAGTTCTTAAACTACAAGAAAGTCAATCAATATTGCTTGTGAAACAAGAAGAAGATACTAATATTTAGTCACGTTCAATGAAATGAGATAGTCATTGATGTTACGAGCGTGCTCAGTCTTCTACTGAAACACATGTTCTTTGAGCGAGTCTAAGACTTTATCGAGCTTAGTGCTTTTCTTCTCTCTGTACATATAGTTTTTGCATCTCGTAGATCTTGCTCTTTAACTTTGAATTCTCATTTACTTGTATATCATCTGATTTACACGTATTTCTATGACTTGCTTTAGACATGATTCTAACATTATTTAAAGCTTCGTACATATCACACGATAGTGATTCGCTTTCACTTTCTAGTTGAGTCAATTTTTGCAGCTCTACGATCGAAAGCAGAAGCTCTGCTACTCGTGTGTAGTTGACACGAAGCAGATGAATCGACTTCTCGACTGAGCTCTTGACTGAGCTCATCATCGAACGAAACAAGTTCTATCGAACGCGATAGACATGAACAGAGAGCTCTATTGAATGCAATAAAAGTGATCAGAGAAACTCTGCTACGCATGTAGTAAACAGAATAGAGAGCACTATTGAATGCAATAGACGCGATCAGAACAAGCTCTGCAAGTGCAAGCGTTGCAGACTCGAATCAATTCTGAATTAATCAGACTCGATTAATCAGACAGTGAATTTGCTACAAAGACGCGTTCAATATTGATCTCGTCATTGAGATGATCAATGAACAGAACAAGCAATGCAACATGTGTAGTAGGCAGAAATCGAAATAGTGAGTCTGCTACAATGACAAGAGAACGATTGATCTTGTCATCGAGCTCGTCACTCGATAGTGAGTCTGCTTGAACGACATTTGAAATCGAATTCAGTCACGAATCTTTCTTTATTTGCATCTTCTACGATTTATCTCTATTCACGACATTGACGACAACAGCAAGATGATATGTACTGAGAACAGAATGAAACATACACTATATGTCTCAAGACAGAAGATGAAACATATACTATATGTCTGAAATCACGAAGATATGAGCTGAAACTCGTTCATCGTTGAATATTTGAAGCTGAATAGAAAGAGTCTGCTTGAATGACAAGAATAGTGAGTCTGCTTCAATGACACATTCGATAGTGAGTCTGTTACAAAGACACGAATCGACTCTTGATCGATCAGACTCGATTGATCAGAAGTGAGTCTGCTACAAAGACAAATAACGATTGATCTTGTCATCAAGTTCATCACTTGAAGTGAGTTTGTTACAATGACAAGTCGATAGTTGATCTTTTAATTGAGTCAGTCATCGAACAGAAGACAAGTTCTATCAAATGCAATAGACATGAACGAAACAAGTTCTGCAAGTGCGAGCGTTGCAGACATGAATCAAAAGACAACGATTGATTTCATTGACTGAGCTCATCACTCAATAGTGAGTCTGCTTGAAAGACACGAATCGATAGTGAGTCTGCTTCAATGACATGAAAAGAACAAGCTCTACTATGTAGTAGACATGAATCAGAAGTGAGTTTGCTTCAATGACATTTGACAAGAAGAAATAGACTTGAAACGTCTGATGAGCTTGAAACATTCTATGTCAAGAAGAAATAGACTTGAAACGTCTGATGAAATGAGCTTGAAATGCTTGATGAAATGAGCTTGAAACGCTCAAATAGAACGATAATGAAATGAACAAGAAAGAAAGAAGCTGATTGAAGCAATGAGATCATTGCTTGACTGAAGAAGAAGAGAATAATGTTACGAGCGTGCTCAGTCTTCTACTGAAACATGTGTTCTTTGAGCGAGTCTAAGATTCTATCGAGCTTAGCGCTTTTCTTTTCTCTGTACATATAGTCTTCGCATCTCGTAGATCTTGCTCTTTAGCTTTGAATTCTCGTTTACTCGTATATCATCTGATTTACACGTATTTCTATGACTTGCTCTAGACATGATTCTAACAATTGAAGTTAAAGAGTATGATGAAGATCTTTTGATACTAAGCTTTGATGATCAAATCAATGATCATCAAACAAGAACATCAGTTGATCATCAAACAAGAACATCAGTTGATCATCAAACAAGAACATCAGTCACTTCACAGAAAACTAGAAGCAGATCACTAGAACTAAAATCAAAATCAATCAAGTCAGATAGCTCAAGCAATACTGATATTTCTGATGCTTTAAGCAAACATCTCAAATGAGTCATTGCTGAATCGATTGATTACAAGACTCTTAATGATTTCTGAATTAAAGAAAATTAAGACTTTGTCAGTTGAGCAAATTGAATTCAAATTGAATCAAATACATCATAAACAGTGAAACAAGCTAAAGTCAGTCTCAATTGAGAACAATAAAAGCTCACTTTCAGAAGTGAACTGAACATTCACATCAAAAACAACATCTTTACTCTGAGAATATTTTCATCGAGTCAATGAATACTGTCGACACGCTGAGTAACTATCATTAAGCGAGAACTCAAAGAGAAGATGATCAAATATAAAGCTAGATGAGTGTGTAAGAGATTTCATCAGAAGCAAGAAATTGATTATGATGAGATTTTTGTCTTGATGATCAGAGTCATTATCATCAAAATGCTTTTAGCACTGATGATCAAATATGATTACGAAGTTGAACAAATGAACATCATCATCGTCTTTCTAGAAGCACATCTAAAAGAAGAGATCTGAATGCAGCAATCATTGAGATTTGAGCAAAAAGAATCAAATGAAATCTTTTTGATCTGTCGTTTAAACAAGACTCTGTTGAGATCGTGCCTAGAATCTAATCACACTGCAGCGAGGTAGTGCGTAGCTGAATAGAATGTTTGATCAATAGAGATAGCTATAACTAGGAAACTAAGAATACAGAAGGAAGAAGACACTTTCGAGCTGTATCTATAGTAGAGCGAACAAAGGGGCGAAGTAGCCGATTTGCTAGGGCTCGAATAGATGAAATGTTTCAGCATATTTCGATCCGGAACATCGTTGTTCCTTGTTTACATATCGAAATTCCTAGGGCCTATTGGCTAGGCCCTATTCAATGTCGACACGCTTCGTAACATTACCCCCTTCTCTTTAAAAGTCATGTCCCTATGACTTGTAGTGTAGTTCATAGCACTGACGTAGAGCTCGACGCTCGCCTTCCTACCAACCTTCCTATTGACCTTCCAGACCATCGAAATGCCTATTGTAGCAGGCTCACTATGAGGGGGGAAGGGCGGCCATTGTAGCAGGCTCACTATTTGACGTAGGAACACGAGGTAGGCCGGTTCACTGATAGGTAGGGCGATGTGGGTAGATAGGTCATCGCATTGACAGCGCCTTTGTAGCAGGCTCACTATGTAGGGATCGACTTGCTCATCGAAGAGGTCGGTTCTGATCGTGTCATTGAAGCAGGCTCACTAGTTGACACAGGAACACGAGGTAGGCCGATTCACTGATAGGTAGAGCGATGTGACTAGGTCATCGCATTGACGACGCCTTTGTAGCAGGCTCACTAAATTGACCTTGGTCCGGATCGAGCCGAACCGAATTTGATGGCACAGGTTATTTTGACTCGACTGATCCACGAGCTTTTTGGGGGGGGAGGTTTGTGATCCTCTAGCAATCAACGGCCATATGTTCCCGTTGGTTCTATTGATCGAGTGAACCGATGCTACTGAATGAGCGGTAGGTCCTCTAGCAATCCAACAGCCTCGCCGTTGATCCTATTGACCCCCTGATGTTGTTCTGTCTTTCGATGTCGTCGACCACCAGGTAAACAAATTTCTTTATACTCGTTCCGTTGTCCGCCGAGTGTCTTGAATGGATATTGATACCCGTATCGTAGGGTTAACGGATTCTTAGTTTAATGTTGGGACCGTGCCTAGAATCTAACCACACTGCAGCGAGGTAGTGCGTAGCTGAATAGAATGTTTGATCAATAGAGGTAGCTATAACTAGGAAACTAAGAACACAGAAGGAAGAAGACACTTTCGAGCTGTATCTATAGTAGGGCGAACAAAGGGGCGAAGTAGCCGGTTTGCTAGGGCTCGGATAGATGAAATGTTCCAGCATATTCCGATCCGGAACATCGTTGTTCCTTGTTCACATATCGAAATCCCTAGGATCTATTGGCTAGGCCCTATTCAATGCCGACACGCTTCGTAACAGACTCTATATGAACTGAAACAGACATCTCAAGAATAATATGCAACTCTGAAAGTTTATCTCATTTTCATTGACTATCAAAGAATAGAAATTGATCATTCAGTGTTCACTCATCAGAATGACATTATTATCGCTATTTATGTAAATGATCTACTCATTCTAGAATTGAATATATTCAATATAGAAGCTCTGAAGCTGCAATTTGCAAAGCACTTTTAAATGAAAGATCTTGACTCAATCGAGTGATATCTTGAAATGCACATAATTCATGATAGAGTTGAGCGAACTCTTTGAATCAATCAAAGCACTTATATCAAGCGAGTCATTGAGCTTTTAAGCATGAGCAATTGCAGTTCAACGAAAACATTGATGCATCACAGATATCAGCTTAAAAAAAACGTTTATCAAAAGTTTGAACAATGAATCGAGTATCAAGCTATCTCTGAAGAAATAGAAGATTATCAATCAATCATCGAAACATTGATGTGAATAGTCTGTCAAACACGATCAGACATAGTCTATGCAGTGAGCAAATGCAGCAGATATTCGATGAATTCTATCTTCGATCATGATTTAGCTGTCAAACAAATCATTCGATATCTGATCGATACTGCTGAGCTGAGACTTTGATATGAATTTCTCAGAGAGAAAGAAGTTGAGAGAGCTGAATTCTTTGAATATATTGATTCAGCTCATGCAAATTGCTTGAATTTTTGAAGATTCATCTTTGACTATATGTTCTTTCTATGAAATGAATCAATTAGCTGAAGCTTCAAACATCAACAATGTGTTAGCACGTCATCTGCTGAAGCTGAATATGTTGACGAATGTAATGCAGTCAAGAAATTGATCTTTTTGATTCAAGCATTGAAAGAGATGAGATATGATGATTCGAATACGAATTCAACTATCATTCTAGCTGACAATCAAGCGGCTATAAAAATGAATAGCAATCTCGTCAATCACTCTCGAGTCAAGCACATCGATACGTTCTATCACTATGTTCGAAACAAGGTAGAAGAGGGAGCAATTAGGTTGAAATACATACTCATCGATCAAATGATGATCGACGACCTCATCAAGCCTCTGAAGTCAGGCAAATTCCTGAGTTTCAGGTCAGTCATGAGACTAGCCGAGCATGGCACCAGCGGATAAAAGAGCATGAATATACAATCAGTAGAAGGTCTGAATAGCCTCATATGAAGCTTCAATTCCTAAGAGGGAGTGTTGGAAATGGGGTATGTTCGTACGTAACACGTACGTAATGCATACATATAAACCCCGGTGTTTAGGTATCTCCGCTCCGGCTCTAGCCGGCTCTAGCCGGCTTGGCTCTAGAGGTATATAGCTCACCTCCTACTTCTTTCTTCCTTCGTCACTACTATCTACCAATAAACTAGATATATGCCTCTACTACATAGCCAATATATCTACATGCACATATTCGTTCTGACCCTCATATACCAATATATGTTAGCATATCTGGTGAACACTTGTCGCCCACCGACGCAAGCACAATATGTCTCACCGAATGGACTGTTGCGCGAGGATATGGTGATTCCAGCTGGGAGACGAACGAAGAAGGCACTCGGAGAAGTGAGAGGCGCGAGTTTTCTAGGCTCCGGAACAGTGTATCAACAAGTCGACATTTGTTGGATGACAGCAAACGTGTGGACATGCTGATGATTTGGTGAATCAGGATTTAGCGGGGCAGAGAGAAACAGTAGACGAAACCATGGAGAACAATCTCGCAATGAGGAACATCGAGAAGCGCAGACGACGACGCTGAGAGCAATTACGACAACGCCGAATCATATGCTAATAGCGCCACGGACGGTGAAGCTGAGGCTACTCGAGAAGCCCTAGGCCCTAGGACCATGTATCCGCCACTTCTCGCCCTTACAGGTTCGACACATTGAACCTTGGGAAAGCAAGGGTCAGTTTTCGCTCAACACCAGCTGAGCAGAAGCTGGCCTGAGCTGGACTACGGCAATCCCCTGGTTTTCATTCCATCATGCCGGGATCCCGGATGGGGAATTCGTAAGAATGGAGAAATTGGTCAAGTTTCAGAGGAATAGAATCGCACCAGTATGTAAAGAGAACTGAGGTTCGCTGGTAAACACCACACCATGTATCTCAGACCAAAATCCTGTACCTTATGCACGTCCTTCAGCTCCAGGATCTAAATTGTCACAGCCCAAACAAACACGGTTCCTACCTATCACGTAAGTACTGCAGCTACATATCAACAACCAGACTCAAATACAACCAATCTAGATTTCCAACAACAATACCACGACCCAAACCCACACTTTTGTACAATAGACCCTTCTTCTAAAGTAAATTCTCAATAATTGTTGCAGTCTGACCTCGAACCCAGTAGGCCAGATGCAGCGATATTCAACTAAAGCCGAGAAAACTACAAAGTGCGCAGTAGTACACTATGGGGTGGTGTTATCACTCCTACGCATCCAAGAGGGTTGCAGAAAATTCGTAAAGGAGAAATCATAGAGATCGCCAAGTGAACATAGAGACTCCTTGACTTTTTTTTGGGAATAGTGTAACCGTTTGTTGATCTTGGTTCCGAAGCCGTGCAATTAAGAAGGATTGGACACTGAGACGTGTGGAATTACTTATAGTAGAAATATTATGGGAGACATGATCGAAGGATGTTTGACGTTCGAATACCTTTCTATTGCTTTTTTTTCTTTTTTTTCAAATATGCCCGCTCTCAAAACCCAATGGATACTGGTTCTGTAAAATGCATAGGAAGAGACAAGAGAATAAAAACTTAGAGTGGAGGATTCGGGGATGGAATAATGGGAGGATGAGTTGAGAGTTGAGAGAGAAGAATGGAGAGAAATTTTCACCCCACGAGGAAAATCAGCCCAAAAACACGGTAGATTTATCAGATAAGAGTCCGAGAGTTTTCGCGTCCCTACTATCTTCACCATGAGGACTCCTGATACTCAAACATGTCCGAAAGAGAATAGCGTCCATGCTCCCGAAAATTCCCCAGGGCCCATCCCCAAACTCCGAGAATGCTTCGTCACCAAAGCTCAACCCTTCCGAAAAAACGACCCATAGAAAGCCCGATTCCAGCCCATCGCCAGCACAAACGCAATAAATGCAAAACTCGCCAATACCGCAAAAATATGCGAAATCTCATACCAATGCGCCAGCTTCACTTCCG
>JAABUS010007540.1_pt1 | contig 12421 bp, 17 predicted proteins | sample 5560161 | NCBI WGS metagenome assembly JAABUS01 (sample SAMN10711885, study PRJNA513376) | rock metagenome | isolation source: Antarctica rocks | place: Antarctica: Victoria Land, Trio Nunatak nord | collected 2016-01-04 | reverse complement strand
GCCGACCATGCAGGTCGATCAACGCCGCGCGATGGGTCGAGGCATGGGTGTCCACGCCGCCAATGATCAGTCGTGTCGTACGCGCCATTTGGTAGTCCCCTCGGTTGCGGTGAGGTCACCGGGATGGTGGACAGGCCAGTGATGGGCTGCGGGCGAACACGCTCCTATGAGGTCACACGATCCGGCTAAAGCTCACGATTCCTTCGGTCGTGATACCGGCTGGCGAGGCCGACAGGTCCTGAGGAAGGCACCAACATCGGCCAGGAAACTTGCGGGTCAGACCACGCCAGCCGACACCGGCACCATCATCACTGGAAACTTCTGACCCCGGATCGTCGCCGCAGGGCCGTTGGCCACTTGCGGGAAAGGTTCGGGGTTTCAGAGCGTCGGGCTTGCCGGGTCTTTGGTGCGCACCGGTCCACTCACCGGCTGCCGCGGCGGCGGCGGTCGGATGAGGAGTCGCGGCTGCGGACCGAGCTACGTCGGATCGCGCGTCGGCACCCGCGGTGGGGGTGGCGGATAACCTACCGGCTGCTGAGCATTGACACCACCAAGGCGTGGACCGCGGTGAACCACAAGCGGATCCAACGTCTGTGGCGGGAGGAGGGGCTGCGCCGGCCGGTCCGCACCAGGAAACGCCGCCGGGTCAACCCTGAGACCATCGAGCGGCTGCGGGCCGAACGCCCGAACCACGTGTGGGCGCTGGACTTCCAGTTCGACGAGACCACCGACTGACGCCGCGTGAAGTCGCTGCACGTGGTCGACGAGCACACCCGCGAGGCGCTAGCGATGCGGGTCGGGCGGACCTGCACCTCCGATGAGGTCGTCGAGGTGCTCACCGCCCTGGTCGCCGTCCGCGGGACACCCGAGCACCTGCGGATGGACAACGGCCCGGAGATGATCGCCTGGGCACTACGGGACTACTGCCGCCTGGCCGGCACAAGGACCAGCTTCATTGAACCCGGCTCACCGTGGGAGAACCCGTTCGTCGAGTCGTTCAACAGCCGGGCCCGTGACGAGCTGTTCAACGTCGAGGAGTTCGCCACGCTGCTCGAGGCCCGGGTCGTTGTCGAAGCCTGGAGGATCGAGTTCAACACCTCCAGGCCGCACTCCTCCCTCGCGACCTGACCCCGGCGGAGTACGCGGCCAGCTGGACCACCATCACCCAACCAGCACTCTCATAGCGGTTGGACCACATCACGGGGTGCCGTCAAAGCGCCGCGCCAATTGTCGTGAACCTGAGCAGCGTCAAGACCACCTGCGCTGCAAGCGCGCTAACCCGGCGGCGCACAAGACAAAGGATTGATAGCCCCAAGCGCGAGGTCAGCCGCCACCTGCTGCTCGCTTGAGGGTCTCTTGGTGCGTGGCACTGTTGGTGTTGTGCTCGTTGACGAGCGCGAGGGCTCGCTCTCGGTCGTGTTGGGCGATGGCCTCGACGAGAGCGACGTGCAACTGGTGTCGTTGCGCGATGAACTCCGGCAGTGCCTGCTCCTGGGTTGGCAGGATGCTGATCGTGTGCGACTCGATGATCGCCAGCAGATTAATGTAGAGCGATCTGAGAATGGGTTGAGGAGTCACGTCCGCAATTCGCGCGTGCAGTTGCCAGTTGGACTGGGCGAACCCGAGTGCGTCGTTGTCTGCCGCAGCGCGTCCCATGTCGTCGAGAATTTTACGCATATCCGAGAAGTCGGCGCGTGACGCGTGCCACACTGCGTCTTCAATCAAGAGGGGGTCCAGGGCGTCGCGGAGCCGCACGGCTTCGGCGACGGAGGTCTGGTCCGCGTCTAGCGCGAGCACTGAGTTCCCGAGACGCACGAGCGGGGGCTGGTCGGCGGCGAACAACCCCCCGCCCGGACCGGGCCGCATGAGCACGACGCCGCGTGACTGGGCGATACGAAGGGCCTCGTTGAAGGTGCCGACCGATACGGCGCAGCGGGCACGCATTTCATTCTTGGAGCCCATCCGTACGCCGCTGCCGGCTTCGTCGGCTAGCTGTGTGAGGAGCTCGGCCGCTAGTTCCGCTCGGGGTGCGCGACCGGCACGGGATCCGAGCGAGCCCGAGCCGGCGACACGCGGCGCTGGATCCGATTGGGCGGTGGGCCTCGGCATGGACTCCTCCAATGGTAGATCGTCATGATGATTATGGTGCACCCTCTTGACACGCGCATCTTAGCGGTTGCACTCTTTGCACACCGGCCCGGAAGCCCCGGGTCACACGGACGTACGACGGAGGAGCAGTGATGGAAGGCAGGCCATTGCTCCGGGGCGGCGACCTCGACATCGCGTGCCGCCCACTCACGCACGAGGACGTCGATGAGGTCGCAGTTGGGGGTCGGCCCGGCTGGGGCCGAGGGGAGCCGGTTGGTGCCGTGGTCGCGGCCGCACCAAGAGTTCTTCCCCAGGGGGACGAACTGGTTGCCCACTGCCACGCCCGCCTCGCGGGCTGGAGGCCGCAGACGGTTGTGTCCGTCGCCGAGCTGCCAAAGCACGCGACCGGCAAGGTACTGCGCCATGAACTTTGCGAGCCGGCCGTTCCTAGTGGGTCGTTCGGCGATGGTGTTTCCGCGCAAGCCGGGGCTGCACCGTGAGCCCGACCGTGAACATGCTCGCCGTCCGAGCCAGCGGGCCCGGCGACCCAGCGCAGCTGGGTGCGATCGGTACGCCGCGTCCAGCGCCCCGGGCAGGGGAGCTGCTGGTGCGGGTGGGGGCGGCGGGTGTCAACCGTAGTGACGTGCTGGCTTGCCGAGGGATCTTGCCGGGACCTTTTCCGCGCACCCTCGGCCGGGACTTCGCCGGGACCGTCGTCGAGGGCCCGGCGGGGCGGATTGGTGAACGCGTCTGGGGCGCGGGCGGTGGCGACATCGGACTCAGCCGGGACGGCAGCCACGCGCAGTACCTCACGGTCCCCGACGAAGCCGCCTGCGAGATCCCAGCCGGACTTGACCTCGCGCGGGCGGCAGCCTCAGCGACGGCGTACTTCACCGCATGGGCGGCTTGGGACGTCGTCGGCGTCGTCGAGCCGGGCAGCACGGTCGTGGTCACTGGCGCCGCCGGTGCGGTGGGCGCCGCCGCCGCGGCCCTGGCGGCCCGCCGCGGCGCCCGGGTGATCGGGGTCGTGCGACGCGCAGATGATGTCCCACGTGCGGTCGACGTCGTCGTGCGCTCGGACCTGGTAGACACCGCCGAGGCGATCAAGCAGGCCACCGCCGGAGACGGCGCTGCCGGGGCCGTCGACACCGTCGGCGGGCCGCTGACCGTGCGGCTGCTCGACGCGATGGCCGCGCGTGGCCGCGTCTGCATCCTGAGCGCGCCCCCCACCCAGAGCGTCGGCGCTGTCGACCTCCTGGGCTTCTACCGGAACGAACTGCGCCTGTCAGGGCTGAACACCAGCCGAATGAACGCGCGGGACGCGGCCCAGGCGTTGTCCGCCTGCGCCCGCGACTTCAATAGCGGCGCACTGCCGCCGATACCCGTGCACAGCACTCACCCGTTGACCGCCGCCGCGGACGCCTACTGCGCCGTCGAACGCGGCGCCCGGGGCCGTGTGCTGCTCGTTCCAGAACAGGACCCGCCGGACGCAAACCATCCAGGAGCAACGTCCTACTAAGCCCGTACCGATACCCGACCTAACACCACCGGAGAGATAAGGCATGCGACTCGCGAACCAAGACGGACGAGCGGTCCTCCTCGCCAGCGACGCCGTCGGCATCGACGTCGCACGCGCGAGTGACGGTAAGTTCGGCTCTGGCCTGAAGGCCGTCTACGACGACTGGGACGCGTTCGGGGCATGGGCCGCGGACCAGGACGCCGCCGCCGCCGACGTGCCGATCGACCCGACACGGCTCGCTTGCCCCTCCCCGGAACCCCGGCAGGTCTTCGCCATCGGCCTGAACTACCGCGAACACGCCGCTGAGGCCGGACTGGCCGTCAGTGAAGGCCTTCCGCCCGTGTTTACGAAGTTCCCGACCTGCCTGACCGGTCCCCGGACAACGGTCACCCTCCCAAAAGGCGGCCACACCGACTGGGAGGTGGAGCTGGTCGTCGTCATCGGCCGGGAGGCCGTGAACGTGCCCGAAGAGACCGCCTGGCAACACGTCGCCGGCCTCTGCGTAGGGCAGGACCTTTCCGAGCGGGTGTCGCAGCTCGCCGGCGCCGCACCGCAGTTCAGCTTCGGCAAGTCCCTGCCCGGCTTCGGCCCGGTCGGGCCGTGGCTGGTGACGACCGACGAGATGGCCGACCCCGACGACCTCGAGCTCGGTTGCAGCATCGACGGGGAGATCATGCAGCGGGCACGGACGAGCTCACTCATCTTCTCGGTCCCTAAACTCATCAGCGCATTGTCGGCAGGGCCGGCACTGCTCCCCGGTGACCTCATCTTCACCGGCACCCCGGCCGGCGTCGGCCTCGGCCGCGACCCCCAACGCTTCCTCCGGCCCGGCGAAGTCCTGCGCACATGGGCCGAGGGCATTGGCGAACTCGAGCAGGTCTTTTCCGGGGACAGACAGTGATCAGCGACCCTTTCGCGTCCCGTTGGCACGAGGGGAAGACCGTGGAGCACGTTGTCACATTCGACGACGCGGCCATCGGCTCCCAGCCCGGCCGCATCCACGGCACTGCCGCGTATGGGCACGGCTCCGACCGGCCCATGCACCAGGGCAACGACGACGACAACGTGATCGCGCTAGAGGACTACCGAGACGCCTTCGCTTTGCTCGACCGGCCGCCGCGCGCAGAGGTTCGGCGCGGAGGTCGTCCGCCACCACGTCGCGGACACGTGTTCCGGTCAACTGGTGTCGAGACGACAACGCCGTTGCGGCGGCACGACGGCTGCTTCCAACTGGGACAGCCGATAACGCAAGCGTGAGGACCAGCACATGACGACAACAGCAGACCGTGACGCCGGCGACGACCTCCTGGACGCCGACGTATCCACCATGACTCGGGAGGAGCTCGTCGCCTTCAATATTCGGGTCGTCGACGCACACTTCCACAACGAGAACCCGGACGACGTAGACAAGGCCATCGCCCTGTACGGGCCGGGCGTCGTTTGGGAAGCCCCCTTCCGGGGACAGGTTTACACCGACCCAGTCGAGATCAAAGAGGCCTACATGGCCATCTTCCGCACCGTTCACTTCAACAGCACGACCATGCTGCGGAGGTTCGCCACCGAACAATTCGTCTTCGACGACCAGATCGCGGACCTCACCGTCGTCGGCGACGGGATGCCCAACCTCGGGTTCAAACCGGGTGACCGCATCAGTATGCGGCTCGTGCACTGCTTCGAACTCGAGGACGGCAAGATCGTGCGCGAGATCGCCTACGAGATGTCGCGCGAGCACCGCGGGCCCCGCGATCACGATTCCATCCCCGACGACGCGGTCGTCGTGGACTTTCCCGCCGGTCCCACGAACCAGGTGACCGCGGAACCCGGTACTCGACGGCCCGCGGCGTACGGCCTCTGATGTGCGCCAACTCGCGGCCGCGCTGGTCGCGCCGACAGGAACCATCATAAATCACTCTTTGGATGTCTATTCGTGAGGGCTGGAGGACAGGTGTACCCCGAGATTGCCGACGACTCGCATGCGTCAGACGAGTTGATGCGTTTGATGCGTTCGTATTTTACCGCAAAGACGAACCAGAATGTGGCCGAAACAATGGCTCACTTCTCGCCGTCAATTGTGTATAGCGACGCCGTTTTGGGCTGGGTTATGGACTACAAGAACCTGCGAGACGTCTACGCTCAGTTCATGCCTAAATGGGGTGACGGTCAGAATTACCCCACCCGTCTTGTCGGTGACGATCGCAGCGCAATAGTGTTCATGACTTGTACCCCTGAACTGTTCGGCCAAGAGGCACTGTGTGTGGTCGCTGTGGACGTCAGAGATGGCAAGATCGTCCGCTGGGTCGACTACTGGGACGCCCGACACTTCGGAGTGGTCGAGGCGCAGCAACTTGAGGCCGCCCGCCCTCGTGGCAAAGGCGAACCATTTCCGGAGTCGTTCGGAGAGGAAGGCCTCGACACCACAGCGTCCGAGCGTATGCAAACCACCTGCGCACTACTGGCATCCGCGATGGCCTCGTCCGATGCCGCCGCCGCCGCAAGCCTCTTCTCATGGGACTGCGTCTTTGAGGACATGACTTTACGATCGCAACTCCGAGGACAGCTAGCCCTCGAGCGATACTTGAACCGTTCACTTCGCGCCTTGCCATACGGTGCAGATGTCACTGTTCGGCACGTGGTTGGCTCGGACCAAGGCGGTGGCTTCGAATGGACGAGAGACGAGAGCCTACGCGGGGTGACCTGCCTCGAGCTCGACAAAGCCGGCGCCATCACCCGCATGACCAGCGTTTGGAACGGGGCGCTTATGGCTAACGAGGCGTTTCGAAACCTGGCCCTCCGCACCCTTGAGCCGGACAGGGCGGCGCGCAGCGCACCAGCACGCGCCACACCAACGCAAAATTAGAAATCGTACACGTAGGCAACACAAAAGGAATGGTCAGATTGAAACAGTTGCGCTTCTTGGTTCACCGGCGCGCGTCTTTGACGCACGGTGCAGTCGCTCGCGTGGGAAAGAGGGGCAGCTGACATGGATTACGTCGGAGATGTGACACATGCAACAGCAGCCGCGGCAGACTTTTTCCGCCGGTACCAAGCGACGAAGTCGGCCAAGGACGTCGAGGGCACCATGGCCTTCTTCTCCACGGACCGCCTGACCTACACTGACGCAATCCTCGGCTGGGTGCTGGACCGGGCCTCGTTAGCCGAGACGTTCCGAAACTACATGCCCGGGTGGGGTGATGGGCAGTCGTACGCGACTGCAGTTCTAGGGACTGAGAGCAGCGCCGTGCTTTTTGTACGTGATACACCCGAACTCTTTGGCAGTGACCTCCTGATCATCGGAGCTGTCGACATTGAAAACGGAACTATCACGCGCTGGGTTGACTACTGGGACGGCCGCAACGATGCCAGCACGGCATTGGGTATGAAAACTCCACCCGAGCAGTTTCCGCAGGAGTTTGGCGAGTCGACGACCCCACAGAACAGCAGCGGCGCAATTACTCAGTCTGCGGCACGGCTTGCGGAAGCTTTAGCCGACGGAGACGCGGCCGCAGCAACGGCAATGTTCGCCACTGACGCGACGGTTGAGGACATGACGCTGCGCACGCGGGTTCGGGGCAAGTTGGCGATCAGTCGCTACCTCCACCGCGCAACTGCAGCACTCCCATACGGGTCCGGATCAGGGTTACGAAGAATCCACGGTGGCGACCTTGGAGGCGGCTACGAGTGGACCAACGAAGCTCGCCCCGTCGGGCGCGGCATCACCGCCCTGGTGCTCGACAGCGAAGGGCTGGTCACCTCACTGACTGCCGTATGGGACGGTTCGCTGGTTGACGACGACGAGTACACCGCGCTCGTCAGTCTCGCGCGGGAGCCCTAGAGATCGACGCCCCTCGCCGTATCCAGTGACCGTGGCAAGGGCTAAAGCAAGCAAGACATGAGAGTTACGCCAACAGCGCGGCTCGACACCCCTACCCATCATCAACCTGATAACAAGTCCGCGAACAGAGAGCCAGTTACCCGCGCACCGCAGTCAAAACCCTCAGGGAGACTTCACAATGTCGCAGCAACAGCAAACCACCCATGAAGTAGGTCGGGTGACTATCGCGGACGAGCCCTGGGTTGAGTTTGTTGACGCCGCCGGACGCCTCAAGACACCCGTCAAGATCCTTTCTGCAACAAACCCCTGTATCCTTTTGGTCCAATTTACCCCCAACCTGCATGTAGATCCTCACTCGCACCCGTTCGATGTCATCTACATGCCTGTGAGCGGACAAGTAGATTTCAGTGACCCCGGCGAGCCGCCACTCTTGCCAGGCCAGATCCGATGGGTCAAGGCGGGACACCCTTACGGCCCCGAGGTTGGCGGCCCTGAGGGGGCCGACGTCCTCATCATCAGTATGGGAGGGGACATCGCTATTGACTGGCTTGATACAGACGATGCGTAAGTAGCTCAGCACCAAAGAATGCGGGAGGATGTGAACAACATGCAACGATTGGCTAGCAAGACTAGGCGGATTTCACTGGCCCTCATCGTGGCGAGCGCTTCGGTGTCCGCATGTATGGTGGGGCGTCAACGACGGTGACATCAGATGCCAGCGGCGATACTTCTGGTTTGCAGACAATTACCGTCGGCCTCGTGCCTGCCCTAGTGTCGGCTCCTGTGTATCTCGGGATTCGTAAGGGGTTCTTCGCGAAGCAAGGACTTAATGTGAAGTGAAACAAGGTAGCGGGGGCGCGGCCATTCTCACTTCAGTGGTTCAGGGCAGTTACGAGATTGGGGTGAGTGGTTCAACGCCAGCAATCGTGGCTGCTAGCAAGGGCCTCCCGATCACCATCATCGCCGGTGATACCGCAACGCTAAACGCCATTAGGGTTCCTGAGCGTCATAACCTGCCACTCCCCTTGCTGGAACACGTTCTTGACACGCACGTGCTCGTTGACGAGGTCGGTGCAATCGCGCAAGCGGCTGGTGTTCCGAAGCTAGTGCTCTCGCATACGGTGGACTTTGGGGGTCCGATCAATAGAGGTGAATGGAGAAGACTGGCGCAGGACGGCTATGGGGGAGAAGTCGAGGTCGGAGTTGATCTTATGACGATATCTGTTGCCTAACTACTCGGTGGGCCCGTAGCGGGGGCGCCGCCCGGGACCGTCCCGGCAATGATCCAGGAGTCTCGCGCGGTCTTGCCCTGTCCCGGCACGACGGCAGCTAATCAACCGGGACAGCCGACAACCCAAGCGAGAGGATCAGCACATGATGACGACAGCAGACCGCGACAGTCACGCACGCTCGGGCCGTTGCCGCTACTCAAATTGCATACCTGACCTTCAACGTTCAAGCAAAGGCGACGAGATGACTGAGGACGCATTGGCTTGGCTGCCAAACGAGCGCATCTCCTCGACTCGATTGGACTCCGAGTGGCCTTGGCACTCCGACCGTCGCAACGGCTTGTCTTGCGGTGCACACAGAACGTCACTCGGTTCAACAAGCAGTAGACTATCGATTGGTCCTCGCCGACGTCCTTGGTATCGAAATACCGGTGCCGCGCGCCGCAAGGGCACTAGTTCCACGGTGGTCGGGGTGACCAATACCGACAGGGGTGAAGTCCTATCCGGCAAGATGCGTCGCACCTTCGTCTACTCAAACCTTCTTCTGAGCGGGGGAACCGGTGACTGACTTCAGGAAGAGGCTGCGGTCCGGTGAAACCGTCTACGGAATCTGGTCCCTACTGGGTAGCGCGGTCGTGGCGTCCGCGTCCGCAGAGGCGGATTTCGTCGTAGCGGATCTCCAGCACGGGTTGGCGGCAGAGTGTGACATACCGGCTTTTGCCGGCGCCGCGGAGCGAGCGGGCGTCGTGCCGCTGGTGAGAACCCGTTCGCCGCTGTTCCCCGACATCGGCCGGGTTCTTGACTTGGGCGGGCACGGCGTTCTCATACCGAACGTCCGCGACCGCGAGCACGTGCGTCAGGTCGTCGCCGCCAGCCGGTACGGCCCGGACGGCACGCGGTCGATCGGGCGGCTACTCGGCGGCAGCGACGACCCGGCTTGCCTCATCGTGCTGGAGACACAGGAGGCTCTGGACGACTTGGAGGCGATCGTGGAGGTTGAGGGACTCGACGGCATCTACGTCGGCCCCAAAGACCTCGGCCTGTCGATGTCACGAAACGGGGAAACTGGCCAAGGCTCCGTGCCTGCCGCAATCACTCGGATCGCCAAGGTTTGCACTGCGGCCGGCTTGCCGTTCGGCGTGCACGCCGTCGATTCGGACGACGCCTCACGGTACGTCGGATTGGGTGCCACGATAGTCACGGCCGCCGTCGATGTGCCTGTCATGGCTAGCGCATTGGGCGCAAGCCTGGCGGCCACGAGGGCGATGTCGTGGCCGCGAACCTGACATGAGCGTAGGCCCCGATGCCTCCGTGGAGGCCCCGCTAGGGATCCAGGCATCCCCTCCGGATCGAAGGGGTCGGCCAAGCCCCCGTCGAGCTCCTCTCGAGCTCCTGGCTCACAGTTCAACAGCCGCACTTCGAAAGGATCACGACGTTGAACTCGTTCGCCGAGGACCGGTCAAGCACCCCGACGTCCGGGACCACACAAGCTGCACCGGGCGTGGACACGTTCGACAGATTGTGGCGGGAGTCCGTCAGCCGGCACTCGACCTCTACGTTCCTGATCTTCCACGATGACTCGGGCACCTCGACGTGGACATACGCTGATTTCGACTACGCCGTTGCGCAGGTCGCAGCGTTCCTCGGCGGTCGTGGTGTCCGAGCGGGCGACGCGGTTCATCTGGCTCTGCGGAACAGTCCTGCTTTCGTTGCACTGTGGCTGGCCGCAACTCGGCTGGGTGCTTGGATCGTGCCGGTCGACCCGGCTAGCAGCCGCCGTGACGTCGACCGACAGTTGGACCGCGTGAAGCCCAGGCTCGGGATCTGTGGACAAGGAAGGGCGGAGACCTACCGGCAGGGCGCGAACACCCACGACGTCGAGATCATCGAACTGTCCGAGACGGCCGATGACTTGGCCCTCACCGCGTCCCTGATGACGGCGGTACCGTCCGCCACCGCGGCGGCGGGCCAGCCTTTAAGTGAACCGAAGCCGCAGGATCGGCTCGCGGTCATGTTCACCTCGGGCACCACTTCGGAGCCGAAGGGGGTCGTCCTAACCCAAGCCAATTACGCCGAAGCGGCACGAGTCATGGCGCGAGCGGTGAAACTGGAACCGCGGCACCGCTATTTTGTCACGTTGCCGTTGTTCCACGCCAACGCCCAGTATTACTGCTTCGCCCCGGCGATCGCGACCGGATCGAGCGTCGCGCTGACCGCGTCGTTCACTGCCAGTGGCTGGTTGCGCATCGCAGACCAGCTTCAGGTGACGCATGCCAGCCTCTTCGCCGCGCCGATCAGAATGATCCTGGCGCGCACCCCCGACGACGCTCCTCAGCTGGCGCTCGAACACGTGTGGTTCGCTCAAAGTCTCGGACCACAGCAGCATGCGGAATTCGGCAGACTCGTCGGAACCCTGCCGCGTCAGCTCTACGGCATGACCGAAACCGTTGCGATCGTCACCGCGGACACTCACGAGCCACCGCGCCCGGACGTCATCGGCCGGCCCGTGGCGGAGCGGGAAATCAGCCTTCGTGACCCCGTAACGGCCGAAGAGGTCCCCATCGGCACTCCTGGCATCATCTGCGTGCGCGGGCGCCGCGGAGTCGACCTGTTCGCCGAGTACCTCAACGACCCGGTGACGACAGCGAACGCCTTCGACGAGCGCCCAGATGGACTGTGGTTCCGTACCGGCGACCTAGCGACTGTGAACGCGGACGGCATCCTGCGGTTCGTCGGGCGGGCCGACGATGTCGTGAAGGTCGCCGGCGAAAACATCAGCCTCACGGAAATCGAAGCGACTCTCAGTCAGGCGCCAGGAGTGCTCGAGGTCGCGGTGCTCGCAGAGGCGGACCCGATCCGTGATCACGTCCCAGTGGCCTTCGTCGTGCCGCGCGATCCGGCCAACCCGCCGGATGTCGACACGCTGGCGGCATGGGCCGAGACCGAACTATCCCCGGCTGCGCGACCGAGGGACTGGCACATCATCGACGAGCTCCCTCGTACGAGCGTTGGCAAGATCCGCCGTTTCGCCATTAGGCATCCAAGGGCCGAAGAACCAGGAACACCAGGGGCTGAACGTGGCGACTGATATGAACGATATGAGCACTGAAAGCACCGGTCATTTTAGCGGCCTCGGCAGCGTCCACCCCTCAGGTCAAAGGAGACCCCCATGCCTCGAATTCTCATCACTGGTGGCTTCATCGTCAGCGGCGACCCTGACAGCGGCACGCTGCCGGTGGCCGACCTTCTTATAGAGGACGGCACTATTAGGGCGATTGGGCCGAACCTCGCGGAATCGGTTCGCGACGCTGAAAGGATCGATGCAGCGGGAACGATCGTCATTCCGGGATTCGTCGACACTCACCGGCACACCTGGGAGACGGTGGCGCGCGGGCTCTACGCCACCTGCACCCTGGACGCCTACCTGGCGGACGTCGTTGGCAATCTTGGCCCAAATTACGACCCTGAGGACGTGTACGCCGGGAATCTGCTCGGCGCGCTCGAAGCGCTGAACGCCGGTATTACCATGATGCTCGACTGGTCGCACTGTAACAACACTCCAGAGCACGCCGACGCCGGGATACGTGGACTTCAGGAGTCCGGAATGCGGGCGGTGTACGCGTATGGCAACCAGTCCGGTCCAGGGATTTGGGGATAAGGGGGTTTCCACTTAGGTACTCTTGACGGGTGGAGCGTCCCCCGTGAGCCCGGTCGCCGGGCGGGACTACCCGCGGTCCTACGCCGAGCTGCGTG
>JAABUS010007539.1_pt1 | contig 12423 bp, 12 predicted proteins | sample 5560161 | NCBI WGS metagenome assembly JAABUS01 (sample SAMN10711885, study PRJNA513376) | rock metagenome | isolation source: Antarctica rocks | place: Antarctica: Victoria Land, Trio Nunatak nord | collected 2016-01-04 | reverse complement strand
TACCGCCTGATCGCCGCGGAGGGCGAGCTGACCGGCCGGGCCTTCCCGGCCACCGGCACCGCCAACGGCGCCTTCCGCTTCGCCCGGGGCCTCGACGCGTGGACGGACTGGTGCCGCGCGGGGGCCAACCACCACTCGTCCGCCTCGCCGGGCAGGCTCGGAGCGCAGGTGGAGGCGCTCGCGCGGTTCCTCGGCGTGGCTGCCGTCCGATGTTGAACCCGCCCGATTGGACTCGATTGTGACCTTTCAGCTCACCGGCTACGACCAGCGTGTCGCCTTCGTCACCGGCGCCGCCCGCGGAATCGGCGCGACGATCGCCGCCACCCTGCGCGACCTCGGCGCCGGTGTCGCCGCCGGCGACCTGCGCGCGCCCGAGCACGACGGCGTGCTCGGGGTCGAGCTCGACGTGACCGACGAGGCGTCGGTCGACGCGGCGTTCGCGCGGGTGGAGGCCGAGCTCGGCGCGCCCTCGATCCTCGTGCTCAACGCGGGCGTGTTCGTCATCGAGCCCTTCGAGGCGACGACGCTCGCGTCCTGGCGGCGGACGATCGACGTCAACCTGACCGGCGCATTCCTGTGCGCGCGGCGCGCGCTCCCGGCGATGCGCGAGGCTGGCTACGGCCGCGTGCTGGCCATCGGCTCCAGCGCCGGCAAGACGGGCGGCGCCAAGTCGGTCGCCGCGTACGGCGCGTCGAAGGCGGGCGTGATGGCGCTGGCCAAGGCGATCGCCAGCGAGTACGCGAGCCACGGCATCACCTCCAACGCCTTGGCGCCGTCGCTGATCGACACCGAGATGATCGCGTCGATGCCCGACATGGCGAGCAAGGTCCCCGTCGGGCGCCTCGGCACCGTCCACGACGTCGCCGACCTCGTCGCCTTCCTGTGCTCCGAGCACGCCGGCTACATCACGGGCGAGGTCGTCGACGTCAACGGCGGCTTCCTGATCGACTGATGCGCGCGCTGCTGCTGCCCGCCGTCGGCGCGCCGCTGGAGCTGGTGGAGCGCGACGTGCCCCAGCCCGGCCCGGGCGAGGCGCGGGTGCGCGTGCAGGCCTGCGGCGTGTGCGGCTCGGACCTGTTCCTCCAGAAGGGCGGCTTCGGTGCCGACAAGCTGCCCGTCGTGCCGGGGCACGAGGCGGCGGGCGTGGTCGACGCGGTCGGCGACGGGGTCAGCGCGGTCGCGGCCGGCGACCAGGTCGCGCTCTACTACATCGACAACGCGCCGGACGCCCCGCGGCCGAACCTCGGGCCGGGCGTCACGCGCATGGGCGTCGACGTCGACGGGGCGTTCGCCGAGTACGTGGTGCGCCCGGCGTCGACGCTGATCGTCCCGCCGGCGCCGGTCGACCCGGCCACGCTCGCCGTCCTCACCGACGCGGTCGGCACGCCGTACCACGCGCTCGCGCGCATCGCCCGGGTGCAGGCGGGCGAGACCGTCGTCGTGCTGGGCATCGGCGGCATCGGGTCCAACGCGGTACAGGTCGCGCGCGGGCTGGGCGCGCGCGTGATCGCGGTCAGCCGCAGCGCGGAGAAGCTGGCGCTCGCGCGCGAGCTCGGCGCCGAGGCCGCGGTGACGCTGGACCGGGCGCGGGAGGCGATCGGCCCCGTCGGACCGGACGTCGTCGTCCAGTGCGCCGACTCCGCGGAGCTCGACGAGGCGGCGATCGCGCTGGGCGGCTACGGCGCGCGGATCGTCCTCGTGGGCGCGTCGGTCGACGCGTTCCGGGCGCGATCGTCGGACTTCATCTGGCGCGAGCTGTCGGTGATGGGATCGCGCGGGTTCACGCCGGACGACATCCGCGCCGTGATCGACCTGCACCTGGCCGGAGCGCTGCGCACGGACCACCTGACCGCCGCGCGGCGGCCGCTGGAAGAGGGCAACGAGGCCCTCGAGGACCTGCGGGCCGGCCGCGTGCTGCGCTCGGTGCTGATCCCGTGAGGGTCGCGGTCTACGGCGCCGGCCAAGCCGGCAGCGCGGTGGCGGCGCTCCTGGCGCGGAGCGGCATGACCGTCGACGGCCCGTTCGGGCGCGACGGGCGCGCGGCGGCGCTGACGGGCGGGGCGGACGTGGTCGTGATCGCGACGACCTCGTTCCTGTCCGCGATCGCCGACGACGTGCGCGCGGCGCTCGCCGCCGGCTCCAACGTGCTCACCAGCGCCGAGGAGGCGGCCGACCCGTGGGCGACCGATCCGGTGCTGGCGGGCGAGCTCGATGCGCTGGCGCGGGAGCGCGGCGTGTCCGTCCTGGGCGCCGGCCTCAATCCCGGCTTCGCCTTCGACGCACTCGTCCTGACCGCGGCGGGCGCGTGCGTCGACGTGCGGGCGCTGCGCGTGGAGCGCGTGGTCGACCTGTCGGGGTTCGGGCCGGCGATCCTCGCCCGCCTGGGCGTCGGCCACACGCCCGACGCGTTCGCGGCGGGCGTGGCCACCGGTGCGATCACCGGGCACATCGGCTTCCCGCAGTCGATGCGCGTGGTCGCGCGCGCGCTCGGCGTCGCGGTGGAGCGCATCGACCGCGAGATCCACCCGCTGCTGCGCGCCGGGCGGACGGCCGGCTTCGAGCAGCGGTACGCGGCGGTCGCCGCCGGCCGGTCCTGGTTCGAGGCCCGCTTCACCGGCCATGTCGACCCGGCCGCCGCCGGGCTCGTCACGCACGACGTGATCGAGCTCGACGCGACGCCGCCGGTGCGCATGGAGATCAGCGGCGGCCTGCCGTCGCAGGCCGGCTCCGCGGCCGTCCTCGCCAACTCGGTCGCCCGCGTCGCCGCGGCACCCCCGGGATGGGTCACCGTCGCCGACCTCCCCCCGGCGCTGCCGGTCGTCTGATACGTTGTCGGAATCGATACCAGTACCGTATTCAGGGTGAAGGGATGAGCTGGGAGCTAGGGCTCGAGGACCGCGGCGTGGTCGTCACGGGCGGCGCGGGCGGGATCGGCCGCGAGGTGGCTGCCGCGTTCGCCTCCGCGGGCGCTCGCGTGGCCGTCCTCGACCTCGACGCGGATGCCTGCGCGGAGGTCGTCGCCGGCCTCGAGGGCGGAGGGGAACGGCACCTGGCCCTCGGCGCGTCGATCGCCGACCTGGGCGCCCAGGAGGCGGTCCTCCGCGAGGCGGTCGCGACCTTCGGCCGGCTCGACGTCCTCGCCCACCTGGCTGCGGTCCTGCGCCGGCGCGACACGATCGACGACGTCACCGAGGACGACTGGGACGTCCAGCTCGACGTGAACCTCAAGGCGACGTTCTTCCTGAACCGCTGGGCCGCGCGGCTGTTCCGCGAGCAGGGCCGCGGCGGGCGGATCATCAACTTCACGTCGCAGGGCTGGTGGACCGGGGGTTTCGGCGGCTCGGTCGTCTACGCGGCCAGCAAGGGCGGGATCGTCTCGATGAGCCGAGGACTGGCGCGGACCCTCGCGCCCGACGCCATCACCGTCAACACCGTCTCGCCGGGCGGCGTGGACACGACGATGATGACCGGCGGCACCACCGACGAGGCGCCGGCGAGCTTCGTGCGGATGGTCCCGCTCGGGCGCATGGCCCAGCCGTCCGAGCTCGCCGGGATCGTCCTGTTCCTGTCCTCCGACCACGCCTCGTACATCACGGGCGCGACCGTCAACGTCAGTGGCGGCCAGCTCATGTACTGACCCACGATGGAGCCGATTCACCGATGACCGAGACCGCATCGACCAACCCGGCGGCGGCGGCGCCGCTCGAGGAGCAGATCGACTGGCAGCGGTCGATGCTCGAGATCCGCGACTTCGAGGAGGAGTGCCACCGGATGTTCGCCCGCGGCCTCGTGCGCGGGTCGACCCACCTCGCCGCCGGTCAGGAGGCGGTCAACGTCGGCGCGCGCTGCGGACGACCGACACGATGGCCTGCACCTACCGCGGCCACGCCGCGGTGCTCGCGAAGGGCGCGCCGCTCGACGAGGCGTTCGCCGAGATCCTCGGCAAGGAGCGCGGCCTGTGCCGCGGCAAGGGCGGCTCGATGCACCTGACCGACATGCGGGTCGGCGCGATCGGCTCGTTCGCGATCGTCGGCGCCCACCTGCCGATCGTCCTCGGCACCGCCTGGGCCGAGGTCTACAAGGGATCCGACGGCGTCTCGCTGTGCTTCTTCGGCGACGGCTCGACGAACATCGGCGGCTTCCACGAGGCGATGAACATGGCGTCGGTCTGGAAGCTGCCGGCGATCTTCCTCTGCGAGAACAACCTCTACGGCGAGTTCTCGCCGCTGGCGCAGACCACGCCGATCGAGCGCCTCGTCCAGCGCGCCGGCGCCTACGGGATGCCAGGCGTGCGCATCGACGGCATGGACATCGGCGTCGTGCACCAGGCGGTCGGCGAGGCGGTCGCCCGGGCGCGCGCCGGGGAGGGCCCCACGTTCATCGAGGCGATGACCTACCGCTACAAGGGCCACTCGCGGGCCGATCCGGGCGCGTACCGGCCGGAGGGCGAGCTCGAGGAGTGGCTGCAGCGCGACCCGATCGTGCTGCACGAGCGCGCGCTGCTCGCCGCGGGCGTGGAGCAGCAGCGTCTGGACGCGCTGCGCGCCGAGGCCTCCGCGACGGTCGACGCCGCGCTCGAGCGGGCTATGAGCTGGGACGACCCGCCGCCCGGGTCGCGACTGGAGGACGTCTACGCATGAGCCGGACCATCACCTACCGCGACGCGGTCCTCCAGGCGATGGGCGACGCCATGGAGGAGGACGAGACCGTCTTCCTGTTCGGCGAGGACGTCGCCGAGGCGGGCGGCGCCTTCAAGCTCTCGGCCGGGCTGCTCGAGCGCTTCGGCCCGCGCCGCGTGCGCGACACCCCGATCTCCGAGCAGGCGATCATCGGGACCGCGATCGGCGCCTCGCTGTCGGGGCTGCGTCCGATCGCCGAGATCATGTTCGCCGACTTCGCGGGCGTCTGCTTCGACGGCATCGCCAACGAGCTGGCCAAGTACCGGTACATGACCGGCGGCCAGGTCGACGTGCCGGCCACCATCCGCCTCGGCAACGGCGCGGGCGCGGGGTTCGCCGCCCAGCACTCGCAGTCGGTCGAGAACTGGTTCATCAACGTGCCTGGCCTCAAGATCGCGGTGCCGGCGACGCCCGCCGACGCCTACGGTCTGCTGCGCTCGGCGATCCACGACCCCGACCCGGTGCTCTTCTTCGAGCACAAGCACCTGTTCAACCACAAGGGCGAGGTCGGCGACCGGCCCGCGCTCGTGCCGCTCGGCCAGGCCGACGTCGTGCTCCAGGGCGACGACGTGACGCTCGTAGCGACGCAGATGATGCGCCACCGCGCGGTCGAGGCGGCCGAGCTGCTGGCCGGCGAGGGCGTGTCGGTCGAGGTCATCGACCCGCGGACGCTCGTGCCGCTGGACGCCGCGACGATCGGCGCGTCGCTGGACCGCACGAACCACCTGGTCGTCGCGCAGGAGTGCACGCACGACGGCAGCTGGGGCGCGTCGCTGGTCGCGCGGCTGATGGCCGCGCACTTCGAGTCGCTCGACGCCCCGCCGCTGATCGTGGGCGGCGACGAGACCCCGATCCCCTACGCCGGCGGCCTGGAGGAGCTGTGGATCCCCAGCGCCGAGCGGATCGCCGACGGGGTGCGCCGCACGCTCGCCTACTGACCGGGGCGCACGGCGGGCAGGGGACCGGGCGCCTCCGGCAGGGCGCCGGAGGCGAGCAGCGGGTCGCCGGCCGCGACCCCGGGCCAGCCGGGCCACAGCGCACGGAGCGCGTCGACGCCGGCGCGGACGAGCAGCCCGTCGGCCGCGGGCGTCACCTGCGCGGCGAGGCCGAACGAGCGGTGGCCGTGCGAGGGCTCGTAGCCGCCCTGCCGGAACGCGGCCGCCGAGGGGAAGTACGTCAGCAGCCCGTTCGTGTAGCCGGCGTACAGCGTCACCGCGGCCGGCGAGCGCTCGCGCACGGCCAGGCCGATCTCGCTGAAGATCTCGCCCGGGCCGGTGACGATCGCGCCCTCGCCGACACGGAGCGCGCACACGGGCGCGACGGGGGCGGGCACGACGCGGCCCGCCCGCAGGTCCTCGGCGACGATCTGCGCCCACACGCGGTCGTAGCCGATGACGTTCAGCTCGCCGCCGCCGGCACCGCGCGCCCGCGCCGCGGCCAGCCGCGCCTCGACCGCAGCGATCTCGGCCTCGACGTCCGCCAGGGAGGGGAGCGGCTGCAACGGGAAGGCGACGTCGACCTGCGTCGCCGCCAGCGGGACGTCGCCGGCGGCCTCGGGGCGCGGGCGGTACAGGTGGAACGGGGTGACCGAGCCGTCCTCGGAGCGGGCGAAGGCGCGCCCCCACGCCGGCCGGTCGGCGACCGCGCCGAGCGCGGCCAGCGCCAGGCGCCGGCCCATCGCCCGAGCCGGCTCGACCGTCGGCGCGAACGCCACCCGGGGCAGGACGTTGCCGGCCGCGCCTTGCAGGAACACGCACTCGCCGCCGGTCCACGCGCGCACGGCGTCGCGCAGCGGGCCGGCGAAGTCGGCGCTGTAGGCGAGCACGTCGGGGCCGACGGCGACGGTGTGGCAGCCGAAGCCGACGACGGTGGCGATCGCGCTGCCGTCGCGCCGCTGCAGCTGGAGGACCGGCACCTGCGGGTCGACCATGCCGTCGGGATCCCAGCCCAGGATCACCCGCCCGTCGTCCAGCCGCTCGCGCCGGTTGACCGCCTCGTCGCAGTGCCCGACGCCCCACGCCGGCCGGGCCTCGTCCAGCCGCGAGGCGGCCAGCGCGGCGACGTCGACGATCCGCCCGTGCACCGTCGCCGCGTACGCCTCGGCCCGCGGGTCGACGGCGTCGCCGCGGCCGCCGCCGAGGCGCATGAGCTTCGGCGACGCGGGCGGTGCGCAGTGCGTGTGGTTCGCGTTGATCAGCACTGCGGCGGGCTCGCAGCCGGCGGCGGCCGCCACGCGCTCGCGGAGCGCGTCGACCACCGGCGCCTGGAGCGCCAGCGTGTCGACGCCGATCACGACGGCGCGGGTCCCGTCGCCTTCGAGCACCACCGCGGTCGCCTCGAGGTCGCCGGCCGACGCGCGCGCCGGCTCGAAGCGGCGCACGAAGCCGACCATCGGCAGGCCCAGCGGCGGCTCGAGCGAGACCGCCGCCGCGCCCGCCGCCAGGCCGCTCACGGCCGGGCGACCCGATGGCGCTCGATGTAGTCCTCGTCGAGCTCCCAGCCCAGGCCGGGGCCCGAGGGCAGGACGAGCTCGCCGTTCTCCAGCTTGGGCGGGTTGGCGATCAGGTTCCACCAGATCGGGTCGCGGTCGGGGTGGAAGCACTCGACGTAGGTGCCGTTGGAGATCGAGGCGAGCAGGTGCGCGGCGACCTGCGGCTCCTCGTGGTGCGCCATGGCGACGTCGAAGGTGAGGGCCATGCCCGCCACGCGCCGCCACTCGGTCGGACCGCCCGACCACGAGGCGTCGAAGTTGCAGACGTCGATCGCGCCCGCGACCATCAGGTCGCGGCAGCCGGACGCGGAGAACTCGCTCTGGCCCGCGCACACCGGCACGCCGCCCATGGCGCGCACGTCGCCCATGGCCCGGCGGTCGTTGTGCCAGCGGCACGGCTCCTCGAACCAGCGCAGGTCGGCGTCGGCCACGTGGCGCGCGAACGTGATCGCCTCCTCGCGCGTCCAGCCCTGGTTGGCGTCGGCGGCGAGGACGAAGTCGTCGCCGGCGGCCGCCCGCGCCTCGCGGAAGCGGGCCGCGTCGGTCAGCGGGTCGCGACCGCCGACCTTGAACTTCATCCCGGCCATGCCCGCCTCGCGCAGGTGGGTGATCTCCTCGGCGATCGTCTCGGTGCCGTCGTAGTAGCCCCCGATCGAGATGATCGGGAGGCGGTCGCGGTAGCCGCCCCAGAGCCGCCAGAGCGGCTGGTCGAGCGCCTTCCCGATCGCGTCCCAGAGGGCGGCGTCGACGCACGCCTGGGCCACGAGGCCGAGCCGCCGGTCGCGGAGGATGTTGAAGGTGACGCCGCGGGACAGCTCCCAGCAGCGCTCGATGGCGAGCGCGTCCGCCCCGATCAGCTGCGGCGCGATCTCGCCGTGGATGATCGCGTCGATCTCGAGCAGGCCGGCGTCCTCGTCGCCGGCGTAGGCCTCGCCGACGATGCCCTCGTCCGTGTGCACGCGGGTGACGATCGTGGAGCGGTGGCTCATCTCGTAGTAGCTGCCGCGGTAGGTGCGGCCCAGCGGCACGCGGATCGGGACCGTCTCGATCCGCCGGATGGTCAGGCTCCGGATCGTCCCTGCCGCTGTCGTCGCATCCGTGGTGCTCAACTCGCCAATCCCCTCGTCCCGCGCGGTCGCGCGGTTGCGAACATCGTTACCGGTAACGGTTCCAGAGAGCCGGTGCGCTGTCAACCGCTGCTCGTCGGCGGAGCTCCGCGCGCCGGAGCTTGCCGCTCACCGTCCGCGGCAGCGCGGCCGAGAACTCGACCACCCGCGGGTACTTGTACGGTGCCGTCTCGGCCTTCACGTGCTCCTGCAGCGCGCGCACCAGGGCGGCATCGGCCGCCCAGCCGTCGCGCAGCACGACGACCGCGCGCACGACCTCGCCGCGTTCGGGATCCGGCGCGCCGACGACCGCTGCGTCGGCGACCGCCGGGTGGCTGGCGAGCGCGCCCTCGACCTCGGCCGGGCCGATCCGGTAGCCGGCCGAGACGATGATGTCGTCGGCCCGCCCGCGGAACCACAGGAACCCGTCGTCGTCGCGCTCGACCAGATCGCCGGTCGGCCACCAGCCCGCGTGCGGCTCGTGGCCGAGGTAGCGCAGGAAGAAGGTCGGCACCGTCGCGGGGTCCACGTGCAGCTGGCCGTCGCGCACGTCGATCCGCACCCCGGGCAGCGGCCGGCCCATCGACCCGATCCGGCCCGTGCGCACCGGCGCGCCCGCCGGCATGCCGGTCACCGCGCCGGTCTCGGTCTGGCCGTAGCCGTCCCGGATGGTCACCGCGGCCTCCCGCTGCCAGATCCTGACGGCCTCGGCGTCCAGCGCCTCGCCGGCGGCCACCGCCGTGCGCAGGCCGACCGGGCGCAGCGTCGCGCGGTTGGCGATCGCGCGGTACTCGGTCGGGGCCATGCACAGCACGTCGACGCCCTCGCGCTCGACCAGGTCCAGACGCTGGGCGGGGTCGAAGCGCGCGTCGTGCAGCAGCGCCCGGGCGCCGCGCAGCCAGGGGGCGATGAACGTGTTGCGCGCGGACTTGCTCCAGCCGGCCGCCGCCGTGCACCAGACCAGCTCGCCCGGGCGGGCGTCGAGCCAGTGCTCGGCTTGCAGCGCCTGGCCGGCCAGGTAGCGCGTGCCGTGCAGCACCGCCTTGGGCTCGCCCGACGTGCCCGAGGTGAAGATCACCAGCGCCGGGTCCTCGGGCCCGAGGACGGCCGCAGGCACCGCGTCGCCGGCCAGCAGCGCGTCGTCGTCGGCCTCCAGCACGGGGCAGCCGGGCCCGGCCGCCCGCAGCTCGCCGAGGTTGCGGGCATCGGCGACGACGGCCGCGGGCCGCGCGTGGCGGAGGCGGAGGGCCAGGTCCTTGGCGCGCAGCTGCTCCGTGCACGGCAGCGCCACAGCGCCCATGCGGAAGCAGGCCAGCAGCGTCAGCACCCACTCCACCCGGTTGCCCATGACGGTCATCACGACGTCGCCGCGGCGGACGCCGTGTGCGGCCAGCGTCCCCGCCAGGCGGCCCGCCGCGCCGGACAGCTCGCCGAACGTCCACACCCCGCGGCGGCCGGCGGCGTCGATCGCGATCAGGGCCTCGCGCGCCGCGGGCGCGGCGTCGACGACGTCGCGGGTGAAGTTCACCGGGCGGGCGCCTCGCGCGGCGGCGCGCAGCTCGCGCGGGCGACGAACTCCGTCGGCAGCGTCACGCTCTCGGGCGCGGCGCCGCCGTCGAGCCGGCGCAGCAGCAGCTCGGCGGCGCGCCGGCCAAGGGCGACCGGGTCGCGGCGGATGACCGCGATGGGCGGCTGGTGGAGCTCGGTCGTCGAGATCGAGTCGCAGGACACGACCGAGACGGCGGCGCCGACGGCCAGGCCGCGGTCGCGCAACTCGATCAGCGTCCCCGACAGCAGCTGGTTGCCACCGGTGATGATCGCGGTCGGCGGCTCGGCCGCGTCGAGCAGGCGGCGGGTGGCGTCGCGGCCGTGCCGGGGCGACAGCACCCCCTCGCCGACGACGAAGGTGCCGGGCAGCCCGCGGTCGGCGTAGGCGTCCTCGAGCCCGCGCAGGCGCTCGCGCGCCGGCCGCACGGGGCTCCCGAGGATCAGCCCGATGCGCCGGTGGCCGAGGTCCAGCAGGTGCCCGACCGCGGCGCGCATGCCCGTCCGGTGGTCGGACAGCACGCTGGAGGCGTCGACGTCGGCGGGCAGCGCGCGGTCGACGACCACGCGCGGCGTGTCCGTCCCGCGCAGGGCGGCCAGCGTCCCGGGATGGTCCTCGCTCGCGAGGGAGAGCATCAGGCCGTCGACGCGGCGCTGCTCGAACAGGCGGATGTGCTCGGCGTCGCGCTCGGGATCGCCCTCGGAGTCGGTCAGGAGCATGGAGTACTCGCCGCGCCGCAGCTCCGCCTCGCCGCCCTTGACGATCGAGGCCATCAGGGGATTGGAGATGTCACCCGCGACGAAGCCGATCGACAGCGTCGCGCGACGGCGCAGCGACTGGGCGAGGATGTCGGGTGTGTAGCCGAGCGCCTCGACGGCGACCATCACGCACTCGCGCATCCGGTCGGAGACGTCGGGATGGCCGCTGAGCACGCGCGAGACCGACGACATCGCGACGCCCGCCACCTCGGCGACCTCCCGCATGTTGGACCGGCCGCCGTCGCCTCGCCGCATGTCGGTTACGATACCGGAAGCGGTTCCAGCCAGCGAGGGAGAGGAGTCCAGATGGAGCGCTTCTGCTTCACCTTCGAGATCCGGCCCGGCGCCGAGGACGAGTACAAGCGCCGGCACGACGAGATCTGGCCGGAGCTCGTCGACGTCATCCAGGGCAGCGGCGTCGCCAACTACTCGCTGTTCCGGCGCGGGACGACGGTCATCGCCTACTGCGAGTGCGAACCCGACGTGGCGACCGCGTTCGCCAAGGTCGGCGCCAGCGACGTCAACGCGCGCTGGTCGGAGTACTTCGAGGACCTGATCGTCGCGCTCACGGACGACGACGGCGAGCTGTTCACCGCGCAGGAGGTCTGGCACCTTGACTGAGGCGGCGCGCGGGGACGGCTTCCGCGGCGTCCACCACGTCGGCGCCTCGGTCTGCGACCTGCGCGCGGCGCTCGCGTTCTGGGAGGCGTTCCTGGGCGTCGAGGCTCGCTTCAGCGGACGGCTGTCGCGGCCCTACCTGGGCCGGTCGGTCGGCCATCCCGGCGTGACGATCGACGCCGGCCTGATCGACCTGCCCGGCGGAGGCGTGCTCGAGCTGCTCGACTACCAGCTCGACGGCCGGGCGCAGCGCGACGACGACACGAAGCACCCCGGCAACGTGCACCTGTGCCTGGCCGTCGACGATGTGGACGCCGCCTGGTCCCGGGCGGTCGAGCTGGGCGCACGGCCGGTGAACCCGGACGGTCCGGTCACCGTCGACGCCGGCCCCAACGCCGGCGCGCGCGTCGCCTACCTGCGCGTCCACGACGGGATCAGCGTCGAGTTGTTCCAGGCGCCCGAGGTCTGAGCGGTGCGCCTGGGGATCGACGCCTACAGCTATCACCGGCTGCTCGGCGAGGTGCGCCCCGGCGAGCGGCCGCCGGGCGACGCCATCCCCGGGACGGCGGCGCTGCTCGCCGAGATGGTCGACGCCGGCGGCGAGGTGCTGTCGCTGGAGACGGCCTTCCTGGATCCGCCCGCCCGCCTCGACGCCGCCGCCCTGCTCGACGCTGCCCGCGGGCTCGAGCTGGCGCTGGCCTGGGGCCATCCTCACGGGCTGCGGTGGGGAATGGACGCGGACGCTCTCGAGGAGCTGCTCGGCTGGATCCGCTTTGCGCCCTCGCTCGGCGTGCGCATCGTCCGCTGCGTCGCCGCGCATCCGGCGCTGCGCCCGCCGGGCGGGCCCGATCGCCGGCGCCTGGAGGCGACGGCCCGCGCGCTCCACCGCGCGCTGGCGGCCGCCCGCGCCGGCGGGCTCACGCTGGCGCTCGAGAACCACGGGGACGTCCACGCCGAGGCGCTGTCCTGGCTGCTGGGCGCGGTGCCTGGCCTGACCGTCTGCCTGGACACCGCCAACGCGGTGCGCGTCGACGACGATCCCGTCGCGCTGGCGCGTGCGGTCGCCCCGCGCGTCGCGCTCGTCCACCTCAAGGACGTCGCGGATCCGGCCGGCAGCGACCTGTTCGCCGGGCCGCGCTCGGTCGCCTACGGCAGTGGGATCGTCGACCTCGACGGCGTGCTCGACGCGCTGCCGGGCACGGACGACCTTCCGGTCTGCATCGAG
>JAABUS010007538.1_pt1 | contig 12423 bp, 17 predicted proteins | sample 5560161 | NCBI WGS metagenome assembly JAABUS01 (sample SAMN10711885, study PRJNA513376) | rock metagenome | isolation source: Antarctica rocks | place: Antarctica: Victoria Land, Trio Nunatak nord | collected 2016-01-04 | reverse complement strand
CTCGGACTGCCCCTCCGTCGCGACGCCGGCGACCGTCCAGCGCACGGCCAGGCGCTCGAAGAGGAACTCGACCGCGCGCTGCCAGACGTCCTCGCGGGCCGCGGCGGCGCGCGAGCGCTCCCCGCGTACCAGCGCCGCGTACTCCGCGCGCGTGCCCGGCGACATGGCGGTCCGCAGCACGAGCTCTCCGGCCGCGTCGTGGATCGCGACGGGCTCGGGCGCCCCGGGCGCGCTCAGCTCGAGGTCGAGCCCGAGCTCGGCGAAGGAGCCCGCGCCGGCCGCCTTCCTGCCCCTGCGTGACCGCTTGCCCACGCGGCGATCCTACGACCAGCATGAGCCCGCAGGCCACGTAGAGTCCCGCCGGATGCCCGAGTACACCCGCAAGCGCGAAGTCGGCCGCGGGGAGCGCACGCTCCCGGGCGTCTGGCGGCTGCGCCTGCCGCTGCCGTGGCCGGGGGTTCCGCACTGCAACGCCTGGGCGATCGCGGCCGGTGACGGGATCGTCATGGTCGACACGGGGATGCACGAGCCGGGCTCGGAGGGCCACCTGGACCGCGCGCTCGCCCAGGTCAACCTCAAGGTCGAGACGACGCGCCTGCTCGTCTGCACGCACGCGCACCGCGACCACTACGGCCAGGCGGCGACGATCGTCGAGCGGGCAGGCTGCGAGCTATGGATGCACCCCGACCACGAGCACATGCGCGCCGCTGCGACCGACCCCGACACCGCGCTGATGCAGCGCCTTGAGATCGCCCGCCAGTCGGGGGTGCCCGAGGCGCCGCTGCGGGCCTACCGCGACGAGCGCGAGGACCGGGGCCACGGCGTGGCCGCCTACCTCGAGCCGCACCGCGCGCTCGTGGCCGGCGTGCAGGTGCACACCGATCTCGGCACCTGGGACGTCGTTGAGACGCCGGGCCACGCGCCCTCGCACGTCTGCCTCTTCCAGCCCGAGCGCCGCCTGCTGCTCTCGGGCGACCACCTGCTCGGCCGCATCTCGCTGTACTACGACTATGGCTGGACGGCGGACCCGGTGGGCGAGTTCCTCACCTCCCTGGAGCGTGTCGAGGCGCTCGACGCCCGCCTCTGCCTCGCCGGCCACGGCCGCACGTTCTCCGACGTCCAGGGGCACATCGAGGCCAACCGCGGGCTGATCGGTGAGCGCCTGGCGGGGGTCGAGGAGGTCGTCACGGGCGAGACACTCACCGCGTTCGACGCCGTGCCGCGCGTCTACGGCGAGGCGATCACGGCGGCGAACGCGAACTGGTGGCTGTCGGAGACGCTCTGCTACCTGCGCCACCTCGAGGTCACCGGCCGCGCTGCGCGGATTCCCGGTGAGAACGGCGGGCCTGAGCGCTGGACGAGCGCCTGACCTCCGCGCGTACTCTCTTAGCCCGATGCGCATCGACGAGCTCCTCGCCTCCCGGGATCGCCCGCTCTTCTCCTTTGAGTTCTTCCCGCCCAAGTCGCCCGCGGGCGAGGCGAACCTCCAGACCGCCCTGCGCGAGCTCCAGCCGCTGGCGCCCGACTACGTCTCGGTCACCTACGGGGCCGGGGGCACCACACGCGAGACGACCATCGAGATCGTCTCGAGCCTCAAGGCGGACTTCGGGATCGAGGCGATGGCGCACTTCACCTGCGTCAACGCGACCCGTGACGAGCTCCGGGTCACCCTGGACCGCATGCGCGACGCCGGCGTGGAGAACGTCCTGGCGCTGCGCGGCGATCCACCGGCCGGGCAGGAGCGCTGGACGAAGACCGACGGCGGCCTGGAGTTCTCGCGCGAGCTCGTCGAGCTGGTCCGGTCGGAGTACCCGGAGTTCGTCGTCGGCGGCGCCGCGTTCCCCGAGACCCACATCCACGCCACCTCGCCCGAGGACGACATCCGCTTCCTGAAGGCGAAGGTCGACGCGGGGATGCAGTTCCTCATCACCCAGCTGTTCTTCGACAACGCGCACTTCTTCTCGTTCGTCGAACGCGCGCGGGAGGCCGGGATCGACGTGCCGATCATCCCCGGCGTCATGCCGATCACGAGCTTCGAGGGGATCAAGCGCATGACGACCCTCTCGGCCGCCGAGCTGCCCGAGGACCTCGAGCACGAGCTCGAGCAGCGCAAAGACAGCTCCGAGGCGATCGCCGAGCTCGGCGTCTCCTACGCGACGCTGCAGTGCGCCGACCTGCTGGCGGGCGGCGCGCCCGGCATCCACTTCATCACCCTCAACCGCTCCCCGGCGACCCGCGCGATCCTGGCGGCGCTGCGGCTCATGCAGCCCTGGCGCGCGGCCGACCGGGTCTGAGCGCCCGCGTGAGGTGCACGTCGCCCGTCGTGCTGGCATGCTCGACGGATGCGCGTACGCACACCCTGCCTGAGCCGCCTGATCCCGGCCGCCCTCGTCGGCGTCCTGGCCGCCGGCGCGCTCGCCGCGCCGGCCGGAGCGGTCGTCGGCGGCACCAAGACCGCATCCGAGCGCGGGAACTTCCTCGTCGCGCTGATCGACAGCACGGAGGGCCATCGCACCGTGGCCGCCGGGCAGTTCTGCGGCGCCACGGCCGTGCGGCCCGACGCCCTGATCACCGCCGCGCACTGCCTCTCGGACGAGAGCGGCGCTCGCACCGACCCCAGCGACCTGCGTCTCTTCGCCGGTCACGTGCTGCCGCTGCGCAAGGGCAAGCTCGTCGGCGTGCGCTCGATCTCCGTCCATCCGGACTTCGACGACGGAGCGGGAGAAGCCAACGCGGACGTCGGAGTCATCCGGCTGAGAGCGCCGCTGAAGGGCGTCACGCCGATCGGGTTGGCCGACCCCCGGGACGCGGCGGCCGCGCAGCCCGGGGCATCCCTCGGGCTGTGGGGCTGGGGAAACCGCGCCGGAGGCGACGGCCAGAACTTCCCGCGTCAGCTCCACGACGGCATCGTGCAGCGCTACACCGACGGACGCTGCGACGACCTCTACGGGCGCTACTTCAACCCCGCCTCACAGCTGTGCGCCGGCACGCCCGACGGCCACGTCGACGCCTGTCAGGGCGACTCCGGCGGCCCACTCACCGCGGCGCGCCCCGACGGCCGGCTTGTCCTCGTGGGCGTCGTCTCCTACGGCGAGGGCTGCGGCCAGCCGGAGTTCCCGACCGTGTACACCAAGCTCTCGCGCTACCGCAGCTACCTGGCCAAGGCGCTCGCGCGGCGCCCGCAGCGAAGTGATCGCCGGTAGCCGGCCGCGATGGCGCAGGAGTCCGCCACCATCGAAGAGGTGCTCAGAGCCCACGAGCGCACCCTTCGCTGCGGCTCCGCGCGGATCGTGCTCAGTTCCCAGATTGCTGTCCTCACTCGGATGTTCCTCTTCGGAATGCGGGTCGTGTTCCTGCTGCGACGCTCATCGAAGACGGTCTACTCGCCGAAGATGCTCGAGGAGCCGATGCCCGGGATCATCGATCTCGAGGCGCACCGGTGCGTGTACCACGAGGATCGATCAAAGGCCGAGCTGATCGTCGGCGACCGGTGTTGGCACGGAGCGCCGAGGACGACCGTCGATGGGCGCTCCGCTCAGCCTGCCTCGGCGTACCAGCCGCTGTGGCTCGTTGACGTGGTCGGCGGGGTGGTGGACGCTACGGAGCAAGCACCAGAAGCTGTCAATGGGCGCATGACGCGGCGGTTCTCGGCCCACGCAGACCTCAATCGGGCGGCCGAGACGGTCCCGTACAAGATGGCGCTGCCTCCGGGGGGAAAGTACTTCCGTGTCACGCGCATTTCGTTGGAGGTGTGGGTCGACCACGATGGCTACATCCGACGTATCCGCCAGATTTCCGCATACTCGGGCGTACTAACTCGATCCACGATCACGCTCGACGTGATGGAGTTCGGGATCGCCCTGCCGTCGGATTGGTCGCGCATTCCCAACCCCTGAGAGACTTGGCCGCGATGTCGCCCAAGCCCGCCATCGAAGAGGTGCTCGGTGCCCATGAGCGCACCCTCCACCGCAGATCCGCGCGGATCGCATTTCGTCTCCACATCTCTGATCATTATGAAGATTTCCCGTCCCGGTTCCCGTCGATGGGGCCTGTCTTCGGTCGAGTTCTCCCGTGGTCGATGCGGCTCCTCATGAGACGCTTGTCGAAAGCGACAGCGGTACCCATGGTCGGGGTTGTCGATCTTCAGGCGCATCGATGCGTGTACTACGACAGTTCGTCGATGGCCACGCTGATCGTCGGAGACCGGCGTTGGTACGCAGCGCCTGGGACGACGGTCGATGAACTCTCCGCTCGGGCCACTTCGGTGACTCAACCGCTATGGCTGGTCGACCTCGTCGGCGGAGTGGTGGACGCCACCGAGCAAGCGCCAGAAGATCTCAGTGGCCGCGCGACTCGCCGGTTCTCGGCCCACGCAGACCTCAATCGCGCGGCCGAGGCGGCGTCGTACGAGATCGCGGCGCCTCCGGAGATGGAACATACCGGTGACCTCACGCGCATTCCGGTGGAGGTGTGCGTCGATCACGATGGCTGTATCCGACGCATCCGCTACATCTCCCCAGGCCCGGCCAACCTTCAATCCACGAGTACGCTCGACGTGATGGAGTTCGGCGTCGCCCTGCCCTCGGATTGGTCGCGCATCCCTTATGGGTTCGACAGATCGCCGTTGTCATGACGATGACGCGGTCGGCGTTCGCCGCCGGTACGGCCAACCGTCACTCCCCGAGCAGCACGATGTCCAGGCCCTCGGCGAGCGTCGGCCGCCCGTGGAGCTCGTAGCGGACGTCGATCGAGTCGTGCTGGCGGTAGGTCCCGACCCCCCAGGCCCCGACGAACCACCGCCAGCCGCTGATCGTGTCCTTGCGCAGCTCCTCGGCGAACTCGAGCGCCCCGTCGCGCACGGTGTAGTCGGTCCCCTCGGACTGGAGGACCCCGTTGCGGTAGACCGTGAACGGCGGGGAGATCTGCCGCGGGAGAGCCACACGGGAGCCGGGCACCCGCCCACCCTACTTCGCTCGCGCCGCCGCTCGTGGGCCTACCGTACGCGGGCGCATGGCCGAGCCCCTGAACCAGGATCCCATCCCCTACGCGGTGCGTCGCGCGCCCCGTGCGAAACGCGTGCGCGTGGCCGTCGAGGCGGACGGGAGCGTCGTGGTCCTCCTGCCGCCGCGCGCCGCCGAGCGGGAGGCCGCTGCGGCCGTGCGCGAGCTGCGGCCGTGGATCGAGCGGCGCGTCCGGGAGGCGGCGGACCGCGCCCGGCGCATGCAGCGCCCGCCGGGCGTCGTGCCGTTCCTCGGCGGAGAGCTGCGCTTGGCGCCGGAGGCGGGCCGCACCCGCGTGCACCGCCGTGGCGACGCGCTGCTCGTGCCCCAAGACGCCGCGCTCCAGCCCGAGGCGATCGAGCGCTGGTACCGCCGCAGCGCCCGGGCGGAGATCGCCCCGCGCCTGGACGAGGCCGTCGTGGCGCTCGGGCGCTCCTACACCGCCCTGACGATCCGCAACCAGCGCACGCGCTGGGGCTCGTGCAGCGCGACGGGGGCCATGAGCTTCAACTGGCGGCTGCTGCTCGCGCCGGAGGCGGTGCTCGACTACGTGATCTGGCACGAGGCCTGCCACCTCGTCCACCTCGACCACTCCCCGCGCTTCTGGGGCCTGCTCACGGAGCACCGGCCGGGCTACCGGGAACCGCAGCGCTGGCTCAAGGCCAACGGCGCGGCGCTGGCCCTGTAGGCGTGTTCGGGGTCGTCGGGCACACGGAGTGGGTGGACTTCGCGGTCTGCGCGCGGCTGCCGGACCCGGGGGAGATCCTCCACGGGCGCGAGGTGTTCTCCGTCGCCGGGGGCGGTGGCGCCGTGGCGGCGGTGCAGCTGCACCGCCTCGCGGGCAAGGGGGTCTTCTTCCTCACCGCCCTGGGTGACGACGACGCGGGGAGCTGGGCCCGCGACGACCTACTGCGCCGCGGCCTCGAGCTCGAGGCGGCCAGGCCGCTGCGGACGCCGCAGCGCCGCGCCTTCACCTTCCTCACCGACGACCACGAGCGGACGATCACCGTCCTCGGCGAGCGCCTGGTCCCCGAGCGTGAGCGCGACGGGGATCTGGGCTGGGAGCGGTGCGACGGCGCCGACGCGATCTACTTCACGGGAGGCGACGCCGCCGCCCTGCGCGCCGCCCGCGGCGCCCGCGTGCTCGTCGCCACGCCGCGGGCGAGCGAGGCGATCCACGCGGCCGGGGTGGAGCTCGACGTCCTCGTCGCCAGCGCGAGCGACCCCGGCGAGGCCGTGGAGGCGTTCGACCCGCCGCCGCGGCACGTCGTGCTCACCGCGGGCGCCGACGGCGGCAGCTGGACGGGTGCCGACGGCGCCAAGGGCCAATGGGACGCGGCGGCGCTCCCCGGCCCCGCGGTCGACGCCTACGGCTGCGGAGACTCGTTCGCGGCGGGCCTGACCTACGGCCTCGGCGCCGGGATGGCGATCACCGGCGCGCTCGAGCTCGCCGCGCGCTGCGGGGCGCACTGCCTCACGGGCCGCGGGCCCTACGGGGCGCAGCTTACGCTGGGCTGAGGTGCGGCTGGCGGTCGCCGCGGCCGGCCGCTGGAGAGGATCATCCGGACCGCCGAGACCGGGGCCCTCGGCGTCGAGGTGCTCTCGACGCGACTCGCCGCCCGGTGATCGCGGGGTAAACTTGTCGGCGTGACGACCAGGGAGCGTCTGCACGAGCTTGTCGACGAGCTTTCTGAGCGCGAGGCCGACGACGCGTTGCGCTACATCGCGCAGCGGCGCGAGGATCCGATGATCGCGGCGTTCCGCGATGCGCCCGAGGACGACGAGCCGATCACCGCTGCCGATGACGAGGCACTCGCTGAAGTACAGGCCGACCGAGCCGCCGGAGTGCCCCGGATCTCCTACGCGGAGATCAAGCGCAAGCACGGACATCGGTGACCGCAGAGCCGTGGTCGATCGAGTTTGAACGGCGCGCTGACAGCGACCTCGAGCGACTCGACCCGCAGGGCAAACACCGAGTGCTCGCGGCAATCGATCGCCTTGCCGGCGACCCTCATGGCGCCGCACTTCTGAAGCTGAAGGGCCGCGCGGAGTCACGGCTGCGGGTCGGCGACTGGCGCGTGATCGTCGAGCTCGACATCCCAGCGCGCACGATCCTCATCCAACGCATCCTGCCGCGCGGCCGCGCCTACGACCGCTGAGGTCTGGTCCGTCCGGTCCGCCCGATTGCGTCGGTGGGCCCGCAGCCTAGGCGGACGCGCGAGCGGCCAACACCCGCCCCAGCGCGGCGTAGGCGGACTCGCCGGGCTCGGCCTCGACGAGCTGCTTGGAGATCCGTCCCGTCCAGGCCTCCGCCGAGCCGTCGCCGCGCACGTCCACGCCGCCGCGCGCCCGTCGCGGCCCGCGCAGCTCGCCGCGCGCGACCACCTGCTGCACGGGCGCGTACTCACGCCGGAAGATCGTGGCCGGCCCGCTCTCGGGCACGACGCGCAGCTGCTCCTCGAGCGCCCGCAGCGCCCCCGCGAGCTCGGGGTGTGAGCTCTTGACGACCTTTGGCCCCCGGCGGACCGTGAGCGAGTAGGCCATGCGACGGAGCGTACGCCGAGCGCCCATGAGCCCTCATCCTGCGGGGGCCCATGGGCGTTCGGCGCCTCGGCCTGCTGTGCGCCGCGCCCAAGCCGGCGCTCAGCGCGAGCCGATCTCCGCGTAGTCGCGGCCGCGGGCGCCCGTGTAGATCTGGCGGGGGCGCGCGATCTTCTGCTCCTTGTCGACGACCATCTCGAGCCACTGGGAGATCCAGCCGCTCGTGCGCGGGATCGCGAACATGACGGGGAACATCTCGACGGGGAGCCCGAGCGCCTCGTAGATGAGCCCGGAGTAGAAGTCGACGTTCGGGTAGAGCTTGCGCGAGACGAAGTACTCGTCCGCCAGCGCGATCTTCTCCATCTCCGTCGCGATCTCGAGCAGCGGGTTCTTGCCCGTGACCTCGAAGACGTCCTCGGATGCGGCCTTGATGATCCTGGCCCGCGGGTCGTGGTTCTTGTAGACGCGGTGGCCGAAGCCCATCAGCCGCTCGTCGCCCTGCTTGACGCCCTTCATGAAGGCCGGGATGTTCTCCGTGGAGCCCACCCTCCGCAGCATGCGCAGCACCGCCTCGTTGGCGCCGCCGTGCAGCGGGCCGTAGAGCGCGGAGACACCGGCTGCGACGGCTGAGTACGGGTCGACCTCGGAGGAGCCCACGGCGCGGACCGCGTTCGTGGAGCAGTTCTGCTCGTGATCGGCGTGGAGGATGAAGAGGATGTCGAGCGCGCGCTCCAGGCGAGGGTCGGGCTGGTACTTGAGCTCGGTCATCTTGTAGAGCATCCCGAGGAAGTTGCCGGGGTAGCGCAGGTCGTTGTCGGGATAGACCAGAGGCTGGCCGCGCGCGTGGCGGAACGCGAAGGCCGCGAGCGTCGGCATCTTGGCGATCAGGCGGACGGCCTGGATCATCCGGTTCTCCGGGTCCTTGGTCTCGGTCGCCTCGGGGTAGAACGTCGAGAGCGCGCCGACGGCGCCGAGCAGCATCCCCATGGGGTGCGCGTCGTGGCGGAAGCCGCCCACGAACTCCTTGACGTTCTCGTGCACGAACGTGTGCATCGTGATGAGGTTCGTCCACTCGTCGAGCTGGGGCTGCGTGGGAAGCTCACCGTGGACGAGCAGGTAGGCGACCTCGAGGTAGGTCGACTTCTCCGCGAGTTGCTCGATCGGGTAGCCGCGGTACTCCAGGATGCCGGCGTCGCCGTCGATGAAGGTGACCGCCGAGCGGCACGAGGCGGTGTTCGTGAACGCCGGGTCGTAGGTCATGAGGCCGAAGTCGTCCTCGTCGACCTTCATCTGGCGGAAGTCCATCGCGCGGACGGTGCCGTCGGTGATCGGCAGCTCGAACGTCTGCCCCGTCCGGTTGTCCGTCACGGTCAGGGTGTCGCTGGCGGACTGGGCCGCGACCCCGTCAGCCTGGGTCTCCGTGCTCATCGGTCTCTCTCTCGTAGGCGCTCGAGTCGCGGCAACTCTACCCTCCGCCCGTGCTCGTCCCTCGACTGAGCGACTGCGTGCGCGACGAGGCCGCCGGAGGGTGGCGTGCCCGGCGGCGCCGCGCGCGCAACCTCCCCGCGTTCACCCACGCCGGCCCGGGCTGCGTCGTGGGCTGGCCGCGTACGGTCACCGCGCCGGAGCGCATCACGCTCGGGGCGGGGGTGAGGCTCGGCGACGGCGTCTGGCTCGCGCTGACGACCGACCGCCCGCTCCAGGTCACCCAGGGCGACGCGGTCCCGCCGCAGGACTTCGATCCGCGGCTGGTGATCGGCGCGCGCACCCGCTTCGGGCGCGACCTGACGATCGGCTGCCTGGGGCACGTCACGATCGGCCCTGACGTCTGGGGCGGGGACCGCGTCCTCATCGCCGACAGCTACCACGAGTACCAGGACCCCGAAAGACCCGTCGCGCGGCAGCCGATGGCGGCCGCGCGCCCGGTGAGCATCGGCGCGGGCGCCTTTCTCGGAACGGGCGTGGCCGTCAATCCCGGCGTCACGATCGGGCCCGGCGCGGTCGTCGGCCCGGGCGCAGTGGTCACGCGGGACGTGCCCGCCTTCGCCCACGTCGCGGGCTCCCCCGCGCGTGTGCTGGGCACGTACGGGGGCTGAGCGGCGCCGCCTACCCCGTGCCGATCGCCGTGGCCATGGCGAGCACGACGAGCAGCGCGGAGATGCCGTAGACGCCACGGGCGGCTCCCGCCGAGCCGGGGAAGCCGGGGCGTGAGAGGCCGATGAGCGCGAGCACGACGGCCCACACCGCGAGCAGGCCGCCGCCGAGGTAGAACGCGGTCTTCGACGGCTCGGCCTCTTCGGCGGCGAGCACGAGCAGCGCGGTGACGGACATGGCGCGCGAGCCTACAGCGACGGGCCGGAGGCCGCGGGTGGAGCGGCGCCGTAGCGCGACTCGGTCGCGTCGACCTGGCCCGCGTAGTGCGAGCCGAGATCACGGTGCCCGTAGGGCCGCTGCGCCGGCGCGTCGAGCGCCATGAAGCTCAGCTGGGCGATCGGCTTGCCCGGCCACAGGACGATCGGGACGCGCGTCAGGTTGGTGATCTCGAGCGTCAGCGTTCCCTTCCAGCCCGGGTCGACGAAGCCCGCGGTCGCGTGGACGATCAGGCCGAGGCGGCCGAGCGAGCTCTTGCCCTCGATGCGCGCGACGATATCGTCGGGCAGCTCGACCCACTCCGCGGTGCGCCCGAGGACGAACTCGCCCGGGTGGATGACGAACGACCCGCCGTCCTCCACCGCGACGTGCTCGGTGAGGTTCGTCGGCGGGTCGGCCAGGTCGATGACCGGCACACGGTGGTTGTGGAAGACGCGGAAGGAGCCCCCGAGCCGCAAGTCGACCGACGCGGGCTGCACCAGGGCCGGGTCCCAGGGGTCGATGCGAACGCGCCCCTCCTCGACGAGGCGGCGGATCGTGCCGTCGGAGAGCACGGAGGTGATCGGCATGGCGCGGGAGTCTGCCAGCGACGCGGGGGCGCCGAGGACGGGGCTACCGCGAGCGTGAGCGGGGGCGGCCGGCGAGCCGGCGCCCCTTGGCCGTCACGGGGCGGGTGCGCGGCGCGATGGGAAGGCGCGGGTCGCCGTGCGGTCCGCGGCTGCGCGGACGCGGGCCGAACGGCTCGCGGGGGCGCTTGGAGCCGCCGCCGCCCTCGGAGGGGCCCGCCTCGTCGGTTCCCGTCTCCGTATCGGCCTTGATCGCCCACCAGACGATCCAGAAGAGCGCGGCGATCGGGATCTTCAAGAAGACCATCAGGTAGAGGAAGGTCCATTCCATTCGGGCGCGAGCGTACCGGCTGCGCGCGCGCCGCGCCCAGGAAGTTTGATTCGGGGCGTCCCGGGAAGGCCTACTTGCCGTTGTGAGGCAAGCGCGGTCTGAGCGGCAACGCGCCAGCTACTGAACCGGCGACCATTTCCGGTCGCAAACGCCCTCATCACCAACGCGGGCGCCGACGGCGTCCCGACCCCACTTCCTAGGAGGAACATGTACAAGCTGAACCTGGACGAGATCGACCCGAGCGGCGCCATCGCAGAGCACCACGCCGCAGTCGAGGGCGACACCCGCATGGGCTTCCTCAAGAAGGCAGGCCTCGGTGGAGCCGCCGCCGTCTCCGGCGGCGCCGTCCTGGGCGCGCTGACCGCCAGCCCGGCTTCGGCCGCGGGGCGTCCGCCGAGCAGCAAGTTCGGCAAGGGCGACATCGGCATCCTGAACTTCGCGCTGACGCTCGAGTATCTCGAGGCCGAGTTCTACAACCTCACCACCGCCGCCAACATCGTCAAGGACCCGCAGACCAAGATCTTCTTGGAGACGGTCACCCGCGACGAGAACAAGCACGTCAAGTTCCTCAAGGGCGCGCTGGGCTCCAAGGCCGCCAAGGAGCCGAAGTTCGACTTCGGCGACGCGGTCAAGGACCCGGCCCAGTTCGCTGCCCTGGCGCAGGTGCTGGAGAACACGGGCGTCTCGGCCTACCTCGGCCAGGCCGGCAACATCAAGTCGACCAAGATCCTCGGTCAGGCCGGCTCCATCCTGACCATCGAGGCGCGTCACGCGTCGGTCATCGGCCTCATCAACAAGCAGTCCGCGAAGGGCATCTCCCCCGATGGCTCGATGGATGTCCCGTTCAGCGCCGGTGCGGTTCTGAAGGCGGCAGGGAAGTACATCAAGTAGTCCTTCTCGGCCTGAGGGCCGGTCGCAGAGCGAGCTGGAGAGCCGCCCCGAGCAGGGGCGGCTCTTCGTCGTCATGGCCGGCTTCCGTCGGCGTGCGTGATCCGCTCGCGCGCCTCGGCCGGTAGGACTTCCATGCGCTCTCCTGCTGCTCGCCGTGTGCTGGCTCTCGCCGCCGCGGCCGCCCTCCCGATCGGCGCCGCTCTCGCCGTAACCGGCCCGTCCGCCGGTGCGGCTTCCGGCAGGTCCGTCATCCTCAAGAACATCGAGTTCAAGCCGGGCAAGCTCACGGTCGCCCGGGGCACCAGGGTCACCTTCCGCTTCCAGGACGGCGACACCAACCACAACGTGATCTCGCGGGGGCCCAAGCGCTTCAAGAGCTCCCCCACGAAGGGCAGCGGCACCTACGCCGTGCGCTTCACCAAGCCGGGCGTCTACCGCTACGAGTGCACGCTCCACGTCGGGATGAAGGGCTCCATCACGGTCAGGTAGCGCAGCGCGCGGCTCGCCAGGAGGTCAGCCCGTGCGGCGGGCGACGTAGTGCAGATCGCTGCTGGCAGGCGCCTCGTGGCCCGCCGGGACCTCGCGCCCCTCGCGGTCCAGGCACGAGCTCGAGCGGGCGTCGGCCAGCTGGCGCTGCTGTGCGTCGCGACCGATGTAGTAGTGGGCGAGGCGATTGTCGTGCGCGCCGTCGTTGACGATGGCGTAGCCCGGCTCGGAGCGCTCG
>JAABUS010007537.1_pt1 | contig 12425 bp, 13 predicted proteins | sample 5560161 | NCBI WGS metagenome assembly JAABUS01 (sample SAMN10711885, study PRJNA513376) | rock metagenome | isolation source: Antarctica rocks | place: Antarctica: Victoria Land, Trio Nunatak nord | collected 2016-01-04 | reverse complement strand
GTGACCTGGAAGGCCTGCTTCGGACCCTGAAGGCGCGAGTTGGCCTCGAAACCACCTGAAACCGGAAAACGAACGATCGAGTAGACACGAACCAGCGTCCGCTTTGTGGGTCCGAGTCAGAGATCGAGAATGGCCGGGAAGTGTCGCAAGCGGATCATCGCCGTCTGTACCACTTCGTCAAACATCGGGATACCGTTGGCGAAGTCGGTGGTACCCGCACGTGCTACGCTTTCTGCTCAGACAGCAAGGGTGAACCGGGATGGACGACGGGCAGGCATGGGCACTTGAGAGGCGCTTGTGGCTGGAAGGATCGGGCATCTACGACACCTTGCTCGACCCGGCGTGCCTCATGGCGTTCCCCGGCATGGGCGTCATGCGCGCCGCCGACGTCCTGGACAGCCTCAAGGGCGCGCCACGCTGGGCCTCGGTCGCAATGGCGGACCGGACGGTCGGGCGTGCGGGCGAGGACGTTGTTGTGCTCGGCTACACGGCCGAGGGATGCCGTGAAGGCGCGGCACCGTACGGCTGCTTCTGTACTTCCACCTATCGCCGTGATGGTGATGCGTGGAGGCTCGTCCAGCATCAACAGACGACGGCCGGCTGAGGGGAGGACTTCGCCAACGGTATCCATCGGACAGACCAAACGGAACGGGAGGCCAGGCTCATGGATGACGTGCATCTCGTAGATTATGACCTGCGCTGGCCTGCGCTGTATGCGGCAGAGGCAGCGCGCATGCAGGCCGCGCTACCTGCCGGTCTGGTCCACGCCGTCGAGCATTTCGGCAGCACGGCCATCCCGGGCATGGTTGCCAAGCCGGTCATCGACATCCTAGTTGCGGTCCGTTCCGTCGAGCAGGCCCGGACAGCCGCCGTCGCACCGATGGCGGCGCTCGGGTATGCGTTCTGGGCGGACAACCCGAAACGCGACCGCCTGTTCTTCGTCAAGGGACTGCCACCAGCCGCGCCGCACCGAACCCACCACGTCCACATGACCGAACTGGGCAGCGAGATGTGGCACCGGCTGCTGCTCCGCGACTATCTTCGCGCCCACCCGGACGAGGCAGCGCGATATGTCGCTCTCAAGAGGGACCTGGCTGCCCGGCATCAAACGGACAGAGAAGCCTACACCGCCGCCAAGGCAGCGTATGTTGATGAGGTCATGGCAAAGGCAGAACGGGCTGCCGCTGAGTGAGGCTGAGGCGACGCCGGGGTAGGTGTATGAACTCTAAACCCAGATAGAGTTCATACACCTTGCAGCACCGCAGAATGTGCGTTTTGGCCGCAGCATCCAACATAGGCAATGAGCGGCCCGCTGTCCGCCAGGGTTGGTTTGACGGACACCTCTGGCCCCGGCTGCCGATCAACGTGCTACGGTGTCAGATGGCCAATCTGCATGTGTGGACATCGGGTAATCGCGGCGGGGGCATAGGTCATCCATGATGCCGCGATCCGGGCTTTGTCGTCATGACGACGCGGCTGTCGAACCACATCCGGGGCGGGCACTGTCAACCAGACCGGCAGCATAACGGATTTTCGCAACTTTCTTGCGCATGAGCACCGGCTGCCTATCCTTTCGCGCGGGTCATGGCAGCCATCTGTATCTCGGAATTGCGCCGAAGAGAGCGAGCGACGATCAAGTTAACAATGCCGCGGAAGGCCGGTTTCCGGCATCACCGCACCCCGGAACTGAACATCTAGCTGCCCGCCGCGAGCGGATCGCACAGCCACAGCTCACCCGGCTTCGTGACTTCCTTCAGGAACTCAACGAATGCCCTCACCGCCGGTGCAAGCTCCCGCTTGGACGGGAACACCAGGCTGACCTCAACTGGCGGGATGGCGCATTCCGGGAACAGCCGGAGGAGCCGGCCTGAAGCGATCTCCGGGGCGCAGAGGTAACCTGACAGGACGGCGATGCCGGCACCGTTCTTCACCAGGTGCGAGATCGTCATCGCCTCGTTCACCGACACGCGCGGCTGTATCTCGATCTCGCGGACGCCGCCGCTTTGCCGGAAGCTCCAGCACCGCGGCTTTCCGTTGGGAGCCGGCATCTCGATCGTGTCGTGCTCCGCCAGCTCGCCCAAGTCATTTGGCCTGCCGCGGCGCTCCAGGTAGGCCGGCGCCGCGCAAAGGTATCGCTGCATCGCGCCGAGCCGCGTGGCAACCAGGTCGGAACTGGGCATCGGCCCAAGCCTGACCGCGACGTCCACCCCATCGGCAATGAGGTCCGCCATCCGGCTCGTAAGGTCCAGGTCAACCTGGACGCGGGGATGCCGAACCAGGAACCCGGGGAGCTGCTCGGACAGGACGTTCACGCCGAACCCGACGCCGCTGCTGATGCGGAGGCTCCCGTGGGGCTCGCCTGCAAGGTTCCCCATGAGGTCGAGGGCGTCGCCCACAATACCCAGCATGGCCGAGCACCGCTCATGGAGCGCCGCTCCGGCCTCGGTCAGCACGACCTCGCGCGTCGTGCGCTGAAGCAGGCGCACGCCCACCTCATGCTCCAGCCGGGCAATGCTGCGGCTGACGCTCGACTTCGGCAAGTCGAGATGCCGCGCAGCCTCGGAGAAGCTGTGCAAAGCAGCAACCCGTTCGAACGTGCGAAGATCATTGAGATTCAGCATCGGATTACTGTTCCACTGCGGGAACGCGCTGTCCAGCAGGAGCAAAGGTCCAATCGGCGCTGTTGGCGTTCTACCCCCATCAACCATGGAGGGCAGACATGACGATCCTAGTGATAGGCGGCACCGGCAATGCCGGAAGCGCTGTGACGGCCGCGCTCGCCACCAAGAACGTCGAAGTGCGTGTCTTGGCCAACAAGGCGGCGCCCAGCCAGAAGCAGCCGCGCGTCGATTACGTGACCGGCGATGTGTCCGACATGGACTTCATGCGGACGACGTTGCGGGACATCAGCACCGTCTTCATCCTGAACCCGGTTGTCGCCGATGAGGCGAACCGGGCCTTGCTGACCCTCGATCTGGTGGAGGCGGCGGGGATACGCCGGGTCGTGTACTTCTCGATGATCAACGCCGACACGTTCGCAGACGTGCCCCATGCCTCCGCCAAGTTCGCGGCCGAGCGCGCCATAGAGCGCCTGCGGCTCCCTGCGACGATCCTCCGGCCCAACTACTTTTTCCAGAACGACCTCACGCAGAAGATGCCGCTGACAACGCAGCAGCAATACGCCATGCCGATCGGCAGCGTGGGCGTCGAGATGGTGGACACGCGCGACATCGCGGAGATCGCGGCCATCGAGCTTGTGCGGCGCGAGACGTCGCCCGAGCCTCTCCCGGCCAACCTGATCGAGATCGTTGGGCCGGAGGTCTTCACGGGCCAATCTATCGCCCAGCTTTGGTCGGAGGTGCTCGGCGAGCCGATCACCTATGCGGGCGACGACCTCGACGCAGCCGAAAAGAACTTCGGCATGCAGCTGCCGTCTGCGATGGCGTACGACACGGCGCTGATGTTCCGCGGTTTCCACCGGGAGGGAATGCTCGGCTCGCCAGGCACCGCCGGCCGGCTGGCCGAAATGCTGGGGCGGCCGCTCCGGACCTACAGGGCGTTCGCGGAGGAGGCGGCGGCCGGATGGCGCAAGCCGCTCCTCAGCAAGATCGCCGATGCGGTCCTGCCGGGCCGCGCGTCCCGATGAGCATCACGATTCTGGCCTTCGGCGCGTCGGGCAAATCTGCCGGCCTGCTGCTGCCAGCGCTGGCAGCGCGGGGAGCACACGTTAGGGGTTTCGTGCAGAAGGACGCGGATGCCGACGAGGTGCAGCGCCACGGCGCCACGGAGGTTGCTGTTGGCGACATGACCGACCGGCCCAGCGTCGAGCGGGCCATGGCCGGCATCGAGCGCGTGTTCTACATCGGCCCGGCCTTCATGCCGAGGGAGGCGGAAACGGGCTGCGCCATCGTGGAGGCGGCCGCCAAGGCGGGCGTCCGCCGTTTCGTTTTCTCCTCCGTCATCCATCCGGTGCTGAGCGGCTTGGCCAACCACGCCGCCAAGGCTCCGGTCGAGGAGGCCGTCCTCGACAGCGGCATGGAGTATGCGCTCCTCCACCCGGCGCTGTTCTTCCAGAACTACGCGGGAGGGTGGCCCAAAGTGGCCGCAAGCAACGTCCTGGCCGAGCCGTGGTCCTGCGAGACGCGTTTCAGTCGGGTTGACTACCGAGACGTGGCCGAGGTCGCGGCGGCCGCGCTTACCGAAGACCGCTTGCTGAACGGCACGTTCGAGCTTTGCGCCGCCGGTGAGTTCAACCGCCACGACGTCGCCGCGCTGATGGGCGAGGCACTGGGCCGCGAGGTCAGGGCGGCAAAGACCGACCCGGACGCGCTGGGCGACGAAGCCCGGGCTATGCGGCCGATGTTCGACCACTACGACCGCACTGGCCTGGTGGGTAATTCGCTGACGCTCCGCGCCATCCTTGGCCGTGAGCCGCGGACCTTGCGCGCCTACTTCGATGAGCTCGCGGCCGAGCACGGCGGGGAGAGTTGACATGGTGGACGTCAACGTTCAGCCCTTCGAGGTGGAGGTGCGGACGCGGCACGGTGACCTAGTCCGCGCCGACGTTTACCTACCCCGCGGCCGGCCCGGCCCGGTTCCGGTGCTGTTTGCCGCATCGCCCTATCAGAAGTCACTCCGGCGGCTGCCGGCGCGCCCGCAGTTCGCTTTCGTCGAGTATGGGCCGATGCAGCTCTACCTCGATGAAGGCTATGCCTATGTCGCGATGGACGTGCCGGGCACGGGCCGGTCCGAGGGGATTTGGGACCCGGTCTCGCGCGCCGAGGGCGAGGCGATCCACGACATGATCGAGCATGTCGCCAAGCTGCCATGGTCCACGGGACGGGTGGGCATGATCGGCATGTCATACTACTGCTGGAGCCAGAGGAACGCGGCGCGGACACGCCCGCCTTCGCTCCGCTGCTTGGGCGCGTTCGACGGCGCCACGGACATGTACCGCGACTGGATGTATCAGGGCGGCATCCCGGCGCAGGAGTTCCTGAACCAGTGGCTGTTCGGCTCGGTGCTGCTGCAGCACCAGGCGGAGGGCCATCCGATCGCGGAGAAGGGCCGGGACCGGGTCATCTACGACATGTACAAGCACCGGTTCGACGACGAATGGCAGCGGCGGCGCTCGCCCTTCTGGGAACTGGGCCAGGTTGACATCCCCGTCCTGTCAATCGGCAGCTGGGGCAAGGCGTCGCTGCACCTGCGCGGCAACACCGAAGGGTTCCGGCTGGTCCGAGGTCCGAAGCAGCTGCTGATCGTCGGCGCGAAAACGTTTGCCGAAACCCTCATGCTGTATGGCCAGGAGGACTTCCACCGGGTCGAGCTGCTGCCGTGGTACGACCACCACCTCAAGGGCGTCCAGAACGGCGTGATGGAGCGGCCGAAAGTCCGTTTCGTGGTGCAGGGCGAGGAGAAGCTGCACGAAGCGGCCGACTGGCCGCCGCCGGACGCCACAGTCTCCGAGTTCTTCCTGAGCGGCGCCACAAGTGACCACGGGCGCTCGCTCAACGACGGGACGCTGGCCGGCGAAGCGCCTGTAGCCGATGTCGGCAGCACGGGCTGGAGCTACCCGGACCCGCACTGGATGGCGGGCGTCGCCGTCATCGAGGACGGTGTGCCAGACCATGTTGCCCGCGTCGTGACCTACACGAGCGAACCGTTCGGCCGTGACCGCGAGTTCACCGGGCAGGGCGTCCTTCATTTGTTCGCCTCGTCCGACCAGGCCGACATGGACGTGATGGCCAAGCTGTCGCTCCTGCCGGAGGGCAAGCCGTCGCAGAAAGTCTCGCAGGGCTGGCTGCGCGCCTCGCACCGGTCGGAGCTGGCCGAGATTGCGACGGAGATGCGCCCGTTCCACCGGCACGACCGGGCGGAGCCGATCACGCCAGGCGAGGTGTACGAGCTCCGCATCGAGCTTACGCCGATGTCCTTCCTGGTCCGCAAGGGCCAGCGGCTTCGGCTGGAGATTTCGAACTGGGAGTCGGCCATCGCTGAGGCGCCGATGACGCACTGGTACGGCCAGAAAGTCGGTACCGACACCTACCACCACACCGCCACCCGGCCGTCGCGGCTGCGCCTGCACGAGCGTCCGAGGCATCACCCATGATGGAGAAAAACATGCGCACAAGTCGCATCGTCGTCATAACCGGGGCCGCGGGCGGCATCGGCAAGCCGGTCGTCGAACGATTCCTGGACAATGGCGACATGGTCGTGGCGACCGACGCCAAGGAGGATGCGCTCGCCGAACTGAAGGCGGGCCTGCCGCCAAGCGCGAGGCTCTACACCGTTGCGGCCGACATCTCCGATGAAGCCTCGTGCGCGAAGGTCGCGGACGCCGCGCGGCGGCACGGGGATCGGGTAGACGTGCTGGTGAACGTGGCCGGGTACTTCCCGGTGCAGCCGTTCGAGGACACCACCGCCGAGGACTTCCGCAAGGTCGTGGACATCAACCTGACCGGCGTCTTCCTCATGATCAAGGCGGTCCACCCCCTGATGAAGGGACGCGGCTGGGGGCGCATCGTCAACATCGGCTCGGCCTCGACCTTCGAGGGCGTAGCTGACCAGGCGCCCTACGTCGCGGCGAAGTCCGGGGTGTTCGGGCTGTCACGCTCCCTCGCCAAGGCCTTTGGCACGGACGGCATCACGGTCAATGTCGTGACACCCGGCCTGACCGTCACGCCGCCCGTGAAGAAGAACATCCCTGACACCCTGCTGAAGCAGCAAGTCGAGCTGCGCTGCATCAAGCGGGACGAGAAACCGGAGGACCTGGTCGGCACCGTCTTCTTCCTCGCGTCGCCGGACGCCGATTTCATCTCCGGGCAGACGATCAACGTGGACGGCGGCAAGCACATGCTCTGACCACCCTGCTCCCCGCTTTCACCACGCTTTCCAAACGAACCCTAGCGAGCCAAAGGATTGCCATGCCTCCCATGACACCAGCCCCCGAGATCGAGGGCTTCCGGAGCGCGACCGTCGCCGTGGACGGCGTCCGCCTGCACCACTGGATCGGCGGCGACCCTCACGGACGGCCAGTGATCCTGTGGCATGGCTTCCTTTCGACCGGCTACGCCTGGCGGGAGGTCGCGCCCAGGCTGGCGGAGGCAGGGCTTGCCGTCCTGGTGCCCGAGATGCGGGGGTTCGGAGATAGCGACAAGCCGGAGGGCACCGAGGGGTATGACGGGCGGGCGCTCGCGGAGGAATGCCGCGCGCTCGTCAAGGCGGTGGGCCTCGGCGGCGGCAAGCCGGTCATCCATGTCGGCCACGACATGGGGGCGCCCCCCGCCTTGATCTGGGCGCATGACCACCCGGACGAAGTGGCCGCGCTGCTCTACGTCGAGGCGCCGGTGATGCTCTCAGGCGTTCTGCAAAAGATCATCTCCTACGACCGGGCCGCCATGAAGGAGGGTTCGATGTGGTGGTGGGTCCTGCCGCTCGCGCCCGGCGTGCCCGAGCGGCTCGTGGTTGGCCATGAGCGCGCGTTCCTGGAATGGTTCTACGACCGCGCCATGGCGAACCGGCAGGCCATCGGCCCAGAGGTGGTGGACGAGTACCTCCGCACCTTCTCCGGGCGGGAGGGCGTGCTGGGGGCGATGGGCGTGTATCGCGCGGCCTTTACCACCATCGAACAAACCGAGCCGCTCCAGACGCGCAAGGTGCGCCTGCCGGTCGTGGCGCTTGGCGGCGTGAAAGGCCTGGGAGCCAAGGTCGGGCAGATGGCCGGGCTCGTCGCCGAAAACGTGGAGGCGCACACGCTTTCTGAGTCCGGGCACTTCCTGCCGGAAGAGTGCCCAGACGAGGTCGTACGCCACGTCCTCGCCCTTTGCCACCGGTAACCGAACAGGAGATGTAGACATGACCGATGCTGCACAAACATCCTCGCAGCCCCAATCGGCGATCCCACCGGACGACCCGTCGCGCATGCTCGCGGTGGCCGATCCCGAGGCGCACGGCATGCGCCGCGTCTCGGTCGCCGGCGACACCTACACCATCCTGCTCACCGGCGAGCAGACGGCCGGCCGTTACACCCTCATAGACATGCATGTGCCGCCCGGCGGCGGGCCGCCGCCGCACCGCCACGACTTCGAGGAGATGTTCACCGTCCTCGAAGGCGAAATCGAGGTCACGTTCCGCGGCGAGGCTCGTATCGCCCACGCCGGCTCCACGCTGAACATCCCCGCCAACGCGCCGCACGCCTTCAAGAACACGTCCAACCAACCCGCGCGGCTCCTCTGCATGTGCAGCCCGCCCGGCCAGGAGGAGTTCTTCATGGCCGTGGGCGACCCGGTGGAAAGCCGGACCGCCCCGCCGCCCGACCTCAGCCGGCAGGAGCAGGCGGAGCGGCACAAGCGGGCGGAGAGGCTCGTGGCGCGGTACCGCACGGAGATGGTCGGGCCATGAAGGCCCATTCCCAACAGATCAACCGCGCGCGGGGCACGCACCATCATGGCGAGGAAATGACGACGCCATGCTCATGCCGAAGGCAGTGTAGCCCGCCGAACCGTCCGTCCAGGGGCTATTTCCTCAGCAGATGAACCGCGCGCGTTTTACAAACCATCAGACGGAGAGTTGGGTTTGTAGGTCGTCCTCTGTAGCTTGATGGTGCTGGCAGCCGCGCGCATCGCCTTGCCGTTTGCCGCAGCGCGGTGCAGGACGGGATGGTGAAGCGCCACACCACCGCCTCGTGTTTCGCCACCTACATGCTGCCGCATGTGCTGCTCGTCGCCGACTTCGAGGAGCGCGAGCGGATTGCCCGGGTATGCTGCCTGGCCTGGAATATCGGCCTGTTCCCGGATGCCGCCGAACGCGCACATCACATCGAGAATACCCTGGCCTTGTTCTTCGACGGCGAGGAAGCTCCGCCACCGCCGGGTGTCCGGCAGGGGTATGGAGAAGAGCTGCACATGCTGGCCGACCTCAAGCGCGACCTGTTCCCGTGGCGGTTCGAGAACGTCATGGAGGCCGGCCTCAAGCGGACGCCGCGCGGCGACGTTCTCGTCGTGGACAACGGCAAGGCGGTCGAGCGCATCGACCTGTCCCGGCCCCCTCCCATCGAAGGGCTGCCCATCATCGCCAAGGCGCTAGTGCAGATGCACGGGGACACGCAGGCGCAGCGGCGAACGCTGGAGGAGGCCCGCGCCACGCCGGGGCTGGTCGAGCATGTGGCGACCCCGGACATGGTGACGCTGTACTGCGCGCAGCGGGCCGACCTGCGGGGATACCACCGCATGTTGACGGCCTGGCGCGAGGAGGCGTCCATGCCGGAGATGAAGGCAGGGATCGACCGGTTCCTCCAGGCGGTCAACGAGATCGAGGACGACAGCAAGGCCGTGCTGGATATCCTCGTTGCGGCACTCGACGCCGCTTTCCGCAGGTGAGCCGCGGCGGGGCGAGCCATGCCGGCCCATGCAGATGCCGCCCCGCTCCCGACCCCCCCCTTGTTCCTCTTGCCCTCCCAGGACCCGTTGAGCCAGCGCGGCGGGCGTGCTGACGCCGGTGCTCAGCCGGCTTGCATGGCGGCACCCCGTTGGGCGGCCAGCTCGCGGTCACGCGGCAGGGCCGGCGGCAGCACCCGCCACAGCAGGCGCTGCCACGGCGCTGCCCGGCGCACGAAATGCGACAGCGCCGTCCCCCCGTCCCGCCACACCCAGTATGCGGCCTCGTTGCTGGCCATGTAGGCCCGCGCCTCGACGGGGGTCAGGAACAGCACGCCTTGCGCGCGCAGCCGGCGGACCACGGTCCGCAGCCAGGCGTGCTGCCACAGCATGTCGCGGTCCGGTTCGATGGCGATGCCGCGCAGGTCGCCGTAGTCGGCCGCGATCCAGCCGTCCGGCTCGTGCTGGCCCCAGTAGCCGGTGACGGTGGCCTCGCAGCCGGAGCCATGGCGCGACGGCAGAAAGGTCAGCGACGTCGCCGGCGGGGTGCGCGGCCGGACCACGCCGGCATCCAGTCCTGCCATGTCAAGCAGCTCGTCCGAGTTGACCAGCGAGTCCAACTCCTCGAAGCGGGGCAGGATGGCCCGGTCCACCCCGTTCCAGCAGCGGCGCAGGTCGTCGAGGGCGCCAGGGCCGGGGTAGGTGTCGGCCCGCATCATCGCCAGCAGCTTGTACGCTGCTTCCCGTGACTGGCCTTCGGGCGACGCCCAGGAGGTGTCGGCGCCCAGCTTTACTGTGCAGGACCAGCGCAGCAGGTCTTGCGCCAGGCCGTCGAACCGCGCCCGGAAGCGCGGGCGTGCCGCGTCCGGGTCGAAGCCCAGGGTTTCGCATAGGTCGAGGAACCCTGGCGAACCCCAATGGTAGGTGACCAGGCCGTCCAGGCGCTTGAGCACCGGATGCACCCGGTCGAGTTCTCGCAGCTCCGTCCGGTCCGTCAGCGCCTGCCGGTAGAAGACGGGGTTGCTGCATTGGGACATGAGCTTCAGGCCCACGGCCTTGCGCTGGCCGTCGCAGTCCAGCTCGAAGACGGCCATGGGGCTGGCATGTTCCAGGAAGGAGGCCAGCACGGGCGCGGCGGCCCGGCTGGGCAGGCTGTCCATGAAGGCGTCGGCGCTGACCAGGGCCTTGCCGGGTTCGTGGCGGGTGACTTGCCAGCCGCTGCAATCGTCCGGCCAGGTTGCGACGAAACGGGTGCCGAGCGGGTTGGGGATGGGGGTGTTTGGCTTCAGGTTCATGGGGCCGCCTTGAGCTGCGAACGTTCATCAGCATCTTACGACAGGTGCTTGCGAACGGGGAACAGGGGATGTGCGGACGTTTCACAAACCGTCAAACGCTCGATTGGGTGCAGGTACGCAGCGTTCGGAACGCATCCGATCAGTACATGACAGTCCCATTAATCGTGTGTTCAACCAGTGATAAGGGTTCCCTTTTGACGGATTGCGAACGGGTGTTTGGCAGTAGCGGGAACAACTATCCAGCATCAGAGAGGCAGTCCGAGCTGCAGCTTGTCCGGGACGGCCAGCAGGCCCAGGAGCTGCCATTGGTTCGGGCGCTTCTTCATGTTGCCCATCGCCATGACGAGCCCCCGCCCCGGTCGGGCCTCGTTGTAGGTGCGCGCGAGGTGCGCCAGCACCTCGGCCTCGGCGTAGCTGCGCCTGAGCTTGAAGAAGGCGGCCGTCGTCTCCCAGTCGCCGCAGCGGTAGTCGTGCTCCCCGCCGGCGTCGCGGCACGCGACCCGGAAGTCATAGGGCGGCGGCTCGAACGCAGCCAGCTCCTGATCGAGGAAGCTGTCCTGCCGCGCCGCGCGCGCGTAGGCGTCGCGGGCCTCGTCCATGTCCGCCTTGCTCCGCGGGCGCCAGTAGAACCGTGAGGACACCGGCCGAACGAGCGCCAGGCTGTCCCCGCGCGCCGCCGTGGCGGCCACGCCGTCCAATACCAATGGCGCCAGGAAGCCGGGCCGCTCGCGCTCCGGCATGGTCTCCCCTGGCCGAAGCGTGTCCTCGAAAACGCGCCGGCTCTCCTTGCGCGTGTCATCCTTCGGTGGCCCGTGCCGGTACGCGACCCACTGCCAGCGGGCGAACTGGCTGCCGTCCGACAACTGCCGGAATCGGACCGGGAACATGCGCCGCCACAGCCGGCCGCCAGTCATGCCCGCGCAGCAGACGGTCTCGACGTGGGTCTTGGACGGCTGCGGCACCGCCTTGACCAGGACTAGCACCTTCTCGAAAGGGTCAGCCGGCGCCGGCATCGGCCAAGGCCGGGAAAAGGTGGCGCACCCCGATCCCGTGCGCCGCTTGCAGCGCCGCGGCGACCAGGCTTCGGTGGCACCGCTCCGGTTCCGCCTCCAGGCACAGCAGGCAGATGCGCTCGTCGGCGGCGCGCGACGCGAGCTGGCCAAGGGCCTCGACTGCGACGCTTGTCCGCAGGTGCGCTTGGAAGATGGCCCGGAACAAGGCATCGTCACCTGCCCAAGCGGCCTCACGGCCCGGCTTGGGATTTCCAAGGGCCGGCAGGTGCCAGTAGCCGATGCCGGCGCCCACCAAGTGCAGGCCGAGCGCCGTCTTGGCGAAACCAGGGCGGCGCGAATGGGCAATCGCGCGCACGTCTGCGACGACGCCGACCCTGGCCTCCGCGAGCGTCGAGAGGAAATCCGGGACCGCAGCCCGCTCATAACCGATGGTGAAGATCACGTCCCGCATCGCGCGCACGCTACGCGACGGTTCCGGAAGGGGCCAGAGCGAGGGAGGGCGTCAGGGCGTCTCCCCCGCGTGGCGGGGGCCGGGCCACTGCCCGCTGCGCTGCGCTCCGCTCCCGGAGCCGCGAAGGCGCGTCTCCGCCCTTCGGGGCAGTGTCCCTGACGCGGCATTCTGGCGCCGGACGGCGCCCAGCGAGGGGAACCAAAGGGCGCCGCCCTACGGTTCCCCTTCTGCACGCCGCCTACAGCACAGCAGGGCCGCCCCGGATCGCATGGCCCCAAGCGGCCACGCG
>JAABUS010007534.1_pt1 | contig 12428 bp, 16 predicted proteins | sample 5560161 | NCBI WGS metagenome assembly JAABUS01 (sample SAMN10711885, study PRJNA513376) | rock metagenome | isolation source: Antarctica rocks | place: Antarctica: Victoria Land, Trio Nunatak nord | collected 2016-01-04 | reverse complement strand
ATACCTTCTCATCATGCTGGCACTTTTGGTCTTATGCCGGGGATGATCTGTGCTGGGTCTCCCTTGATCTGCCCACCGTGCCTCTTCAGGCACGCCCAGAGACAGCCCCACACCCAGCGGGGGTCGGTCCCAGGGCTGACTCGATGAGCCACCAGCAGCAGCTGCTGGAACAGCTCGTGCTTCAGCTGATGTGGACTCAGGCTGCACAGCACCTGGCTCAGAAGCTGCTGCTGTGTCGGCAGATTCATGGGCAGTTTGGCTAATACTGTTTGGTTGAAGAGGGGGTCCTGGTTTGGCAGCAATTAAGCGACCAGACCGGGTGGTCCTGGTACTATTGGATGCCTCATCACCAGACTCACACTGAGCTGCAGACAGAGCCTGTGGCTTGTTGAGCAGTGCCTGTGGTATGTGGCTGTCAGGATGTGCATGAGTGGATTCAGGTGCTGCTGAGGAAATAACAGACTCAGAATATATGACGCCTAGCAGCCGGCCAGATCTTGTAGATCTTATCAGGCTCACATTCACAGCACCGTCTTGAAAGCTGCATGGGTTTGGTGCATCTGCCTCGGCTGTTGAGGGGTCAGATGCACTGACAACACGGTCAGATTGTTTCTTGGCACTGGTAGGCTTGTCTATGTGCAAGGGCTCAGGACTGCTGTTGCTGAATCTGACAGCTTTGCCTGTGCTGGCAGCCCTGATCCTCTTCTTCTGGCTGCTGTGCTGAGAGGCCCTCAGCACTTGAGGGGCCTTTGCAGCAGATGTGATGACAGGAGAGCTGACAGGTGCCTGCTCAGCTTCTGGCGCAGCAGGCTGTGAGTCATCGTCAGCTTCTTCAGCGTCTTCTGCAACATAAACAACATCTTAACTTCACTGGAAAGAGCTATGACTATACTGGACTGAAGGGTTTGGCAGCTGACAACTCTGCACAACATCACCATCGCGAACAGTGAGTCATGATTCAAATGCCAAAAAGACGTCAGACAGCATCACATGTTTGGGTGCAGCTCACCTTGAGCTGATGAGCTGGGCTGAGCCTTGCTTGCAACAGCCCTCTGACTGCGTGTCTGCCTAGGGCTTGTCCCAGCCTGCCCTTCCTGCGTGGAGCCCTCAGCAAGCACAGGCGTGACTGCAACATCCTTTGGCGCCAATCTGGTGGAAACTCTGAGCTGGCTGATGTGTGAGTGCTTGTCAGGTGTCTGCGCTGGACTGACTGGATGCTGAGTGCGAGGTGATACAGCAGCAGAGCTGACTGGATTCTGACTGGCAGAGCTGACTGGACCTTGACTCACGCACGATTTGCCAGATCTGGTGGTCCGTGGCAAGGACAGGAGTGAAGGAGACAAAGAGACAGGAAGGGTGCCGTTGTCTGAGGGACCCGCAGGGGTCAGCCCTGCTGCTTCAAGGGGGTGATCAATGCTTGTGCCAACTTGTCCCTGCTTGGGCCTTGTCACCCTCTGAAGCACAGGACTCTGAGATACAGCTGCCTGCTGTGACCGATCACTGTGCACTTCACGGACAGGTTGGGCTTGAGAACGGCTGTTGGGCGCAGCATCACTATCCGTGCCTCTGGACTGTGCAGACCTAGTGACTTTACAAGGGCTGATGCCGGGATGTGTGTCTGTATTTGCAGGCTTCAGAGTGACACAGCTGCTGCTGACTGCGCTGGGGGAGGGCACACTGAGCAGACCTTCAGCTTGCATGGATCGTGTGAGCCTTCGTGGACTTTTGCTGCTTGGGTGGGTTCCAAGGTCGCTAAACTTGGGGTCTTCACATGCTTCAGCAGCAATGTCATGTGCCCCTGTGACAGGGCTCGATTGCTGCTGTGTGAGGCTGTGGCCCTGCAGGACGCAGAGGAAGGACCATTAGCGGCTGCTGCGCCAAGTTTCTGCAGATAAGTTGGAAAGCAGGCTCAACAGCTCCTCCTGCTCAGAGACGCAATGCTTTGTACAACCAAGAGCAGTACATGTTTCAGACTGCCTGGAAGGCATGTGCGCGCAACAGACTTGCTGGCTATTGATTGATGTGAAGCTCATTATCTGCTGCGTATGGCACCAGCTTACGCAGTTTGCAATGCAGATAGGCTTTTCAGAGAGATACACGAGCACATGCAACTAGGCAATGCATGGCTTCTTGTCAACATCATTGAAACCCGCCTAACAGTCACAGCAAACAGATCAATGAGTTGCTGTTAGACCTCATCTCAAAGCACTTTAGGAGATACACACTGACAGACAAACATACTACTGACTCAAGCAAACAGTTGGAAGCACACACCTCTCCACTTGGCACAGCCTCCTCTGATGGCCCAACAGCACCATTGCTTGATCTGGGCTGTCCAGGACATGCCCTGATGATCTTCACATGATGCAGCTTAGCTGCCTCGTCAGCCACACCACGAGTCAGCTGCAGCGACAGCGCCATATCGTGTGCAAGCTTTGCTTGTGCATTCTCACTGGCGTCCGCAATCTCTGCTGCTAGCTGCTTCGCCTGCTTGCTGCTGCTCCCCTTGCTGTGGCCATGCTTACTGCCAGACTGTGCCTTGATGAAGAGTGGCTTCACAGGCTTCCAGGGTGAAACTTGCTTGGCAGAAGTGCTGGGTGAAGAGGAAGCGAGGAGCCGCTGATCGAGACTGACTGCCTGCTGAAGCAAGACATGCATGTTCTGCTGCCAGGAGGCCAGGGCACGCTTCCTGAGCTTCTCGCGGCGGCGGCACTGGTCGGCCAAGATACGCACTTGCTCCAGGTCATCCCTATAACGCAAATGCTCGTTCATTTTGTTCATCGGCCATGTGGCTTTTCCCCCTAGGGTCAAGTACATACAGTCCTGAGTAGCTCCCTGTATGAGGTGCAAGGGCTTGTGTGATGGCACATCTGAAACAAGATGAACGGTGCCCTGGCTGGTGGGCAAGCAGTGGCTAGCTGCTGACCATGGGACTGATGTGGCCAGATGCTAATGTGTTGTTACTGCTTCAAGCCGTGCAGAAAAGCACGTGCTGACAAAAGCAGGACTGCGTGCAGTATCAGGACATCTTTGAGCATACCTCATGGAAAAAAGGGGAAAGAATTCTATGCCTTCTAACAATAGTAAAGGGAGCCTCCTAAGGCAGCAGCTCAGAGCTAAAACAGAAAGCCACAGCCCAAAGGAAAAAGGGCATACCTCATGTCACGCAGCTTGGAATCCACATCCTGCAGCTGCATGGTTTTGCGTGCTCTGTGCACAGGCCGGCGTTCTTCTTGAGCCATGAAGGGCATATCATCTTCAGACTCACCTTCAGTCTTGGCTTTGCCCTTGCTGCCTGCACACAGCACCAGGGCGCTGTCAAAATTGCCCTTGCTGCCTGCACACGGCATCAGGGCATTGTGGAAATTGCCCTTGCTGCCTGTACACAGCATCAGGGCGTTGTCAAATTGCCCTTGCTACCTACATATAGCATCAGGGCACTGTCAGATTGCTTCAAGCAGTGAACACCACAGAGCTAATTATCAACCAGCAACTCCATCAGACACTGTGCATATATTGACAAGCGAGCTGAAGCGTAAATGGTGACAAGGTTACTGCACCTTGGAAGTCACTGTTCTAAATGCATGCGCTACATTGCAAACGAAATGCAAACCATATGTTGTGGTGGCTCACAACTGTCAGGTCTGCAGCAGTCCTTGCCACAGCAATGTGAGATGCCAACAGGACTGCAACCATGCAGCATGCCATGGCACAGCAGCTGCACTGTATCGTGCTGCTAGCTTAGTGTGTTGACATGTTGTGTCGATGTTGACAGCGCAAATGGTCATAGCTGCAGCGCAGTATTCATTGTAAGCAGACATGCCACAGACTCCTGGGTCAGCAGAAGGCCTTGAAGAGGCGCTCAAAGTTCTCAAGCCACTGTTTGAGGGGAGCACTCTACTCTGCTCTACTCCATTCTGCTCTACTCTACTCTCTTTCTTTTTCTACGCAGACATACCTGCAACTGTCAGCCTGTGCCAGGGCGGCTCGTACCACAAGCGCTGCAGAAGCGGCCTCTCAGAGTACTGCCTCTTATGGCACCAGTGCAGATACACCGCCTTGACGGCTGCTGCAGGCTGGCTGCTGAGACCCTGAAGGGCTGTCTGAAGGGGGAGGACTGTGTCCACATCAGGCAGCTGCAGACCGTCACTGCTGGCCTTCCCTTTTCCCTTGCCATCCCTGCAGCAGTTGCACAACGGGGGTGCGATATTGCGTGTGCTATCTGCAGAGGTAACTGCAAGTCCTGCTGGGGTCAGACTGTCATGACTGCCTTGATGATGCTCTTAAATGTGCATGCAGACGCTGCTTGCTTACTAATCAGCCCAAACATCCACCGCCTGGATGATGCCTTTGCAGGTGCATGGCAGCATGCGGATGCCCCTTGCTTGCTCAGCATTGGGAAAGATCCATTGCTGCTAGGCTTGTGCTGTATGAAGCATTGCAGACATGCAGGCAGGCGACAGGCAGACAGTAAGCAGACGATAGGCAGACAGTAAGCAAACAATAGGCACACAACCGGCAGATGATAGGCAGAGTTTGACTGCCTACTTGGCAGGCAAGGGTGAGCCAATGAGGTTGGCCCAGCGCTCCGGATGCTTCTGCAGCTCAGTGTGGTGCATCTTCTCCAGTGCGTCCATCAACTGCTCCATCTCATCTTCTGACATCTTCTGCTTACCCTGTAAGACAAGTTCACAGCACTCCAACATGGAACATATTTCATTGTTGTATTGCACTTGTGGAGTATGCATTATGGAGCATAAGTGACTGTCAGATTGTGATTCAACAATATGACAGTTACTGAAGGAGGCTTGCAAAGCAGGCACATGCAGCATTGTCTTCATGTGACCTAACCATGGTGTTTCCGGCCAGATACTTTAATGAGACATGTCGAGAGGCTGTCACCTCATGCAAGATCAGACACTGCTAATATCAGGCATAAAGCAATGCAGTTGTGATGCCAAGTCAGACCAGTGGTCAGCTTCGTGTGAGTTACTGAGCCTTGCAAGTCAAGGTGTGCAGGAGTACAGCTCACTTGACCAATGTCATGCTTCAGGCAATGCACATTTTGTGACAGTGTAGATGCATGACTGACCTGGCAGTGATGCTGCAGCCAGTCTTCGTCTTCTTCGTCCAGATCATACTCAACAGTCGCCTCCTCATCGTCAGGTGTGGGGACCACATACCTAATGTATGCAGACTTGCCACCAAGTGAATTTTCTGCACAGTACCAAGTTTGCTCACACGTGTGCTGTCTGCTTGACAGCCTGGTACATCATTTGACACTTTTCTGGGCATGAACAGAGCATGCAGCAGTGCATGGATGCTAAAAGTGTCATAAAAGTGGCTTAAAGGTCTACTGACGTGTGCAAATCAATTTTGAGCTGCCAATGTGGGGCTGTCTCATGTCACTATGTGACAGTCAAGACAAACAGGCACAAGACCAAAGTTGGTACTGCATGAACAAGCCATGTGAGAGTGCAAACTGAGCTGTCATGAGTGTGCTTCATACAGGTGACAAAGCAGGGTCCTGTATTGCCAAGATATGCGTCTGTCTTGTCAAACATCTCTGCTGACAGCTTGATGCATGAGCACAATAACCAGGGGTGTGCATGCAATGCTCAAAAGGTACTCTCACAACGCCACGCACATTGCAATGTATGTGCAACATCTATTGAGTCCCAGCAGAAAGGAACAGAATGGAACAGAGCAGAACAAAAATGGACACAAACTGCTACCTTGGACCGAGCTGCTCTGAATGTTGGTGTATGATGGCGTCGCAATAGCACTGGCTGCCTCTTGTCTGACAGCAGGCAGAGGCTTGCCCAAGACACCGAGCTCAGGAGCCTCCAGGCTAGCAGGAATTGGCTTGAATGTGTGGCCTATTACTGCGACCCTAGGCTGTAGGGCCGACAGTCTGACTGAGTTTGCTCCCTGCTGTGCTTCTTCTTCCTGCCGCTGCAGATATTCCAGGAAGGCTCCGCCATCTATGCCAGCTATGTCTGGGTCATCAGTGCCGACTACAACGCGCATCTGCAGTACTGGGGTATGTTTGGGGGCCAGAATGTGTGTGTGCTAAGGGTCACATGATAGCATGTAGCTGGCTTCAGACCAATCTATACTCAGATGCAGTTGAGTACCAACAATTAGAGACCGCTAAGATGCAAAATGGTTTCATAGTATTTGGAAAGGCACTGTGTGCATATACGTGCTGCTTGGACAAATTCTTCTTGACACACTGTCAACTCTGCATGTATGACATATGCTACTTGCACAACCTGTCTTTCATGTGAGGCTGGGCATAAGTGCATGTTTCTGAATGCAACCCACATGCATGCTGCTGTTGCACCTTGTCATTCACATGCAGCTGACGTGGCCTGACTGTCCTTGGAGCAGTGCCAGGCCTGGGGCCATCCTCTGCTGTGGGGGTCTTGGCAGGTCTCTGTGTGCCCCTTGCTGCCTTCTTGGCTGTTGATGTCTGTCCTGGCATACTCCTAGATACAGCTTGCTATAGGTTGTTGCTGAAGAGTGCTCTGCACAGAAACAAGGCAGAGGTGAACAGTTTGCACAGGTATAATTCAAATGACGCACCTGACAGCTGGCTTATAAGTGCACGCACATGCAGTGAGCAAAGACATAGGCACGCAATGCTGAAAAAGATGGTGCACACACTGTGCAAGTAATTAATGTATATGTTGTGCTGCAGCAGACAAGACAAGGACCACACTGCAAATACACTTGGTGTAAAAATTCTACTTAGTACAAGCATGTTGAGCAGCTGCGCGTCAGTGCTGTTCATCATTGCTTATGCTTACATGCTTTCAAATTTACTCCTTACAGAGACAGCGCTCTCACCTTTTTGATTTGTAGCACCATCTTGCAAGGGAAACAAGACACGTTCCGTGAAAACTGCCACCCAAGACTACACAGGAACGCTCGGAAGCATGCAAGATCCAGACACACAAACACACACTTCTGCTATGGACACTCTGCGGTACCACAACCGAACCTAAGGCCGAACGGAAAGACTACTTTCCCACGCGTAACCACGACGTCAAGCTCGTGAGCGGTTCGTCAGCGAGCAAGCACACTTGCCGAAGTGCAAGAGACAGTCAGCTTGTCACACAGCCTCTGTGCACCGCTCTGCCAAGCGCTACCGCATCATGTTCAAAAGACAGCACGAGATCAAGGCTTTCAATTCAAAGTACTGCGTAAAGTACGGCGTAACGCTTAATCACAATGACTAAAGACTGTCACTATGTGTGTGTGTGTTCACTATGACAATGTTATTATGGACAAAGCTGATATGCTGGTACTGGAGTCCAACAGGGCCTGTGCAGGATACACACTGCAGGCCACATGTGCACTGCAATGATGTGCACTGCAATGATGTGCACTGCAGGCCACATGTACACTGCAAAGGGTCCTACCGGTTGATCCTTAAAGTAGACTACCAGTTAATCATTTGCAAGAAACATTCTGTGATGTGAATTCATTGTCCAATCTGTCAAGGAAATTTGATTTCGCACCAGAAAGCATGATGCAGGCATGCAACAACTCAAATTATTTTGACGATAACTGATGCAAGACGCTGGTAACTGGCAATGACGGTTCTCACTCAGCATGCTGAGCACGGTGCGTGATCTCGGAAGGGCAAATCAGTACCGTTGCGATTGTCTTACCATCTGCACAGTAGACTTGCACGGCATGGAACTGGAGCAGTGTCGCTAAAGTGAGCGTGTCACAGAGTCTGCTTGTCTGAAGTCTATCGTTAGACCCAAGCTTTACACTTGGAGACACTTCATACGGTCGCACCAACTATAGCCGGCTCAGCAAAGCCGACGAATCGCACATGATCCTACGTTTGTCTTGCAGCTTCACGATATGTGACTGGCAGTTCCTGCGGGTCTCCACCTGTCTGAGTGCTACTGATCAGGTTGCCCCAACTTGCCAAGCGTACCTGTGCTTGCAACAGCAGCAACATCACACTGTGTTTGTCAGATGAAACGCGTGAATGTCGACACACGTGAACAAATGCAAAAAACAGATGTGATAGACCTGACAGAGGGTGCACCTCAGCCATCCAGGGCCTTGTCAGTACCTCGCCAAACCAGTAGTGCGCCTGATTCTGGAGTGATTAATCTTGCTGACAATGACAGCGACAGTGATGATTCAGCTAGCAATACTCCCCAACAAGCGCCAAGGTCTGCTCCACCAGCACCTCTTCCTGCCTCACACCAGACTGGCCACTGCCATAGGCATGTCAGGATGCAGTTGAACAATCATGCACTCCCTCCCACACAGAGACAGCCAACACCACCACATGATAGGATAGTGGGCATTGGCAAGCAGTATGACAAGGATAGAGAGAAGCGCCAGGCCACTGCTGCCAGCTCTAGGCAGCCTCAGCAAGATGTGCTGAGCCCCCTTCAGCAGATTGTTAATCGTGAAAGCGAGAAACAAAAGGCAGCAATCAACCCTGCTAGGCAGCATGATGCCGCAGGTATGTTCTCTAACACAGCAACAATCAGCTGCGAAAATCTTCTTCGCCGTTCTTTGTCAGTAAATTTGTGGCATTCTCACAGCAATACTCATGTCGTGCAGGAGCTTCCAAGATTAGTAGTGCAAATGTCACTCGACAGATTGGCCTTCAGACAGGCACTCAACCCACACAAAAAGCCCAGGCTGTTGCTGGTATGTATGAAAACCGTGTTTACTTGCTGATGCGCAAAGTCCGTGCACAAACTCATCACACAGCATGTTTTCTGCTGCAGATCACAAAGTCACGTCATCATCCCCATTTCACCAGGCTGCTACAACAGGTCTGGAAGCCTCAAGCCTGTCACCACATGGTCAGTCAACTAGAGCACAAGCAACGCAATGTTTGCACTCTGCACAGAAGCTGACGGCAAGCAAGCAGCCTAAGTCAAGACCGCCGTCTCAAGCAAACCACTCTTCTCAGTCTGCACAGCAGCCTCAGCAGCCTCAGCATGCACAGCAGCCTCAGCATGCACAGCAGCCTCAGCATGCACAGCAGCCTCAGCAGCCTCAGCATGCACAGCAGCCTCAGGAGCCTCAGCAGGCCCCAAAGGAGGCTGCAGACAGGCTGCATGTTGACCAGCAGCCCTCGGCACAGAAAGCCCGACAGGCATCACAACAGCCTGAAGCATCAAACAACAGCCAGACAGATAAGTCGCAAACTGTTCTCCAGCAGCCTCTTGCCAAAGCAGCAGCAGCACTTCAGCAAGTGCTACACCCGCCTGCTCTGATGGCAAAGCAGTCTCAGGCAGCTTCTCTGTCGCAGTTCCAAGCAGCTGCCGCATCCCAGGCTCTAGGTGCACCAGAGGCTGGACCAATGCATACGGCAAAGCAGCAGCAGAAGGCGCTCCAGCAGCAGCAGAAGGCGCTTCAGCAACCACAAGCTGCATCAAGGCAGCTGACAGCGCCACCGCATGCCTCGCGGCTGTCCTCGGCCCTTCAACCAGTCCAGATACTGCTCAGTCCACCTAGGCTTGCTGCCCTTGCTGGTGCTGTGACGCCCTCCCACCTCCAGGCAGCACAGCATCAGCCTGTCTGTGCTGATGCTGCTTTGGCACGCAGCTCACCCAAGGCGGCTGCAGGACCTGAGCAACTGGCTGGCTGGGGCAGTCAACAAGCGCTTTCAGCAGGTGCAATGGGCTCAACACAGCCTGCTGTGAGTAGTGTCACTCAGCCTGCAGAGCTTCAACAGCAGCTGCCTGCAGAGCTACAACAGCAGCTGCCTGGTGTGGCGCTGTCTCAGCAGCTCCGTAAGAAGCTGCAAGAAATGGACATGTCATCTGTACAGTCAAGAGAGCCACCCAATGTGCAGAGGCAGGCACAGCAGGCTCATCAGGCTCAGCAAGCGCCAACTGTGACACCTCAACCACAAGCTCCTGTGCCTGTGGCTGCACAATTGTCCAGTTGCAGCTCTGCACAGCTTGACGAGATGTTGGCATCTATTGCTCGGCTCTTTCCTATGGAAGCCCAGCGCCATTCCCTTGATGGCTTCTTCATGCTGTATGCTGTCAAAAGGTTGCACAACCAGCGGAAAGACATGCCTATGGCATCAGGGCTGTTTCCATTTCATGGCAGTCCACTTCCTGAAGTCAAACAATGGCGCCACCTCATTGTGAGGTATCTGGATCGGCTGGTAGCTGTACAGAAGCAGAAGCAAGCCTGTGAATCAGATGTGGTTGTGAAGCTGTCCACCTACCTCATTGCAGAGTCTGGACGGGTAAGGCCCTGTGCCCTCTGCCCTTCTTTGTGTAACAGGCAACATGGACAAAGACAAGTGTGTCCACAGTGCAGAAGCTGTGTTGCAAAGTGGTTTCAGGTTGTCAACCCCGATGCAGTGATGCTTGCTGGCTTTTGCAATATGCTCATACTTCGGGCCAAATTCTGACCACACAGTCTGAGCACCCAGCATGCCTTATGCGTAGAACTTGGTGGCAGTAGAAGTGATACCGAGGTCAAACAAGCACCAAACGGTTCAGCATGTACTCAAAACAATCTGCGTCATGTCACCCAATGTGACATTCAGCACTAGCTCGTAACGACAATGCAGGTAATACAGCGAGATGGCCTGGGCTTGAGCATCAAGGACTTCATGCTGCATGTCGGCAGCTTTGATCCAGGGTTGCTTGCTGAATGGTCCAAAACGCCAGGCAACCAAAAGCTAGCCAGTCCACAGGTGGGAATGCTACCAGTGTAATGGTCTGTCTATCATGTGTACAAAACACCTCAAAGGCAAGCACTTGCTTGCAAAACGGGTGCAAATGGTAAGTGCCTGCCTTTCATCACACCAAAGTATCAGATAAGCTGATACACAACAAGAGTAGGCTTGATGATTGGTCATGACCAAGTGATAGACCCGAGCATTCCTGTTGTTTCAGCGCATCTGCCCGTCACAGCTATGTACAAAGTCTCTGATTGCACACCTGTGATGCAGAGGCGTCAACAAGTACCAGCCGCAGCCACATCGCCTGGGACAGAGCTGCTACCAAACTCCAGTCTGCAGGCTCTGCCACAGCAGCAGCGATCAGCAGCAGCTGCCACTCAACCATCAGCTGCCGTGCCCGCTACAGCTACAACAGGCGGCACACTGCCTTCTCATGATCTGAGTGGGCCCTCCATCAGCAGGCTGATGAGGCAGGTCAGGGAGCGGCAGAATTGTCCAAGGCTCAAGGTGAAGGGACCTGCAATGCCAGTACCAGCTTTGCCTATTGCTGCAGCACCGCCGATTGGCACACTGGGAGATGGGCAGCCCATCAGGGCTCCACAGAAGGGCAGGCAGGCAGTCACTCAGACAGAGCTGCCTTTGGTGACTCAGCCTGCCTCGCTGCGCAAGACTCAGTCAGAACCTGCGCACAGCTCACCGATGAATCAGATCATCCTGAATGAGCCGGCCGGATCCCAGACTCATCTCGAATCAGGCCCTGCTACAGAGCCTGTGCAGACCAGGCAGCAGGAACCCCAGCAGAGCAGCGAGGCAGCTGCAGATACTGACGTGCACCCCTTGAGCTCACCGAGAGGGTCAGCCCTGAGCCCTGTGCACCCCTTGAGTTCACCGAGAGGTTCAGCCCTCAGTCCGGACAGTGCACGTCGACAGTGGTTGCTGACAGATAGCTTTCGCCAGCGGCAGGCAACTTGCAAGGAGGCCTTGAAGGCTGCACAGCAGGACGTGCTGAGGTGGCTGCGCACTCAGAGAGTGGTACAGACCCATCCCTTCTTTTGTTGCTGTGATACATTGCGCATGCAGATTCCTGGTCTTCATGTTGTATATTGTTATACAAACAGCATGGTTCTAACACGGTATGAAACAGCATGGTCCGCACAGTATACTTTGCCATTACAAACAGCATGATCGCCTTACTGTGTTCTGTCGTTCAAACACCATGGTCCTCAAGTTTATTTTGCTGTACAGCAGCATGGTCCTCAACAAGTGTGTATACAGACATCTTGTTGTCTCAAGCGCAATCTTTTGCATGTTTGGTGGAGCAAGCAGCCTGTGTCCATGTGACCAGCAAAGTTGCACATCAGGCAAATCAGGAAGCTGGGTATCTGTCTGCTGCAATCCTTAAAGAAACAAACTCCCTTGCGTGTCACATTGATTTTGCATTTTGCATGAGAGGTTGTGACGTGCTGCATCCAGACAATGACGACATTGTAATTTGACTGTACAGCACATCAGACCAGTGTTTCAGCAGTACACAGACACCCAGCCAGCTGATGCAGTACAGTGGCTGTCTGATCTGACAGTCTTCCTCATTGTGATTGTCTTGACACACGCACTTGCTTGTTTGCAGGCAAAATACTTGCCTGCCAGAGGCAAATCTGGCTGTGAGTCCTGCACCAGTGATGCTTTGAAACGATCTCTGGCCAAGTATCAGCAGAAGTGTGGACACTCCTCT
>JAABUS010007532.1_pt1 | contig 12433 bp, 13 predicted proteins | sample 5560161 | NCBI WGS metagenome assembly JAABUS01 (sample SAMN10711885, study PRJNA513376) | rock metagenome | isolation source: Antarctica rocks | place: Antarctica: Victoria Land, Trio Nunatak nord | collected 2016-01-04 | reverse complement strand
CGGAGTTCCATCGGACCCGATCACCCGGCGTACTCCCTCAGGGCACTCACGGCTGCCTCCTCTTGGGCTCCCCCCTGCTTCCTCGACCATCTCCGGAGTCGATGATGTGCTCGGGGCGAACCGGGACTCTGGTCAGCTCCAGGCCGCAGGCGTCGCGGATCGCTGCCATCACCGCCGGACCAGACGAAATCGTCGGCGCCTCGCCGACTCCACGCAGGCCGTAGGGCGCGTGCGGGTCGGCGTACTCCAGCACCTCGATCGGCATCGGCGGCGTGTCGAGGATGGTCGGGATCAGGTAGTCGGTGAACGAGGGGTTGCGGATCTTGCCCTCGCTGATCTGGATCTCCTCCATCAGCGCGAGCCCCATCCCCTGGGTGCTGCCGCCTTGGATCTGGCCGACGACGGCGTCGGGGTTGATCGCCTTGCCGACGTCTTGGGTGCAGGCCAGCTCGACCACCTTGACGAGCCCGAGCTCGACGTCGACGTCGACGACGGCCCGGTGTGCGGCAAAGGCGTACTGCACGTGTGCGAACCCCTGTCCCTTCTCAGGGTCGATCGGCTCGGTCTTGCGGTGCCGCCACTCGAGCGTCTCGTCGAGAGCCTTTGCGCCGAGTACGTCGGCGATCGACGCCACCGCCCCGCGCGTGTCCGACACCACCATCCCGCCCTCCAGGCGCAGGTCGTGCAGGGTCTCGTGCAGGTAGTCCTGCGTCAGTGCGAGGAGGCGCTCGCGCACCTTGTGGCAGGCCGCCTGGACGGCGCCGCCGGTCACGTAGGTCTGACGCGACGCCGAGGTTGAGCCACCCGAACCGACCTGGGTGTCCTTGGGCTGCACGACGACCGTGTCGACGCCGAGCTCGGTGCGGCAGATCTGCTGCTCCACGGTGACGAGGCCCTGGCCGACTTCCGCCGCGGCGGTGTGGACGGTGGCTTGGGGGGCACCGCCGACGACCTCGAGCCGCACCCGTGCAGTGGAGTAGTCGTCGTAACCCTCGGAGAAGGCGACGTTCTTGTACGCCACGGCGTACCCCACTCCGCGACGAACGCCCTCGCCGTGGGTGGTGTTGGAGACTCCGCCGGGGAGGTGGCGTAGGTCGGAGCTGTCGAGCGCCGGAGGCAGCGGCATCGCCCGCAGACGCTCCAGCAGCTCCACGACCGGTGCAGCGCTGTCGATGATCTGTCCGGTGGGCGCCAAAGAGCCCTCTGCCATCGCGTTGACGATGCGCAACTCGACCGGGTCCATTCCGAGCGAGGCGGCCAGCTTGTCCATCTGCGCCTCATAGGCGAAGGCGGCCTGCACGGAGCCGAACCCCCGCATCGCCCCACACGGCGGGTTGTTGGTGTAGACGCCGTAGCAGTCGACGTGGATGTGGGGGACGACGTACGGGCCGAGCCCCATCGTGCCGGCGTTGCCGACCACGGCCGGGGTCGAGGAGGCGTAGGCGCCGCCGTCGAGGTATATCTCGGCCTTGACGTAGACCAGCGTGCCGTCGCGGTCGGCGCCGTGCTCGTATCGCATCGTCGCCGGGTGCCGGTGCACGTGGCCGAAGAACGACTCCTCACGGTTGTAGACCATCTTGATCGGCTTGCGGGTGTGCAGCGCCAGCAGGCAGCCGTGCACGTGCATCGACAGATCTTCGCGCCCACCGAAGGCGCCGCCGACGCCAGCGAGCGACAGCCGCACCTGGTCGGGCCGGAGGTTGAGCGCGGCACAGATCTGCCGCTGGTCGACATGCAGCCACTGGGTCGCGATGTAGAGGTCGACGCCGCCGACGTCGTCGGGTACGGCGAGGCCGGCCTCGGGTCCGAGGAACGCCTGATCCTGCATGCCGACGTGGTACTCGCCGACGACGACCACGTCGGCGCTCGGCGTGGGGTCGCCGACCCGAACCTTGAGATGGCGGACGAGGTTGCCCTGCGGGTGCAGGTGCGCGGCCTCGCGGCTGAGCTCGGTGACCTCCTCTGCGAGCTCACCATGGAGGTCAGGTGTGGAGTGGCCGAGCGCGGTGCGCGCGTCGGTGACCGGCTCGAGCACGTCGTAGTCGACCTTGATCTTCTTCGCGGCCTGCCGGGCGATCTCGGGATGGTCAGCAGCGACGAGCGCGACCGGCTCCCCTTGGTAGCGCACGGTGTCGATGGCGAGCACCGGCTGGTCGGCGATCTCGAGCCCGAACGTCTTGTTGCCGGGCACGTCCTCGTGGGTCAGCACCGCGAAGACACCCGCCGTGGCGAGCGCCTCGCCGATGTCGATGTTCCTGATGCGGGCGTAGGGGTGCGGGCTGCGCAGCGTGACGCCCCACAGCATGTCGTCCATCCACAGGTCGCTGCCGTACGCGAACTCGCCAGTCACCTTGAGGGTGGCGTCGGGGCGCTGCGGGCTCTCGCCGACGCCGCCGCGTGCGTTGTCAGGCGGGGAGTCTGGCGTCTCCGCCGGCGACTCGGGGGGCGCCTCGGTGGGGGCCTCGGTGGGGGCCTCGGTGGGGGCCTCGGTGGGGATTGTCACGACGTCGCTCCTGCACGGGTCAGCAAGGTGGAGCTGGCGGAGCGGACCTCGCGGGCCACCGCTTGCTCGTCGATGGTGACCAGCTCATCTCGGCGTACGACGGGTCGGCCCTGCACGAGCAGCAGCTCCAGGGGCGGCGCAGATCCGAGAACGAGCGCAGTGACCGGGTCGGCGATGTCGGCGTGCGCCAAGGTGTCCAGCCGCCACAGGGCGACATCGGCAAGCTTGCCTGCCTCGAGCGACCCGACCTGGTCTTCCCAGCCGAGCACCCTCGCGCCGCCGATCGTGGCCATCTCCAGCGCAGCTCGGACCGTCATTGCTTCCGGGCCACCGGCGGCCCGGGCGAAGAGGACGGCGTGGCGAACCTCCTCGATCAGCGAAGACGCCTCGTTCGAGGCGGCCCCATCGACGCCGAGCCCGACGGGCACGCCCGCCTCGCGCAGGTCACGGCTGCGGCAGATGCCGGCGCCGAGACGGGCATTCGACGAGGGGCAGTGGCCGATCCCCGTCTGCGTTGCGGCGAGAGCCGCGATGCCGGCGTCGTCGAGGTGGACCCCGTGAGCCAACCACACGTCGTCACCGAGCCAGTTTCGCTGCTCGACGTACTGGACAGGAGAGCATCCGTACGTCTGCTGACAGAAGGTGTCCTCGTCGGTCGTCTCGGCGAGGTGCGTGTGCAGCCGCACCCCCCTGTCGCGCGCGAGGGCGGCCGCCTGCTCGAGCAGCTTCGAGGTGACGGAGAACGGCGAACAGGGTGAGACACCGATCCGCAACATCGAGTCCGGGCCGGGGTCGTGATAGGCGTCGATGACCGCCGCAGTCGCGGCGAGAATGGTGTCGAGATCCTCCACCACATGGTCGGGGGGGAGGCCGCCTTGGCTGTGCCCGAGGTCCATCGAGCCGCGGGTCGGGAGGAACCGCAGGCCGACTCTGCGGGCCGCCTCGATCTCCGCGGCCAGCAGATCTCCTCCATCGGCGGGAAAGACGTAATGGTGGTCCATCGTGGTGGTGCAGCCGGTACGGGCCAGCTGGCCAAGGCCGCCGAGGGCGGCCACGTGCACCGTCTCCTCGTCGATGCACGCCCAGATCGGATAGAGCGTGGTCAGCCACTGGAACAAGGTGGCGTCCACGGCGAAGCCGCGGGTCACCCACTGGTAGAGATGGTGGTGGGTGTTCACCAGGCCGGGGGTGGCCAGGCAGCCGGTCGCGTCGACGTACTCGGCGTCGGGCAGGCCGTCCGGTGCCGAGCCCGCACCGACGGTGATGATCCGCGGCCCGTCGACGATCACGTGCCCGACGGCGTACTCCGAGCGGCCGGCGTCCATCGTGACGACCGCGCACCCGTCGAGGACCGTCGTCACGACAGGGTCCCCGGCTCGGGCTTCATCCGGCTCGCGGCCAGGCGTACGGCATCAAGGATCTTCTCGTAACCCGTGCAGCGGCAGAGGTTGCCGGCCAGCGCCTCACGGATCTCGGCATCCGAGGGCTCCGGGTCGCGGCGCAACAGGTCATCGGTCTGCACGAGCAGGCCCGGCGTGCAGAACCCGCACTGCACCGCGCCTGCCTCGATGAACGCCTCCTGCACCGGGTGCAGCCCGTCCTCGGTCGCCAGCCCCTCGACAGTCACGATGTGATGGCCCTGAGCCTGCCCGGCGGCGATGAGGCAGGCGCAGCCAGTCACTCCGTCGACATAGACGGTGCAGGACCCACATTCGCCTTGTTCGCAGGCGTTCTTCGAACCCGGCAGGCCCATTCGCTCTCGCAGGACGTAGAGGAGGCTCTCGCCCTCCCAGACGTCATCGACCTCATGATGCTCGTCGTTGACGGTCATGGTGACTCTCATGCGTTCGTCCCTCCCTGGTAGTCGGACCAGGCCCACGCCAAGGTCCGGCGAGCCATCACGGCCAACGAGTGCAGCCGGTAGGCAGCCGTGCCGCGGACGTCGTCGATGGGTGAGGCGGCGGTCTGGACGCGCTCGCCGAACTCGCGGGCCAGGGCGTCGGGGAGCGCTCCCTTGGACTCCCACAGGCCGTCGTCATCGAGCGCGCCCGCTATGAACGTCTCCGCGTCGGCCGCTCGACGCGGCGTCGGTGCCGCGGAGCCGATGCCCGTGCCCACCCGTCTGCGGTCGGGGTGCAGGGCCAGCGAGAACGCCGACACCGAGATCACCATCGCGTTGCGGGTGCCGATCTTGCTGAACTGCTGAGGACCTGTGGGTACGTCGACGTACACCGCAGTGATCAGCTCGTCCGGACGCCCCACGTGCTTCTTCACACCGGCGTAGAACTCATCGATCGGCACCGTCCGGGTGCCGGCGAGGCTGGCCAGCTCGACCTCGGCGCCGCCTGCCAGCAACGGCGGGTGAGAGTCTCCCGCCGGCGACGCCGCACCCAAGTTGCCCCCAACGGTGCCGCGGTTGCGGATCTGGGGAGAGCCGACCGTCCGGGAAGCCATCGCGAGTCCGGGGAGCACGTGACCGAGCTCGTCGATGACCCGGGTGTAGCTGACGCCGGCGCCGAGGCGGACCCGCCGGTCGTCTCGGGACCATTCTGCGAGCTCGGGGACCCGGGTCAGGTCGAGCAGCACCGGCGGCCGGTGCCGGTCGAAGTTCAGCTCGACCATGACATCGGTCCCACCGATGATCGGCATCGCGTCCGGGTGCTCGGCCTTCGCCGCCAGGGCGTCCGCCAGCGTCGTCGGCGCTAGGAACTCCATCCGCACCCTCCCTCGACGGTCAGCCGGTGCATCTCCTCAGGCATGGGTCCCGCCGCCCCTCACCAGAACCCGGCCATGGTCTCCCACGCCCGGTCAGCGGCAGGGGAGTCATCGCGCTGCACTGCGGCCTGGATCAACCCGTAGGGACGGTCGTCGGCGTGGAACACCTCACCACGGTTGTCTAGTCCGAACCTTTCGAGGTCGACGAGCAAGTGGTGGAGGTTGGGTGCAGACAGCCGGATCTCCGCCACCTCGGGGCGACGTTCGAGCACCGTTCTGCCCATCTCGTAGAGCGTCTGCTGCAGGGCAAGGCTGTGTACCGAGGCGAACTGCTCCAGCAGGGCGGCACGGATGGCGTCGTACGACGCCTGCCATGTGACCTCCGCATGGCAGTAGCGCCAACCAACCGACAACGACGTCGCCATCACCCGGTCGTGCGTCTCGTTCAGGGTGGTGAACTCGTCGCGCAGGAAGCCGGCGAATTCCGAGCCGGTCGACTTGAGCACCACGAGGTCGCGAAGTCCTGCTACCACGAACACCTGCTGGTCGCTGCCCTCGCCGTCGATGGTGACAGCCGTGGTCCGCACCTCCTGGCCTTTGCGCACAAAGCTGTGGTCATGCGGCCGACCGTCGACCTCGATGCGCTCCCAGGCGTACTCGTCGATCTCGATGCGCGCGCCGGTCACCGGTTCGACGTCGTCGACGAAGTGCCTGCCCAGCGCGAGTGCGAAGTCCTCGATCGGGTCGACACCCTGTGACTTGGCGTAGGCGAAGACGGTGTTCTTCTGGGTGTCGGTGGGCAGCACATGTGACTGGTCGCCGGCCGTGTGTGCAGCCGCGAAGTCACCTCGCAGCGAGGTCGACACGTTGAGGTCGTGGATCGCGTGGCGAGGAGTGTCGCGGAAGATGCGGACGACGCGGTTCTCGGCCTTGCCGTACTGGTTGCGGGCCAACACGATGCCCACCTCACGACCCCCGGTACGTCGAGTACCCGAACGGACTGAGCAGCAGCGGCACGTGGTAGTGCTGGTCGCCGGTCACCTCGAAGCTGATGACCACCTCGGGGTAGAACGTCGGCGTTCCGGTCTCGCCGAAGTAGCCGCCGGTGTTGAAGCGGAGCCGATAGGTGCCGGTGTCAAGGGCGTTCGGCCCGAGGTCGTCGACGCGGCCGTCCGTGTCGGTCAGCCCTGTCGCGAGGACCGGCGGATCGCCTAACGCCTGCTCGAGCACGACCATGACGTTGCGGGCTGGCCCCCCGCGCGAGGTGTCGAGGACGTGCGTGGTCACCATGCTCACGGCTGCACCACCTGCTCCAGCCGCAGCAGAGCGATCTGACGAAGCTCTGAGACAACCTCGCGGCGTTCGGCCTCGTCGCTGTTCTCGAGGCGGCGCTCGAGCTCGGCTTGGATCTCGGCGCCGTCCCGACCGGCGGCACGAATGAGGAAGACACGATCGAAACGGTCCTCATAGCGGGCGTTGGCGTCGCGAAGGCCGGCGACGGTGTGGGCAGCGGTGCCGACCCCGGACTGCTCCACGACTGAGTACGACGCCTCCTGCCTTCCCGCGGTCGAGCGTTCTCCGATGCGGGGGTGGCAGCTGAGCGCCGAGTCGAGCTCGTTGTCGGTGAGGTTCTCCGCGCTGGCGCGGGCTTGCTTGAGGAGCGCTGCTACGTCAGCGTACGGCCGTGCCGACGTAACTTCGTCGACCCACCGATCGACATCCAGACAGGCGTGGATGCAGGCGCGAGCGTCATTGTCCGACAGCCGGTTGAACTCATCGACCTGCATCGCCAGCCCTTCGTCCTCGTGACAGGCGTCTCAGCCTACCCGCGCCTCACCACACCCGGACGGGTGACAGGACACGAATCGGCTCAGCCGTGAGGACGCTCCGGCAGCCCCAGACGCGCAAACAGCCTGGTGTCGAGGAACGAGCTGATGGCGACAACCTTCCCGTTCGACACTTCGAGCACCTGCAGCGCCCACGGCTCGTATCTGCCGTCAGGGCCGCTGGCACGGTACTGCGCGAATGCCGGCGCGCCGTTGGCGACGACCGGCAGCAACCGCGACCCACGGCACCCATGGCCGGGGCCGAGCATCCACGCGCCGATGTCGTCGCGACCCTGGAGCCACATCTCGTAGGGCGGCATGTTCTGGGTGGCGTCCTCGTGCAGCAAGGACACGAAGCGTGCGATGTCGTAGCTCTCGAAGGCCTCGACATATTTGGAGAGCAGTTCTTGCTGCTCCTCGTCGAGAGGGTCGTACCTTTCACCAGCACTCCGTGCATGCGTTGCATGCGCCTCGATCGTCGTGCGCGCTCGTTGCAAGGCGCTGTTGACCGACGCCACCGACGAGTCGAGCAGACCGGCGACCTCGTCGGCCTTCCACCGCAGCACGTCGCGCAGGATCAGCACGGCACGCTGACGCGGCGGCAGCAGCTGCAGTGCCGAGACGAACGCCAGCCGAATCGACTCCCGCCCGACCGTCACGTCAGCCGGGTCGCTCGACGACGGCAGTGCCTGGGTGTCGAGAATCGGCTCCAGCCAGGTGTCTTCTGGTCGGCGACCCGACAGCGACGCCTCGACCGGCTGCCAAGCCGCCGACGAGAGGTCCATGGGCCGGGCGCGACGGTTGCGACTGTTCAGCATGTCGAGGCAGACGTTGGTGGCGATGCGGTAGAGCCACGAGCGCAGAGCCGCCCGGCCCTCGAAACGTTCGATGCCGCGCCAGGCGCGGACCATCGTGTCCTGCACCGCGTCTTCCGCATCGAACGCCGAGCCCAGCATCCGGTAGCAGTAACCGACGAGCTCGGGTCGGAGCTCGTCAAACCGGTGTTCCCAGTCGAGTCCCGTCGTGACGGTGGTCATCTCGTCAGCCTCTCTAAGGTTGCCTCACTGATCATGTCATCTGGCCCCGACGGCGGAACGGAGGTCGTCGGCGCGAAACAGCGGCGCCAGGGTCACCGCTGCCTCCTTCAGCGCGGCGCCACCGCCGGTCTCGCGATCGATCACGCACAACGCATGGCTGACGTTCGCGCCTGCGTCACGCAGGTCTTTGGTCGAGAGCACAATCTGACCGCCCGACGTGACCACGTCCTCGATCACCGTCACCTGCAGCCCGCTGAGCTCGGCACCCTCTGCGATTCGGCAGGTGCCATAGCTCTTGGCCTGCTTGCGCACTAACGCCAGGGGCAGCCCGGTTTCAAGGGAAAGGGCCGTCGCCACCGGGACACCCCCGAGCTCGAGCCCTGCCAGCACCTGAGTACCTGATGGGATGAGCGGCACCATCGCGGTGGCAACCTGCCGCAGCAGGTCGGGTCGGGCCTCGAACTGGTACTTGTCGAAGTACTCCGTCGCTGTGACACCGGACCGCAGAAGGAACTCTCCTGTCAGGTGCGCAACCTCGTAGAGCTGGGCCGCGAGGGTCGCACCAGCCGCGCCGGTGGGCGTCGTCATACCACTCCTTGGTTGCTGTTTCGCGAGCGGTTGCCACTCTAGGGCCGTCGCGATCGGTCGACGATATCTGGTCGGGTCCCGCCAAGCACGCCGGATAGAGTGCGCACGTGGAGGGATCACGGACGCCGGCCACCGAGCACGCGGCTGCCGTCGCAGTGCTGCAGGCGTCGTACCGCTCACTTGCACCCGGTGCCCCCGTTCGGCTGATGAAGCCGACCTCCAACCTCTTCCGGCCGCGCGCCACGATGGCCGGACCCGGGCTCGATGTCGCCCGCCTCAACGGCGTGATCGATGTCGACGCCGACGCACGCACCGCCGACGTGCAGGGGATGTGCACCTACGAAACCCTCGTCGCGGCGACTCTCGCGTGGGGCTTGATGCCGCTCGTGGTGCCGCAGCTGAAGACGATCACGCTCGGCGGCGCCGTCACCGGCCTGGGCATCGAGTCGACGTCATTTCGGCACGGGCTGCCGCACGAGTCCGTCGTTGAGATGGATGTCCTCACCGGAGACGGTGAGATGGTCACGGCATCAGCCAGCAACGAGCACTCGGACCTCTACTTCGCCTTCCCCAACTCCTACGGCAGCCTGGGTTACGCCGTTCGGCTGCGCGTCGAGCTCCAACCCGTCAGTGCCTACGTCGCGCTGCGGCATCTGCGTTTCGACGACCCCGCAGAGCTGGCCGCTGCCGTGGAGGAGATCAGCACCAGCCACCAGTGGGGGGGCGAGCTGGTCGAGTTCCTCGACGGCGTCATGTTCGAGCCTGGGGACACCTACCTGACTCTGGGGCGTTTCGTCGACGACATCAGCGAGTCGGGACTACTCACCGCGAGCGACTACACGGGCCAACAGATCTACTACCGGTCGATCCGAGAACGCAGCCGCGACGTGCTCACTGTCCATGACTACCTGTGGCGCTGGGACACCGACTGGTTCTGGTGCTCTCAGGCGTTCGGCGCGCAGCATCCGCTCGCTCGCAGGTTGTGGCCTGCCCGCTATCGCCGCAGTGACGTCTACCACCGCATCGTCGGTCTGGAGAGCCGCTACGGCGTGACGCGGCGTATCGCCCGATGGCGCGGCCAACCCGAGCGCGAGCGCGTCGTCCAGGACGTCGAGATCCCGGTTGAGCACATCGCTGACTTCTTGCGCTGGTTCGACGAGCACGTCGCGATGCGACCGGTCTGGCTGTGTCCGATCCGGCTGCGCGGCTGCGGGAGTGTCGAGACCGCACGTCGTTGGCCGCTGTACCCGCTACGGCCAGACACGACCTACGTCAACGCCGGCTTCTGGGGCACGGTGCCAATCGCGCCAGGCAAGGTCGACGGTGACGTCAACGCCCTGATCGAGGCCGCCGTGGCGGACCGCGACGGCCACAAGTCCCTGTACTCCGAGGCCTATTACGACGAGGACCGGTTCTACAAGCTCTACGGTGGCGCGACCTACCACCGGGTGAAGCGACGCTATGACCACGGCAACCGGCTCACTGGGCTCTACGACAAGGCGGTGCGACGACGATGAAGATCGCTGACATGGTGAGCACCCTGACCGACGGCTCGCCGCCGGTCAGGTTCGAGGCGTATGACGGAAGTGGTTTCGGCCCGGCCGACTCCCCCGTGACGATGCGGCTCAACAACGAGCGCGGGCTGCGCTACCTCGCCACCGCCCCCGGCGACCTCGGGATGGCGCGGGCGTACGTCGCGGGCGACCTCGCGCTCGAGGGGGTGCACCCTGGGGACCCCTACCCCGCCCTGCAGCTTCTCGGCCGATGGCGCGGACGCCGGCCGAACGCCGCCGAGCTCGCGACGCTGGTAAGGGTGATGGGTTGGCGACGGCTTGTTCCCCCGGAACCGCCCCGGCAGGAGGCGACGCCCCGTTGGAGGCGGGTGGCCGAAGGGCTACGACACTCGCGGCAGCGCGACGCCGAGTCGATCCAGCACCACTATGACGTGTCGAACTCCTTCTATGCAAAGGTTCTCGGGACGTCGATGGCCTACACCTGCGCGGTCTTTCCGACTGCCGAGGCGACCCTCGAGGAGGCGCAGGCCGAGAAGTTCGACTTGGTGTGTCGCAAGCTGGGCCTCGAGCCCGGCATGCGTCTGCTCGACGTCGGCTGTGGCTGGGGCGGCATGGTGCGCCACGCCGTCGCGCACTACGGAGTTTCCGCCGTCGGCGTCACTCTCAGCGCCGAGCAGGCGAAGTGGGGCCAGTTGGTGCTTGAACGCGACGGGCTTGCCGACCGCGGCGAGATCGTCCACGGTGACTACCGAGACGCCCCCGGTGAGCAGTATGACGCCGTCAGCTCCATCGGGCTCCTCGAGCACGTCGGCGTCCACAACTACCCGCCGTACTTCGGGTTCCTCCGCGACAAGCTGCGTGACGGCGGTCGGCTCCTCAACCACAGCATCACCCGCCCGCGCAACAATGTCCGGGTGACGACCGGTGCGTTCATCGACCGCTACGTGTTTCCGGACGGGGAGCTCATCGGCGCGGGCCGCATCATCGCCGATGCCCAAGACGCCGGCTTCGAGGTGCGGCACGAGGAGAATCTCCGGGAGCACTACGCGCTGACGCTGAAGCACTGGTGCGCCAACCTGGTCGAGCACTGGGACTCGTGCGTCGCCGACGTCGGCGAGGGTCGGGCCCGCGTTTGGGGCCTCTACATGGCGGGATCGCGCTACGGGTTCGAGACCAACGAGGTGCAGCTGCACCAGGTGCTGGCGGTCAAGGTCTCCGCCACGGGAGGGGCGAACTTCCCGCTGCGCCCGAACTGGCTCAGCTGACGGGCTCCAGCACGACGACCGGGATCTCGCGGTCGGTCTTGCGCTGATAGTCGGCGTAGTCGGGAAAAGCGTCGACGCAGCGGTGCCACCAGTCCGCCTTCTCGTCTCCGGTGATCTCGCGCGCAATCATGTCCTGCCGCACTGGGCCGTCCTGCAGCTCGACATCGGGGGTGGCGACGACGTTGTGATACCAGACCGGGTTGTTCGGAGCCCCACCCAACGACGCGACGACCGCATACCTGCCGTCGTGCTCGACGCGCATCAGCGGCGTCTTGCGGAGCTTGCCAGACTTGGCGCCGCGAGTGGTGAGGATGACCACGGGCATCCCCCGCATCGTCGTAGCCTCGGTGCCGCCTGAGCTCTCGTACTTCTCGACCTGGTCGCGGACCCAGGTCGACGGGCTTGGCTCGTAGTCACCCGTTAATGGCATGCCCATGCCAACCCGCCACAGCATCACAATGTTCCCGCCCTGGCCGCGGCGACGTAAATCGCCGCGTCTCGTAGTCACCGTTCCGTAAGGGTTCTCACGGCCTGCAGGCCCTACGCTCGAAGAGCCCGGCGCGGGCAGAAGGTGGCCCAGATGTTCGACTCCATGGACATGCACATGAGTAGCACGCTCATCGTTCTCGCCTTGATCGGCGTCGTGCTCGTCGTGGCCTTGTTGATGATCGTGCGCAAGCTGGCGGCGCGTGACCGAGATCACGACTGACGCCCGCCCCTTTGCGCCGGTGCGGAGGTTCCCGAGGCGGGGACGTCGACTCACCGCACCAGAGGTGATGGCGGTCACGGGTCGTGACGCTCCGACTGCGCCGGTTTGCCGCAACGCGTGTGCCGGCTCGCGGGCGAGGCCGTAGCGTGAGCTTCACCATCGTCACGAGAGGAGCCCCATGTCGGGAGAGTTGAAGGTCGTCGCCGTCATCACGGCGAAGCCGGGTTCGGAGCAGGTCGTGCGGGATGCGCTCAACGCCCTGGTAGCGCCGACACG
>JAABUS010007531.1_pt1 | contig 12434 bp, 2 predicted proteins | sample 5560161 | NCBI WGS metagenome assembly JAABUS01 (sample SAMN10711885, study PRJNA513376) | rock metagenome | isolation source: Antarctica rocks | place: Antarctica: Victoria Land, Trio Nunatak nord | collected 2016-01-04 | reverse complement strand
TTTACTCTATCTATTAATTTATATATTACCTTAAATAGTAAATAATTCTTTAATTTATTAAATATATTAAATATATTAAAGTCCGAAGAGAATCTTGATCGTAATACCCCGGAAAAATTATTAATTTAATATAGAAAGGAGATTTATTCGGGGATTAATTTAATTATTATAATTAACTAAAGAGAGTTAAAAACTTTATAATAATATAATTAAAAATTAGTAAAATCGGGCTAAACAAGTTCCTCTATTATATAAAAATATTTATAATATATAGCGCTAGCTACTAATATAGATAAAGGAAATAAAATATAAAGTATATATTATTATTTTACCCGGAATTAACTAGGGAGAGAATAAAATTAATAAAATAAATAAATATATACGACTTTAAAAGAATATTAATATAAATCTAAAATATATATATAACCGCGTAGTAGATAATAAGAACGAGATAACTCGATTAATTCTTTTTTATTAAAAAGTAATTAATATAATTTATATTATTATTAAGATTTAATAAAGGATTTAAATTTATAAAAAAAAGAAAGAAAAAGAGAAAACTACCGGCTAAAGAGTAATAAATATCGATTATTTAATAAATTTATAATAAAGCGGCCGTCGGGCCTCCGAGATAAATAAATAAAAAAGAAAAACTAAAATAAAAGAGAAATAGAGAAAAAGAATAAATAATATTTTAAAATAACTATAATTAAGGAGTATTGACTAGTAAAGAAAGAGAATAATTTATTAATAAATTAGAGTTTTTAATTAACGAGGTTTCTCTAGTAATTAGTAAATACTATTAATAACTTTATTAGAAAAGAGTTCGCGGAACTCCTTCATTAATAAATTAATTATACTAGAGGAAATATAGAAATTAATTAATTAATAAATTACTGACTTCTTATATAATATATTATAATAATTCTAAATCTATATTACTACGATATTATATTTAAAATAAATCGTATCCGAGTATAATAAAATACGAAAATATATTCTAGATAATTATTTTTCGATTATTATAAATAAAATCTAGAAGACTATTTAATAAAATAATAATCTTTATATTTTACTCGATAATTTTAAAGAATTAAATAAATTAATATTTAATATAATTAAATTTAGACAATAACTTTTATTTATAATTATAATAATAATAATTAATATTTATTAATATATAATAATAAAACGTTAGAATTTATATTTTCTAGTTATCTTTTATATTTTTATATTAATAGGATTTTGAGAGTACTCGCTCAAATAATTATAAATTAATATTAATAAATAATATAATTTATATTTTATATTTAATATAATATTACGAGTTAAGAGTTTATATATTTATTATTAAATTTATATTTATTTTAAATAAATCTAAATAATATAAATAAATAATAATAATAATAATATATTATTAATACTCTTAAATAACCCTAGAATTTAAGATATATAATAACTCGATATAAATATTATTAATTTAAATAAATATTTATATTAAAGAGATTTCTCTTTATAAAAAAATTAAAATAAATAACTCTTAAACTCGATAATTATATATTAATTATATATATATTATTATTAATCTTCTTTACTACGATTTTAATAATAAACGAGAGTTTATAAAGAGATATTAAAATATCCCCGAAAAATTACTAAAATTAATATTAATATTAATAATAAAAATATAACGATTAATATTAATAATAAAATTAATATTAACTCGATATTAAAAGTATTAATATAAAGATTAAAAAGAATACTCGCGAAATAATTAAATAAATTAGCAAATTCTATAAATATTGAAATAATAATAATAATATAAATTTCTAGTTTTTTAAATTTCAAGATTTTAAACTTTAATTTTTTTTTAAAACTTCGATATTAAAAAAACAATATCGTTATATTTAAATATTAAGAAATTGTTTTAAATATAATAAAAATTTATTATTATTATTTATTATAGAGATAGAGTTTATTAGAAGTTTAATTTTATAAATAATATAGATTTATTTCGAGGTTAAGAAACTTGGAATATTATTATTTTAATTAAATTTTAATTATTTATTACCTCTAGTTAGACTCAAATATAATTAAATTTATTAATTATATATATTCCTAAATAGCGCGTAGATTATTATATATACTATACTTTTATTATAACTTATTATATAATCTCTTCTATAGTATATATTATTATATATATTATTACGTATACTTTAGGGTATATAATAGGGACTTTTATTTAATATTTAAATTACTAATCCGCCGCCAAGTTAAACGAACTCTATTCCTACCGGTAGAGGGGATACTCGAGTTACTAAATTTATTAATAATAAATACTAGTTATTAATAGTAAATCCTATTTACTAAACCTCCTAATCTACCGGCTAGGAACTAGTATAGGGTTTTCAGCGCAAGCTAGTACACGGCTTTATAGCAGGGCTGATAGTACTTAGAGTATACTAACATTTATTTTTCAGATTTACCGATACTCGCTATCCCTATTCTATTACCTTAAATTTTAACCTTCAACCCAGGCGTCTCAACGATATCTTGCGTGCCCCCAACCATAACAAAATTCCCCCGCTTCTGCTGGCACCCACTCTCAATACCCGCTACATAATTTGCTAACCTCGCACAAGACACACAAAGCGCCTCCCCCGGATCCGCACACAGATCAACGGCAGCGGTCCCACTCGTCCCGATATTCATGCACCCGCCCTCCTCCGTCGTACAACAATGCTGGCTACCCTTGGCATCGAGCTGCTTATTCACATTATCGATATCCGCATAGGGTGCGGAGTAGCCGTTGGCGCCACATTGGGGTGTGGACGGGGCTGGGATTGAGGACGGGGCAGGTGAGGTGGAGGTGGAGATGGGCCGATAGTCGTCCATATCGATTTGGACCTTGATGGATTTCTGCCATTTAGTCATGTCGGGTTGGGAGTTTGAGTCGTCGACGTCTTGAGGGCCGACCCAACCTTGTGGGGCGGCGCCGAAATCGGCCATGGTGAAGGCTGAGGCGGCATTTGTGGAGGCGGACAAGGGCTGGGGCACGTCGGCGAGTTGAAAGGTTTGCATCAGCACTACAGGAAAGAGTGCGAGTGAGCTGGTGTGACCTGGACACCGATCAGCTGGGGGAACTTACTGATAGCTGTGCCTGCCATGGTATATGCGTCGGCAATGACGGAGTTGGCGTGGGTATTCTTGGCTTTCGCCTCGTCCTTCACGGCTTGCGGTCCGTAAACCATTTTGTCTTTGTCATCTGGGTCGTAATCCCATGCCTTCGGATTCGTAACGGTTTTATGCCAGTGGAAACTATATGTAAACATGATCAGCATTTTTTAAACACGTCCTCAACTGCGATATAGATGTACTCACGTTTCGTGGAAGTAGATGGAACCCAGATTCCAGTAAAGACTGTACATATCCTTGGCCTTAGAAGTGTCGTTGCGGATGGCCTGAAGCTGCGTGGCTAGAGTCTCTGTCTTGTCCTCGTCGAAAAAATTATTTGGGCAAAGCACGACGAAGATATTAGACTGCCCCACTGTCAGTAAGGGGATACGACTGTCTGTGGCATTACTGACCCAAAATATGCCAAGGCTTTCCCATGTATAGGCGCCTGTGTTGCCGCCGCACATGTCTCCATTTTTCTTGAAATCGACGGGCGTTTCGTCTTCGTCGCAGTAGATATACCTTTTGCGCATTAGCGAGCTTCTATTCCAGGGAAGAAGCAGCTTACACGTAGGTATGACCCGGTTGGTTTCCCGTGTGAATCTTGTGGTCTTGGGTCACGGCATCTCATTAAACGTCAGGTGTGATCTTGGAAATCTCATGGATTAACGTACGTTGGACGCGTTGTCGGTAGCTGAAGAAGTATGGCTTCTCTGTAGGCGAATCCGTTCCCATATCTATAGAGTATTAGATGTGCAGCGTAGAGATCAGAATTCGGGTTCACATGTATCCATCGCATTCTGGTAGTCTGAGTTTGGTTTCCAAGCGTCTGTGATGGCAAGTCATTAGCTATGTATATATGTCTCCGGCCTCTCATTCGACCCACTTAAAGCGTTGACCAGCACTCCAGACTCGGCCCAGCCGCGCGCCTCCAATGCCAACTGGTCGGTTGTACATCTTTGGGAAACGAGTCGTTCCCAAGTATCATCGTCATTGTTGTAGTCTGGAGGAGGATTAGGTATATATGGTGGGACGCCACGTTGCTTGGTGGTCTGTGGTAGGCCAGTGACATGGTTTACGATGAAGAGCGTTGCACAAGCCTGTAAATGAAGTATTCGTATACCGTATTGGTTTGATAGACCGGACAAAAGTAACTTACGACGAGAATGAATTCACGAAGTCGAACGTAAGAAGCCATGACAGAGACAAAGATGGATCTTAGGAGTAGAGCTTTGAAATTGTGAAAAGAGAGGATAGAGAAAGGAAAGGGGACTTGCGAAGACGGATGTATAGGAAACAGGAGAAACAGTCCTTGTATCATACAGAAGAAACATGAGGAACAGAAACAGTCAGTTGACCAATGACAAGGACAGCATCTTCGAGTACAAGCAAAAAACTTCCATGGCATATTCTGCCAGAGCCCTGATCCGAGATTCCGATTCGGAAGCCGTGCTTCCTTCCACGCTGCGCAAGAACTCTGGACATAGCGGGTATCAGCTAACAAAAGACAAAATCTGCCAAATGAAGTGAACTGTCGGGTTTGGACATCAATTCAGCCGAAGTGGATAGCGATGAAGTGCAGGAGATGTTGGAAGTGTGTGGGTATCCGGATAGCACCTTTTGGCACCGCATCTTGACGGTATCGGTTATCGTATGAGATCGGAGTGGACTGGATTGACTGCATAGACAATTTCCTGAAGCTGAAGCTGAAGCGAGATTCGTCTGGCTTCTCATTGATGGCAGAAGGATTATCGTTTATCGTGGCAGCTTAAGGGTGGCAGCTGGAGGGTAGTAGCTTGAGGGTAGCAGCAGCTTAAGGGTTGCAGCTTGTGGGTAGTAGCTTGAGGGTTAGCAGTTTGAGGGTAGTAGCAGCTTGAGGGTGGCAGTATGAGGGTGGCAGCTTGAGGGTGGCAGAAGGATTACCGTTGATCATATCAGCTTGAGGGTGGCAGAAGGATTACCGTTGATCATGGCAGCTTGAGGCTGGCAGCTTGATTATCGTTGATCATGTGGCTAGCAGCTTGAAACTTGTCTAATGGATGGCGGAGTGTAGGCACCATGCACTTTCGACAATCGAAATCTGCAAGAAGAAAAGAAGACTTGAAAGTAGTCAGTTATGAGGCTCCCCGTACCGGGGAGGCGGCGGGGGCCGGGCGCCCGGAACTGGCGCCCCGGGGGAGTCGCATTTCCCTCGATCCAATCTCATCCATCCCACATCCCACACCCACATCCCACACCCACACCCACACCTTTCGTCTTCCGACTCCTTCCTTCCCAGGGAACCGCTACATGTTATTCCAATTCGAGCGCTCTCGTACGGAGGCTACAGCGTGGGGGGCCCGTGATTTTGGAGGTCATTATCAACTTGCAAGGACAAATACGATAGCATCCCGTGCACAACTGGCAGTCCTTAGCATAAGCTACTACAAGCATCATGATCCTTCTCACATACTTTCTACCTGCTCTGCTCTGCCTGAACCGAAATGTACTGGCAATAGTACGTCGACCGCCTTTCGAGCCTCTGCCCGTCTGCTCTGATTGTGTTCCTCGTGAAGACATTATCGCAGCTGGTATTGGCTTCGACTTGACCACCTCTTACGTAACTGCTGCTATCCGCTTTCATCATGGCTCGATTGAGACTCTCGCCAAGGTTGGCCTCAAGCTGCGCCTAAGGGCATAGGAAGGATAACTGACAGAATGGTCAAAGGTCGATGCAGACGATGAGTACAAGCAAATGATGGTCCGCGTGTCAGATCCATCGTCGAAATCGGAATGGTAAGCCTCTTTTTCACCCAGCTGCTTCGCGCAGTGTATTGAAGACATACTAGTCGGCCAGGCAATTGGAGCATGACATGCAGCATAGAAAGCGCGAAAAGACGCATAAATAAACTCCTCGGCCGGCCCTCCACCCCCAACGTCGGCACAATCGCCTCACTCATCCAACGCCTCCTTGTCAACGCGCAGGACAAAGTCATTCCCCTCAGCATAACCCGCGCGCTCATTACCATCCCCGACAGTCCAGGCCTCACGCACGCCGACCTCGGGGACGCCATGGAACACCTTGGTCTCACCCTCATTTCCACACACAAACACATCCCCTCCACCGTCTCCGAGCTAAGCGCCGCCTACGCAGGCTCGAACCTTGGCCTCTGCACGCACTACACTGACATTGACACCTGCGAGGATGAGGAGGCAGATATACCGACCTCACACATCCTAGCCCTAAGCCTAACCCAACACTCCTTCAGCGCAGCATACACCTACATGTCTGCCGCGTACCGCTCCCTCCTTGAGGCGTCAAGCACCCGCTTCGATCTCGGCCTGGAACACCTCTCTTCCGGCTCCGACTCCATCGAGATGGAACTACAAACACGCTGCCCAGCCCGCTACTGGTCCCGCATTTTCGACGTAATCATCGAAATAGGCCGCGCATCGCTGCGCCCCCTGACCACGCTCCTCCTCCTCGGAGAAGACGCCGAAAACCGGGATTTCGTGCGCACGGTACAGGAGGCGCTGCGGGAGCTGCTGCCCGAAGCTTCCGCGGAGGAGGTAGCGGCGATGGTGCTAGTGTCAGGTAAGCCGAAGGCAGACAGTGATGGTGGGGTGGTGGGCGAGCAGACAGGCGGTAGTAATGAGATACTGGACCCGCTCTACCTAGCTGCAAGGGGCGCAGCGGAATTCGCGAAGCGCGCTCAGGAGGCGCCTACTGGGTGTGTGGAGCCTGCGCGGTGTGCGAAGAATAACGTCCAGGCAGAGACTGGAGGTAGGTTAGGCGGGCTCGGAGAGAGTGAGGGTAAGATGGACGATCAAGCCCCGTTGGATCTAGAAATTGTGTGGGAAAAGATAGAGCTCAAAGAGTAGCCAGTTCCTTCGATCCTTTTCCGAATGAATGAAAATATGATGAACTGTGTAAAGGAGATGTAGTTTTGGATTGGAAGAATATATTCCTCCACTATACTTACGTTTCGAATGGGTGTATCTAGTACAGAGGCTTATATACTTTAACTGAACGCTTTTAACTTTATTTCGTCCTACTTTCTTAAAGGCCCCTGCGCGTAGAGTATTGAGGTTACTTTAAGAGCCGTAGGGGGTTTTACGTAAATATCCCGAATAAATCCCTTTAGTAGTAAATATCGTCAATAATCTCGTTAAAATACGAGTATTATAGTTTATATTATAACGTCGGAGATGATAATTAAAATAGGATTAGTTACGTGGTCGTTAGTAATAAAATAAAATATTTAAAATCCTCGTAGATAAGAGATCTCTTAGGGTTAAAGATTTTTTAAAAATAAATATAATTTAATAATATTAATTAAATACGAGATTATTTATAAAATAGAGAGTATTAAAGATTTATATAAATAACTCGGGTATTTAATACTAGTATACGTATTAGTACTAGAAAAATTCTAATAATAAATTTAAAGGATTTAGTTAATTTCGCTTTAAAGAAATAATTTATATTTATTAAAAAGAGTTTACTCTTTAGAGATTATATTATAAAAGTATATTACGATATTTATAATTAATATTATATTTTAATACTAATTTAATATCGCGGTATTATTAGTTTTTTAATTAATAAATATTACGCCGCGGAATAGAGAAGAGAAAAGATAAAACTAACCTCTATTCCCTTTTTTAAAATAGAGAAGAGAATAGATAAAAAAGAGAAAGAAATATTAAAAGACAATACAGAAGAGAAGGGATTCTTTATTATTTTTTATCTTTACCCTCTCTATAGAGCTACCCTATATATATATATACCCTATTACTACCCCTATATATAATTATATATATATATATATATACTCTATTACTACCCTATTACTACCTCTATATATAATTATATATATATATATATATACTTTATTACTACTCTATTACTACTTTTATAGGGCCTATATATACTTTTATATATAATTATATATACGTATATATATACCCTATTACTACTTTTATATAGTTTATATATACGCGTATATATACTCTATTAAATAGTATAAAGATTAAGATAATAAGGAAAGTAATAAAATACTAAATTTTATACCTAATTTGGACTAGCGTAGTGATAAGCTATATCTTGAAATAGTAATAAACTATATTTAAGAGTAGTAATAAATATATATATAAACTATATATAAGAGTATTAATAGAGTATATATACGCGTATATATAGCTATATATAGGGGTAGTAATAGGGTATATATATATATATATATAATTTATTCCTACCCCTATATATAGCCCGTTATTATTTATATATATAGTTTATTCCTACCTTTATATATAGCCCGTTATTATTTTTATATATAGTTTATTTTTACCTTTATAAATTATATATAACTAGTACTAAGAGGCTAGTCTAAATTAAATATAAAGTTTAGTATTTCTTAACCGCTTTCTTAATTATCCTAATCTTTATACTACTTAATAGGGTATATATACGCGTATATATAATTATATATAAAAGTATATATAGGTTTTATAAAAGTAGTAATAAGGTAGTAATAAAATATATATAGAGATAATAATGAGGTAGTAATAGAGTATATATATATATATATATAACTATATATAGGGGCAGTAATAGGGTATATATATATATATATATAACTATATATAGAGGAGCCCTATAGGGAGGGTAAAGAAGAGATTCTTTATTATTCTCTTTCCTTTTTTACTCTAGGGAAGGGAATTACCGAGTTTTTATTCTCTTTTTTTCTTTTCCCCGGTTCTTTTCTTTATCTAGGAAAGGGAAGAGATTCTCTACCCTATTCCGTAATATAATAAATATTTTAAAATAATAAAAAACTCCCGGTATATTTATTTTATAATATATCCTATTATATTAATTATCGTAATTATAAATAAAAACGTATTTATATTAAAGATATATTAATTCTAGAAGTTTTTAAAATTATATTACGAGTATTTACTAAACCCCTCTACGATTATTAAAGTATAAAAAATACTTTTAAATCTTAACTAATTTCTTCGTAGTAAAATTAAAAATAAAAGAGTCGAGATATTTAAATATATTTCCGTAAAGAATTATATATCGATCTCGATTATTTTTACTCTAATAATATTATATAATTTAAGAAAATATACTACGATAAATAAAATTATATACTCGGAAACTTTATGATTTATTCGCGTCTATATTTATTTATATATTATATATTTTTTAAATATTATTCGTTTAGCGATTTTATAAATTTTATTTTTCTATTTTTTATTTCTTATATATAATCGTCTTATTTAACTAAATTAAATTTAATAATAATTACTCGAGTATCGCGACTAGCCGAGTAACGTAAATCTTTAAAATATTATTCTCTAATTTACGAAAACTACTACTCGCTCTATAATAAATTAATCCTATTTAGTTATTAAATTAAAGATAAATAATATTATAAATATTATTAATAAAAATCCTAACGTCTTTACTACCTAGGTTATATACGATTTCGATATTCTCTTTAAACGTCTATAGCGGCGGGTTTAAAGAATTTACTCTAAGAAAATATTTAATTTTAATAATATAATCTTTACCCCGGTCTAGGAATCTATAATTATCGAGTTTATTAAATTATATAATTTATTCAATATATTAATAAGGCTAGGGGTACTCTATAAATATATAAATTTTATTTTTATAGAAAATAAATCTTAAAGAAGATTTAGTTAATACAAGTTAACTAGATTTATTAAAAGATATACTAAATTATATAAATATAAATAAACGTCTCTTTCAATAAATAAAAAATATATATATAAATTAAAGGATATATTAAAATACTTTAGGCGCTTTTAACGCGTACGTTTTAAACTCGGTATAATAAATATAAATATATAAAATATAAATAAAATAAACTTTAGGTTTAGAGTTAAAAAACACTACTAAATCGTTTCTATATATATAACGAAATAACTATGTATAAATAATTTGAATAATAGAGATTATTTTACCGCCGTTAAATATATTAATAATAAGAGAATTTCTATAATACCGTTTATTATTCTAAATAGAAAATTAATTCTATATAAATAGATTAATAACGAGTAATTAAAGACTACTAAACTCGTCGTTAATAATTCTAATTATTTAAATAACGTTTTAAAACTCGTATAATTATATTATTTTAAAGAGTAAAGTTATAAAACCCAAAAGAGTAAATAAAGGATTTTTTTAATAAATAAATTCGGATTCTATTTAATATAGAAGTTCTTTTATTATATTATAAAATATAATAATCGATTATTCTAGTTACCGGTTTTTTCTATTTATTTTAACTAGTTACTAGATATCGATTATTTTAAACTTTTTAAATATTATTACTAAAAAACTCTCAATATATATATATATTAAATTAGATTTAGTTTATCTAAAGCGGATTCTCTAGCTTTATTCTAGAAAATACGAATAAATATAATTAAAAGAGTAACTATTATATTAGTCTAGTAAATAACTAGTTTTATCCTATATAATCCGCGCCGTATTTTAGATATATTATCGGAATATTAATAAGAAACGACCTAACTAGTATTATTAGAAATTAACGAATAATATTTTATTTAATATACTTTATATACCGCTAAAGACTTAATTAAGTATAGTTATATACTAGAGAAAAAATTTAAAAAATATAACTTTATTAAATATTTATTTATACCGGTTCTTTAGTTTATAAAAAGTAGTATTATTATAATATAATAATTATACTAATTAACTCTAGAGTTTAAGGATAATAATAGGGTATAAATCGAGAAAACTATATATAAATCGTAATTTAATATAATTTACTAGAAGGGTAACTAGGTTATTATCGAGTATATAAAATATATAAATATAAAGAGGGAATTAAATAAATAAATAAAAACTATTTAAGTTATTAAATAAACTTAAAAATAATTAAATAGAAATCGATATTATAACTAGAAAAAAGTTTTAAAATATTAAACGAGACGCCTAGATCCGTTAAAATAAGAGAAATAAAATTTATAATTTTTTTTAAAATATTTAATATAAGCGTTAGTTAGCTAGTAATAAAAGTAGGAAATAAATAATATTTAAATATTACTCGATTAGTCGCGATACTCGGGTAATTATTACTAAACTTAGTTTAATTAAATATAACGATTAACTCTCTCTTTATTAATATTTAGAAATTTATTTAATCTAGAAATCTCTTTAATTTATAATATTTATATTTAAATTCTTCTATTCTCTCTATTTTATTATCTTCTCTTTGATTTAATATCTTCTTTTTTATTTATTTCTTAATTCGCGTAATCGTATTCAAATATAATAAATACTATCTATATATCTATTTATTTTATACTCGCGCTCATTTTAAATATCTTTGATATCTAGCGCGTCGTCCGTAATACCGTCGATTATTACGAAGATAATTTTATATTTAAAAAAAGAGAGAGAGTATTTTAAAACTATAAAAATGAAAATAAATGAAAATAATAAATAAATAATAAATAATAAATAATAAAAATCTAGCGAGCAAGTTTAACTAAATATTAACTATTTAACTCTATAATATTAAAAATTAATTAATTAAATAAATATAAATTCTCTACTTTTTTTATAAATTATTAATATATCGTTTTCTTTATTTTAATAGAATTAATTATATATATTTAATAAATTAGAGAAAAAGAGATTATAAATCTTCTAGAAAAATAATAAAATAAGAAATTAAATTTAGTTATCTCGACTAGTTAACTATTTAATATTTTAAACTAAAAAGTCGAGTATATATATAGGTTCTAGTAAATAATAATCTAAAATTTATTTTATATATATTTAATACGCGATCTTTTCAATCTATATTTTATATATTAATAATTACTAGTTTTTAAACTCTTTAGTTATATTATAAAATGAAATTATTTAAATAAACTAGATTTCTTTAATATTAAAATAACGCTAGATTTAAATTTCATCGAGAAGAAAATTTATATAATATATATATTAGTTAAAAAATATCAAATATTTATTATAAAATTTAGTTAAATATTAAAATTATTAATAAAATTTAACTTTTTACTCTATTTATTATAATTGGAATAAAAAGTTAAATTAAGAAAATAAATATTGAAATCGAGATTTAATATATTATAATTTATTATTTAATATATTCAAAATTATTATAATCTTTTAAGATTATTTAATTTATAAGAAATAAATTTATTTTATTTATAAATTATATAGAATTATTATATTCTTCTTTATA
>JAABUS010007530.1_pt1 | contig 12436 bp, 13 predicted proteins | sample 5560161 | NCBI WGS metagenome assembly JAABUS01 (sample SAMN10711885, study PRJNA513376) | rock metagenome | isolation source: Antarctica rocks | place: Antarctica: Victoria Land, Trio Nunatak nord | collected 2016-01-04 | reverse complement strand
GCAGCCACTTCCCGAACGTGGTGACCACCCACACCTGGGACGAGCGCGCCGACACCCTGCGGATGGTCCGGGAGGCCGGGATGCAGGTGTGCTGTGGTGGCATCCTCGGCATGGGCGAGAGCCTCGAGCAGCGCGCCGAGTTCGCCGCCGACCTCGCCGCGCTCACCCCGGACGAGGTGCCGCTGAACTTCCTCAACCCGCGTCCGGGCACCCCGTTCGGTGATCTGGAGGTGCTGGCCGGCACCGATGCCTTGCGTGCCGTGGCCGCTTTCCGGCTGGCGTTGCCGCGCACGGTGCTCCGGTTTGCCGGCGGCCGCGAGATCACCCTGGGCGACCTCGGTGCGCGCAGAGGGATGCTCGGAGGCATCAACGCCGTCATCGTCGGCAACTACCTCACCACCCTCGGGCGACCGGCCGAGCGCGACATCGACCTGCTGGGCGAGCTGGCGATGCCGATCAAGGCGCTCAACGACACCCTGTGACGGCAGTCGTGGCCGTCGACTTCTGCCCCGTGTGCGGCACGCCGGACGGACCGCACTCCCGCTGCGCGGCTGCACTGGTGCTGGAACCGCCGCGGTACTGCCGCGAGTGCGGCCGGCGCATGGTGGTGCAGGTGCGGCCCGACGGGTGGTGGGCGCGTTGCTCCGCCCACGGCATCACCGATTCGGCCGACCTCCCTGCGCAGCAGTGATCCGCCTGCAGTGAGGGCGCGCAGCGAGCTGGGGGCCGGCCTTCGGCTTGTGCTCGGGCTGCTGCTCGTCGGGGTGGTGCTCGGCGTGGCCTGGGCCCTGGTGGCGCCCGGTTTGCCGACGGTGGTAGCGGCCGACGGCACCACCGCAGCAGTGAACCCGGAGAGCCGCAGCCGCTTCGACCCGGTCGCGCTGTTCGTGCTGTCGGGGCTGGTGGTGGGCCTGCTCAGCGGGGCCCTGTCCTGGCTCTGGCGGCGGTGGCGGGGCACCGTGGTGCTGGTTGCCGTGGTGGCGGGCTCACTGGCCAGCGCGTCCGTCGCCGAGGTGGTGGGCCTCGTGGTGGCAAACCTGCGGTACAGCGGTGGCGTCGGCTCGGCGGCCGTGGGCAGCACCGTCGTCTCAGCCCCAGAACTCGGCACCTGGACGCCGGTGCTTGCTCAGCCCTTCGGCGCGGCACTGGCCTACGCGCTGGCCGTCGCGTTCACCGGCCACGCCGACCTGGGCCGGCCACCGGAGGCCCCGGTCTCGGGGAGCGTTTCCGGCGACGTCGAGCGGTTCGGCTAGTGCTGCTGGCGGCGTCCGGGCGAGGACCTGACGCTGCACGGGGTGGCGGTTCGGCGTCGGGTCAGTTCAGGCACAGGGGCGCTAGGAACTGGTCGACGGGCACCGGCACGGCACGCAGCGTTCGCAGGATCTCGGTCTCGCGCACCACCATTGTGCGCACCAGCCGGAGGCGGCGCACGCAGGAGGTCTCCTCCAGCAGCAGCTGGCGATCCTCCAGTGGCAGCAGGCAGTCGGCGGCCAGCAGGTGCGCGAGCAGCGCTGGGTCGACGTCGCGGCCCGGGGCGTCCCAGTCGGCGCGCTTCCAGGCCACCGCGCAGTAGGAACGGTGCGCGCCCCTGGCCGCGTGTGCCAGTGCGGGCACCAGGTCGCGCGCGTCCGCGGCGGCAGCCTGATCGTCCGGTAGCCACTCGACGGTGGCCATGAGGTACGGCGCGGCCACTGTGTTCACGCCGAGCATCCGGAAGCGTCGATCACCGACCGTCACGATGTCGAAGCGTCCATCCGGTAACCTGCGCACCTCCTTGAGACGGGCGGAGCACCCGACGGGATGCAGCGCCTGGACGTCACCGTCGGTGGCGTTCCATCCCGGCCGCACTGCTACCACGCCGAAGCTGCGCCCAGCTACCGCGCCGGTCACCAGGTCGGTGGTGAGCTGCCGGTAGCGCGGCTCGAAGACGTGCAGCGGGAGAGACGCCCCGGGCAGCAACACGGTGCCCAGGGGGAAGAGTGGAATCGTCTCGACCACCGGGTCACCGTACTTGCGCAGGCGCCACTGCGCTCGACACCGCTGCCCGGCTGGGGTGTCGCCGCAGTGGCTGCTCAGGGCGGGGGGCGCAGTGCGGCGAAGGCGTCGGTGACCCGCAGGGCGCTGTCGGTGAACCGGTACAGCGCGGCAGGTCGACCGCCGTGTGGACCGGGCGTGGCGGTGGTGCCGGTGGGGGTGAGCACCCCGCGTCTGGCGAGCACGCGCTGCAGGTTCGTGGGGTCGACCTGGTGGCCGAGTGCGGTGGCGTACAGCTCGCGCAGCGTCGAGAGGGTGAACTCCCGGGGGGCCAGTGCGTACCCCACGTTGGTGTAGGAAAGTTTGTGGCGCAACCGGTTGCGTCCGCGCTCGACGATCGTGCGGTGGTCGAACGCCATCTCGGGCAGGTGGTTCACCGGGTGCCAGGCGGTGTCGGCGGGAAGCCGAGGGTCGGCGGGGGAGGGGACCAGTCCGAGAAAGGTCGACGCCACCGTGCGTTGGCCCGGCACCCGGGCCGGGTGACTGAACACCGCGAGCTGCTCTAGGTGCGCGACCTCCCGCACGTCCACCTTCTCCGCGAGCTGGCGGTGCGCCGAGTTCTCCACGTCCTCCTCCGCACCCAACCGTCCACCGGGCAGGGCCCACTTGTCGGCCTGGGGATCCTGCGCCCGCTGCCACAACAGCACGTACAGCTGACTGGAGTCCGCCCGGTTGCCTGCGCTGCGCACCTGGAGCACCACCGCGAGCACCTCGTGCGCGGTGCTATCATCTGACATGTTTTCGATTATAAGTCGAAAACCTGGTCGAGGACATCTCAACGGTGTGGTGCCGTGGCTGGAGGAGTGCGTGATGACATCAGGGGCTGTGCCTTCTACGTTCGAGCGAACCGACGCAGGCTACGTCGGCGTCGAGGCCGACGCTGCCTGGGCCGCTCGCGTCCGCGAGCTCGCCGCCCAGCGGGGCGCGGTGCTGCTGGCGCACAACTACCAGGTTCCGGCCATCCAGGACGTGGCCAATCACGTCGGAGACTCACTGGCTCTGTCCCGCATCGCCGCGGACTCGCCCGCCGACACCATCGTGTTCTGCGGCGTGCACTTCATGGCCGAGACCGCCAAGATCCTGAGCCCAGACAAGACGGTGCTTATCCCGGACGAGCGGGCGGGGTGCTCGTTGGCCGACTCCATCGACGCCGCAGCGCTGCGGGGGTGGAAGCAGGAGCATCCCGGCGCGGTGGTGGTGAGCTACGTCAACACCACGGCTGAGGTCAAGGCGCTCACCGACATCTGCTGCACCTCGTCGAACGCGGTGGAGGTCGTGGAGTCGATTCCCGCCGACACCGAGGTCTTGTTCCTGCCCGACCAGTTCCTCGGCGCCCACGTGCGGCGCAAGACCGGCCGCACCAACGTCCGGGTATGGGCCGGGGAGTGCCACGTGCACGCCGGCATCAACGGCGCCGAACTGTCCGCGCAGGTGCGCGCTCACCCCGACGCCGAGCTGTATGTGCACCCCGAATGCGGCTGCGCCACCTCGGCGTTGTACCTGGCGGGGGAGGGTGTCGTGCCCGACGACCGGGTGAAGATCCTCTCCACCGGAGGCATGCTCGACGCAGCGCGGAGCACGTCCGCACGGCAAGTTCTGGTGGCCACCGAGGTCGGCATGTTGCACCAGCTGCGCAAGGCCGCGCCCGACGTCGACTTCCGGGCCGTCAACGACCGCGCCTCGTGCCGCTACATGAAGATGATCACTCCGGCTGCGCTGCTGCGCTGCCTGATCGAAGGCGCGGACGAGGTGCACGTCGACCCGGCCACCGCCGCGGCCGCCCGGGGTGCGGTGCAACGGATGATCGCCATCGGCCAGCCCGGCGGCGGGGAGTGAACGCGCAGTGGGAGGCCGGCGGGCAGGCCGGAGGCCGGTCGTGGGAGGGCGGCGGGCAGGCCGGAGGCCGGTCGTGGGAGGCCGGCGGGCAGGCCGGAGGCCGGTCGTGGGAGGCACAGACTGACCTGGTCGTCGTCGGCAGCGGCGTGGCCGGGTTGACCGCCGCGCTCACCGCACAGGCCGCGGGACTCCGGGTGCTAGTGGTGAGCAAAGCTGACATCGACGATTCGTCCACCGCGTGGGCCCAGGGCGGCATCGCCGTAGCGGGTACCGCGGCCACGGGCGACGGAGACAGTGTCGAGGCGCACGTGCGGGACACCCTGAATGCCGGGGCCGGCCTGTGCGAAGAGGCGGCGGTCCGCTCACTCATCCGAGCGGGCGGCGACGCGGTGGCGCGGCTGGTGGCGCGGGGTGCGCACTTCGACACCGCGGCGGACGGCTGCCTCGCGCGCACCCGGGAGGGCGGGCACTCCTTCCGCCGGGTGGTGCACGCCGGGGGTGACGCCACCGGCGCCGAGGTGCAGCGCGCGCTCGTTGCCTCGGTAGGAAGCGCGGCGCTGCCCGTGCTGGCGGCGCACACCGCGGTCCGTGTGCTGCTGGGCGCCGACGGCAGCGTCAGCGGCCTCGCCGTGCTCGACGCCCGCGGGGGCACCGGCGTGCTGCACGCCCCCGCGGTGCTGCTCGCCACGGGTGGGCTCGGACAGCTGTACACCGCGACCACCAACCCCGAGGTCGCCACCGGGGATGGGGTGGCCCTGGCCCTGGCTGCCGGTGCTGCGGTCAGCGACCTGGAGTTCGTGCAGTTCCATCCCACCGTCCTGTTCTCCGTGGGCGGTGTGGGTCAGCGCCCGCTGGTCACCGAGGCGGTGCGCGGTGAGGGGGCGGTGCTGGTGGACCTGGACGGGGCGCCGGTGATGGCCGGGGTGCACCCGCTGGGTGACCTGGCTCCGCGGGACGCGGTGGCCGGCGCGATCACCGCGCGCATGCGGGCCACCGGCACCGACCACGTGCTGCTCGACGCCCGGCGCCTGCAGGGGTTCGCCGCGCGGTTCCCGACCGTGCATGCTGCGTGCGCCGCCGTGGGTGTCGACCCGGCCACCGCCCTCATCCCGGTGGCTCCGGCCGCGCACTACTCCTGCGGTGGGGTCGTCACCGACGGCGGTGGCCGCACCACCGTGGCCGGGTTGCTCGCCGCGGGTGAAGTGGCGCGCACCGGGCTGCACGGCGCGAACCGATTGGCGTCCAACAGCCTGCTCGAGGGCCTGGTGGTTGGCGAGCGCGTGGCGCTGTCCGCGGTCGAGCGGGTACGCGAGGCTGGTCGCGTGGAGGCCGTGCTGGGTGAGCCCGTTCCGGCCCGGGTGCTGCCGCGGCGCACCCTGCAGTTGCTGATGTCTGCCCACGCCAGCCTCGGCCGCGACGCCGCCGGGCTGCGCCTGGTGGCCGAGGCGCTGGCCGCGGCGCCCCCGCAGACCGCGCGCGACCGCCGGGGCGTGGAGGACGCCAGCCTGCGCGCCGTCGCCGCCGCGCTGGTGCTCGCCGCTGCCGCCCGCCAGGAGAGCCGCGGTTGCCACCTGCGCACCGACCACCCCGCGACGGCACAGCGGCTGCGCCGAAGCACGGTGGTGCGCCTGGACGCCGACGGTGCGCCGGTGTTGCGCGAGACCGCGGTAGCCGCAGCATGAACGGGCTGAGCCAGACCACTGTGGACCTGCTGCGCAGCCACGGCCTGGACGTCGACGACGTGCAGCGCGTGGTACGTACCGCGCTGGCGGAGGACCTCCGGCTGGGCCTGGACGTGACCACCCTGGCTACGGTCGGTCCGGATGCCCGCGCGACCGGGTCGGTGGTGCCCCGCTCGCCAGGAGTGCTGGCTGGCCTCGGGGTGGCGCTCGCCGTGCTCGACAACGCGCTCGGTGCCGCCGGCGGGTACACCGTGGAGCACCTGGCCGAGGACGGCTCCCGCGCCGTGCCCGGGCAAGCGTTGCTCACCGTGACCGCTCCCACGGCCGCACTGCTCACCGCGGAGCGCACGATGCTCAACCTGCTGTGCCACCTCTGCGGCGTGGCCACCGCCACCGACGCCTGGGTCACCGCGGTGGCCGGGACACGCTGCCGCATCCGGGACACCCGCAAGACGCTGCCCGGGCTACGCCAGCTGCAGAAGCACGCCGTGCGGGCCGGTGGCGGGGTAAACCACCGGATGGCGTTGGGTGACGCCGCGCTGATCAAGGACAACCACGTGCTGGCCGCCGGGGGTGTGGTGGCCGCGACGCGCCTGGTGCGCGCGGCCGCCCCGACGCTGCAGTGCGAGGTGGAGGTGGACTCGCTGGACCAGCTCGAGGAGGTCCTGGCCGAGGGAGCCGACCTCGTGCTGTTGGACAACTTCTCCGTACCCGACACGGTCGAGGCCGTGCTCCGCCGCGACGCGCGGTCCCCGGAGACGGGCCTCGAGTCGTCGGGGGGGCTGAGCCTGGAGGTGGCCGCGCAGTACGCGGGCACCGGGGTGGACTACCTGGCCGTGGGCGCGCTCACCCACTCGGCGACGGCCCTCGACCTCGGCTTCGACCTGCACGGCCTGGCGTGAGTCAGCTTGCCGCGCCGGGCCGCGCCGGGCGGGGCCCGGGCCCATCACCGACTGACCACGTGGTTGTGTGCGACGCAGCCGCGGCGACCTTTCGCGCGCCCTGCAGCCCTCCCCGTTCACCGCATCAGGGGTTGCCCGGCGCGCGATTGTCAACTAAAGTTGACCCATGGGGGGGATGACCGAACTCGCAGCGGCGGCGAGTGGTGCAGACGCTCGAACCGGTCTGCGGGCGGCGTTGGCTCTGCGGCGGCTGGCGGAGAAGCTGGAAGCACTGCAGGTCGACAACGCCCGGAGCCAAGGCTGGTCTTGGAAGGACATCGCCATCGCGCTCGAGGTCAGCAAGCAGGCCGTGCACAAGAAGCACGCCAGCCGCGTCGGTGCCCGGGATCTACGGGAGGTCTGAATGTTTGAGCGTTTCACTACGGAAGCGCAACAGGTCATCGCCCACGCCGGACAGGAGGCGCTGGAGCTGCGGCATCAACATCTCGGTACCGAGCACATCCTGCTCGGGCTGCTCTGGACGGACGTCTGCATCTCCCACCAGGTCCTGACAACGGCAGGGATAGATGGGCCAGGGGTACGTGCGGACGTTCAACGGCTCCTCGCCGCACCAGGCATCGTCCTCACCGCCGCGGACGCAGCCGCCCTGCAGACAGTTGGCATCGACCTCGCTGCGGTGCAGAGCTCAATCGAGACCTCATTCGGGCCAGACGCCATGCGTACAGCTGGTCTCCCACCACCCCGGCGAGGTCTGTTGCGCCGCCGCCGGCCCCACCGCGGGACAGCATTTACGCTCCGAGCCAAGAAGGTGCTGGAGCTGGCCCTGAGCGAGGCCGACCACCTGGGCACCCACCACATCGGCAGCGGGCATATTCTGCTGGGTGTGCTCAGTGAGGACAGCGGCCTCGCCGCCACAATCCTCCTCGCGACGGGACACAGTCTCGACGATCTACGGCGGGACACGCTCACCGCGCTGGACAAGGTGGCCTAGCGGGTCGACGTCCGAACCAGGTCAGCGGGACCGACCACCCGCCCGCAGCGGCATTTGCCAGCTCGCCCGGCTGTGGACCCTGACACCGACTAGCACGCGGCCACCCCACTACGGAAGTTCAGCAAGGGTCACCGGGAGTAACTGATGCACCCAGACCACCAAGGGGTGGGCCGGGGCGTGCAGCAGGTGCTGCGCGAGGCCAACACCGCAGTCCAGCAGGCCAAAGCCGACGACGCCGATCACCTGGACCCGACCCTGCTGGCCGAGCTACGGGCCCGCTACGACAAGGCGGTGCACTGGGGACAGATCACCAACCGGCACCGCGACTGGCACAAGGGCAACCATCCCGGCTACACCCTGGCCCGGCGCCTGCTCACCAAAGCCAACCAGGTCTGGCTGTTCACCACGGTCTTCGCCGCGCCATGACGAACAACGCCAGCGAGCAGGTGCTCAACAGCCCCAAGCTGCACCAGAAGGTCTCCTGCTACTGGCACACCCTGACCACCCTTACCCGGTCCTGCCGCGTCCGATCCTACCTGGTCAGCGCCCGCAAACTTGGCCTACGCTCGATCGACGCCATCCACGCCGCCAGCAGCGGGCGATCCTCGATCGACTCACCGAGGCGTTGTCCACCCGCCCGACCCCACCAGGGACCCGGTGCCCGACCTCCTATCCTGATGACCTGTTGTCGAAACTGTCTGGAGGCACCTCATGCTCGCCCGCACTGACCTGCGCGCGTCCACCCCGTCCACCGCTGAACTGCGGGCCGCGTTGCCCCGCGGTGAGGTCGACGTGGACGCGGTGGCCCACACGGTGCGACCAATCGTCGACGACGTGCGCGCGCGGGGGGTGACTGCCGTGCTCGAGCTCAGCGAACGCTTCGACAAGGTACGCCCGGAGACGGTCCGGGTACCGGCCGAGCGGATCCACGCCGCGCTGGCCGAGCTGGACCCGGCCGTGCGGGCCGCGTTGGAGGAGTCGATCGCCCGTTCCCGCCGGGTCCACGTCGACCAGCGCCGCAGCGAGACCGTCACCCAGGTGGCGGACGGGGGAACCGTCACCGAGCGCTGGGTGCCGGTGGAGCGCGTGGGGTTGTACGTGCCCGGCGGCAACGCCGTGTACCCCTCCAGCGTGGTGATGAACGTGGTCCCGGCGCAGGCCGCGGAGGTCGGCTCGCTGGTGGTGTGCTCGCCGCCGCAGGCCGAGCACGACGGCTGGCCGCACCCGGTGATCCTGGCCGCGTGCGCGCTGCTCGACGTCACCGAGGTGTGGGCGGCCGGCGGGGCGCAGGGCGTGGCGCTGCTGGCAGTGGGCGGCACCGACACCGACGGCGGCGAGCTGGTCCCGGTCGACCTGATCACCGGGCCGGGCAACATCTACGTGACGGCGGCCAAGCGGCTGCTGCGCGCGATGGTGGGCATCGACGCCGAGGCCGGTCCCACCGAGATCGCCGTGCTCGCCGACGACACCGCCGACCCGGTGCACGTGGCCGCCGACCTCATCAGCCAGGCCGAGCACGACGTGCTGGCCGCGAGCGTGCTCGTCACCACCAGCGAGGCGCTCGCCGACGCCGTCGACGTTGCGCTCGCCGAGCAGCTGGCCACCACCAAGCACATCGAACGGGTACGAAGCGCATTGAGCGGTAGGCAGTCCGGGACCGTCTTGGTGTCCACTCTGGACGACGGTCTGCGGGTGGTGGACGCCTACGCCGCCGAGCACCTGGAGATCCAGACCGCCGACGCACCGGCCGTCGCCCGCCGGGTGCGCAACGCGGGCGCGATCTTCGTCGGCCCCTGGGCGCCGGTGAGCCTGGGCGACTATTGCGCGGGCTCCAACCACGTACTCCCCACGGCCGGGTGCGCGCGGCACAGTTCCGGGCTGAGCGTGCAGACCTTTCTGCGCGGCATCCACCTCGTGGAGTACACCGAGCAGGCGTTGGCCGACGTCGCCGATCACGTGGTGGCCTTGGCTGACGCCGAAGATCTGCCGGCCCACGGCCAGGCCGTGCGTGCCCGGTTTTCGGGGTGAGTGCGCCCGGCTCCGGCGTCGCGCTCTCCGACCTCCCGCTGCGGCCCGAGCTGGTCGGCGCGAGTCCCTACGGGGCGCCGCAGCCGGAAGTGGTCGTGCGGTTGAACACCAACGAGAACCCGCACCCGCCCAGCGCAGCGCTGGTCGCCGACGTCGCCGACGCGGTGCGCGCAGCCGCCGTCGCCTTGCACCGCTACCCCGATCGCGACGCCGTGGCCCTGCGCACCGAACTCGCGCAGTACCTTTCGCGTCAAACCGGTGTGGCCGTCACCGTCGACAACGTGTGGGCCGCCAACGGCTCCAACGAGATCCTGCAGCAGCTCCTGCAGGCGTTCGGCGGGCCGGGCCGCACCGCGCTGGGTTTCGAGCCGAGCTACTCCATGCACCCGATCATCGCCGCCGGCACGCAGACCACCTGGTTGCCCAGCCCGCGCCGGGCCGATTTCTCCCTGGACCTGCAGCGCGCCGTCGCCGCGATCCGGGCGCACCGGCCCGACGTGCTCTTCGTGACCAGCCCCAACAACCCGACCGGCCAAGCCAGCAGCCTCGCCGACCTGCGGGCCCTGCTGAGGGTGGCCCCGGGCATCGTCGTGGTAGACGAGGCGTACGCGGAGTTCTCCCCCGCGCCGAGCGCACTCGAGCTCATCGCCGAGTTCCCCCGCGCGTTGGTGGTCAGCCGCACCATGAGCAAGGCATTCGCCTTCGCCGGTGGGCGCCTGGGCTACCTGGTGGCCGCACCCGCCGTGGTGCAGGCCACGGTGCTGGTACGCCTGCCGTATCACCTCTCGGTGCTGACCCAGGTGGCCGCCCGCGCTGCCCTGCGCCACGCGGAGGAAACCCTCGCCTCGGTGGCCGAGCTGGCGCGCGAGCGCGAGCGGGTGTCGGGCGCACTGTGCGCCAGCGGATTCCGGGTGGTGCCCAGCGACGCCAACTTCATCCTGTTCGGGCGGTTCACCGACGCCACGGCAACCTGGCAGCGTTACCTCGACCGGGGTGTGCTCATCCGGGACGTGGGCATCCCCGGGCATCTCCGTGCGACCATCGGGCTGCGCGCGGAGAACGACGCGTTCCTCGCCGCGTCCGCCCAGCTCGTCACCGACCTCGCCGAAGCAGAACCCGAAGGAGCCCGCCGATGAGCCGCACCGCCCGGGTGGAGCGCACCACCGCAGAGTCGAGCATCGTCGTGGATCTCGACCTCGACGGGACCGGCCGTGTCGACATCAGCACCGGGGTGCCGTTCTACGACCACATGCTCACCGCGCTGGGCACGCACGCCAGCTTCGACCTCACCGTCCACGCGCAGGGCGACACCCACATCGAGGCGCACCACACCGTGGAGGACACCGCCATCGTGCTCGGCCAGGCGCTCGCCAAGGCGCTCGGGGACAAGTCCGGCATCCGCCGCTTCGGTGACGCCTGGATCCCGATGGACGAGGCACTGGTGCACGCGGCCGTCGACGTGTCCGGGCGACCGTACTGCGTGCACGTCGGCGAGCCGGCGCACCTGCTGACCACGGCCATCGCGGGCTCGGGGGACGCGTCCACTGGTGCTCGCGCGCCCTACAACACCGTGATCAACACCCACGTCTTCGAGTCGCTGGCCCTGCACGCCCGGATGAACCTGCACCTGCGGGTCATCCACGGCCGCGACCCACACCACATCACCGAGGCCGAGTACAAGGCCGTGGCCCGGGCCCTGCGGGCGGCTGTGGAGGCGGATCCACGCGTCACTGGGGTGCCGTCCACCAAGGGCAGCCTGTGAGCAACGAGCTGGTCGTCGTCGGGCTCCTGGTGCTCGCCGGGTTCTTCGCCGGCGGAGCGTGGTCGGCCCGCAAGACCTCGGTACCGGTGACGGTCGGCGCCGCGCTCGCCTCTGTGTTGGCCCTCGCCAGCGCCGTGCTCCGCCTGGGCTGACCCACGCCCGGGCACGGTAGCGACAGGTGGGGGTGACTAGCGCGGGTGGTCGTCAGCGCCTTCGGGGACGGCCGGCGTGCTCACCGCGTCGCCCGCCTCGTCCTGGGCGGGTTGCGGACGCAGCAGGCTCAGCACGACCGAGCCGGTCAGCACCACCACGATCACCGCCAGGCTGAGCAGGGACGGGATCTCCGGCACCGCGGTGGAGATCGTCTCGTGGGCGGCCTGCAGGATCAGCTTCACCCCGATGAAGGCGAGGATGACGGCCAGCCCCCTGCCGAGGTAGTGGAAGCGGTCCAGCAGCCCGGCCAGCAGGAAGTACAGGGCGCGCAGACCGAGGATGGCAAAGGCGTTCGAGGTGTAGACGATGAACGGGTCGTCGCTGACCGCCAGTACCGCGGGCACGCTGTCCACGGCGAACACCAGGTCAGCCGCCTCGATCGCGACGACCACCGCGAGCAGCGGGGTGCCGATGCGCTTACCGGCCTGCTTGATGAAGAACTTCGTGCCGTGGTATTCCTCGGTCATCGGCACGACCTTGCGCATGACCCGGAGGGCGACGCTGCTGGCAGGGTCGTAGCTGTCGTCGTCGCCCTTGAGTAGCTTGTAGGCGCTGTAGAGCAGGATCGCCGCGAAGACGAACAGGATCGCGGTGAACTGGCTGACCACGGCAACGCCGGCAGCCAGGAAGATCCCGCGGAACACCAGGGCGCCGATCACCCCGAAGAACAGCACCCGGTGCTGGTAGGCGGCGGGTACCTTGAAGTAGGCGAAGATCAGCGCGAAGACGAAGAGGTTGTCCACCGACAGGCTCTTCTCCAGCAGCCACGCGGTGGTGTACTCGACCCCCGCGTCGGCGCCAACCACGGCGAAGACCACCCCACCGAATACGACGGCCAGCCCGACCCACGCCACGCTCCATCTGGCGGCTTCGGCGAAGCCGATCGCGTGGTCGTCGCGGTGGGCGAGCAGGTCCACCGCCAGCGCGACGACGACGGTGACCACGAAGGCCACCCACAACCAGGCCGGTACGTCGAACACGGTGATCT